>ENA-ORNZ01000056-ORNZ01000056.1-human-gut-metagenome-genome-assembly--contig:-NODE-56-length-171001-cov-6.854065_pt1 | contig 171001 bp, 142 predicted proteins | sample MGYA00242124_ERZ509040 | MGnify/ENA primary metagenome ERZ509040 (study PRJEB26280, sample SAMEA2338733) | human gut metagenome | biome: human gut; feature: human-associated habitat; material: faeces... | reverse complement strand
TCCATGATGTCCGCCTAACTTATAAATATGTGTCCAGAATTCTGGGTACATATCAGACCAGGGCGGTTATTTTTGTGGTTTATGATTATCTTTGCCTAATGTATATCCGATACTAAAGCAGGTTAAGCCGAAGCTCACTACTGCTATGAAGTCAATAATACTCATTGGCTTAGCCCTCCTTTCCACTGGATTCCTTTACAGGTTTCTATGTAATCAGAGGGTCACAGGTCTCCGTTTCACTTCGGTCGTTGCAAAACGAGTGCCACTGGCACTCTGCAAACCTCTGTTGAAGGACTAACCGCCTACCGTTATGGTAGCACCCATGTTTCGATTATAACAGTTAAAAATTACCGGTGCAATATAAAGTTGGTAGAGAAGTATCTAGTATCTACAGAAGAGAATCGGTTTGAGTATTCTCCGGTGCCAAAACGGTGCCAAGAAATCAGGCAAATAAAAATATATGGTGCAGATCAGCCGTTTTTCACTATATTTTGGAGAGAAAACCATAAAAAATATGAGATAAAACGGGATTAAAGTATCGTGAAGGTACATGTGTCCAAACGTAAGATACCCCGGAACCGTAAGGTTTCCGGGGTTTTTCTGTTGTGTGGAAATATATTTTCGGTAATTTACTCGGAATCAGTTACACAACATTTTATAGGAGATATAGTTACTGTTCACAGGTAATATCCCGCGAGGTGTTTTGCCATGAATATTGGCAAAATCCCATCACCGAAGATGATTTGGAATGGATTTTGACCAAGTTGCTGTGAACGGAGTGAACAGTAACGAGATATAGAAAAGAAGCTGAGGAAACATGTCGAATAGTAGACGCTAGGAAACGCATATGGTATACTTCAAATAAAAGCGAAAATTACAATTGAAACACGAAAAACAGTACGTTTATTGTTGTTTCATGCTTCTATTCAGATGTATCAAAACGTCTGAGATTTGAAGATTCGGAGGGGGAAGAATATGAAGAAAACAAAAATACGAATTTTGATACTCTTGCTTTTTCTTGGAGGACTCATTATCCTCCCACAAAAAGCCAAAGCTGCTGAGATTATTCCGGTAAATATTTCCGTCAAATACGGACAGACGGAAGCTCGAGAAATTGTTGACATGATTAACGAGGCACGAACAAACAGTGAGTATGCATGGTATTGGAATATGGATGATACTACAAAAACTTATTGTACGGATTTAAAAGAACTTAAGTATGATTATGACCTTGAACGAGTAGCTATGAAACGTGCCGCAGAAATTGCATTATCTTATACTCACGAACGTCCAGTAGGAGGGTATGCCTGGGAGACTTATCCGCAAGAAAATATTAAATGCAATTATGCTGGTGAAAATATCGCTGCCGGTCAAAATACGGCTTCTCAGGTAAATTTCGTTTGGAGAGAAGATGATGAGCCTTATGGTGGGCAGGGACATCGTAGAAATATGCTTTCTTCTAAATTTAATTGTGTCGGAATTGGACACGTTTATTATAACGGAGTACATTACTGGGTAGAAGAATTTGCATACAGACCTGAAATAAATACAACTGAAGTTTCAGCAAATGATAGTACAGAAACGGTTTCTGTTTCTGTAGATAAAACTAAAATCCAAAAGATCAATGTAGAATTTGACCAGGAGTCTTACTCTTTACGCATAGGAGAGAACACAACACCAGCGATTAAAGAGATCAGAATAGATGTTACTAAGTTTTGGTCAGGCGGAAGAGGCTTGGCACCTGTTCTGGATACCCCTGTTATCTCCGTAGAGGATCCTTCAACAGCGGCCTATAACAATAATCAGCTTTCTGGTTTAAAGGAGGGTACAACAAATCTGACCGCAACCCTTTATGGTATAACTGCATCTTGTTCATCGACAGTATCTGTCCACGATTGTAAGAATCATTGGGATAATGGAAGTATCACCCAGCAACCAACATGTACAGAACCTGGAGAAAAAACTTTTACCTGCAGTATTTGTAAAAACACCAAAACAGAAAGCGTTTCTGAAACGGGACATACTTATGCGTCAACCTGGACTACAGATATAGCTGCAACCTGTGAAAAAACAGGCACAGAAAGCCGCCATTGTAAAAATAAAAACTGTACAGCAACAACAGATCAGAGAAGTATTGATGCTTTAGGTCATATCTGGGCAGATAATGAAGACGGAACGGCAACTTGTACGCGTAGCGGATGTGAGGCAACACATACTCATGAATGGGATGAAGGAGAAAGAACTAAAGAACCAACCTGTACCGAGCAGGGAATACAGACATTTCATTGTACCTGTGCAAATTGTAATGGCATAAAAACAGAAGCTATACAAAAACTTGGGCATAAGTATATCCTAACAAAAAAAGATGCACCAACTTGTGAAAGCAGTGGCATTCTCCACGGTAAATGTAGTCGCTGTTCGAAAACAATCACTAAGAAAGACAGCAAACATCCAGCGTTAGGACATTCCTGGACAGACAATGGAGAGGGAACCGCAACCTGTAGCCGGGAAGGGTGTGGAAAGAAGCATACCCATGTTTTAGATTCAGGAACAATATCAGTACCACCAACCTGTACAGCCACTGGAGAAAAAGAATATTGTTGCACTTATAAAAACTGTCCTTATAAAACAACGGAAACCTTAGTAGCAACCGGTCATAAGAACAAAGAAACCAGAAATGCAAAAAAACCAACCTGCAAAGAAGAGGGTTATACCGGAGACATCTATTGCAAAGACTGTGGAATAAAACTTTCTTCTGGAAAAGTAACTAAGAAATTTGATCATGACTGGGATAGTGGTATAGTTACACAAGAGGCAACCTGTACGGAAGAAGGAATCAGGACCTACACATGTGCAAACTGTGGTGCTACCGATACAATTAACATTCCAAAGACTGCACATAATTACATAATAGAGAAACAACAGAATGCTACCTGCACAGCAAATGGATATTCGATTTCGGTTTGTCAAAACTGTAATGATACGAAAAGAGTAGAGATTCCGGCAACAGGACATGTAAATCAGATTACAAAAGATGCAAAAGAAGCTTCCTGTAAGTCAGAAGGATATACAGGTGATGTTTACTGTCAGGATTGTAATGAACTTTTAGAAGAAGGTCAGGTAATTCCAAAAACAGATCATGCATGGAATAAGGGTGAGGTTACAACATCGTCCACCTGTACTACTGAAGGTATCAGGACATATACCTGTACTTCCTGTGGAATAACTAAAACAGAAGCAATCGCAGCAACTGGTCATGGAGTAACGGAGATCAGGAATAAAAAAGATGCAAGTGTCACTTCCGAAGGATATACAGGAGATATTTACTGTACAATCTGTAATCAGAAAATAAGTTCAGGTAAAAGAATTGCAAAACTCACACAACAAACAGTAACTCCTGGAAAGACGGTAAAAGATCAATCAACAAATGGTGTTTACAAAGTCCTGATGGATGGAGTAAGTGTTGAGTTTACAAAACCTGTTTATAAGAAAGCATCTGTAAGAATTCCAGATACGGTCAAAGTAAATGGAATCACTTGCAAGGTAACTGCTATATCAGCAAATGCATTTAAGAATAATAAATCACTTAAGTCTGTCACTATAGGAAGAAATGTTACTGTGATAGGAACAAATGCATTTTATGGTTGCAGGAAGCTGAGCAGGGTAAGTGGTGGAAATGGAATCGTAAAGATTGACCACAGAGCATTTGCAAATTGCATTAGCCTGAGTAAAATAACAATTCCTGGAACTGTCAGAAGTATTGGAAAACAGGCATTCCGTAATTGTAAGAAACTCAGGAGTATTACAATTAAGACAAGTACACTGTCAGGCAAGACTATAGGTTCAAAAGCTTTTGCAGGAACCTATAAAAAGCCAACTGTCAAAGTTCCGGCAAAGCAGCTGAAAGCATATAAGAAGCTTTTAAAAGCTCGGGGAATGAGTTCGAAGGCAGTGTATAGAAAGTAAAGAAAATGCAGGCAGTTGGAACAGCTGCCTGCAAAATAAAAATATTTTGACTAGGGTAAGGGTTCTGGGATTGTAATTGACAGGAGTGGTGAAATAACCTATTATAATTACAGAGATGAAGATTTCTATGTGGGAAGCTTAGCCTTCCCATATTTTTTACTTTACTAAATGGAGAAGGGAATTTTGATAATGAAGAAAGAAAAAGGCAATGCCATTGCACTTTTGCCGATCGGGGTATTTCTTATACTGTATCTGGGACTGGGGATCTTATTTGAATATGTAATGAAAATCCCGATGGGATTTTATAATGTGCCGATTGTTGTTGCGTTTCTTGCAGCAATTCTGGTCGCATGTCTGCAGAATCGAAAAGTAGATTTTGATAAAAAACTGGAGCTTATGGCACGTGGTGTCGGGGACAAAAATATCATCACAATGCTTCTGATTTTTCTTGCAGCTGGCTCTTTTGTCGGTGTAGTAGGAAGAAGCAGTGCGGAAAGTGTGGCATATTGCATGTTGACATTGATTCCGGCAAGATTTTCTGTGGCGGTATTATTTGTTGTGGCTTGTTTTGTCTCTGTGGCAATGGGAACTTCCGTAGGAACGATCACTTTGCTTGTACCGATTGCGGCAGCAGTCTCAAAAGCATCCGGTTTTGATCTTGCATTTTGTGTGGCATCAGTCATAGGCGGAGCAATGTTTGGAGATAACCTGTCGTTTATCTCGGATACGACGATTGCGGCATGCAACGGACAGGGATGTGAGATGAAAGATAAATTCCGGGAGAATTTCTGGATCGCATTTCCTGCGGCAGTCGTAACTCTGGCCGTGATTCTCATTCTTTCCTTTCAGACAGAAATTAAAGGACATGTTACCCAGTCTTATCATCTGCTTCAGGTGCTTCCGTATGTGCTGGTGCTGATCGGTGGAATTATCGGCATCAACGTATTTGTAGTTCTTTTGACCGGAATTGTGTCAGGAGCTGTCATCATGCTTGCCGGAGGACATATCACCCCGGTGGAACTTCTGACAAACATGGGGTCCGGTGTATCCGGAATGTTTGAGACATGTATGGTTGCAATCCTTGTTGCGGCAATGTGTGCCCTGATTCGTGAATATGGTGGATTTGATGCGCTGCTTGGATGGATTCACAAGATTTTTCGAGGCAAAAAAGGCGGGCAGCTTGGCATGGGACTTCTGGTTGGTGCGATGGATATTGCGACGGCAAACAACACGGTTGCAATTGTGATGGCAAATCCGATTGCAAAAGAAATGGCACAGGAGTATGACATTACACCACGAAAGACAGCATCAATCCTTGACACATTTTCCTGTATCTTTCAGGGAATCATTCCATATGGTGCTCAGATGCTCGTGGCAATCTCAGCGGTCAATGAGCTGGGAGGCGAAATTTCCGCTTTCCAGATCATGCCGAAGCTTTATTATCCGATGTTTCTTCTGCTGGCATCCATTGTCACAATATTAAAGAGTGACAAATAGCAGTGGTTCAGAGAAAGCGGCATATTTATGTACAAAAATAAAGAAATTTGAAAAAACACTTGACCTTCCACCTTATGGAAGCTGTATAAAACAGATACAGACAGCGATGTGAATGGTTTCCGGGGCTGTCAGGAAAGTAAGAGGTAGCAGTATGAAAATCAAACAGGTGGAAGAGCTGGTAGGAATCACAAGAAAAAATATCCGTTTTTATGAGGAGCAGGGATTACTGAATGTAGCACGTGCAGAAAACGGATACAGGGAATATCATCAGGCAGATGTCATTCGACTTCAGGAAATCAAACTGTTCCGCAAGATGGATATTTCCATAGAAGAAATGAAAGCTCTCTTCGAAAAAAAGAAAAGCCTGCAGATCTGCCTCGAACAGCATCTGAAAGAACTGGAACATCGTAAAGACGGTCTTTCGAAGATGCAGGATATCTGCGAACGCCTGATCCTGGAACACCGGTCACTGGATTCTCTCAATGCGGAGGACTGTCTGGAAGAAATTGAGCAGATGGAGAAAGAAGGTGCAAAGTTTATGGATATAAACAAAATGGATATCCATAAGAAAAAAAGAAACGGGGCGATCATTGGTGCGGCAGTTATGGTATTGCTTATGCTGATTACGATCGTAATCGTATTCTGGGCAAACACACAGGATCCAATTCCACTGGGAATGCTTCTGCTTATAGCAGGGATTCCGGCAGTAATTATTGTGGGAACGCTCGTAGCACTTGCAGGAAGAATGAAAGAGATCGAAGGAGGAGAAGAGGATGAAGCTTCTAAGTATTGAATATATTCCGGGTGTGGAGTTTGAGCCGCTTGGAATCGTAAAAGGAACAGTTGTACAGACAAAAAACGTCGGCAGAGATTTTATGGCAGGCATGAAAACACTGGTTGGCGGTGAAATCGTCGGCTATACGGAAATGCTGAATGAGGCAAGACAGATTGCCACGAAGCGTATGGTTGATGAGGCAAAAGCGATGGATGCCGATGCAGTGATCGGTGTGAAATATGGTTCTTCTCAGGTCATGGCAGGTGCGGCAGAAGTGATCGCGTACGGAACTGCGGTAAAATATAAATAAATGTTAAAAATGAAATGCAGGGAAGTATAGTTCTAATATACTGTCCTGCATTTTTTGATTCCAATGACTTAGAAGACGATTGCTATAGCACGGGTCAACTAATTTATGAGTGGTAAATTGGTGTGATTTGGAAATATGTTTATAACTGTGAATTTTTCTGATGAAAAGAGGGATTAAACCATGTATAATAGGACTAATGGATGAAGAATAAAACGGATGAGGGAAAGAGAATGGAAGGAAATTTAACCAAAGGTCCTATTTTGAAAACACTGACGAAACTTGCCATTCCGATCATGGCATCTTCGTTTCTCGGAACTTTATATAATATCACAGATATGGCATGGATCGGACTGCTGGGCTCAAAAGCAGTTGCAGGAGTTGGTGTCGGCGGTATGTTTACATGGCTTTCGCAGGGACTTGCGGCTATGGCGAGGATGGGCGGACAGGTGCAGGTGGCACAGTGCATTGGACGCGGCGAACGTGACAGAGCCCATGGTTTTGCACAGGCAGCAGTGCAGCTTGCGACACTTATGGGAATGGCATACGCGGTTATTTCGCTTGTGTTTACACGGCAGATGGTCGCATTTTTTCAGTTGACGGATCCGGAGGCACAGACCGCAGCCCTATCCTATACCAAGATTGCATGCGGACTGATTGTATTTTCATTTCTGACGCTGACAATGACAGGGTTGTATACGGCACAGGGTGATTCGAAGACACCGTTTCTGGCCAACCTGATCGGACTTGTTACAAACATGATTCTTGATCCGGTGCTGATCCTCGGACCGGGACCGTTTCCGAAGCTTGGAGTAGTCGGTGCTGCAATCGCAACAGTGACAGCTCAGGCGATTGTTATGATGATGATGATCCTTGGTGTGATCATACAAAAGAAAGAAAATGTATTAAAAGGAATCCGGCTGACGGCAAAGATACCGAAAGAATATCTCGGCGGACTCTGCAGGATTGGCATTCCGACTGCAATTCAGGGTATGGCTTACTGTGCGATTTCCATGGTACTGACGCGAATGGTATCTGCCTACGGTGCCGAAGCCGTTGCCACGCAGAGAGTAGGCGGGCAGATTGAATCCATTTCATGGAATACGGCGGATGGTTTTGCGGCAGCGCTGAATGCCTTTATTGCCCAAAACTATGGTGCAGGAAAGATGGAACGTGTCCGTAAAGGATATCGTGCGTCCTTGTGGACAGTAGGTATCTGGGGACTGCTGATCAGCTTTGTATTTATCTGCTTTCCGCAGGCAATCGCAGATATCTTTTTCCACGAACCGAAAGCAGTTGCAACAGCCGTTGGATATCTGGTGATCATTGGTTTCAGTGAAGCTTTTATGTGTGTGGAACTGACGACCGTCGGTGCTTTGTCCGGACTAGGCAGGACAAGGCTTTGCAGTATCATCAGCATCGCTTTTACCAGTGCAAGAATTCCGCTTGCAATTATATTGGGAGGTCTGATCGGTCTCAGTGGAATCTGGTGGGCACTTTCCATAACATCAATCATAAAAGGAATCATATTTACCTGTACATTTTTGTGGATAACGAGGAAACGAGGATAAAACCATGAAAACAGCAAAAAAATTTTTTAAGATCATTGGTATCATCATTGGCATTCTTGTAATTGCACTTCTTGCATATCTTATTTATCTTTATGCGAGCTATCATCGAATCGAGGATAATCTGCCGCTTGAGGTGGAGTCCCGCGTGGAGCAGGCAGATGCGAAGCTTACAACAGGCAAAGAGTATTCTGCGCTTACATACAACATTGGTTTTGGAGCATATACTCCGGACTTCAGCTTCTTTATGGATGGCGGGAAGTCTTCCTGGGCAAAGAGTAAAGACAGCGTTCTTGAGACAGTTCAGGGAGCCGGAGAACTGGTGGCATCCTACGATCCGGATTTTGCATTGATCGAAGAAGTAGATCTGGATTCGACAAGAAGCTATCATGTGAATGAATATTCTATTCTGAAAGACTGTATGTCAGATTATGACTGCGTATTTGCACAGAATTATGATTCTGCGTTTCTGTTTTATCCATTTACACAGCCGCATGGCAGCAGTAAATCCGGGCTTGCGCTGTTTTCCAGATATCCGGTGACGGATTCTCTGAGAAGAAGTTTTCCGGTATCCACTTCTTTCAGTAAGTTTTTTGATCTGGACCGCTGCTATAGTATTTCACGCGTTCCGGTCGATAATGGAAAAGAACTGGTGATTTTTGAACTTCATATGTCCGCTTATGGAAACAGTGACGAGATCCGGGAAGGCCAGATCCAGATGCTTACGGCAGATATGAAGAAAGAATACGATGCAGGCAATTATGTACTTTGCGGAGGTGATTTTAACCATGATCTGAAGGCTGCTGAGGATGATTCCGCAGAGAGAGAATCATGGGCATATCCGTTCCCGAGAGCAGAACTTCCGGATCATTTTTCTTTCTGTATTGACCAGTTGAGTGATGAAGAGTGTGCTTCCCTGTGGGACAGTGCACGTAATGCAGATATGGAATATATTCCGGGCGAGACATATACCGTTACACTGGATGGATTTATTGTTTCTGACAATATTGAATGTCTGAAATATGAAAATATCAATACCGGTTATTCTTACTCAGACCATGATCCGGTGTATGTACAGTTTAAATTAAAGTAAGGTGACATGACATGTTAGAAGAGACACTTGCAAAGAAACTGATTGAAAGAGTCAGTGAGTACACCAGTTACAATGTCAACATCATGAACGAGGACGGGATCATCATTGCCAGTGTTGATCCGAAGAGAGTCGGTACTTTTCATGAGGCAGCTTACGTGATCACACATAATGACCGTGATGTCATCATGGTGGAGGATTCCGAAGAATATGAGGGAACTGCACCGGGAATTAACATGGTCATCCAGATCGATGGAAAAAGAATTGGCGTGGTAGGGGTTTCGGGGAAGCCCGAAGAAATCCGTCCGGTCGCAAATATCACGAAGATGGCGATCGAGGTGCTGATTAAATACGAGAGGCAGAAATTACAGTCTATCCGCAGACAGACGAAGAAAGAACGCTTTATTGAGATGATCACTTCCGAAGATCATGCAGATCCGAAAGGGCTCCGTCGCCTTGCAGAAGAACTGCAGTATCGCGAAGACATTATCCGTATCCCAATTCTCTGCTGTCTGGAGCAGCCACAGTATCAGAAGGATTTTCTGGAATCTGTCAAAAAAGGCATGCTCCACAAAAGCGAGGATATCAGTTTTGCACTCGATGAAAAATATATACTGATTTTTAAGACAATGGATTCCACAGAAAAAAGAATGTTCGCAGAGTATAAGTACATTCTGGCGGAATATCTGCAGGGTACGCTTCAGTGGATGCAGAGAGAGGGAATCGTGTGCCGGTTTTATATCGGTACGTTTCAGAACAGCTTTTTAAAATATCATTATGCGTACCGGCATTGCAGATGGCTTGAAAAGAACACAAAAAGCAGGCACAACAGTGTTTATTTTTACGATCATATCTGTGATTTCGTTCAGTCGATTGTACCAGAGGATGAACTGGATCATATCTTTAATGTATATGGAAAGCTTTTGTCAGAAGATATGCAGAACAGCTGCAAGGAGCTGATCAATACATTGGTAGATACAAACTTTAACACGGCGAAGGCTTCCGAAGCTTTGTATATGCACAAAAATACTTTCCTTTATCAGTATAATAAAATCCGTGATGTGCTGAATGTCAATCCGCAGAGCTCGTATGAAGATAAGTGGTTTTTGATTTTTTTACAGTTATTTTTGAAAAATAAATAAATCAAAAATAATACAAACATCTGTTTTGGCATCAGAGAACAAAATTTACGTGTTGATTTGTGTCAGAATACTTTGAAATCTTTTTCTCAGTTTGTTAGAATTCATTTCATCAATGAAAAACCTGATGTAAACAAATGAGAAAAGGGGGAGTTAGTATGACAGGTTTTCCACTTATCATCGCGTTTGTTATCGCGATAATCTTAATGATTGTAGCAATTTCGAAGTTCAAGATTCATCCGTTTATTTCCATCATGACCGTATCATTGTTACTCGGTCTGGTTGCCGGAATTCCGCTTGTGAATCAGACAGCAGATGACGGAACGGTAACGCTTGGTCTTGCAAATGTCATCGGACAGGGCTTTTCCGGAACATTCACCAGTATCGGTATCGTAATTATTCTCGGTGCACTCATCGGTACGATTCTTGAAAAAACCGGTGCCGCACTGAAACTGGCAGATATGGTTATCCATATCGTTGGTAAAAACCATCCGGAACTGGCCATGGAACTGATGGGATGGGTTGTATCTATCCCGGTATTCTGTGACTCCGGTTTCGTTATCCTGAACCCGATCAGAAAAGCACTTGTAAACCGTACCGGAGCATCTTCCGTTGCAATGACAATCGGACTTTCTTCCGGTCTGTACATCGCGCATGTATTTATCCCACCGACACCTGGCCCGATCGCAGCAGCATCTACTATGGGCGTTGGTGATAACCTTCTTCTGGTTATGGGACTTGGTGCTCTTTGCTCCATCTTTCCGCTGATCGCAGGTTATTTCTTTGCAAAATATATCGGAAAAAAAGTACAGGCAGACGATGAAGCAAATGCAAATGATGTAAAGAAAACATATGAAGAACTTGTTGCTGAATATGGCAAACTTCCGGGAAGCTTTAATGCAATCGCTCCGATCCTTGTACCGATCATCCTGATGGCACTTGGTTCTATCGCAAGCATGGCAGGACTTACAGGAACAGCAAATGACATTCTTCAGTTCCTTGGAACACCGATCATCGCTCTGGCAGTTGGTACGATCTTTGCAATCGTTCAGCTTTCCGGTGCAGGCAAGATGGCAGATTTTTATGATATTACAAATGAAACACTGAAAACTGTAGGACCAATCCTGTTTGTAACAGCAGCAGGTGGTGTACTTGGTAAAGTAATTTCTTCTACAGATATGATCAACTACATTACACAGAATGCAGCACTGCTTGAAAAGATTGGTATTTTCTTCCCATTCATTCTGGCTGCAATCCTGAAAACAGCACAGGGATCTTCTACAGTTGCAATTACAACAACTGCAGGTATTGTAGCTCCGATCCTTACTGTTCTCGGACTTGGAACACCGGTTCGTACCGCTCTGGCAGTTATGGCTATCGGCGCAGGAGCAATGACCGTATCCCATGCAAACGATTCTTATTTCTGGGTTGTTACAAACTTTGGTGGAATGACACCAGAAAAAGGTTACAAAACGCAGACCGTTGCTACCCTGATTCTTGGTATCAGTTCAATGGTTGAAATCTTTATATTATCTCTGTTCTTATAATCAGAGAACAAAAAATTGTATCTTGAGAGGAGACATCCAATGAAATTTTTATTTGCATCAGATTCTTTTAAAGGAACCCTGTCTTCTCCGAAAACAGCAGAATTACTCACATGTGCAGCCCGGGAGATTTTTCCGGACTGCATCTGTGACAGCATAGAAGTTGCGGATGGCGGAGAAGGTACGACAGATGCAGTTCTTTCGGCAGTAAACGGTAAAAGCAATTCACTGAAAGTGCATGGACCGTTGTGGGAAGAACTTACCTGCAGTTACGGAATGCTGGATGAAAAAAGAGCAGTCATGGAAATGGCAGCAGCATCCGGACTTCCACTGGTGCCGGATGAAAAAAGAGATCCACGATATACAACTTCCTATGGAACCGGCGAAATGATCCTGGACGCTTTAAATAAAGGCTTCCGTGATATTTCCATAGCAATCGGTGGTTCTGCAACAAACGATGGTGGAATCGGCTGCATCCGCGCACTGGGTGTACGTTTCCTTGATGAAAACGGGGAAGAGCTGAAAGGTTGTGGCGAAGATCTGATCAAAATCCGCAAGATTGATGTATCCGATATGAATCCGCTTGTAAAAGAATGCAATTTCACGGTAATGTGTGACGTGACCAATCCTCTGTGCGGAAAAGACGGTGCGACCTATACATTCGGAAAACAAAAAGGTGCAACACCTGAGATTCAGGATGAGCTGGAAAAAGGAATGCAGAACTACCGTGATATCCTGAAAGCACAGTTTGGTGTCGATATGGATCAGATAGAAGGTGCCGGAGCAGCAGGTGGGCTTGGAGCAGCACTGATGGTTTTTCTGAAGGGAACGTTGAAATCAGGAATTGAAACAGTACTTGATCTGGTTGATTTTGACAAACGTCTGGAAGGCGTTGATATAGTTGTTACCGGTGAGGGTGCGACCGACTGGCAGTCTGTATTCGGCAAAGTCATGCAGGGTGTCGGCATGCACTGCAAGGCACATAACATTCCGGCAGTGGCAATCGTAGGCAGCATGGGAAAAGGTGCTGAAGACATTTTCGATTATGGAATTGAATCGATGATTACAACGATCAACGGAGTGATGACACTTCCCGAGGCACTGGAAAATGCGGAGGAACTTTACCTTTGTGCTGCAAGAAGAATGTTCCGTATGCTGCGCGCAGGAAGCAGACTTGCATAAAGAATAATATATGGTTTTATAAGAAAGAATGCTGTACGAGAGAAATGATATGTACCCAGAATCCTGGACACATATTTATATGAACTAGGCTGAACACATGGATGCTATTCTGTATTGCACAGGTGGCATCCATTTTGTTTTTGCCTGAATTCTTCTATTATTGTAGTAATCTATATATTCTTCAACTGCTTTTGAAAATTCTTCAAAAGAAGAATAATCTTTCTCATAGCCATAATACATTTCATTTTTTAATCTTCCAAAAAATGTTTCCATAATACAATTATCATAGCAATTGCCTTTTCGTGACATGGATTGGATAATTCCATGTTCCTGTAAAGCGTTTCTGTAATAGGCATGCTGATATTGCCAACCTTGATCTGAATGAAATATTAAACCTTCAACAGAAGGGAATTTTTCAAATGCTTTATTTAACATTCTTTCTATCTGCTTAAAATTAGGACTCATAGATAGATCATATGAAATAATTTCATTTGTATTCATATCTAGCACTGGCGATATATAACACTTTCCCCATGAAAAATTGAACTGAGATACATCTGTTGTCCATTTCTGTAATGGGGCAGTTGTACTAAAATCTCTATCTATTATGTTATCAGCAATCTTTCCTACTTCGCCCTTGTAAGAATGATATTTTTCCTTTGGTCGTTTGCCGATTAATCCGGCTTTATGCATAAGGCGTTGAACACGCTTATGATTCATCTGGTACCCGCGGTTTATTAATTCTTGATGAACTCTTCTTACTCCATATCTGCATTTGTTCACTTCAAAAATTTTTGATATTTCTTCCAGTAATACTCGATTGCGTTCCGCAACAGCATCTTTCTTACTAATTTCAAAATAATAAGTAGATTTAGCCATATGTATCGCTTTAAGAAGATGCTTTAGTTGGTATCCCTTTTCTCTAAGTTCTTTGATAATTGCTGCTTTTTCGCCTTGAGTTGCGCAGCCCATTTTTCTTGCCTCAAGGCGATCCTTTTTTTTATTACTTCGTTCTCAGCTTTTATATATTCGTTTTCTGCTCTCAAGCGAATAAGTTCTTCACGTTCAGATTCAGTAAGTGGATTTGGATTAGTTGATTTTTTCATATCGGAAATCTGTGGCGGACGCCCCTTTCTATTTTCTACTAATCCATTATATCCAATAGTTTTGTATTTTTGAACCCATTGATAAAGCATTCCAGGATTAATACCAGCTTTTAATGCAACATCCGTTCTTGATTTACCTGCAATAACTTGTGATACTAACGCTAGTTTTTCTTCAGGAGACCAAACTTTGTTAAAAACCTTATGTTTTAATACTTCCGGCCCATTTGAATCAACCATACGTGCCCATTCTCTTACATTTTTCTTAAATCTTTCATCTGTTGTACCATTTGGTGTATCTGGATAAATCCCAGATTTATACAAATCAACACATAATAATTTAAATTCGTAACTATAACGCATAAAAATACCCTCCTTACTGGTTTGTCCAGTAAAGAGGGTACATATCAAAAATCGTGCAGCGTTTTTTCTTTCTGAAGGAATGGTTGAAAAAGCCTTAAAAGCCATTTATACTTAAGATATAGTGTAAATATCTGTTCTTACCAACCGCAAAAGGAGGAAATGAGCATGAAAAATTATTCTGAAGATGCAAGTAAACAGTATCATATTCAGGTAGGTCAGGGTGAGGTTGGCCGTTACGTAATTTTGCCGGGAGACCCGAAACGCTGCAAAAAGATCGCACAGTATTTTGAGGATCCGGTTTTTGTAGCAGACAACAGAGAATATGTAACTTATACAGGAACACTGGACGGCGTAAAAGTAAGTGTAACTTCTACCGGTATCGGCGGCCCGTCAGCTTCAATCGCAATGGAAGAGCTTTATCGATGCGGAGCAGACACCTTTGTCCGCATCGGAACCTGTGGCGGAATGCAGCCGGAAGTAAAGAGTGGTGATGTGGTCGTTGCAACGGGTGCTATCCGTATGGAAGGTACCAGTAAGGAGTATGCTCCGATTGAATTTCCGGCAGTGGCAAATCTGGAAGTGATCAACGCGCTTGTGGAAGGTGCAAAGAGAGAACACTGTGAATTTCATACAGGCGTAGTACAGTCTAAAGATTCATTTTACGGCCAGCATGAACCGGAAGTAAAACCGGTCAGCTATGAACTGATGAATAAATGGGAAGCATGGAAACGTCTTGGCTGTCTTGCTTCTGAGATGGAATCTGCGGCACTGTTTGTTGTGGCAAATTACTTAAGAGTGCGTGCAGGAGCCTGCTTTCTTGTGATTGCCAATCAGGAAAGAGAAAAATTAGGACTGGAAAACCCGGTAGTGCATGACACGGACAAAGCAATCAAAGTTGCAGTAGAGGCAATTCGTGAACTCATTCGTGCAGATAAAGAACAGGAAAAAAGAAAATAAAACCGGATGGTTCAGAGAGACTCAGAAAGGCAGGCAGAATCATGGACAAAAAACAGATTGAAGAAATGATCGATCTGGCAATTAAGCAGTTGGATTATTCTTATGCACCGTATTCACATTTTCATGTAGGTGCGGTACTTCTGGCAAAGAATGGAACATATTATACAGGGTGCAACATTGAAAATGCAGCTTATACGCCAACAAACTGTGCTGAAAGAACAGCTTTTTTTAAGGCAGTCAGCGAAGGGATAAAAGAATTTGAAGCTATCTGTATTGTGGGTGGTAAGGATGGAATCCCGACAGAGTATGCGGCACCGTGTGGTGTGTGCAGACAGGTAATGATGGAGTTTTGTGATCCGGAAACATTTAAGATTATTCTGGCTGTCAGCAAAGATAAATATGATGTCTTTACCTTAAAAGAACTTCTTCCGCTTGGATTTGGACCGGCTAATCTTGCATGATTTTGTGACAATATGCAGAAGGGAATGCTTATGGAAACTTATAAGAGAGTATTTGTGATTGTTCTGGATTCACTTGGAATCGGTGCAATGCCTGATTCTGAGAAATTTGGTGATAAGGGTGTAGATACATTTGGACATATTTTGGATAAGATGGGAACTCTGGATATTCCGAATCTTCAGAAACTTGGGATGCTGAACCTGCATAAGGGTGGTTCTATGGAAGGTATAGAGAAGCCGATTGGCCGTTATATGCGGATTGGTGAGGCCAGCAACGGCAAAGATACCATGACCGGACACTGGGAAATGATGGGAATTTATACACAAAAGCCGTTTATTACTTTCACAGAAACAGGATTTCCAAAAGAACTGATTGATGAATTGGAAAAGAGATGCGGCAAGCGTGTCATTGGAAACAAGAGTGCAAGTGGTACGGAAATCATCGAAGAACTTGGTGAAGAAGAAATCAATACAGGTGCAATGATCGTTTACACATCTGCAGATTCCGTAATGCAGATTTGCGGAAATGAGGAGACATTTGACCTCGCAAATCTGTATCGTTGCTGTGAAATTGCCAGAGAGCTGACGATGAAAGATGAGTGGAGAGTTGGCCGTGTCATTGCGAGACCGTATGTCGGAAAGAAAAAAGGCGAGTTCAAAAGAACCAGCAACCGTCATGATTATGCACTCAAACCGACCGGAAGAACGGTTTTGAATGCATTAAAAGATGCAGGTCTTGATGTGATTGGGGTAGGCAAGATCAATGATATTTTCTGCGGAGAGGGAATTACACAGACTTATCATTCAGATAGTTCTGTACATGGCATGCAGCAGACAGTTGAAATCTGCAAAGAGGATTTCCATGGACTTTGTTTTGTCAATCTGGTGGATTTTGATGCGTTATGGGGACATAGAAGAAATCCAGAAGGATACGGACATGAAATTGAGAAGTTTGATAAAGGTCTCGGGACGCTTATGAATGAACTGAGAGAGGATGATCTGCTTATTCTGACTGCCGACCATGGAAATGACCCAACATATACCGGGACTGACCATACAAGAGAATATGTGCCGTTTGTTGCATATTCAAAGAAAATGAAAGAGACCGGTGCAATTGAGAATCAGGATACATTTGCAGTAATTGGTGCATCTGTTGCAGAGAATTTCGGGGTAAAAATGCCGGAGGGTACAATCGGAAAGTCAATTTTGAAACAGCTGGTTTTCTCATAGTGCAGTAGAAGTTCCGGGAGAAAACAGCAGCAAAATAACAACAAAGAGGTGATAGCATGAACCAGAGTGAGAGAAGAAGATACCTGATCCAGGAGTTATTAAACGAGCAAAAAGAATACTGCAATTATTCGATCCCGGAAGATCCACAGGGGCAGAAGGATCTCCTTCGAGGACTTCTTAATGTACGTGCCCCGAAGATACTCAGCAGAGAATTTCTGAAGATTCAGGACGAATATCTGAAAGAAGAGACGGAGAAAAAAGGCATCACAGAGCTTGCTGATCTCACTCCGGTCGAGCAGGGAATCTATCTCTGGCAGGGTGATATTACTACGCTTTGCTGTGACGCGATCGTCAATGCGGCGAACAGTGGAATGACTGGATGTTATGCGCCAAATCATAAATGTATCGACAACTGCATCCACACCTTTGCAGGTGCGCAGCTTCGCTATGAATGTGCACAGATGATGAAAGCACAGGGGCATGAGGAACCGACAGGGCAGGCGAAGATCACTGCCGCATATAATCTGCCGTGTCGTTATGTCCTGCATACGGTAGGCCCGATCATTTATGGCAGAGTAACGGAGAAAGACTGTGAACTGCTTGCCGGAAGTTATCGTTCCTGTCTCGAACTTGCAGCACAGAATCATCTCGAAAGCGTAGCGTTCTGCTGCATTTCGACAGGCGAATTTCACTTTCCAAAGGAACGCGCAGCCGGGATTGCAGTTCGGACGGTGAGAGATTTTTTACAAAAAGAAACCAGCGTAAAAAAAGTAATTTTCAATGTATTTAAAGACCACGACAGGGAAATATACGAACATACACTGGCACAAAAATAAAGGAATGTGTTATACTAAATGCATTGAAATATCAATGGGGATTTTTTACAGAACAAGAGGAGGTTTTTCCAATGAGAGAAGTAAAAGCAGTCAAGATCAATGCAGCAGATTTTGCACCATACGGCACATTCTGCAATATGACAGAACCGGAGGGATATCCGCTGTCAGGAGAAATCCATAAGTTTTATCCGGACCGCATTTCCGGAACCTGTGTAGGCAGCATGGCATTTTCTCCGATCGCAGTCCGTAAGGACGACAGAATTGTCAAAATGGCAGAATATCATACAACGACATGGGAAGGCATTGTGGCACTGGATGATGATATGATCATTCATGTTGCACCGGCATCCGGCGGTACACCTGTTCCAGAACTGACGAAAGCATTTATCGTGCCGAAAGGATACATGGTAAAAATCAATGCGGCAATCTGGCATCTCTGTCCACTTCCGCTTAACAATGACGAACTTCATGCGATGATCATTCTTCCGGAATGTACATACGCAAATGACTGCACAGTTGTTGAATTTGAAGAAAAAGACTGGTTCAAGATCACAGTATAAAAAAATCCTCCGGGTTTATTGCCCGGGGGACTTTTTGCATTGCATATCGAGGAGGTACCGGTGGCGCGTCCTCTGATTTCAGAAAATCAGATCTGTGAATCCGGTGGATACAAGAAACAGGATCAGCATTACGACCGGCACGACATAGCGGATCATGAAGCGGTACAGACCGGCACGTTTGAAATGCTCGCCGTTTCGTTCTACTTCACCGACGATCCAGTCTGGTCCGATCACCCAGCCGATCAGAATACTGGTCAGCAGAGAAATAAACGGCATCAGGAAGCTGTTGCTGATGTAGTCCATGACATCAAGAAGCTGCCCGACGGAACCATTTGGAAGTTTCAGTTCGAAATACAGTTTGTTGTATCCGAGACAGATCAGGACAGCAGTGACCAGAGAATAAATACCGACAGCACCGCACATTTTTTTACGAGGTTTATGGTAAAGTTCCATACAGTTAGCAACCAGAGTTTCCATGACGGAAACGCAGGATGTCAGCGCCGCAAAGCCCATCATCAGGAAGAACGCGACTGCAACAGGACGGCCAAGGACTCCCATGGCATCGAAGACTTTGGGCAGTGAGATAAAGATCAGGCTCGGTCCGGAAGCCATGCCGTCTGTGCCGAGAAATACGAATACAGCCGGGATGATCATCATTCCTGCAAGAAAAGCAACACCTGTATCAAAAATCTCAATCTGGTTGGTTGCCTTGTTCAGATTGACGTCATTTTTGACATAGGATCCATAAGTGATCATGATACCCATGGAAACGCTCAGAGAAAAGAATAACTGGCTCATGGCATCCAGAAGAATTTCAAGAAAGCGCTTTACGGTAAGACCGCTGAAATCAGGCGTTATATAAAAAGCAAGTCCCTGCAGACCTGTACGGACACTTCCGTCTGTATCGGTATGTGTCAGTGTCAGTGAAAAGATTGCGATGATCAGGATCAGTAAAATCAGACCGGGCATAATGATTTTTGAAAACTGCTCGATTCCTTTTTCTACGCCACGATATACGATCCATGCAGTCAGAGCAAGAAAGACCAGCATAAATACGATCGGTGCGATATCTGAGGTGATAAAAGATGTAAAATATCCGTCAGCTGCGGCATCTTTTCCATCGGAGATAATATAGGTAACAAAATATTTCGTGATCCAGCCGCCGATGACAGAGTAATATGTCATGATCAATGTTGGCACAAGAAATGTCAGTTTACCGAGAAACTTCCATTTCGGATTGAGCGCTTCAAACGCACGGAGTGCATTTTTCTTGGTTTTTCGGCCAATCGCAACATCTGTTGTGAGCAGAACGAATCCGAAGGTAAGCACCAGGATCAGATAAACCAGCAGGAACAGACCACCGCCGTCTTTCGCACAGAGATATGGGAAGCGCCATATATTCCCCACACCCACGGCGCTTCCGGCTGCGGCAAGAACGAAACCGATCGAGCCGGAAAAACTACTTCCTTTTTCTTTCATTTTTAATTCCCCCTGCAAATTGAATTAAGGGCCAGGAAAACCTGACCCGTTAAGTCTATTTTAGCAGAAAAGAACAGAAGTGCAACCCATCAATAGCTTCTGCTTTACCGTCATCAGTGATTTTTACTGCATTTAAACAGGAAAATGATGAGGGATTACAAAAACTAAAGGAGAATTTACATGGATCATAAGATAAAAGTCCTCTTTCTGGATATTGACAATACACTTCTGGATTTTGATGCAGGTGCTGCATGGGCGATGAATCTGTGCTTTGAAAAAGCAGGACTTCAGTACCGTCCGGAAATGTTTGTGGTATTTAAAGAAGAAAATAATAAAATCTGGCGTCGGATTGAACTCGGGGAACTGACGATGGACGATCTCTTTTATGTGCGCTGGCAGACGGTGCTTCGACATCTCGGACTTACCGCGGACGGTGTAGAGATGGAGAAAGAATTCCGCAGGCTTCTCCATTTAAGTGCAGTCCCGGTAGAGGGGGCAAAAGATATTCTCGAGTATTTACATAAGAAGGAATATTGCCTTTGTGCTGCAAGCAACGGCCCTTATAACCAGCAGATCAACCGTCTGAAAAGTGCGGATATGCTGAAATATTTTAAACACTGTTTTGTTTCTGAGATGGTTGGGGCGGACAAACCCAGCCGGCAGTTTTTTGACGGCTGCATGAAAGAATTTACGGGTGTTCTCCCATCGGAATGTATGATGATTGGTGATTCCCTGACCGCAGATATTGAAGGCGGACAGGCTTACGGGATGTCCACATGCTGGTTTGTGCACTCCGGGGATAAAAGTGCCATTCAGCAAAATAATGGTGGAAAAGTAGCTGATCATATCATCTACGAGCTTGCCGAACTGAAAAATATCTTATAAAAAGATTTCCGGAGTCATGCATAAAATCCGTTTTTTTCCAGATACTATCACCGTATTGCAAATAAAAAGAGAGGAAGCGGATACGATGATATTAAAAGAAAAAGAACGCACAACGATTCAGGACTTACAGACACAGGAAAAAAGCTGTATTGAAAAATACGGAAGATATGCACAGCAGGCAAAAGATCCGGAACTGAAAAATCTTTTCCAGACTTTGCAGCAGAAAGAAAGAGAACATTACGAATCTCTGGATCGTGTACTTCGCGGAGAAGTTCCGCAGTGTAACTGTAACGACAGTGACGGCAGGGACTATCAGCCGAAAGCTGCTTATACTGCAATGAGTTCGCCGGAGGACAAACAACAGGATTCTTTTCTGGCAACTGACTGTATTGCGACAGAAAAGCTTGTTTCCGGAGAATATAATTCAGAAGTGTTTGCTTTCGGTGACAGTAGTGTGCGCAAACTGCTTGCAGACATTCAGGTAGAAGAGCAGAATCATGCAGAGATGCTTTACAAGTATAAAACTGTAAACGGTATGGTATAAAATACAACAACAGAATATAATAATAAAAGCATATAAATGCTCCTGGACGGCAATTAACAAGGCTGTCTGAGGAGCTTTTTTGCGTTATGCTGTCAAAAATAAAAATTCATTTTTACAAATATTTTACAGTATTATGATTATGTATTTTACTTTTCCACCTTATACTTGCACTTGTCAATGAGGAAAACAATTGAATATAGCAAAATAAAGAGGAGATTTATCATGAAGAAAAAAATTTTAGCAATCGTTACAGCAGCACTTATCGGAACAACCGCATTCGCAGCAACTGCAAGCGCAGCAAGCGGAGCCATTGATGTAATTTCCCGTGAAGACGGATCCGGAACAAGAGGAGCATTCATCGAACTGTTCGGAATCGAAGAAAAACAGGGTGATGAAAAAGTTGACATGACAACAGAAGATGCAAGTATCACAAATAGCACTTCCGTTATGATGACAACAGTTGCAGGCGATGAGAACGCAATCGGTTACATTTCCCTTGGTTCTCTGAATGATACAGTAAAAGCAGTAAAGATTGACGGTGCAGAAGCATCCGCAGAAAACGTAGCAAATGATACATACAAAGTATCCCGTCCATTCAACATCATAACAACTGACAAACTCAGTGATGCAGCAAAAGATTTCGAAAACTACATTCTGAGCTCCGACGGACAGCAGATCGTGGAAGACAACGGATACATCAAAGTAGCAGACGATGCAAAAGCATATGAGCAGAGTGATGCAGAAGGTAAAGTCGTAGTTGCAGGTTCTTCTTCTGTAACACCGGTTATGGAAAAACTGAAAGAAGCATATGAAAAAGCAAACGGCAGCAAGATCACAGTAGAAGTACAGCAGAGCGATTCCACAACAGGTATCACATCCGCAGCAGAAGGCATCTGTGACATCGGTATGGCATCCCGTGAACTGAAAGACGAAGAAACAACTGAAAATCTTACAGCAACTGAAATTGCAAGAGACGGCATCGCAGTCGTAGTAAACAATGACAATGATATTGATGAGCTGACCAGTGATCAGGTAAAAGCAATCTTCACAGGTGAGACAACAGACTGGGAAGATCTGGCTAAATAAGTAAGACCGATACAAAACGACAGAAGATGAAGCCCGGGTCACCGGGCTTCGTGTATGTCCTGCATTACATATCAGGGACGTGCCGGCGGTGCGCATCCGATGATAATTATGAGAGAGGAAGAGTCCTGTATGAATAGATTTAAAGAACAGGCCATGAAAATTGTATTTATGGTGGCTGCCTGTGCTTCAGTCCTGGCAGTATTTCTGATTTGTTTGTTCCTGTTTGCCAATGGAATTCCGGCGATTGCCAAGATCGGACCGCTGAAATTCTTACTCGGGACAGCCTGGAAACCATCCAATGACAAATTTGGAATTTTCCCGATGATCATTGCCAGTATTTATGTAACAGGCGGCGCAATTCTGGTGGGTGTACCGATTGCCTTACTTACATCTGTATTTATGGCACGCTACTGTCCGCAGAAAATTTATCGTCCGCTGAAATCCGGAATTGAGCTGATGGCAGGAGTTCCTTCCATAGTTTATGGTTTCTTTGGTCTTGTACTTATGGTACCGCTTATTCGAAACACCTTCGGAGGAACCGGCACAAGCTGGCTGGCAGCATCCCTTCTTCTGGGAATCATGATTCTGCCGACAATTATCGGACCAACAGAATCCGCTCTTCGAAGTGTACCGGAAAGCTATTATGAAGGTTCACTTGCACTGGGGGCAACAAAAGAAAGAAGTATTTTTGTGGTTATGCTCCCGGCAGCAAAATCCGGTATTCTGGCAGCTGTAGTTCTCGGAATCGGTCGTGCGATCGGTGAGACAATGGCGGTGATCATGGTAGCCGGAAACCAGGCAAGAATGCCTGCAGGTTTACTCAAAGGTCTTCGTACAATGACAGCAAATATCGTAACTGAAATGGGTTATGCAACCGGACTTCACAGAGAAGCACTGATTGCAACAGGAGTTGTACTTTTTGTATTTATCCTGATCATCAACCTGAGTCTTTCTTTACTGAACAGGAGGTCAGAGAATGCAAACTAATACAGCAGTAGTTGAACCGACGGTGGAAAATATGAAAAAAAGAAATCAGACATCCGCAGCAGACCGCATCCGGTCATATCTGCGTCATCCGGGATCCGGAGTACTTGCCCTTCTTACGATCGGGGCGGCAATAGTTACCTTTGCAGTATTGCTTTTTCTGGTAGCATATATCCTGGTAAAAGGTATCCCGTATCTGACACCGGATCTTTTCAGTCTGGAATATACATCCGAAAATGTATCGCTGATGCCATCACTGATCAATACCTTTATCATGACAGTTTTATCGCTTGTGATTGCTGCACCGCTCGGAATTTTCGCGGCAATTTATCTTGTAGAATATGCAAAAAAAGGCAATAAATTGGTACAGGTTATTCGTATTACGGCAGAGACACTCTCTGGTATTCCGTCTATCGTATATGGTCTGTTTGGTATGCTGTTTTTCGTAACAGCACTTCACTGGGGAATGTCACTTCTGGCCGGTGCATGTACCCTTGTTATCATGGTCCTTCCGGTGATTATGAGAACTGCAGAAGAAGCATTAAAAGCAGTTCCGGATTCTTACAGAGAAGCAAGCTTCGGTCTGGGAGCAGGCAAACTCAGGACGATTTTTACGATTGTACTTCCGTCTGCAGTACCTGGAATCCTTGCAGGAATCATTCTTGCAATCGGACGTATCATCGGTGAAACGGCAGCTCTTCTTTACACTTCGGGAACGGTTGCACAGGTACCGAATCTGATGGGTTCCGGACGTACACTGGCACTTCATATGTATGTACTTTCCAGTGAAGGACTTCACATGAATCAGGCATCTGCAACTGCGGTTGTGATCCTGTTATTTGTATTACTGATTAACGGTTTGTCCGGTATGGTGGCAAAACGTATCGCGAAAGGATAACGAAACATGAGTGATAATATTAAACTTTCTATTGAAGATATGAATCTCTATTACGGGAATTTTCATGCATTACATGATATCAATATGCATATTCCGGAAAAAGAAATAACCGCTTTTATCGGACCGAGTGGATGTGGAAAATCAACTCTTCTGAAGTCTCTGAACCGAATGAATGACCTTGTTGAGGGATGTAAGATTACCGGAAAGGTAGAACTTGACGGAGAAGATATTTATGGTGACATGGATGTAAATATTCTTCGAAAAAGAGTCGGAATGGTATTCCAGAAGCCAAATCCGTTCCCGATGAGTATTTATGATAATGTTGCTTACGGACCGAGAACACATGGAATCCGTTCCAAAGCAAAGCTGGATGAAATCGTAGAAAAATCTCTTCGCGATGCAGCAATCTGGGACGAAGTAAAAGACAGATTAAAGAAAAGTGCGCTGGGTATGTCCGGTGGACAGCAGCAGAGACTTTGCATTGCAAGAGCACTGGCAGTTGAGCCGGAAGTGCTTCTGATGGATGAGCCGACATCTGCACTTGACCCGATCTCTACATCAAAAATCGAAGAGCTTGCAATGGAATTAAAAGGAAAATATACGATCGTGATCGTTACGCATAATATGCAGCAGGCGACCCGAATTTCTGATAAAACAGCCTTCTTCCTTCTGGGAGAAGTTGTAGAATTCAGCGATACAGATACTCTGTTTTCCATGCCGAAAGACAAGAGAACAGAGGACTATATTACAGGGAGGTTTGGTTGATTATGGCAACGCATTTCGAACGGCAGCTTGAAGCACTCCATGTACAGATCATTACGATGGGAAGCTTCTGTGAAAAGGCAATTTCTCTTTCTAATAAAGCAATTCGGGGTGAGGATTGTATCAAAGCAATTTTTGAGACAGACAGAGAAATTGATACAAAAGAACGTGAGATCGAGAATCTCTGTATGCGAATCCTGCTTCACCAGCAGCCGGTAGCAAGAGATTTACGAGAGGTTTCCGCAGCACTGAAAATGATCTCTGATATGGAACGAATCGGAGATCAGGCAGCAGATATTGCAGATCTTTCAAAGTATATTGATGAAAAACATGTTGAAATTCCATCGCTTATCGGAAAGATGGCAGAAATGACGGTCAACATGGTCACAGAAAGCGTTGATGCCTTTGTAAAACGTGATCTGGAACTCTGCCGAAAAGTAATCGATGATGATGATCAGGTAGATGATGCATTTAATCAGATCAAAGAGGAACTGGCAGAGCTGATGTACCAGAATCTGGATGCAAAAGCAGGACTGGATCTTTTAATGACTGCAAAATATATGGAACGAATCGGAGATCATGCGGTGAATATTGCTGAGTGGGTCGAGTATGCGATTACAGGCGAACACAGAAACGATGAACACCAAATGGGAGGCTGATAACGTGACAAAGAAAATTTTTAAATCAAATATACTGGTGGCAGTGGTTGTGCTGATATTTGGGATTGCATGTGTGATGGCAATCCTTTATCAGCATTTCGGAAAACAGATAGATACAGAGTTAAAAAAAGAGGCAACTTATCTGGCATATGGAGTAGAACAGAACGGCGTGGATTATCTGAATCAGATTAAAGAAAAAAATGACCGTATTACGTATATCGCAGAGGACGGAACGGTTCTTTATGATAATCAGGCAGATGCTTCTTCTATGGAAAATCACAGTGACCGTAAAGAAGTTCAGGAAGCGCTGAAATCAGGAAGCGGACGTGCAGAACGTGATTCAAAAACACTGTCACAGAAGACGATATACTATGCACTGCGCCTCTCAGACAATACCGTACTCCGTGTTTCCAGTACGCAGTACTCGGTATGGGTGCTTCTTATGGAGATGGTACCGCCGATGATCGGTATTGCAGTCGTGATGCTGATACTGGCCGGTCTTGTATCTATGCATATGGCAAATAAAATTGTGGAGCCGATCAATAATGTAGATCTTGAGCATCCGGAGGAAAATCAGATCTATGAAGAAGTAGGGCCTCTTTTAAGTAAGATATATAAGCAGAACGGACAGATCAGAAGTCAGCTGGAAACAGCCAGACGAAATCAGGAAGAGTTTACGATCATTACAGAAAATATGCAGGAAGGACTCCTTGTGATCGACAGTTATACAATGATCCTGTCGGGAAATTCCAGTGCATGGAAAATGTTTCAAATGCAGAAACCAAAGATTGGGGAATGCGTTTATTTGCTGAACCGTGGTGAAGAATTCCGCTTTATGATCGAACAGGTTCTGCGTGGAGAACACGGAAGTGTACGTCTGCGTCTGGGCGGCGAAGTCGTTCAGATGATCGCGAACCCTGTTACCAGAGAACAACGGGTGGTAGGTGCAGTACTTCTGCTGATCAACGAAACAGAAAAGGTGGAACGCGAACAGCTACGCAGAGAATTTTCAGCAAATGTTTCACATGAGCTGATGACGCCTCTGACTGCAGTATCCGGCTTTGCAGAGATCATCCGAAATGGTATGGTCAGACAGGAAGATGTACAGAAATTTGCAGGCAGAATATATGATGAAGCCCAGCGCCTGATCGCGTTGATTGAAGATACGATCCGGGTGTCTCAGCTTGATGAGGGAGAAACTCCGTATGACTGGGAAGAGCTGGATGTTTGTCAGGTTGTCAGAGATGTGTGTGGCAGACTGAAAGAGATTGCTGATAAGAAAAACGTTCATTTTTATATTGACGGGGATAAAACGATGCTGTGCAGCGTGCGTCCGATTCTGGATGAAATCATTTATAATCTCTGCGATAATGGAATCAAATATAATAAAGAGGACGGTACAGTAAGTATTCATCTGCGTGATCTGGGCGAACAGGTAGAGATTCGAGTCAAAGATAACGGTATAGGAATCCCGCCAGAAGATCAGAAGCGCGTATTTGAAAGATTCTATCGCGTGGACAAGAGCCACTCCAAAGAAATCGGAGGTACCGGTCTCGGTCTTTCTATTGTGAAACATGGTGTAGGTTTCCTGGGAGGAAACCTGGATCTGGTCAGTGAAATCGGCAAAGGAAGCGAGATTACCATGACCTTCCCGAAAGAACGGAAAACAGTTTAAGAACACAAAAAAGATACTGACACAATTAAAAAAGCGGTCAGTATCTTTTTTGTTAGTAGCAATATGCGCCTTCATAGCTGTTGCAGGATTCTTTCTTACGAGAAAGATTTTCACAGGAGCTGCAGCGGTTGCAGAATTCCTGTTCATAACAGGTGGCGCAGACACAATTCCCACAGTTGCTGCGGTCATAGGCCGGAGTACAGGTGTAGGGAAGAGTATCGTTTGGGTGTTCTTCCGTCATTATTTTCACCTCTCCTGATATGTTCTTGATAACTGTATTATATCTCTGTGTATCAGCAGATTCAAGAAAATAATGATAAAAATTGTTAATTTTCAGAAGAATTAAAATATTCTATTTTGCTTCCCATCTTCCGGATGCACCGCATGGCAGCACCAGTCCGTTGGAAGTTACAGGAAGTCCGATTTCCTGAGAATCGACATGTCCGTCGAAGTCCTTAAGCTCTGTAGCAAGCATATAGGTAAGCACAGCCGGAGCAAGTCCTGTCGTATAGGAGTTGATCAGGAAAAACAGCGGATTCGGGCTTAAAAGCTGAACACACAGTTTAATGAGAGGATGGATGGCTTCTTCGATTTTCCAGATCTCGCCCTTTGGTCCACGTCCATAGGATGGTGGGTCCATGATGATCGCGTCGTAGTGATTTCCACGACGGATCTCACGCTCTACAAACTTTACACAGTCATCCACCAGCCAGCGGATCGGTGCTTCGGTGAGTCCGGATGCAGCCGCATTTTCTTTTGCCCAGTTGACCATACCCTTGGAGGCATCAACATGTGTAACATGTGCGCCGGCGGCGGCAGCAGCCAGAGTCGCACCGCCTGTATAGGCAAAAAGATTCAGAACTTTGATCGGGCGTCCTGCTTTACGGATCTTATCTTCGAACCAGTCCCAGTTGACTGCCTGCTCCGGGAAAAGTCCGGTATGTTTGAAACTGAATGGTTTCAGATGGAAGGTCAGATCTTTGTAATGAAGATCCCACTGCTGTGGCAGATCAAAAAATTCCCATTCTCCACCGCCTTTTTTGCTTCTGTGATAGTGGGCGTTCATATTTTTCCAGCCACGGCTTACCTTCGGGGTATCCCAGATAACCTGTGGGTCCGGGCGCACCAGCGTGTATTTTCCCCAGCGTTCCAGCTTTTCGCCGCAGGAAGTGTCAATTACTTCGTATTCTTTCCAGTCATTTGCAATCCACATATATATGATAACCTTTCTTATAGTCTTATTTATATAGTAAAATATCTCTATCTCATCAGTATAGGTGAATCGTGACGATTCCGCAAGTAAAACTATGTAGTTTCGGGTATACGGACGATACATTTTGCGGAAATTCGTTCAAATCCGCACTTTATCACTTTGATTTGAGAAAACTTTTTATAAATAGAGAGGTGGCGGGGCTTGACAAGCAGTACTTTACAATACTAAAATATACAGGATAATAATTTAAGATCAAAAAGCTATTTAAGATGAAAGAATTTTTGCCGGGACAGGATTCTGGAAGCGGCACGAGGAGGACGAATATGCAGAAATACAGTGAGATGAGTAAAGAACAGCTTCAGGCTCTCAAGAAAGAGCTGGATCAGCAGTATGCAGAAATTAAGGCACAGGGACTGGCCCTTGATATGTCACGTGGTAAGCCGTCAGTTGATCAGCTGAATATTTCCATGGATATGATGGATGTTCTGTCAAGCAGCACAGACCTGAGATGTGAGACAGGTGTTGACTGTCGTAACTATGGTGTTATGGATGGTATTCCGGAAGCCAAACGTCTTCTCGGAGAGATTTCCGAAGTAGATCCGGAACACATTATCATTTACGGAAACTCCAGCCTGAATGTTATGTTTGATACTGTATCACGTTCTATGACGCATGGTGTTATGGGAAATACTCCATGGTGCAAACTGGATAAAGTAAAATTCCTCTGTCCGGTTCCGGGATATGACCGCCACTTCAAGATTACAGAATTTTTCGGTATCGAGATGATCAATGTGCCGATGTCACCGGAAGGCCCGGATATGGATATGGTTGAGAAACTTGTAAGCGAAGATCCGGCAATCAAAGGTATCTGGTGTGTACCGAAATACTCTAATCCGCAGGGATATACCTATTCCGAAGAAACCGTAAAACGTTTTGCACGTCTGAAACCGGCAGCACCGGATTTCCGTATCTACTGGGACAATGCGTACAGCGTACATCATCTTTATGATGACGAAAAAGAACAGGATTTCCTGCTTGAGATTCTGGATGAATGTGCAAAAGCCGGCAATCCGGATATGGTTTATAAATTTACTTCAACTTCCAAAATCAGCTTCCCGGGTTCCGGTATCGCTGCGTTAGCTGCATCAAAAGCAAACCTTGATGATATTCGTAAATATATTACAGTACAGACCATCGGACATGATAAACTGAATCAGCTCCGTCATGTAAAATTCTTCAAGAATCTTGACGGTGTGCATGCACACATGAGCAGGCATGCAGCAATCCTCCGTCCGAAATTTGAAATGGTAGAGGCAACTCTCGAGAAAGAACTCGGCGGACTCGGAATCGGAGAATGGACAACTCCGAAGGGAGGTTACTTCATTTCCTTCGAATCCATGGAGGGATGCGCAAAGAAAATCGTAGCAATGGCAAAAGAAGCCGGTGTCGTAATGACCGGAGCAGGAGCTACCTACCCATATGGCAAAGACCCAAAAGACAGCAATATCCGTATTGCTCCGTCTTTCCCGCCAATTGATGAGCTGGAAAAGGCTGCGAAGGTTTTCGTTGTCTGCGTAAAACTTGCCAGCGTAGAGAAACTCCTGGCAGAATAAACTCTGAGCTGAACAGCAATAATAAAATTTCATAGCCACGAACGTTAAGGAGGCGCCATGACGGAAGAAAACAAGAGTATGGACAAAGGAAGAAAACTACTGATCGGTTTAATCATTGTACTGCTCCTGCTTACCGCAGGCGCCTACTTTTTTGGTGTATACTATTTTACCGGTCACTTTCTTCCAGGGTCACAGGTGAATGGTTTTAACTGTTCTTACATGACTGAGGACGAGACCGAAAATCTTCTGAAACAAAAGACTGCAGTTTATGCACTTGCAGTCCGTACAAGGGGAGACGGGCAGGAAGGAATCACGGCGGAAGAAATTAATCTCCAATATACATCAGATGGAAGTGTAAGAAAGCTTCTTCATGATCAGAATCGTTTTATCTGGTTTCTCGCATTCAGCCAGCAGCAGACTTATGAACTGCCGGCATCGGTATCGTATGACGAAGATCTGTTTAAGACGAAGATCGACAGCCTGAAGTGCCTTCAGAATAATGTAGAACCGGAAGATGCCTACATCAGAGAGCTGGAGGACGGTTTTGAAGTCGTTCCTGAGATTGAAGGTACAAAGATTGATTATAAAAAACTGACAGAAGATATTTCCGATGCGGTTAAGACGGGGCGTACGGTTGCAGATCTGGAAGAAGACGGCTGTTATATCAACCCGACAGCCTATGCATCGGATCTTACTAAGGACTGTGAGCAGATGAATGATCTGACCGATGTTGTGGTGACTTATGATTTCAGTGACCGCAAGGAGACAGTAGATCGTTCTGTGATAAAGGGCATGCTTGACAGAGATGAAAATGATAATCTGGTCGTGAGTAAGGATGCAGTAGCTGCTTATGTGGCGGAGCTTGCCAGTAAATATGATACGGCAGGTACGGAACGGACATTCTCTACATACGATAACAGAGATATCACCGTATCCGGTGGAAATTACGGATGGGTGATCGACCAGCAAAAAGAAGCCGATGCACTGTACAAAGACATCACGGAGAAAAAAACCGAGGTGCGGGAACCGGTTTATGAACAGAAAGCATCCAGCAGAAAGATAAATGATATAGGATATTCTTATATTGAAATTGACCTGAGTGCCCAAAGAATGGTATTATATCAGAGTGGAAGTCCGGTGGTGGATACCGGGCTGGTGGCAGACAGCAGCACACCGACCGGTATATATGCACTGGGAGAAAAAGAATCTTCCGCAGTACCCGGCGGCGGGGCTGGTGAAACAGTAAATTTCTGGATGCCATTTACAGACAAAACCGGCATATATGGAAAAGCAGGTCTGGATGTAACGAGATATGACTTTTCAGATGACGCGGATATCGCAGCTTTCGGAAGTGATGATGAAAGCAGTGGAACCAGCGTATTTTCGGATTCGTGGCCGGGTATAGAAGGCTGCATAGCTGTACCTGAGGAACAGGCACAGGCAATTTATCAGACAGTAGAATCCGGAATACCGGTTGTCATATATAAGTGATCATAACTGTGAAAAGACGTAACTATTCAGAAGGTAGTATCCCGCGAGGCGTTTTGGCATGTTTTTTGCCAAAATCCCGAGACATATAAGGCAAAATGCCATCACCGAAGGTGATTTGGAATGCATTTTGACTCGTAACTGTGAGGGTACTGAACAGTTACGAAAAGACAAAACAGTGTAACCAGTACAGCAAAGGAGCTGCAGGGATTCTGAGAGGGATCTTTGCAGCGGTTTTTGCGTTTCAGGAGAGGTGATAATATGAAAATTGTTGTATTAGCAGGGGGAACAAGTACAGAAAGGGATGTTTCAATCGTATCCGGCACAGGAATCTGCAGTGCGCTGCGTCAGAAAAATCATCAGGCAATTCTCGTCGATGTTTTTTGCGGACTGGAGAATGTAGACTGGGCAGATCCTTTTCCGGAAAGCTATGATGTAGAGCAGGCAGTTTCCTACATCAAGAGTTTTAACCCGCATATCGAAGAGTTAAAAAAGAGCAGGAAAGAATTTTTCGGACCGAATGTTCTGGAACTTTGTAAGAAAGCGGATTTTGTTTTCCTCGGACTGCATGGATCCAACGGCGAGGACGGAAGACTGCAGGCTGTATTTGACCTGATGGGAATTCCGTACACCGGAACAGGCTATCTCAGCAGTGCGATGGCGATGGACAAAGGTGTTACAAAAGCCATGTTCCAGATGCGCGGTGTACCGACACCGGGCGGCAAAGCCATGAAGAAAAAAGACCGCGTGGAGACACTGCAGGAGCTTGGCATGGATTTCCCTGTTGTAGTCAAGACATGCTGTGGAGGTTCCAGCATTGGTGTTTATATTGTAGATAATCAGGCTGATTATACAAAAGCTCTGGATGGAGCATTTACCTATGAAAATGAAGTTGTCGTAGAAGAATTTGTCGAGGGTACTGAGTATACGGTTGCGGTGGTGGACGGTAAAGCATATCCGGTTGTACAGATCGTTCCGGTTCAGGGCTTCTATGACTATGAGAATAAATACAAACCGGGCGCAGTGAAAGAAACCTGTCCGGCACCGATTTCCGAAGAACTGACCAGACGTCTTCAGGAATATGCGGTAGAAGGCTATCACGCACTTGAAATGGAAAGCTATGGCCGTCTTGATTTCATCGTAACAAAAGATGAAAAAATCTACTGTCTCGAGGCAAACACTCTTCCGGGAATGACACCTACCAGTCTGATCCCGCAGGAGGCAGCAGTACTTGGTATGGACTACCCAACGCTGTGCGAAGAACTGATCAGAGTTTCAATGAAAAAGTACGAATGAGGAAAAATAAATGAAAAATCTTACCTTAAGAAATCTTACAGAGGTGTGCAGCGGAACCTGGCATGGCGATGACGCGCTTCTCGACCGTGAAGTTTCTGCAATTACCACAGACAGCCGTAAGATTGAGAAGGACTGTCTGTTTGTACCAATTGTGGGAGAGCGCGTTGATGCACATCGTTTTATCCCGGATGTCATGGCGAAGGGTGCACTTGCGACACTTTCCGAGAGAGAACTTTCGGATGCAGATTATCCTTATATTCAGATTACATCTTCTCTGCAGGCAGTAAAAGACATTGCAGAATTTTATCTGCAGCAGCTTCAGCTTCCGGTAATCGGAATTACCGGAAGCGTTGGCAAGACCAGCACGAAAGAAGTGATCGCATCTGTACTGAAAGAAAAATACCGTACCCTCAAAACACAGGGTAATTTTAATAATGAACTCGGACTGCCGCTGACCGTATTCCGTCTGAGAGAAGATGATCAGATTGCCGTTCTGGAAATGGGCATCAGTGATTTTGGAGAAATGACACGACTTACCCGGATCGCGAAACCGGATACCTGCGTGATCACAAATATCGGAACCTGTCATCTGGAAAATCTTGGTGACAGAGACGGAGTTCTCAAAGCAAAGACAGAAATCTTCCGGTCCATGCAGCCGAGCGGTCATATTGTACTGAACGGGGATGATGATAAACTGGCAACGGTTGAGGGCTATCATGGTGTGAAACCGGTATTTTTCGGGTTGGATGCGAAGCGTGATGTTTATGCAGACCAGATCGTGAGCAGGGGGCTGAAAGGCGTTTCCTGCCGCATTCATATGGGCGAAGATGCTTTTGATGTACTGGTGCCGACACCGGGCATCCATATGGTCTACAATGCGCTTGCAGCAGCTACTGTCGGCAGAATCTACGGACTTACGATCGAGGAGATCAAAAGAGGTATTGAAAGTCTGGAGACGATCCGTGGACGTTTCAAGATGATTGAGACAGAGAATTTCCTTGTTGTTGACGACTGTTACAATGCCAACCCGATGTCTATGAAAGCTTCTCTGGATGTACTTCATGATGGAGAGGGAAGAAGAGTGGCAATCCTCGGAGACATGGGAGAACTTGGCGAGAATGAGATTTCTCTGCATGAAGAAGTCGGAGAGCATGCTGCAAAATGTGGTATTGATGTCTGTATCTGTGTGGGAGAGCTTTCCTTACATATTGCAGAAGCCGCACGCAAAGCAGATCCGGACTTCGAAGTACATTACGAAAAAGACAGAGAATCTCTTCTTAAGAACCTTGGAGGATATGTCCGTAAAGGAGATACGATTCTCGTAAAGGCGTCTCATTTTATGAAGTTTGAAGAAGTGGTAGATGCACTGGAAAAGATGTAAAATTCTGCAGGAATTTGACGAACGATTTTTGTTCCATACAGGCCTTAAGAGGTGTAGAATGTGTTTAACGGATAACTGTTCACAGACTGTAAAACAAGGAGGGCTTATGCTGGAACGAATCATGAATCTGCATATACTGCTCTATCTGATGGCTGTTCTCGGAACAGCAGGAGGAGTAGGGATGCTGGCAGTACACCTTACTTACAGAAGAACCATGCGAAAGACAAAAGCGACAACGAACCTGAGAGAAAAATGGCTGAATCTGTGGAAAACAAGGGATAAGCTTCTGAACAGAATGAATCTTCTGGTCTGGATTCCTTCATTGTTATCTACAGCATGCCTGGGGCTGTCGCTTTTTTTTGTTACGAAACTCGGATCGGAGCGAGGACTTCCGCTGCAGTATCTGTATATCGGTACGGCAGTTCCGGTTGCGCTTCTGATCTTGCGTCAGGCGCTGGACTTTTCGTACAAAGAAGAACTGGTGACAAATTCCCTTGCGGATTATATCCTTCAGGCGCGATCGCGCAGGGAAAATCCACCCACAGCCCGTAAATACGAACCGCAGCAGACGGCGCAGAAAACAGATCCGGTTCTCAGGGAAGAAATGGTTGAGCGGATCGCATCCAGTATCCGGCAGACAGCAGCTACCGGGAGCCATTTCAGCAAAATGCTGAGTCCTGAGGAAGAAGAAATCATGCGGGAGATCATACGGGAATTTATGGAATAAACACAGAGAAATCTGGAGGTACAAATGAACAAAAGAAGAATTATCTGGATAGAGCTGCTTCGTATTTTTGCGTGCATTGGTGTCATAGGTATTCATGCGGCTTCGCAGCATTTTCGTGATGTGCCGGTAAATACATCTGTATGGGCAGTAACTAATTTTTACCATGGAATCAACCGCTTTGCAGTTGCGTGTTTTGTGATGATCAGCGGTTGTCTGTATCTTGACCGTAAGCGGACATGGAATCTTAAGAAGCTCTGGATGCACAATATTCTGCCGATTGCGGTAGCATATGTATTCTGGCAGGTGTTCTATGCGTTTTACCGCGGTCTGGTAAATGAAGGCCTGAAATTCGGCTCCGCATATTTTTTGAAAAGATTTCTGGTTATGATATCAGATTCCTATTTTCATCTGTGGTATCTGCCGATGCTGATCGGACTTCTTATCATTACGCCGATGCTGTGGGAGATTGTAAACAGTAAGAACGGGAAACAATGGGAAGAGTATATGATTCTCCTGTACCTGCTGTTTAAGCTTTTGCCATATACGGTCAAAGCTTTTCCGATACCATGCAGAGAACATGTGGTGAACCTTTTGAATACCGTGCAGCCGCAGATGGTTACCGGATTTGTCGGATATTATATCGCAGGACACTATCTGTATCAGTATGGAGTATCCAAAAAGCTCGAAAAACTGATCTACATACTGGGAATCGTTTCAATCAGTATGGGCATCCTGTTTTGTTACATCAGGTCACAGCAGACAGGAACGGATGTACAGAAATTTTATGAGAATTATACTATTGCGGCATTCCTGTGGGGCATTTCTGTATTTTTATTTTTCAAAAATCATGTTTCAAAGATTAAATGGAATGAAAAGCAGGAAAAAAGGATTTGTTTTGTCGGAAGCTGCACATTCGGAATCTTTCTTATCCATGTGCTGGTGAGATCACTTCTCCACAAAGCAGGTATTGACAGTATGATGATCAGTAATACATTTATAGCAATACCGATCGTGATCGCACTGATCTTTATGCTGAGCTTTGGGGCGGTAGTGATCATAAAGAAAATTCCGGTATTGAAGAAGTGGATCGTATGATCAGTCTTCTTCAATCACCTGGATCTCGAGATAATCAAAAGAAATATGTTCTATAAAACTGTCCTGGTTAAACCTGGTTCTGGAATGACGCTTAAAATCAGCAATATTGTTGTCAAGCCAGATCGGGTTTTCCAGGTCAAATTCATAGCAGATTTCCTGCAATGCACGAAAAATCTTGTGAGTTCTGGTATCTTCGGAATCATCATCTATTACAATATCTTTTATTAAGTGGTTACTTTCCCACATTTTTCCCCATAAACGAAACATAGCTGCCTCCTGTCAGAAATATTTTCTAAATCAGTATAGCCATTCTTTGCAGATAAGTAAAGAAATATGTAAAGAAAATTCATTGCAGATTTTAGCGAGATAAAGTATAATGAGTATTGTTTACATGTCACAATCCCGAGATATACAGGGCAAAATGCCATCACTGAAGGTGATTTGGAATGCATTTTGACCAGATTACTATGAGCGGAGTGAACAGTAAGCTTAATGGAAATACATTTTGCATCGTCACAAAATACAGGATGCATATTTTTTATGAATGGAGGAGTTGTTAATGAAGTTATACGACAGTGGCGTTTATCTGGTAAACGGTCATGACATCGTTGAAGAAGGCAGTATGAATCAGCCGGTATCCAGAGAAGAAGCGGCCAGAAATACAATGGCATACGGAATTCTTGAAGCACACAATACTTCCGGAAATATGGAAAAGCTCCAGATTAAATTTGATAAACTGACATCTCACGATATCACTTTTGTTGGTATTATTCAGACAGCACGTGCGTCAGGACTCGAGAAATTTCCGGTTCCTTATGTACTGACAAACTGTCATAACTCTCTTTGTGCAGTTGGTGGTACGATCAATGAAGACGACCATATGTTTGGTCTGACCTGTGCGAAGAAATATGGCGGAGTTTATGTACCTCCTCATCAGGCTGTTATCCATCAGTTTGCACGCGAAATGCTGGCAGGCGGCGGCAAGATGATCCTTGGTTCAGACAGCCATACTCGTTATGGTGCGCTTGGTACCATGGCTATGGGTGAAGGTGGCGGAGAACTTGTAAAACAGCTCCTTTCCCAGACATATGACATCAATATGCCGGGCGTTGTGGCAATCTATCTGAAAGGGGAACCGCGTCCGGGAGTAGGACCGCAGGACGTTGCACTTGCAATCATCGGCAAAGTATTCGCCAACGGCTATGTAAAGAATAAAGTTATGGAATTCGTAGGACCTGGTGTTGCAGGACTGAGCGCTGATTTCCGTATCGGTGTGGATGTTATGACAACAGAGACTACATGTCTTTCCTCTATCTGGCAGACAGATGAAAAGATTGAAGAATTCTATGAAATCCATGGCAGAAAAGAAGACTACAAAGAACTGAAACCAGGTAAAGTAGCTTATTATGACGGTTGCGTGGAAGTCGACTTAAGTGAGATCAAACCAATGATCGCAATGCCGTTTCATCCGAGCAACACTTATACCATCGATGAACTGAAAGCAAATCTTTATGATATTCTGGATGATGTTGAGAAGAAAGCACAGATCAGCCTTGATGGTAAGGTTCCATACACTCTGAAGGACAAAGTGATCGACGGAAAGCTTTATGTAGAGCAGGGAATCATCGCAGGATGTGCAGGCGGTGGTTTCGAAAATATCTGTGCGGCAGCGGATATCCTCCGTGGCGCAAGCATCGGATCAGATGCATTTACACTCAGCGTATATCCGGCAAGTACTCCGATATACATGGAACTTGCAAGAAACGGTGTCCTTGCAGACCTCCTTGCGACAGGTGCTGTTGTTAAGACTGCATTTTGCGGTCCGTGCTTTGGTGCAGGTGATACACCGGCAAATAACGCATTCAGTATCCGTCATACGACCAGAAACTTCCCGAACCGTGAAGGCTCCAAGGTTCAGAACGGACAGATTTCTTCTGTTGCTCTTATGGATGCAAGATCTATCGCAGCAACAGCAGCAAACAAAGGTTTCCTGACTTCAGCAGAAGAATTTGACGGAAACTATACACATCAGAAATACTTCTTCGACAAGACGATTTATGAGAACCGTATTTTTGACAGTAAGGGTGTTGCAGATCCGAGCGTGGAGATCCAGTTTGGACCAAACATCAAAGACTGGCCGAAGATGCCTGCACTGGCAGATAATCTTGTGCTGAAAGTTGTATCTGAGATCCATGATCCGGTTACAACAACGGATGAGCTGATCCCGTCAGGTGAAACTTCCTCCTTCCGTTCCAACCCGCTTGGACTGGCTGAGTTTACTCTGTCCCGTAAAGATCCGGCATACGTTGGACGCGCAAAGGAAATCCAGAAAGCACAGAAAGCTCTGGAGGCAGGAGAATGTCCGGCAGAGGCAGTACCGGAACTGAAGCCTGTTATGGAAGCTATTAAGAAACAGTTTGCAGATATCAGTAAAGAAAACATCGGTATCGGAAGTACGATCTTTGCAGTAAAACCTGGTGATGGTTCTGCGCGTGAGCAGGCAGCTTCCTGTCAGAAGGTTCTTGGCGGATGGGCAAATATTGCCAACGAATATGCAACAAAGCGTTATCGCTCCAACCTGATCAACTGGGGTATGCTTCCATTCCTGATCCCACAGGGAGAGCTTCCGTTTGAGAACGGGGACTACTTGTTCTTCCCTGAGGTTCGAGGAGCTGTTGCAGACAAAGCGGACAGTATCACAGCTTATGTAGTAAAACAAGACGGACTGAAAGAGTTCCAGGTAACTCTGGGTGAACTGACTGACGATGAGCGTGCGATCATCCTGAAAGGCTGTCTGATCAATTACAACAGAGGATAATATATATTGCTATAAAGACGACAGGACACCATCCATACAGCTCCGCAAATACCATTGCGTCTGCTATGTGATACATGCGCTTATAATCTGCCAGTCGCTCGAACTCGCTTACGCTCAGACAGCGAGCTTGGTGGCAGAAGCTAAGCATGTATCGCATAACGCAGTACTCATGAGTATTTGCGGTTTCTGTATGAATGGTGTCCTGTCTGTTTATTAGTATGGGGAAAGAAGGGTGACCGGTATGGGGACGAGAAGGAAAAGACGGAGCAGAATGAATTATCAGAAAATAATATATAATACGAAAAATACACAATATAAATATACTGCAAATAATGAAATAAATAATAATTATGAGAAAAATATAAAAATGTGTTGACAAATGCGTGGGACGGTGCTATTATAATGACATCAAAAGAAAACAAGAGAAAAACAAATCAAACAAAATAAAAAAATCATTCAATTCATAGTATAAATAAATGTTACATGAAAGGAATGAAATCGAAAAGAAAGGGTAAGGTGATACCGTTGGGACACTAGCCACACATCATATCAATATGAGAAGTGACAGAGATTGAGTTTCCTGCAAGAAAGACCTGATACATAAATTATCCATTATTTATACCGATCATTACAGAACATTCGAAAGAAATATTTAAAATATTACCTGGCGAACAGGCCTTTCCGAAAGTAATGAATCATACAAAACGTATTACAGGTATATAGAATCGATCACTCATATTGAATAACTGTCACGAACCTGATACAAAGAATTTTAGAAATGTGTAAAGAAACATTTTTAAAAGTTGAGATCCAGATGATGTGAGTTATATGAATCGAAGCTTTGCATCAGAAGAATATCTTCTCACAAAAGATATTACATCAGAAATTAATGGGGTCTTATTCCCGATGAAAACAGTTCGAAATTTAAGAAGTTAAGTTTGGAGTTGCTCTAATCAGAAGGAAAAGATACTTTCATATTTCTAAATTAAATTATAATCCGTAAATTATAATTTAAACTCTATCAACTTTCTAAATGAACCGAATGATAAAAATCATCTCGTTTGTGAGCAGGAAATTACAAGAAACCAAAAGACACAATATCAGATAAAAAGATAATTAATAAATATAAAAACTAAATACAGATAATTGAATGAAGTATACTAAAAGAGGTATCAAAGATTTCAATTAGTAAACAAGACGATAAGTTTTGAAAGAACAAAGAGGTTAATTAAAATTGAATAGCGAAGATTGTTAAGACGGTCATCATTTTAGATTATGAGAAGTAAATTATAAGAAAAAGTGATGACCGTCTTACTGTTGTGTAAAGATAGATTTTACGTTATACTCTCCATAGAAAGTGCAGTAAGCGCTAAGGGAGAGTTTTTTTATGTGGAATAATATAGAAAATATGATTTTATATGAGGATAAAGAAATCATTGTCTGCCACAAAGCGGCAGGTATTGCTGTGCAGAGTGCGAGAATCGGGATGCCGGATATGGAAAGCACTCTGAAAAATTATCTGGTAGCAAAAAATCCCGGGAAAATGCCGTATCTGGGAGTCGTTCATCGTCTGGATCAGCCGGTAGAAGGGGTGCTTGTTTTTGCAAAAAATAAAAAGGCAGCTGCAGGGCTGACAGGTCAGATTACATCAGGAAGCGTTACGAAGGAGTATCTTGCCGTGACAGCTCAGAAGGTGGAGAAAGTGCAGGGGCATCTGGAAGATTATCTGAAGAAAAACGGAAAAACAAATACATCTGCAGTAGTTACACCAGAAACTGACGGAGCAAAAAAAGCAGTTCTGGATTATGAAGTACTTAATGAAGTTTCAGATGAGCGGACTTTGACCGGTAAAAGAATTTTGGTCAGGATACAGCTGGGAACAGGCCGCCATCATCAGATCAGGGTACAGATGGCACATGCCGGAATGTCGCTTCTCGGAGATCGAAAATATAATCCGGAGGATTCTTCAGGACTTCCGCTGGGACTATGTTCCTGTCATCTTGTGTTCCGACATCCGGTCACAGGAAAGAAGCTGGAATTTCAGGTAACTCCGAAAGGAGAATGTTTTGCAGGTTTCCCAAATATCTGAATCAGAATATGGTGAAATTGCCGTATTTTCTTCGAAAAAATGAAAAAACTATGAAATCTATAGACGGAAAAATGAAAATGTGTATAATGTAGAAAAGAATCGCATTGATGTAAAATTTATAGTAGAAAAGAGGAAAATACAATGAAAAAAGCAGCTATTGCGGTGCTTTTTCTTGCCGGTGCAGTCGTAGCGGCAGGCGAGAGTGGTAAGATGGGCGGCTTTGGTAATTTTATTTCAGATGTGCAGGCCGAAGATGAACTGTCTGAAAGTGATAAAGACCAGAAAGAGATTATAGAAGAGTCAGATACTACAGAGGAGGACAGAGTCGCTGCTATTGATACTTCAATCACACTTGGTGCAGGCAGCAGAATTGCAGTTGTGAGTAAGGCTACAGATGGAGAATACTGGAAACTTGTCCGTCAGGGAATGGAAGATGCAGTGAAGGATATTAATAAAGCCTATGCGTTTTCATCCGATGATGAAATTTCTATGACTTTCGAGGGGCCTTCGGATGAGCAGGATATTGAAACTCAGGTTAATACGCTCGATGCGGTAATTGCAGAGAACCCTACCGTTTTGTGCATGTCAGCCGGAGATATTGAATCCTGTCAGGCACAGCTTGAGGCGGCCAGTGAGAATGGCATTCCGGTTGTAGTTTTTGATTCCAATGTCAGTGATGATGAGCTGGTAGCAGCGTTCCGTGGCACAGATAATGCATATGCAGGAAAACTTGCGGCAGAAAAAATTGTGGATGCAATCGGAGAAAACGGCAAGATTGCAGTATTTTCCGCGCAGGAAAAGACCGAAAGTTCACAGAAACGTGTCGAGGGATTTAAGGAAGCGTTGGCAGATTATGAGGGAATTTCAATTGTAAGTGAATTATATACCGATAAGGTCAAAGATATGTCAGAGGCAATGGCAGATGTGTTGAGGCGTTACCCGGATCTGGACGGAGTATTCTGTACCAATGAAGATGTGGCGGATATGTATCTTGGACTGGATAAAGGAGAAAATACACCGGTTATGGTAGGTGTAGATGCGACAAGCGTACAGCAGAAGGCAATCACGGACGGACAGGAGCTTGGGACCGTATCACAGGATCCATATGATATCGGATATCAGACGATCATAGCTGCATCACAGGCTATGTCTACAGATCCGGCACAGGCGGCTTCTGTAGAAAAAAATGTCCTGCTTGAGCCGAAATGGATTGACGCGTCTAATATTGATGATGCGTCAAACGGCAATTACCTGTACAGCAAATAAAAGAGAATATACGCAGGATGACGTGATATGCTATGTAAGAGAAAAGTTAATCCTGATATCCGACAGGGACAGTTCACATTGGACTGTCCCTGTGTTATAATGAAAAAGATTGAATTGAAATAAAAAGCAACTTCGATCAAAGTATGTTATGGCAAAACAGAGGAGGAAATTTTTTGAAAGAAAGAGAAACATTTGGATCAAGACTTGGTTTTATTCTGGTTTCCGCAGGATGTGCCGTAGGGCTTGGAAACGTATGGAAATTTCCATATATGACAGGAAAATATGGCGGGGCAGCTTTTATCCTGATCTATCTGGTATTTCTGGTGTTGCTGGGTCTGCCGATCCTTGTAAGCGAGTTTGCTGTAGGACGAAGCAGCAGATTAAGTACAGCGAGAGCATTTCACAAACTGGAGCCGGAGGGTTCCAATTTCCATAAATACAGTTATATGGGAATGATCGGTAACTATATGCTGATGATGTTTTATACCATGGTCGCCGGCTGGATGATGTATTACTGTTATGTTATGGCAACCGGTAAGCTGAGTGGAGCATCTGCTGATGAGGTCAGTGGGTTCTTTTCCAATCTGATGACATCGACAGGTACTATGACCGGCTGGATGATCGCAGCAGTTCTTCTTGCATTTGGAGTATGTTCACTTGGACTTAAGAACGGAATCGAGCGCATCACGAAGGTGATGATGATCTGTCTTTTTGCACTAATCGTTGTGCTGGCAGTTCATTCTGTGACACTTGACGGTGCAATGGAAGGTGTGAAATTTTATCTGGTGCCAAACCTTGACAACATCCGTGAGGCAGGTCTCGGAAATGTGATCTTCGGTGCACTTTCTCAGGCATTCTTCACATTAAGCATTGGTATCGGTGCGATGGAAATCTTCGGAAGCTACATGGGTAAGGAATGTACGCTTGCAGGCGAAAGTGTCAATATTCTGATCCTTGATACATTTGTAGCGTTGATGGCTGGATTGATCATCATTCCGGCATGTTTTGCATTTGGTGTAGAGCCGGGGGCAGGTCCGGGACTTGTATTTATCACACTGCCAAACGTGTTTAACCAGATGGCAGGCGGAAGACTCTGGGGAGCTTTGTTCTTCCTGTTTATGTCTTTTGCGGCACTGTCTACGGTCATTGCTGTATTTGAGAATATCCTGTCCTTTGCAATGGATCTGTGGGGATGGAAGCGTAACAAGGCAGTTGTGTTTAATATTGTACTGATCATCATTCTTTCCATGCCGGCAATCCTCGGATTCGGACCATGGTCCGGTATCCAGATTCTTGGTGAAGGAACCAACATCATGGATCTTGAGGACTTTATCATTTCCAATAATATCCTGCCGCTTGGTTCTGTAGTTTTCGTCATTTTCTGTGCATCGAAGAATGGATGGGGATGGGACAATTTTATCAAAGAAGCCAACACAGGATCAGGACTGAAATTTCCGAAATTTATCAGAAACTACATGCTCTGGGTGATTCCGGCAGTTGTTGCGGTTATTTACCTGAAAGGGTACTATGATATGTTCCAGCCGAAAGGAATGAATTATCTGGTTCCGTGGATGATCATCGGTGTTGCAATGCTTGTTCTTGTCGGATGGATTTCCTTCGGGCACAGCAAAAAGAAATAAGATACCAGGGTCAAAAGTTTTAAATCCACATGAGCTTGCTCATAAGTGGATGTAAGAACTTGGAACCCGCCCCGATATGAGCATAAAAGTGGGATGAAATCCCGCGATATGCGAATAGAGGGTAGGATTGTGAGAGTGCGTAGCACGGAACAATCCGTGGGTATCGCAAATAATATAAAAGAATTACGAGGAGGCATAATTATGATAGCAGAAAAAATGAAACCTTTTGTCCAGAACAACTCAGCGATCCGCATGATGTTCGAGGAAGGAAATCGTCTCCGTGCAAAATACGGCGCAGACAAAGTATATGATTTCAGTCTTGGAAATCCGAGTGTTCCGGCACCGGACTGTGTACGTGAGGCAATCATTGATCTCGTAAATAACGAAGAACCGACAGTCCTTCACGGATATATGAACAATGCTGGTTTTGAGGATGTCAGAGAGACTATTGCGCAGTCTCTGAACCGCCGCTTCGGAACCGCTTTTTCTGCACATAATCTGATCATGACCGTTGGCGCTGCCAGCGGTCTGAATGTCATCCTCAAGACGATCCTGAATCCGGGTGAGGAAGTGATCGTTTTTGCACCGTATTTCCTGGAATATGGTGCATATGTACGTAACTATGACGGCAAGCTTGTGGAAATCTCTCCGAATACTGAGACTTTCCAGCCGAATCTGAAAGAACTGGAAGAAAAGATCAATGTCAACACCCGGGCTGTGATCGTAAACACGCCACATAACCCGACGGGTGTTGTTTATTCCGAAGAGACGATTAAAGAGCTTGCTGCAATCCTTGAGAAGAAACAGCAGGAATTTGGTTCCGTCATCTATCTGATCTCTGATGAGCCATACAGAGAACTGGCATACGATGGTGTGGAAGTTCCGTATCTGACAAAATACTATAAGAATACAGTTGTAGGATATTCCTACAGCAAATCTCTGTCCCTTCCGGGCGAGCGTATCGGTTATCTGGTTATCCCGGATGAGCTTGAGGACAGTGCGACCGTGATCACGGCAGCAGCGATCGCCAACCGTGTACTCGGAAGTGTCAATGCACCGTCTCTGATGCAGAAAGTCATCCAGAAATGTGTGGACGCAGAGGTGGATGTGGCTGCTTATGACCGCAACCGTCTGACACTTTACAATGGACTGAAAGAATGTGGTTTCGAGTGTATCAAACCGCAGGGAGCTTTTTATTTGTTCGTAAAATCTCCGGTCGCAGACGAAAAGCAGTTCTGTGAAGCCGGAAAGAAATACAACATTCTGATGGTACCGGGAAGCTCTTTTGCATGCCCGGGATATGTGAGACTGGCATATTGTGTATCCTATGATACAATTCAGAATTCCCTGCCGGAATTTAAGAAGCTTGCAGCAGAATTTGGCCTGAACTAAATTAAGGGAGGAAACTCATGGCTGATAGGCGAGAGAGCGCCATATTCAGCAGTGCGCGCTCCATTACGGCAAACAGAGCGTAGAGTCTGCCAGAGCCGAATCCAGCCATCAGGAGCATCCGTTTATCGCACTTGTGGCGCCGGGAACTACGCAGAAACAGGGGCGCGCATGTCAGTGACTGTCCGAACCATATAGCAGGCAGAAATAAAACAGACGCAGGAGCTGACGATGATGTCGATGCCCCTGCGTTTTTTGTATACCAAAGTATGCAAGAGAAATTGCCGGTGGTGCGTCTGCTGATCAGATTCTATCGATTTTTTTGCGGATATCCAGCATTTTCTGGTCCAGTTCGGAGATTACAGAAGCACATCTCTGTAATTCCTCGTTGATGACAGCGGCCTGTTTCTGACCTCTTTTATAGCGAAGCTGATGATCGAGATTTGCCCAGTAATCCATGGCGGCTGTGCGAAGCTGCAGTTCGACTTTGATCCACTGGCTTTCATTCTGGAATGGCATAGCGACCTCAAGAATCAAATGCAGACTCTGATAGCCGGATTTCTTTGGCTCTTTGATATAATCCTTTGTCTTGATGATACGGATATCCTGTTGTTTCTCGATCAGTTCCGCGACTTTATAAATATCATCTACATAAGAACAAACGGCGCGCACGCCGATCAGGTCATTGATTTTTTCCAACGCCTGAGCGAAGTTCAGATCCAATTCTTTTTTCTGCATTTTTTTGCAGACGCTGTCATAGCTTTTGAGCCTTCCCGTCGTCATCTGTATAAAGCTTCGGTTATATTTCATCAGTAAAAAAGTATTGATAATTTCCAGTTTGGTCATCATAAGGTTGATGGCACATTGTCCTTTGATGCTGAATTCCCCGTCAGTCAGCATGTTTTTTAAAAGTTCTTTTTTCTTCAATTTCTGTCTTTCTTCCTCTAACTGTATCAAAGTAAAATTTTCAGTTGTGTAAGTTTCAGTCGTTCGTAATGCATTGCAGGTTCCCATGAAAATACTCCTTCTGTAATAAATCTGTAAGTGTTTTGTGTTAAATCAACGTAAAATAAGAAAAGTGATGGAAAATCACAGATTCCTTATTTTCGTTTCCCATCAATTAATGTATGAAAGCAGATGGAAAAATATGACAAAAATGACTATAGGCATCAGATATGAAATATATACTGAAATCGATGCTTTATATCCCGGATTCACAATCTGATTTGTAGAATCTATAGAAAAACAGAGGAGATACATGAAAGAATTTGGTTAAAATTTTAACAAATTACAGATTGACAAATGATTAACAAACCCGTATAATAAGCGCATATCAATCATTGATAAATAATTAACGTTAATCAATTAACAGAATTGTTTATCGGACTAAATTGTAAGGATCATATCATAAGAGGAAAAACAGGAGGATTCAGAAATGGCAAAGAAAGAAACCCACATCCCGGCAATCATTGACACTCCGGAAGCACTGGAAGCAAAGATCGCTGCGATGAAAGAAGCACAGAAACTTTTCGCCACTTACACACAGGAGCAGGTAGACAAGATCTTCAAAGCCGCTGCAACTGCTGCTGACAAAGCGCGTATCCCGCTTGCAAAAGCAGCTGTAGAAGAAACAGGAATGGGTATTGTTGAAGATAAAGTCATCAAAAATCACTATGCATCTGAATACATCTACAATGCATACAAAAACACAAAGACCTGTGGTGTGATCGAAGAAGATCCGGTTTACGGAATCAAGAAAATTGCAGAACCGATCGGACTGATCGCAGCAGTTATCCCGACTACAAACCCGACTTCCACCGCAATCTTCAAAACTCTGATCGCGCTGAAGACAAGAAATGCAATCATCATCAGCCCACATCCGCGTGCAAAAGGAAGCACCATCGAAGCTGCAAAAGTTGTGCTTGAAGCAGCAGTGAAAGCAGGCGCACCGGAAGGCATCATCGGATGGATCGACGTACCGAGTCTGGAACTTACCAACATGGTAATGAAAGAAGCAGACATCATCCTTGCAACAGGTGGTCCTGGAATGGTTAAGGCAGCATATTCCTCCGGAAAACCGGCACTTGGTGTTGGAGCCGGAAACACACCGGTTATCATTGATGATACTGCCGATATCCGTCTTGCAGTAAACTCCATCATCCACTCCAAAACATTTGACAATGGTATGATCTGTGCATCCGAACAGTCTGTAACAGTTCTGGAAGGTGTATATAAAGCAGTAAAAGAAGAGTTCCAGTACAGAGGATGCTATTTCCTTAAGAAAGACGAAATCGAAAAAGTAAGAAAAACAATTCTGATCAACGGCACACTGAATGCAAAGATCGTTGGACAGAAAGCAGCTACGATCGCTGAGATGGCGGGTATAAAAGTTCCTGCAGAAACCAAGATCCTGATCGGTGAAGTAGAATCTGTAGACATCAGTGAAGAATTTGCGCATGAAAAACTGTCTCCGGTACTTGCCATGTACAAAGCAAAAACATTTGATGAAGCAATTGCAAAAGCAGAACAGCTTGTGGCTGACGGCGGATATGGACATACATCTTCCCTTTACATCAATGTAAATGAGAAAGAAAAAATGGCAAAACATGCAGCAGCCATGAAGACCTGTCGTATCCTGATCAATACTCCTTCTTCTCAGGGTGGCATCGGAGACCTTTACAACTTCAAACTTGTTCCGTCCCTGACACTTGGCTGTGGTTCCTGGGGAGGAAACTCCGTATCCGAAAACGTTGGTGTAAAACACCTGATCAATATCAAAACTGTTGCTGAGAGGAGAGAGAACATGCTCTGGATGAGAACCCCGGAAAAAGTTTACTTCAAAAAAGGCTGCCTGCCGGTTGCTCTGGATGAGCTGAAAAATGTAATGGGCAAGAAACGTTGCTTCATCGTTACAGACTCCTTCCTTTACAAGAACGGTTATACAAAGAAAATAGAAGACAAACTTGATGAGATGGGAATCGTGCATACATGCTTCTCTGATGTAGAACCAGATCCGTCCCTTGCTTCTGCAAGAGCCGGTGCTGCAGCAATGCGTGCATTCGAGCCGGACTGCATCATCGCTATGGGTGGTGGATCTGCAATGGATGCCGGTAAGATCATGTGGGTTCTTTATGAAAATCCGGATGCAGATTTCGATGACATGGCAATGGATTTCATGGATATCCGTAAGAGAATTTACACATTCCCGAAAATGGGTAAAAAAGCATACTTCATTGCCGTACCGACATCTTCCGGTACAGGTTCCGAGGTAACACCTTTTGCTATCATCACAGACAAAGAAACAGGAATCAAATGGCCACTGGCTGACTATGAGCTGATGCCTGATATGGCAATCGTTGATACAGATAATATGATGAGCGCACCGAAAGGACTGACAAGCGCTTCCGGTATCGATGTTATGACACATGCGATCGAGGCATATGTTTCCATGATGGCATCTGACTACACAGACGGACTTGCACTTCGTGCCATCAAACTGGTATTTGATTATCTGCCGAGAGCATACAGAGACGGTAATGATGTAGAGGCAAGAGACCACATGGCAAACGCGTCCTGCATGGCAGGTATGGCATTTGCAAATGCATTCCTCGGAGTAAATCACTCTCTGGCTCACAAACTGGGTGCTTTCCATCACATTCCTCACGGAATCGCAAATGCTCTGGTACTTACAGATGTTATGCGTTACAATGCAGAAGAAGTTCCGACCAAGATGGGTACTTTCCCACAGTATCAGTATCCGAAGACACTGGCTCGTTATGCTGAAATCGGACGTTTCGTGGGGCTGACAGGAAAAGACGATAATGAAGTATTTGAAAAACTTCTGGAGAAACTGGAAGAACTCAAAAAGATCATCGAGATCAAACCTACGATCAAAGATTACAACGTAGATGAAAAGTACTTCCTTGAGACTCTGGATGAGATGAGCGAACAGGCTTTCAACGACCAGTGCACCGGCGCAAACCCGAGATATCCACTGATTGCAGAGTTGAAAGAAATCTATCTGAAAGCATACTACGGTAAATAAGCAGGATAAGCCTTCCTTTTTTCCATAAAAATATTATAAGCAGCAACAGCCCCGGCGTTACAGGAACGTGATGCCGGGGCTGTTGCTTTAATAACAGGAGATATATTGTAACAAAATTAAGAATCTATGTATTGCAAGTGGCAGGATATGGGTGTTACAATAAACACCAATGACAATGTTAATATAAACAGAGTACTTATATACTGACTTTTTGGAGTTATATATAAGAAAAAAGCAACAGCTTCAGGAGGCATGATTATTGAAACATAATGAAAACACAAAATACGTGAAACTTGGTATCACAGGCGCTGCCGTTCTGGCATTTGGATTTGCAATCCTGTATATCCTGAATCAAAGTACAAATATTGTGGCGGGTATCCGGGTAGTATTCAACATTTTGAAACCGTTCCTGTACGGCGCACTGATCGCCTATATCCTTGCACCGATGTGCAACCGGATGGATGAACGCTTTCTGAAATGGTTTCCGAATGCGACAGAGAAGCAGAAAAAGGGAATGAAATTTCTGTCTATTGCAATTGCGGTTATTTTTGCTGTGACCGTTGTGGTATTGTTGATCATTTTGATCCTTCCGCAGGTATGGGACAGTACAGTGAGACTTATCCGTATTCTTCCGGCACGACTTTCCTATGCGAATCATATGATCGATCAACTGCTGAAAGACCAGCCGGAATTGCAGAAATTTTTTAATCATTTTTCATCTCAGATTGAAAGCGGGCTGAATGATATCCTGAGTGCCAACTCCAGTACGATGCAGACGATTCAGGGAATTGTCAACAATATTACCGTACAGCTGATCGAGGTTTTGAGTGTATTCAAGAATATGTTTCTTGGATTCCTGATTGCAGTATATCTTCTTGCAAGCCGCAAACTGTTCGGCGCACAGGCGAAGCTTCTGCTTTATGGTATTTTTCCGAATAAATGGGCGAAGATCATCGAAGAAGAGGTTCGTTATACAGACAAGATGTTTAATGGATTCTTTGTCGGCAAGATCATTGATTCTGCGATCATCGGTCTGATCTGCTTTGCGGGAACAACTCTGCTGGGATTTGAATCCGCTGCATTTATCAGTGTTGTGATCGGAGTGACGAACATTATTCCGTTTTTCGGGCCGTTTATCGGTGCAATCCCATGTGCATTATTACTGCTTCTGGGAACTCATCCGTGGGATGCTCTGTATTTCCTGATCTTTATTGTGATTCTGCAGCAGATTGATGGAAATATCATCGGACCGAAGATTCTCGGAAATACAACGGGTGTATCCAGTTTCTGGGTATTGTTTTCCATCCTTTTATTCGGAGGTCTCTGGGGAATTGTCGGTATGGTGATCGCGGTTCCGCTCTTTGGTGTTATTTATGATATTGTGCGTAAGCTTACTGCACGTGGGCTGGAACGAAATCAGCGGGAAGACATACTTCAGGAGTACAATGAAGAATTTCATGAGAAAAAAGAAGAGGCGAAGAAGAAATCAAGTCCTTCTGTCAGTGATAAAGTCAATAAATGGATTAATGAGTACATTAATAAAAATGTAAATGATAAATAAGGTATATAAAAGAAAACCCCATGGGCGATTGCTCATGGGGTTTTGTACGCTCTAAAATATTGTATTGATTTTGCTCAGAGAAATTACTGTTTGCGGAAAGCGGCACGTTTTCTTTCTCTGGGATCAAGGATTCTCTTACGGATACGGAGACTTTCCGGTGTTACCTCAAGAAGTTCATCCTGATCAATGAATTCAATTGCCTGCTCCAGACTGAGAACTCTTGGAGGCGTCAGCTTCAGAGCTTCATCAGCGGAGGAAGAACGTGTATTAGTCAGATGCTTGGTTTTGCAGACATTCAGTTCGATGTCTTCGGCTTTACCATTCTGTCCGATAACCATACCGCTGTATACTTTTTCTCCAGGGCCTACAAAGAGTGTTCCACGATCCTGAGCGGAGAACAAACCGTAAGCAACTGCCTCACCGGATTCGAATGCAATCAGAGATCCCTGCTTACGATACTGGAAATCTCCCTTGTATGGTGCATATCCGTCAAATGTGGTGTTCAGGATACCGGTACCCTTGGTGGAGGTAAGAAACTCACCACGGAAACCGATCAGACCACGGGACGGGATATGGAACTCAAGACGTACGGAACCATCGCTTGCAGTACTCATTCCCTGAAGTTCACCTTTACGTTCACTTAATTTCTGGATAACTGTACCGGAAAATTCTTCCGGAACATCTACATAAGCGATTTCCATTGGTTCAAGTTTCTTACCGCGTTCGTCGATATGATACAGAACTTCCGGCTTGCTTACTGCAAATTCATAACCTTCACGGCGCATGTTTTCAATCAGTACGGACAGATGAAGTTCACCACGTCCGGAAACTTTGAAGCACTCGGTAGTCTCTGTGTCTTCTACACGAAGGCTGACATCTGTATTCAGCTCACGGTACAGACGGTCACGAAGATGACGGGAAGTGATGTATTTACCTTCCTGTCCGGCGAGAGGGCTGTCATTTACCATGAAGTTCATGGAAAGAGTGGGTTCGGAAATCTTCTGGAACGGGATTGCTTCCGGATTGTCACCGCCGCAGAGGGTATCACCGATATGGATATCTTCGATACCGGATACAGCTACGATGGAACCGATGGATGCTTCTTTTACTTCGACTTTGTTCAGTCCGTCAAATTCATAAAGTTTGCTGATCTTGACTTTTTTGCGTTTGTCAAGGTCATGATGGTTCAGAAGAGTAAGCTCCTGATTGACAGCAATCTTACCGTTTTCTACTTTACCGACACCGATACGTCCGACATATTCGTTGTAGTCGATGGTGCTGATCAGTACCTGTGTGTCAGCGTCCGGATCACCTTCCGGTGCAGGGATATATTTCAGAATGGTCTCAAACAGCGGAGCCATGTTTTCCGGTGTATCTGCAAGGTCAAGAACTGCATGGCCTGCTTTTGCAGATGCATACAGGAACGGGCAGTCAAGCTGCTCATCAGATGCTTCCAGATCCATGAGAAGTTCCAGAACTTCATCAATAACTTCTTCCGGACGTGCTTCCGGACGGTCGATCTTGTTGATGCAGACGATGACATGGAGATCAAGCTCCAGTGCTTTACGAAGTACGAATTTGGTCTGCGGCATAGCTCCCTCGAATGCGTCTACGAGAAGAATAACGCCATCGACCATTTTCAGAACACGTTCTACCTCACCACCGAAATCAGCATGTCCAGGTGTGTCGATGATGTTGATTTTGACTCCTTTGTAATGGACAGCAGTATTTTTGGATAAAATAGTAATTCCACGTTCACGTTCGATATCATTGGAGTCCATGACACGTTCCTGAACTTCCTGATTTTCACGGAATACACCGCTCTGTTTCAGTAACTGGTCTACCAGAGTGGTTTTACCATGATCGACATGTGCAATGATGGCAACGTTGCGTACGTCTTCGCGTTTGGTATTCATAAAATCGAAATCCTTTCTTTAATTACTTCTATATTAATGTGTTTTTTACATAGTACGGTATTTCAGTTTACCACATTTTTCGCAGATTACAAGGAAATCCTGAAAATTTTTTTTATTTTAAAGTTTTGGTTCTAAACCTTGCAGGGTGTTCATAGTCTAGTATAGACAAAATACCCAAAGAGGAAGGAGAACAACATTATGGCAGACAAAATCATCGAAAACAATCAGGTATCAATCATGGGGAAAATTGATACAGGCTTTACATTCAGTCATCAGGTCTTTGGCGAGGGCTTTTATACAATGGAAATCCTTGTGCGCAGACTGAGTGATTCCGAGGACCGGATTCCGGTCATGGTTTCTGAGAGACTTCTGGATGTGACGCAGGATTACACCGGTGAGTATATTGAGATTCAGGGACAGTTCCGTTCGTACAACCGTCATGAAGAGAAACATAACCGGCTTGTCCTTTCTGTATTTGCAAGAGAACTGAAATTTGTGGAAGAGGACGAGGAAACAGTTCCACTGAACCAGATTTTTCTGGATGGCTATATCTGCAAACCGCCTGTATACAGAAGGACGCCTCTCGGAAGAGAGATCGCGGATATGCTTCTTGCAGTCAACCGTCCATATGGCAAGTCAGATTACATACCATGTATCTGCTGGGGCAGGAATGCGCGATATGCTTCGGCCTTCACAGTGGGAGGACATGTACTTCTGTGGGGAAGGATCCAGAGCCGTGAGTACATGAAGCGGATTGGAGAAAATCAGACAGAGCGGCGGATCGCTTATGAAGTATCTGTAAGCAAACTGGAATATATTGATTAGAAAGTATAGAGAAGAGATGAATCTGGACGGAGAAGTTCAGGTATTGCTTTTTTGGCTGAACTGCGGTAAGATAAGACCAATAATGCGAATTATATGCGTGCCGCCCTTTGAGGCGGTGTTTATCAACATTAAGAGGAAGTATTATGGAAAAAGAATTAACAGAAGTGTACTGCGGAAACGGTAAGGGCAAGACCGCTCTAGCAATCGGTCAGAGTCTCCGTGTGGCAACGCAGGGCAAAAGCGTGATCGTGATCCAGTTTCTGAAAGGAAGAGAGACACATTCACTTGATTTTCTGCAGGATGTGGACAATCTGGATTTCAAGATTTTTCGCTTTGAGAAGAGAGACTGCTGTTATGAAGACCTGACAGAGGAAGAAAAGGCTGAAGAGAAGTCAAACATTTTAAATGGTCTTAATTTTGCACGTAAGGTAATCGCGACGCAGGAATGTGATTTTCTGTTACTGGATGAGATTCTTGGACTTCTGGACTGTGGGATTGCGACAGTAGATGGAATCATTGATATGCTGAAGCAGAAAGATGAATCCATGCACATCGTAATGACGGGCTGGAATTTTCCGGAAGAGCTGAGACCTTACGTAGATATGATCACTACATTAAATACGGAAGAAACTCATCCGCTTGACGGCGAATGAATACAATAAATTACAGAAGAATGAAGGAGGAGTTCTAATGGCAATTTTTAAAGGTGCAGGTGTTGCAATCGTTACACCTATGTATGATGATGGAAAGGTGAACTACGATAAACTCGAAGAACTGCTTGAGTACCAGATTGCAAACAGCACAGATGCAATCATTATCTGCGGTACCACAGGTGAATCTTCAACGATGACTCATGGAGAGCATTTAAAGACAATCAAATTCGCAATCGATAAGGTAAACAAACGTGTGCCGGTCATTGCAGGAACAGGTTCCAACTGTACAGAGACTGCGATCATGATGTCCAGAGAAGCAGCGTCTTATGGTGCAGATGCACTGCTTGTTGTAACTCCTTATTATAATAAAGCTACACAGAAAGGTCTGATCGCTCACTACACTGCAATTGCAAATGCAGTTCCGGAGACACCGATCATCATGTACAACGTACCGAGCCGTACAGGATGCAATATCCAGCCGGCAACAGTAGCTTCACTTGTTAAGAATGTCAAGAATATCGTTGGTCTGAAGGCTGCAAGCGGAGATCTTTCTCAGATCGCCAAGACAGTATCTCTTGCAGGTGCAGACCTTGAACTGTATTCCGGAAACGATGATCAGGTACTGCCGATCCTTTCACTTGGCGGACTTGGTGTTATTTCCGTGCTTTCCAACGTTGCTCCGAAGGAAACACATGATATGGTCATGAAATTCATGGAAGGTGATGTTGCAGGTGCTGCTAAGATCCAGATCGATGCAATTCCGCTGATCAATGCATTGTTCTGCGAAGTCAATCCGATTCCGGTCAAGACTGCGCTCAACCTTATGGGAATGAATGTAGGACCTCTTCGTATGCCACTCTGCGAGATGGAAGAAAGTAACAAAGAAACTCTGATCAAAGCAATGAAAGATTTCGGTATCAAACTGGCATAAAGACATACGCAGGAGGACAATAAATTATGGTAAAAATCATCATGCACGGATGCTGTGGTCATATGGGACAGGTGATCTCAGACCTCGTAGAAAAAGACACAAATGCTGAGATCGTGGCAGGAATCGATGTCACAGACAAGGGCAACACTAGCTATCCGGTATTTACAGATATTCACGAATGTAAGACAGAAGCAGATGTTCTGATCGATTTTTCTTCTGCAAAAGCAGCAGATGCGCTCCTTGATTACTGTGTAGAGCGTAGTCTTCCGGTAGTGCTCTGTACGACAGGTCTGTCAGAAGAACAGCTTGCAAAAGTTGAAGATACTGCGAAGAAGATTCCGGTTCTCAAATCAGCAAATATGTCTCTTGGTATCAATACTCTGATGAAGCTGATCCAGGATGCTGCGAAGGTTCTTGCAACTGCAGGATTTGATATGGAAATCGTTGAGAAGCATCATCGCCTGAAACTGGATGCACCGAGCGGAACAGCTCTGGCACTGGCAGACAGTCTGAATGAGGCGATGGATAACCAGTATCATTATGTATATGACAGAAGCCAGAGACGTCAGCAGCGAGATGATAAAGAAATCGGTATTTCTGCAGTACGTGGCGGCACGATCGTCGGAGAACATGAAGTGATCTTTGCAGGTACGGACGAAGTGATTGAGTTCAAGCATACCGCATACTCAAAAGCTATCTTCGGCAAGGGTGCGATCGAAGCGGCGAAATACCTTGCCGGCAAACCGGCAGGACGCTATGATATGGCAGATGTGATCGAAGGCTGATATATTTTCATAAAAATTAATCCCCCAGATCTATATTTTATCAGGTATAGATTCGGGGGATTTTTTATATGTCGGAATATGCAGGAGAAGCTGCCGGTGGCAGGTTCTCTGTATGTTAACTTCCCATAAAATTAACTCTCGTTATGTTTAAACACCGTATTATTCATAGTCAAATTCATCTTCATCCCAATCTGGATACTGTTGAATACTTCCTTTTGCTTTAACTATACGAGGGCTGAAATCTTTCTGAACTTCAACAATCTTAGACACTGTAATTGTGAACATCCAATCATCTCCAAAATCATAATGAAGTGTAAATTTCTGCCCTTTACAAAAGGTATGAAGTGTCTACGTTAGGGCATGTTCGCAATCGTAAAACAGGTCATGTACTGATTAATCAACGGCGCAGGCAAAATGGGTATGCAAGCATTTGTTTACAAATTGGAAATGGAAAACAGGTAACGTTTTACGTGCATATTCTTGTTGCAGATGCATTTTTACCCAATCCGCAGGGGCTTCCAGAGGTTAACCATAAAAATCAAGACAAGATGGATCCGCGTCTCTCAAATCTTGAAAGGTGCAATCGGCGCTATAATATGACTTATGGAGACATTGTGGACCGTATCATCGCTGCTCAGATGGATCATTCACCAGAATTTATTTGTTTGGAAACTGGAATGATTTACCGTAACCAATCTCAAGCAGCACGTGAGTTAGGAATTAAGAGCTCAAATTTGAATCTTGTGCTTAATGGTAAAAGAAAAACAACAGGTGGTTTACATTTTGCATGGTTATATCAGATTACAGAGAAACTTTCTTTTGTGAGTTAAATATTCAGTTTGGATTTAGCGTTGTTGTTCGAAAGAGTCATGATCTGCGATGCTCAGGGCACTTATGGAGATAAGCCGGCAATAAAAAGGGAAAAAGAACTGTTTCGTCGTATGATTGCCAGCAGAGTTGACGGTATTATTTTTGTTTCGTCTGTGTCTACAGAAAACAGAGAAAAATATTTCAGTCAGATTAAAAAACAGGCAAATAAATATAAAAACATTCCATTGGTAAGTATAGAAAGAGATTTAACCAGCGTAGGAATTGATTCTGTATATTTTGACGGTTATGCAAATGCCAGAATGGCAACACAGCATCTTATTGAATGTGGATGTAAAAAAATTGGGCATATTACAGGACCTACCCATATGGAAATTGTCAAAGAACGAGTAAAGGGATATAAAGATTGTTTGAAAGAAAATAATTTATATTTGGGCGAAGAAATGATTGCTCATGGTGATTATAGCCATTTGAGCGGCTATGTGGCAGTAAAACAGCTTATGGAACAGGTCCCTGATATGGATGGATTATTTTGTGGAAATGATCAGATGGCAATAGGGGTTATGAAATATCTGAATGAACATGGAAAGAGAATTCCGGAAGATATTAAATTGATGGGTTATGACGATGTGTTTCTGGCAAGTGTGCTAGAACCGTCTCTTTCGACAATTCATGTAAGAAAACGTCATGCAGGAATTGAGGCTGCAAAAATGCTTTTTAAAAGAATAGAGAATCCAAATGAAAATTTCGGACAGCCGGTAGGAATAAAGATGGACGCCAGATTAGTAGTGCGTCAATCAACTGTAAAAACAGCTTCAGGGGACTGGGATTTAGTGGATTGGTGAGAGGGGCAAAAGCCCCTCTTAAATTTTTATTTTAATACGGGAAGATGGAAAATAACAGTTGTTCCTTTATCAGGAAGAGAAAGTATTTTCATATCTGCACTTTTTCCATAAAATAGACTTAAACGTTCTTTTACGTTATTTAGTCCTATAAGATGGGAAGGAGCAGACTCTTCCCGGCAATGATAAATAGTTGCTAAATTTTTTTTCTCTATTCCGATACCGTTATCTTTTATGGAGCAAATTAATATATTTTGCTTTTGTTTGATTGTAATCCAGATATGGGGATTAGTTTTGTTGCTTTTAAAGCCATGAAGAATTGAATTTTCAATAATAGGCTGAAAAAGCATTTTTAATACACGACATTCATATGTAGGATTTCTTATATAAATGTCCAGAATGATTTTTTGTGGGATATGTAGCTGCATAACTTGAAGATATTCTTGTAAATATTCTAATTCTTGTCTTAATGTAAAATAGTCATCTCCAGTTTTTAAGGTTTTTTCTAATAGTTTCCCAAAAGAAGAGATGGTATTTGCAACTGGGGTATCTTTATTTAGCAAAGCCATCCATTTAATGTTATTTAAAGTATTAAACATCAGGTGCGGATTGATTTGGGATTGTAGAATCATGTAACGAAAACGTTCCTTTTCGTTTTCCTGTTCCAGCAGCTTTTGTTGCTGTGTCTGAGTACGTTTGAAAAGAGCATCCAGTTTTGTAGTCATATGATTGAAACTATTTCCCAGATCAGCTAATTCGTCAGAAGAGGAGCTGTGAAATTGGCAGGAAAAATCACCCTTTTCAACTTTTATCATTAAATCCTTTAAGGTTTGAATTGGACGTAGAAAAGAATGAAGGATAAAAATGATTGCAAAGATTACACAAACAGTAAGGGTAATATCAATTCCTATAAATATATTGCTGTAAGAAACCTCTTTATAAAGAAGCTTTTTAGGAATCATGGAAATGAAATTCCAGTTGTTATATAAAGAACAGGAAAGAACATAATTATTACTATTTTTGTAGGACTCATAGGACTGCCCTATGAGTGTTTTATCCTGGGCAGAGATAATAGTATTGTTTTCGTCACACAGAAGATGGATACTTCCCTGATATAACGTAGAGGATTGAAGAATACGGAAAAGTTTTTCCTCATCTACGATAAGTATTGCTTTTCCAAGATATTGTTTTTTATAATTTCGTATATTTTTTCCAATGCACAATACCATATTATTTGAATCGCTGCCAAGATTCTTCATGGATGTTGAGAAGTAGGTATAATTAAGATCTTTTTTGTTAATATTTTTAAGATGATAAGCAGTTTCAGGAGTGTTCCACACATCAGGATTGCTGATGTAATATGTACTGTAGGTAGTATTTTGTCTGTCTAGGATGATAAAATCTACAGGACAGTAAAAGACAAATTTTTGAAACTGTGATGTGAGATTATCAATGGATATTTTTGTTTTTAACTCATCATTCAAGGACTTTTTTTCTGTTTCCAGTGCTTTATAGAGAGAGGGAGTTGTGGAAAGAAGATTTAAAGTAACTCCCATTTCTCTCATAAGAGTTTTCAGAGTGTTGTTTACATTTGTAACAGCATTTTGAAAAGCAAAGTCTGTATTTTTCAGTAATTGGTTTTCCAGTTGAAGTTGGAGAAGCAAGTTAATAGCTATGACAGGGATAATTACAAAAGTAAGAATACAGATTGTGATTTTACTTTGAAGTTTATGAAAATATTTTTTCATACGAACCTCCTGATTTATAATGGATTGGAGACATGCCAGTAGACTTTTTAAATACTTTTCCAAAATATCCAGTATCGTTAAATCCCGTCATTTCTGCAATTTCTGCAATCGTGTATGTCTGAGGCGATGTCAGAAGCAGTTTTGCTTTGTTAATTCGTACTTCCGTTAGATAATCGTTAAAGGAATGTCCCGTTTCCTTTCGAAATAAATAGCTGAAATGATTTTTGCTCATATGAATATGAGAAGCAATACCGGATAGAGAAATATTTTCACTATAGTGTTCTTCTATATATTTTAAAGCTTTAGCAATATCTGAACGAATTCCTTTATAATATAAAGATTCGTAAGAAATATCAGATAGTGATTTTTGTTGCTGCTTTATAATTTTTTTGGCAACATCCGAAATGATGGTAGATATTTCATCAGGTGTTGCAGAAAGTTTGGGAATATAGTCTCTTACTCCTTTCTTAAATGCATTTCGTACATGAGTGTAATCTTCATGGCAACTGAGAATAATAATATTTGTTTTTATATTTAAATCTTCTAATTTTTGTAGAAGTTCCATTCCAGTCATTTCTGGCATTATCAAATCAAGAAGAATGATGTCAGGAGTATCTTGAAGTATAATCTGCAGAGCTTCCTGTCCATTTGAAGCTTCCCCAATTAATTGGAGTTCAAGCATTTTCCAGTTTATGCAATTAATTAAACCAGCACGAACGATAAATTCATCGTCAACGATTAAGACTTTTAACATATGTAACACTCCCTTGTTTTGGAAAAAGGTTTTTTTGATATATAAATATTATATATTATTTTGCCGTAGTTTGACAATAAAATATAAAAAACATATTATTTTACCATTTTTCGTTATTATTTCCAAATTATAAATAAAATTCGTATTAATCTTCAATTTTATCAGATGTATCTTCATTGTCCAAAAACAGAGAATATGTGACAATAATAACATCAAATAAATTGGTAGTGTCAAATAATCTATGAAAAACAGAGCTAAAGAAAAAGGCTCAAATGAACCTTGAAAATTGCAGATATTTATTCCGATAAGCTCTCCGAGGGCTCAGGGCGTTGCCCTGAGAACCTACAAGGGACTGATCCCTTGACCCAATTTCGGGCATTGCCCGAATCTATCCTCGCCGGAAAGTAGGAAAAGGGTGCAGTTTCCCCTTTTCTGCTGGACAGGATCATCCGGGAACTTTTTGTCAACAGACTTTCGCGGCATATCCTCACAGTCGGCATAGCCGTCTGTTGTGGTATTCCACGGTTCTATTGACAACCGTTCCGCTCCGGTGCAGCAGTCCCGTTTTTCTGTATATTCAGAATGGTCTGTTGTCCAAGGAAGATCAGAAGCTGCCACTTGCCTGGCATGTGATCCGCTCCCTGGAGCATGTCTACCTGGTTGAGTACTTTATATCTCGTATGTCTATGTGGTCGCAGAAAGTTATAGTAAGCCACCCAGAGAGCCAGGTCATAGTTGGCACCGTCGATGTTATCAAATCCGTTCGTGCTGCGGTAAGAAGCCTTGTACGTGCGGTTCAGCCGTTCAATCATCTGTTTGAAAGGGCGGTGTTCTTTAGAAACAGCATCGTCGTTGGTAAGTCCAAGAACCTGGGTAACGGTGAAGGTAAAGTCTTTACCAAACTTTTTTGCGAATTCCATTGCAGCAAGAGGATATGCACTGTAATCGTCCGCAACAAATTTAAAGTTTTCCGGGAGTTTTGCAAGCCCATGGAAAGCCATACGCATGGCGAGGATGCAGGGACCAACCCCACGGTTATCGGATACCTGATAGCCGAGAATGGAACGTGTGGCGGCGTTCATGATCAGCCAGACGTAAGTTTTGATGCCGCGGATCTTGATATAGGTTTCATCAGCAGTGAAGACATCCCCTTTCTCGTAAGGATACTGGTCTACAAAGGGCTTGATACAGATGGCAGCGGTTTTGCAGTAGTTAGCGATCTGCTGGTGGGAAATGCTGATGTTATACAGGTCTTTTAAAGCCTGTGACGTCTTGCGCAGGGAAAGCCCCAGATTGACGTGCAGTGTCAGGCATAAGGACATGACATGGGCATTGTGTTTGTTGAATTTAAGGGAAGAGGCATTTTTAGGCAGGGTATTTAAGTCCATGCTGAAAAAATCCATCGTGAACTCATGGTAGATGTAATGGAGCTTATATTTATTTTTACCATAATCCTCTGCGAGATCTGCCTTGTCAACTTTTTTGAGGTTGTGAAGGTAGTAAGGACATGCGGGATTGACGCATTTATGGACAATGAAGTGTTTCCTGTCCTTTTTGGGAACCAGGGTGTTGCCGCAATGAGGACATCGCAGCTTTACGGAAGAGAACCTGCTTTCATCAGGAGAAAATCTGGCATCACAGATTTTACACAGGAGTTGTCCTTTGGAACCGTTATTCCGCTAGAGGAAGGGTTTGGGAGCATCACAGCGTGGGCAGGTGCAGGAATCTGGAATGTCACACTCTGACCGGCGGCTGATCGGGCGGATCTTTTTACCATAACGCTTTTCGTAGTAAGGGATGAGTTCTTTGTAAGTCCAGTCCTGACGGAAATCCGTGATCAGAGGGAGTGCATCAATCTTGAACTTTTGATATTTGGGAGAGTGGGAATCATCGAAGACCCACTGCTTGAGAGGGATATATCTGCAGATAAAATTTAAAAGCCAGCAGATTTGTTGATGTTGGTATTGAATTAACTGAAGTAAATAAAGTATAATGTTCATGAGCATTGGCTCCTTTCGGGGATGTTGGTTTGGCGATTGACATTATACCAGAAAAGGGAGGTCAATGCTCTTTTTATTTGCAAACCTCCAATAAATCAAGGTTTTAAAGGATTCAGAATAATAAAAAAGAGGTAGTTTTTGACACTACCAATAAATGACAGGAGGAAAAAGAATGAAAAAAAGAATAAAAAAATTATTGAGTATAACCTTAAGTGCATGCATGATTTTACCTGTTTTTTCGGTATCAGTGGTAGAAGCCAAACCGGAAAAAACTATTCGCGTCTGGTATTGGGAAGATAATGATGGCTCTTATGCGGATGCATATGATACATGGAGTGAACAATATCCCGATGTAAATTTGGAATTGGAGGCTATTCCATGGAACAGTTATCATGATACCCTGATTGCAGCTGCAGCATCTGGAGATCTTCCAGATGTGTATAAAATTCAGCCTACCTGGATTCCAGAGTTGAGGAGTTTAAATGCAGTTGCTAAATTAGACGAATATATTGATTCATGGGAAGATAAAGATACAATTCCGGAAAGTATGTGGGAATCGGCAAGAGCGGGACAGGAAGAAACATATGCATGGCCCCATAGTTTGGTTGTACTGTATCTCTATTGTAGGAAGTCATATTTCGAAGATGCAGGACTTGAATATCCAAAAACAATGGATGAATTTTATCAGGCATGTGAAGCATTAACAAAGGATACAGATGGAGATGGCTCTACTGACATATACGGATTCAGTATGCGCGGTGCCCGTGGCGGTCATTTTATGTGGGCAGGTCTTACGTTAAATGAAGGAATAGACTTTTTTGATGATGCAGGAAAAGTAAGCTTGAATACACCTGAAATGGTGGAGGCAAACCAGAAGTATCTGGATATTTACCAGAAAGGGTGGGCCCCAAAAACAGCACCTACAGATGGCTATACAGAAATTGTGCAGAATTTCGAAAGCGGAGTTACAGGAATGTTGGTACATCATTTGAATTCCGCAAAAGAAATCACGGAAGTATTGGGAGATGATGTGGATGTTGTGGCGCTTCCAGAAGGAGCAGCAGGCAGATATCTCCCAAGTGAACCATGTCATTGGGCTGTTTCCGCAAATAGTGAGAGTACAGAAGAAGCAGTGAATTTTCTTAAATATGCGTCAGGGGAAGAGGCACATAAGGAGTTATGTAAAAATGCAGGGCTTGTTCCATTTGTGACACCAGTTACAGAGGATCCAGAATTTACAGGAGATAAATTCTGTGCAGCCTCGATGGAATATCTTGACGATGTACAGATTTTTCCGGTTGTAAATACCTGGGGGGACTGGTCAGAAACTGTATGGCCTCAAACAATGCAGCGGGCAATGATGGGAGAGATTGACAGTGCAGAGATGATGCAGATTCTGGCAGATAATCTTGCAGGAGAATAAAGATGTGGGGCTGTATTAAAATACAGCCCCCGAAATTTCAGGGGGAATATCTTATGATGAAAAAAAAGAAATTTCAGTATCAGCCATTCATTCTCTTAGCACCGGCTATATTAATCGTAATTCTTATTATTGGCTATCCTGTTGTTCGTGCGGTTGTTTTGAGTTTGTATAAATATGATTTAACAAATCTTCAAGGTGTTAAATTTGTGGGATTGCAGAATTATATTGACATTTTTACAAAAGACCCTGCGTTTTGGCCAGCATTTAAGAATACAGTAATCTGGGTTAGCGTTACAGTGATTTCTCAGCTTTTATTATCTCTGTTACTTGCAAATATTTTAAATAAATTTTTTATTGGTAGAGGAATTGTCCGGTCTGTTGTATTAATACCGTGGGTAACTCCTTGTGTGCTGATTTCTCTTATGTGGGCGTGGATTTTTAATGGTAATTATGGAGTTATGAATGAGATTCTGCAAAAGCTACATTTGATCAATGAAAATGTTGCTTGGATTGCCCAACCTAATACAGCACTATGGATTCAGATTCTTGCAATGATATGGCAGGGAATTCCATTTTTTACAATTATGATTCTCGCGGCTATGCAGTCGGTTCCTCGGGAACTTTATGAATCTGCCAGTGTAGATGGAGCGTCAAGAATTAAACAGTATTTTTATATTACGATTCCGGGTATTGCGTCAACAATTGTTTCGACAGTAATGATCCGTTTGATATGGGTATTTAACAATGTGGATATTATTTATACCATGACGGGAGGGGGACCTGGATATAGCTCTCTTACATTATCTGTATATACGTATCTTCAGGCACAAAAATCAATGAAATTCGGATATGGAAGTGCTGTAGCTATTATTGGCGCCGTATTTATGTCAATAGTAATATTTATTTATCTCAGGATAACAAGAGAACAGGGAGGAATGATAGATAAATGAGACAGAGAAAGAGTATATGGACTTTTTACATACCAATTGTATTTTTTATGGTGACAGTTTTATTCCCGTTTGCATGGATTCTCTTGACTTCATTAAAGGAGAAGAAAGAGATGTTTTCAGCAGAATTCCATTTTTTGCCATTGGAACCAACGCTGAACAGTTATAGAGAGCTATTTGAGAAAACAGATTTTATTCATAATATGTGGAATAGCTTGGTTGTTTCTTTTGTAACGGTGCTTATTGCAGGAATAGTATCATTTATGGCAGGATATGCATTGTCAAGATACAGATTTAAAATCAGGAATGGACTTATGTATTTTTTTCTTCTTTTGTATTTGGTGCCAAGTACGCTGCTTTTGATTCCACTATATACAATTTTTAATAAGATGGGAATTCTCCATACACAGTTATGTCTTATTATTGCATATAGTACGTATTCTATACCGTATTCTGTATGGCTCACAACCGGATTTATTAATCAAGTGCCATATGAACTAGAGGAAGCAGCAGCTCTTGATGGCTGTAATCTTTTTCAAAGGATGATAAGAATTGTTCTTCCGCTTCTAAGACCGGCAATGGTAGCTTCTTTAAGTTTTATTTTTATTACATCCTGGAATGAATACACTTATGCAAATATGTTTACCAATAAAGATTCCAGAACTGTGACAGTAGCTTTATCAAATTTTATGTCTCAATATAATATACGGTGGGATTTGATTACGGCAGGAGGAATTATAGTAGTTATACCGGTTGTTATTATGTTTGTCATCGTGCAAAAAGATTTGATTGCAGGTTTAACAGCAGGAGGCGTGAAAGGTTAGGTGAAAATGAAATGAAAAAAATGGATCAGATCTGTTATATTGTGCATGAAACAGATAATGTAGCTACTGCGATGGAGGATGTTACAGCAGGAGATATTAAACTTACCGGAGAAAATAAGAATAGAAAAGGAGAAATGATTGCACTGCAACAAATTCCATTTGGACATAAGGTCGCACTTTGCGATATGGAAGAGGGAGATCAAATTTTAAAATATGGTGTTTGTATTGGTATTGCTACAAAGAAGATAAGGAAAGGCATGCATGTTCATCTTCATAATATGAAGAGTGCATATGATTTCCGGTCAGCGCAGCTAGATCCGGTTACTGTACATGCGAAAGATATAGAATACAAAATGTATTAGGGAGGATGACGCATGAACGAAAAGATTTTATGTCAGGGATATCAAAGAAGAGATGGAACAAAGGGAATTAGAAATAAAGTGCTGATTGTGTTTACTGTGGAATGCAGTAAATATGTATGTAGGAAAATCGCAGAATATTTTCAGAATATTGGAGAAGATGTGGAGACTATAGGTTCTCATTCCTGTCTTCATAATCAAGTAAATATACGAAGAATGCTGAAATATTGTACTCACCCAAATGTGGGAGGTGTACTGGTTATAGGGCATGGATGTGAATATACATATCCATCTATGCTGGCAAAGGAAGCAGAACGGTCAGGAAGAGAGGCGGCATGGTTTTACCAGCAAGAAGCAGGTGGGACGAAAAAAAGTATTATAAGGGGAATTACAATCGTACAGGATATGCTTGACAAATTAAAGAATGTTCCAAGAATTCCTATGTATATTCAGGATCTTGTTATAGGAGGCGAGTGTGGAGGCTCAGATTTTACCTCAGGATTAGCGGGGAATGCATTGATTGGAAGTGTTTTTGATTATGTGGCAGATCATGGGGGAACTGCTGTCTTTGAAGAACTAAGCGAAGGAATTGGGCTAAAAGATTATCTTGTGAGCAGAGGAATTGATGATAAGGTAAAACAGGACATTGCAAATGCTTATGATAAAACAGTGGATTTTTGTTCGGCATATGGTCAGTTTTCTATTGCTCCAGGAAATATGGATGGGGGATTAACAACTATTGAAGAAAAGAGCATGGGAGCTATGGTGAAGAGTGGAAGAAGACCTATTCAGAGTGTTCTAAAAATTGCACAGTCACCAACAAGAAAAGGGGTTCATCTCCTGGATGTTATTCCTGATGAAAAATTGGAACCAGCGCATTTTATAGCGGCAGATCCTTCTGATATGTTAGATCTCATAGCGGCAGGATGTCATATTGTATTTCTTGTAACAGGAAGGGGGCATGTGGTAGGAACTCCTGTTAGTCCTGTTGTCAAAGTAACAGGAAATCCGAGAACTTATAACAGAATGCAGGACGATATTGATTTTTGTGCGGCGGGACTTCTTGATGGAACTGAAAGCATGTCTGATATGACGGAACGAATGCTAAAGAAGCTTAGAAGTATTTGTTGTGGTAGACTTACAAATGCAGAAAAAATGGGGCACAGAGAAGGTATTCTCTATTTTAATTATCAGGATCCTGTCAATGTTCCAAAATGTTGGCAGTTTTAGGAGAGGAGTATAATGGATACAAAAGAAAGACTCAGAGGAATTATTCCTCCGTTAGTGACACCTCTTGATGAAAATAGAAATATAGATAAAAAGTCATTGAAAAAGCTAATTGATTATTGTATAGATGGTGGCGTATCCGGGATTTTTGTGTTGGGATCTTGTGGTGAAGGATCAGCGCTGGGTATTGAAAAGAAAAAAACAGTAGTTAAATATGCATTGAAGTATATTAATGGAAGAGTTCCTCTTTTGGTTGGGGCGCTGGAAACCTCTTCAGAAAAAGTTCTGGAAGAGATAAAAATATATGAGAATTTGGGGGCGAAATATTTTGTTTCAGCAGTGCCTTATTATCTTGAGCCAGAAGATCAGAAGGGAATTATCAAACATTATCAGTTTTTGACAGAAAATATTAAGGGAAAATTGATTGCGTATAATATTCCATCTTACGTTCACTATGATATTTTGCCACAAACAATGAAATATCTCTTAAAATTTCCGAGGCTGATAGCAATAAAAGACAGCACAAGTAACTGGAGCTTGTTTCAAAAAGCATTAGTTTTAAATAAAACAGGCGGAATGTTAAGTGGAAACGAAGATTTATGCGGAGCCGCCTTAATATTTGGTGCAGATGGCTGTGTTCCATGTTTGGCAAATGCTTATCCGAACTTTTATTCTAAATTATATAGATGTGCTGGTGAAGGAAATATAGAAGGGATAAAAGAATGTCAGGAAGCAATTATACAAATGAAAAAAGTATTGGAGTTTTCAAAGAATTGGATTGCTGTTGTAAAATATCTCTGTTTTCGAAAGGGACTGATGCAGCCATATACATCATTCGATGTTTCTGAGTTAAGCAAGGAAGAAAAGGAGAATATAGAAGACTACCTAATGAAAAATGAGTATAGTTTTACAAAAAAATAATTTTAATTAAGATAGCTGCTAAGAATCGAAAATATTCTTAGCAGCTATTTTGAATTTTATTAATAAAATATATAATGTGAACTTCCTTGATAATTAACTCTCGTTTGCATCAAAAGAAGTAGAGAAGGCGCTAAAAAATCCTTAAATTTGGCAAAAAAGCACGTTTTATCTTGAAAAATTGAGGAAATATGGTAGAATAAAAGAGAAACAATTAACTCTCGAAAGGCGGCGCCATGTATCTCGATTTTAAAGTAAAAATACCATATGATTCAGCAGGGATAACTCGTAAAAAAATCAAAGGAACCACATACATTTATTACTCATATGAGCATAATTACAGTTCGGAAAAAGGATATACTGTTCCCAAGAGCACATCGATTGGTAAGTGTACAGATGATGAACCGGATCTGATGTATCCGAATACTAATTTCCTGAAGTTTTTTCCGTCTGAGGAACTTCCAGAAACAAAAGGTGGGGCTCACAGGAGCGGATGTCTTAGAATCGGTACATATTTAGTATTGCGTAGAATCATTGCAGAGTACCATCTGGATGAAATGATTGGAAACATAATAGGTAAGAATAGTGGCTTGTTTCTTGATCTGGCTGTGTATTCAATTATTGCAGAGAACAATGCGGGTCAGTATTATCCTGATTATGCATTTAATCATCCGCTATTCACAGACAAGATGAAAATCTATAGTGACTCGAAAGTTTCTACCTTCATTAACAGCATTACAGGAGATCAAAGTTGTGCATTTTTAGAAGAATGGAATGAAAAACAGGATCATAGCCAAAAGATATACATATCTTATGATTCAACAAACAAAAACTGTCAGGCAGGGGATATTGATTTTGTAGAGTATGGTCATCCCAAGGAAGATACCGGTGCACCTGTTATTAATTATTCTGTTGCCTATGACAGAAACAATGCAAAACCGCTGTACTATGAGGATTATCCGGGAAGCATTGTAGATGTATCACAGCTACAGTACATGTTGGAAAAAGCAGGCGGTTATGGTTACAAAAATGTTGGTTTTATTCTGGATAGGGGATATTTCAGTAAAGAAAATATACACTACATGGACAAATGTGGATATGAGTTTGTCATTATGATGAAGGGTATGAAAGAACTTGTAAAAAGTCTTGTCCTGGAAGTAAAAGGAACTTTTGAGGAGGACCGGAGATACAGTATCAGAGACTATAAAGTAAGTGGAATTACTGTAAAAAAACAGCTTTATCCGTCTGATGAAAAAGAACGTTATTTCCATATTTTTTACAATGACAGAAAGAGAAGCAGTGAACATGAGGCTATCGAAGCAAAGATTGACCGCATGGCTGAATGTCTTCATAAACATGAAGGTACAAAATATGAGATCAAAGGCGGTGGTTTTGCAAAGTACTTTGATCTGATCTACTACAATAAAGGAAAAAAGGATGAAAAGTTCATGTATGGACGCGAGCTTTGCGATGTAATCAATGAAGAGATACGTCTGTGTGGCTATTTTGTTATTATAACTTCAGAAAAAATGACAGCTGCTCAGGCCCTGGAGTTATATAAAAGCAGAGATGTATCAGAAAAGTTGTTCCGTGGAGATAAATCCTATCTTGGAAACAAAAGTTTCCGGGTACATACAAGCGAGTCGGTACATGCAAAAATATTTATAGAGTTTGTGGCGCTGATTATCCGGAGCAGGTTTTATACTTGTCTGAAGGAACAGATGCAAAAGAACGGAAAGAAAAATTATATGACTGTTCCAGCGGCAATCAGAGAACTGGAAAAGATAGAACTGATCCGGCAGAGTGACCGCGGATATCGCATGGATTATGCAGTTACAGCTACACAAAAAGAAATACTGAAGGCATTTAACATGACAGCGGCGAATATCAGGACGCAGGCATCAGTGATGAATGAAGACCTGATGAAGATAGAGAAAGAAGGCTAAGAAGAACCATGTCAAGAAGAAGCATTCCCATAGAAGAAAAGATTGAAGCACAAAAAGAACTGGTTTCAAAAGCAAAAGACAGATATGAAGCAGAACTGGATAAGCTTGAGAAACTGATGAGAAAAAGAGATGAACTTCGTAGCAAGGAACTGATGGAGGCATTTACCAACAGTGAACGTTCTTTTGAGGAAGTGATGAGATTCCTGTCAGGAAATGAGGTGGATGATGAATAATCAATATTTGATGAAGGTAAGAGGGCGGGATGTTTACAGAAATATCGAAATTTGCGGTAATAGCACATTAAATCAGTTATGCGGGGTTATCCTGGAATCCTTTGATTTTATAGACGAGCATCTGTATGGATTTTGCATGGACAACCACATATATAGTGAAGATGCATATCAGTCAGATCCTGAAGGAGAGGAACCTTCAGCTGATGTTATTCTGGATGAAGTTAGACTTTGTAAAGGGCAGAAATTTACACTTCATTATGATTTTGGAGATGATTGGATGTTCACAATTACAGTGTCTAAGATTGTTGAAGTTCAGAAAGATTTCAGCCCTCGTATAGTTAAAGCAAAAGGAAGTATTCAACAGTATCCAGATTGGGATGAAGATGAATTTGACTATGAATAATACGGTGTTTAAACATAACGAGAGTTAATTTTATGGGAAGTTAACATAGTATTCGGATACATCAGATCCGGTTCATCATCTGTACACTTACCAATCGATGTGCTCTTGGGAACAGTATATCCTTTTTCCGAACTGTAATTATGCTCATATGAGTAATAAATGTATGTGGTTCCTTTGATTTTTTTACGAGTTATCCCTGCTGAATCATATGGTATTTTTACTTTAAAATCGAGATACATGGCGCCGCCTTTCGAGAGTTAATTATCAAGGAAGTTCACACTGTATCAGCCTTTTTTGTATGCATAAGTGAGCAGGATTTTGGAATCTCGCCAGCGTGCGGCAGAAGTAGGTCCGCCCAATGTGACAGAGATGTAGGTGTTTCCTTTACGGGAACGACATAAACCAACGAAACAATATCCGGCTTTGTCAGTTACACCGGTTTTTAAACCAATGACACCGGCCTGCTTTCCGAGGAGAGCATTCGTTGTTGCGACAGTGAAGTTACGCTTTGTATTGAGACTTTTGAAGGAGTAACGCTTAGTGTTGATAAGTTTTCGGAATGTCGGATTTTTGATCGCATAGCGTGCGATGTTTGCAAGATCTGATGCGGTTGTATAGTGATTCAGTCTGGCATCCAGACCGTTCGGTGTGACGAAGTGTGTATTCGTACAGCCGAGTTCACGGGCCTTTTCATTCATAAGTTCGGCAAAAGCGGAAGTGGAACCACTGATGTGTTCGGCAATCGCAATCGCGGTATCATTGTGTGAAGGAACCATCAATGAATAAAGAAGGTCACGCATATAGAAAGTTTCGCCTGCTTTTGCATATAATTTAGATGGTTCAACAGCAGCAGCTTTTCTGGAAAAGGTTACCTTATCATTCAGGCTGCTGTTCTCGAGAGCAAGGATGCAGGTCATGATCTTGGTGGTACTTGCATTTGCATGACGCAGATTTTCATTCTTGCTATAGAGCACTTTGCCAGTGTCGGCATTGATGAGAAGTGCACAGTCTGATGAGAGGTTATATTTCAGTCCGGAGTGATCCAGAGCACCGTTCTTTCCGAAATAGTAGTTGGTTTTATTGATACGTTTGCGACCTGTATAAGCCTTTCCGGTGGAATCAAAATAATAAGTCTTTCCGGATTTTGTAGTATACCATCCGGTGACGATGGAACCATTTTTTGAGGCATAGTAGTATTTTCCCTTATAAGAGAAGAGACGGTTGCGGTAAAGATAGCCCTGTGCGTTTGTACCGAAGTAGTATTTCTTACCGTTTACTTTGTGGAATCCGTGCCAGCGCTTGCCGGATTTATTGAAATAGCAGAGCCTTTTGTTAATGCGCAAATACTGATTTCTGGCATAGGTTTTGTCTGTGTAGCGATAATAGTAGTAGCATCCGCGCTGTACAACCTGTCCGGACTCTGCGTTTTGCAGTTTGGGAAGAGAAAAAGCAGAGACGGTGGTCGAACCTGCGCCGAGTCCGATCAACAAAACAGCCAGAATCAGAAGCAAAAAGTTTCTTTTCTTTTTCATTTGTCATACTCCTTTTTTATATAAAAATCTTTTTAAAGTTTACCATGAAACACCAGTTTTTTCCAGAGTAGGATTCTGCCATTTTGTACATATTATCAGTACAAGCAAAAAACACGGTAAAGGAGAAGACGGAAATGAAAAAAATAAAGCAGATTCTGACAGGAGTATTACTTATTATGACACTCAGTGTGTTTACAGCCTGCGGAAATAATGGTACGGCACCAGATGAGGTCGATACCACAAACGAGAATACCGAGAACACGGAGAGTACTGCAGATGATGAGAAGCAGAACGCAGACAAAGATGATAAAAATAATAACAATGCCAAAGATAACGCAGACAACAATGCGACGGACAATGAGAATATGACAGATGATGCGGGAATCGACAATGGAGATACCGTCTCTGAAGGTACGGAAGGTGCCGGAAATGCAGATAATGGAACTGTGGACGGAACAACTGCAGAGGAAGGCACAGTTGCCCAGGATCTGGGTGACGGAGTCCGTGCTGTTGGAGATGGCGTCGGAGATGCAGTGGAAGATGTCGGAGATGCAGTGGGTGATGTGGTAGATGGAAGAGAGTGATCAACCAGCGACTTGACGGAATAAAATGATTTATTATAGTAAATTGATAAAGTAAAAATACTTGCATGAAACTGGATTTCATATTATCATAGCATCAGAGAAATGAAATACGCAGATAAACGGGATGCCCGGGTTCTAAAGCGAATCCGGGGCCTGCTTCTGTCGGACAGGGAGTATAGGAATTATGAAATTTCGTCCATGCATTGATATACATAACGGCAAGGTCAAACAGATTGTCGGCGGAAGTCTCAAAGATGCCGGAGATCAGGCAAAAGAAAATTTTGTTGCAGAGCAGGATGCAGCTTTTTATGCCAAATTATATAAGAAAGCCGGTTTGAAAGGCGGCCATGTGATTTTATTGAACAGTGTCGGCTCTGAATATTATGAAGCTACAAGAGTACAGGCATTAAAAGCCCTTAAAGCCTATCCGAAAGGACTGCAGATTGGCGGCGGTGTGTGTCCGGACAATGCAGCAGATTATCTTGAAGCGGGAGCAAGCCATGTGATCGTGACTTCTTATGTATTCAAGGATGGAAGACTTTCCTGGGAAAACTTACAGAAAATGGAGGATGCAGTCGGAACAGAGCATCTTGTACTTGACTTGAGCTGCCGCCAAAAAGACGGTCAGTATTTTATCGTAACAGATCGATGGCAGAAATTTACAGACGTGCCGGTAACACCTGAAACGATGAAAGAACTGGGAAGCCACTGCGCGGAGTTTCTTGTTCATGCAGTGGATGTCGAGGGAAAAGCAAACGGAATTGAGACAGAGCTTGCCGGACTTCTTTCCGGATATACAGACCGGCCTGTAACTTATGCAGGCGGTGTGGGAAGTATGGAAGACCTTGAACTTCTCAGAAAATATGGCAAAGACCGGCTGGATGTGACGGTTGGAAGTGCACTGGATCTTTTCGGGGGGACAATTCCCTTTGAAACATTAATAAATTTATAAAAATCAGGAGGTATTTATCATGAGTGACGTACTGGAAACAATCAAAAGCAGAAGAAGTATCCGCAAATATAAGAGTGACATGGTTCCGCAGGATAAACTGGAAAAAATCATCGAAGCAGGAACTTATGCGGCAACCGGAATGGGAAAACAGTCCCCGATCATCGTTGCGGTGACGAATAAGGAGCTCCGCGATAAACTTTCCGCGATGAACGCAAAGATCATGGGTACAAATACGGATCCTTTTTATGGTGCGCCGGTCGTACTGATCGTACTTGCGGACAAGAGCAGACCTACATATCTTTATGACGGAAGTCTTGTTATGGGGAATCTGATGCTGGAGGCGGAAGCACAGGGAATCGGAAGCTGCTGGATCCACAGAGCAAAAGAAGAGTTTGAGAGTGAAGAAGGCAAAGAAATCCTGAAATCACTCGGAATTGAGGGGGATTATGAGGGAATCGGCCACTGTGTACTTGGATTTGCAGACGGACCGGCTCCGAAAGCAGCACCGCGAAAAGATTCTTATGTCTATTATGTAAAATAAAAGAAGATTCATTCTACAGAAGAGGTCAGTGGGGAAATTTACCACTGACCCTTTTTTGTCCATTGAAAACAGAAACAGAATCTGAATATAATGGAGACAATAAAAATAATGATTGCCAGAGATGGAGGAAATACCAATGAACAAACTTAAACATGCAGCAGCAAAGAAAGTTTTTGCAGGAGTAGCTGACTATGCGGTTGATCAGGTGCACAAGAATCCTGAGGCAGCCTATGAAAGACTGATCGATACTGCTGAGAAGTATTTAAAAGATTTTGGAAAGGGTGTGAACTGGGATTACCTGAGAAAAGTTGCCTGTAATCCGGAATATACATTGAACCGTTATATCACATCTATGGTACAGGATCTTCATCCGAATGTTCTGAAGACAACATTGATGAACCTTGGATTTGAAGCTTTTTATAATGGAACAAAGACTATTCACGAGATGAGAGAAATACATAAATGCAACATCCCGTGGATCATTCTGATGGATCCTACCAGTGCATGTAACCTGCATTGTACAGGATGCTGGGCAGCAGAATACGGAAACAAGCTGAATCTTTCCTTTGATGATATGGATTCTATCGTCACACAGGGTAAAGAACTCGGTATCTATTTCTATATGATGACAGGTGGAGAACCGATGGTAAGAAAGAAAGATATCATCGAACTCTGCAGAAAACATAACGACTGTGTATTCTTTGCTTACACAAATGGTACACTTGTTGATGAAGCACTCTGCAAACAGATGCAGGAAGTCGGTAACCTCTTCCTTGCATTAAGTGTTGAGGGTGAGCCGGATGTCAATGATATGCGTCGTGGCGAAGGTGTATACAACAAAGTTATGCATGCGATGGATCTTCTGAAAGAGCACGGCCTTGTATTCGGTACATCTATCTGCTATACAAGCGCCAACTACAAGAGCGTTACAAGCGAAGACTTCATTCAGATGCTCGTAGAAAAAGGATGCCGTTACGCACTGTACTTCCACTACATGCCTGTTGGAAATGCAGCATCCGTTGATCTGCTTCTGAATCCGGAACAGAGAATTTATGTAAAGAATCGTGTAAGAGAGATCCGTAACATGGAACACGGTCCTGGAATCTTCACTATGGATTTCCAGAATGACGGTGAGTTCGTAGGCGGATGTATCGCCGGTGGAAGAAACTACTTCCATATCAATGCAAACGGTGATGCAGAACCATGCGTATTTATCCACTATTCTAACGGAAATATTCACGAGAACACGATCCTTGAGATCCTGAAACAGCCGTTGTTCATGGCTTATCATGACAACCAGCCGTTCAATGACAATATGCTTCGTCCGTGCCCGATGCTGGAAAATCCGGAGATTCTGCAGCGCATCGTAAAAGAATCCGGTGCACACTCCACAGACCTTCAGTCCAATGAGACAGCAGAGCATCTTTGCGGCAAATGTCTACATTATGCAGAAGAATGGGCTCCGGTAGCTGAGAAGCTCTGGGCAGAAGAAAAAGCTGAAAAAGCAGCAAAAGAAGCCAATAAATAAAATTTTATAAAGAATCATAAGGCTCCATCCGTGACTGGTATCTGGAAACTCCGAATACCATCGGGTGGAGCTTTTTTGCGTTATAGTCTGAAATATTCTGGAACCAGATGGAAAAAGCAACGGAAAGTGGTGTACAGGAGCGTTTCCGATGTCGGAAGAGCCAGAACCAGTATTTATGGAAAAAATTGTGTAACAGTGCTATGCAGACAGTAACAACATGCACAAAAAAGTGTGAAGAAAATGTGAAAAAATATGGACAATGACAAGACAGGAGAGATATAATTAGAGCATAAATTTTATAAGGAGGGCACATGCATGAAGAAGAAAAAACTGGCATTGCTGCTGGCAGTAGCTATGACTGTAACAAGTATTGACAGCACGGCGATGATGGTCAATGCAGCAGATTTTACTTCTGAAGAAGTGCAGGAACAAAGCGTAGAGCTTACGGACGAACCATCCTAAGCTACAGTGGAAACAGACGCTGAAACCGAAGACGGGGAGGTGATTTCAGATAATTCATCCGAAGATGAAAGCATAGAAATCACCGATGAACCACAGGAATCCGCGGATACCGAGGGCGAAGACGCTGAGATCGATATTCAGGAAGAGGAAGAAACTTCGCCGGAAGATGTATTCAGTGCGGAGGATGAGATCGCTGTACTGAATGATGAAGGTGAGGGCGACCTTGGAGACAGCAATTCTGAAGTATCTGCAACAGAGATGACACTGGGCAATGTATATCAGGCAAAAATTGATGAAGCAGGAAAAACAGTCTGGTTTAAATTCACCCCTGCAGAATCAGGAAGATATGAAATTTATTCTACCGGAAGGTTTGATACGTATGTAGAATTTTACGGTACTAATCCAGCAGGAACCAGAATAGCTGAGAACGATGACGGTAACAAGGATGTTAATTTCAGTCTGAAACAGAATTTAGAAGCAGGCAAAACCTATTATTATCGTACAAAAATGTATAGTGAAGACGTTAAAGGCACATTTAATGTGCAGATAGTACAAAAGAAGGTATTAAGTGTAGAAGCCTCGGATGTTTTGACGGAGGGTATTGCAGGGACTGCTTTTTATACGTATGCAGATCTGACAGTTAAATCTGCAGATGATACGGTTATTTCAACAAAATTATCCTATAATGATAGGCAAGTGAGTGTATATGATGATTCCGGGTATATAGGCTCAATAAGCGTTTCTCTGACAAAAGATGGTCAGGAATATTCTCTGGGAGACTATCTTAATGCGGGCACTTATACAATGAAATTTGTGTATAAGAATGATGGGGAAGAGGAAGCATCAGTAGAAAGTATTCCATATACAGTGACAATCAGGGATGCAAATGATATCACGAACTCACCCCTGTATAAAGGAAGTCTGTCTCTGAATGAAACGACAGAGGTAAGTACACCACGCAAAGGCGTGGCTTACTATAGCTTTACAGCACCGGCAGATGGTGATTATTACATGACAAATTGTAAATCAGATTTTTCTGTCTATAGAGTAAATAGTGAAGGAACTGTTTATTATGCTGGACAGACCTGGACTGATTTGAAAAAGGACGACAGAGTTTATCTGCGTTTCTATGGCGGCAACTATTCCGACAGTGATAAAGAAACTGTAAGTGTTACAGTAAAACCGATAGTTGACATGGAATCTATGGTTTATGTAGCAGATTCAGACAGTGCGATAGACGGCCTGGAGAATCCGACTGTGTGGGAAAATATGCCCGGCAGACTGAGACTGACAGATAAAGAAGGCGGAACAGAAGAAATCGTACCAACCTGGGATAGCACTTTACGGCTTGCATCCGGATACAATATACACAATGAGGTATACACGATCAATGCGGATAAGTCAGAAACTAAATTTGAACGGTATGATGAGGAGAATTATGAAGCCAGACCATTTCCGGCTGGCAACTATAAAGTAAAATTTACATTATATGACAACAATGATTCAAAAACTGATATAACAGCAGAAACCACCTTCACTGTGAAGGCTCTGGACTACAAGAGCTTACCTGAACTGACAAAAGATTCCAATGCAATCGCTGCCAGCGGATCATATTATAAATGGTACCGCTTTACACCATGGAAAGACGGATATTATCATTTTGAGTGGCAGTCTGCAAAGGGAAATGGAAATTCAACTGGCTTTGACAGAAAATGGTATCGTATAGAGGATGGAAAACCTGTACTATACGACAATTATTGGGGTATCGAGGATGGCAATTCTGAACTGATAAAAGGTACACAGTATGTTATAGGAATCAAGTCTGCAACGGACAATCCTGTTACATTGAATATCACTAAAGAACCAGTAGCTGTTGAGATGAAGAATCTTGTTTATTCACCGAATCCGATGACGTTTACAGAAGGATTTGACGATGTCAGGCTGGATAAACTCAAGGGAACCGTTGTCTTTGACAATGATACAACAAAGGCTGTTTCCATGGGATATGAGGATTATGATAATGATCTGTCATATATGCTTGAAAATTCGGACGGTAATGCTGTTGATACGTCAAATCTTTCGGCTGGAAGCTATTCCTATACAATTTCATATAATGGAATCAAAGTGGCTTCTATTCCGGTTGCTGTCGTAGAACCGGAAATTACAGCGGACCTCAAAGCAGACAATGCCGGTATTGTGAAAAATAGCGGTTCTCAGATGATTGTTTCCTTTACACCGGAGAACTCTGGCAAGTATGAGCTGAATTTTAACGCAGGAGTAAGAAGCGTAAAATTAGCAACGAAAAATGAAGACGGTACATATACGCAGATAAATAGCTGGAGCAATGATTATGATAATCTGTATTCTGTATATGCAACGTTGAATGCCGAAACTACATATTATTTTGGAATTTCAGCAGAGGATTGTTATCAGGAGCTGCAGGTCACACCAAAGCTTCTTGCAGAACCTGTAAAGATTGAGACAAAGCTGCTGGAGAACAGAGAATACATAGAAGAAATTGATGATTTCAGAGATGTAAAGCTGGAAACAACAGTAACCTTCAGTGACGGCACTACAAAAAAAGTTTCAAACAACGAGACATTCGATGGATATAAAATAGAATATGAAGGATGTCTGGATGGTGAAGCTGAATATAACAGATTTTACTCTTATAGTAGTCTGAAACCGGGTACATGGAATATTCGCCCATGTCTTGTAGACGCAGATTCAGATGATGATGAGAGTGATATAGAGGGAGCTCTGACAGGAACTGAAATAACCATTAAGGTCAATTTGCTGAATGAAAAAATGTCAGCGTTTACTCCATTAGAAAAGGACAAAAAAACAGATGTAAAAGCAACGAATCAGGCACTGTACACCTTTACAGCAGATGAAGAGGGAACATATGTGCTGTCCGGCGAAGCGGAAATAGAAGGAACAGCATATATTTATGATGCCGAAGATGAGGATTGGTATGTATGTGGTCTTTCTGAAGAATTGAAACTTGCAGCAGGACAAAGCTGCGTGATCAAGCTTCAGCCATACTTTGACACCACAATTACAGTGTCCAAAAAAACTGAAGAAATTCCGGATCCAGATCCGGGTGACAAACCGACAGGAGAAACGACAAAGGATTTTGAGCTTACAGATGGAATGTCCGAAAAAGAGATAATAGTTGCAAATGTGGGAGATGTTGTATCTGCAACATTTACACCTCCGACAGATGGATATTATCGAGTAGATATCAGTGATATCAGTGATGATGAAGCCTATGTTTCAACTTCTTTATATCGTGATGATAATAGAGATAATATAACAACAACTTCATCCGATGCGTTAACCTGGAAGCTTGAAAATGGAAAGAAATATACCTATAAATTTGAACTTCGGGAAGAGGAGACGGATGATTACATAAGAGGAAGCTTCAAAGTATCTTTCCGGAAGGTTGAAATAAAAACAATCAAAAATATCGAACTGGTTTTGAAGGATGAATATCAGGCATCTGACTGTACGCTGTTTGATGATCTGTACGACTTCTATAATACAAAGATAACCTATCAGGATGGATCATCCAAGATCTATGAAAGGTTATGGGGCACAGATGAGTATGGAAATCAGTGGGATACGACTCATAAGGAAGACGAATCCACCAGTTATGCTTCAAAGGCAATTAAGCATCAGATATCTTTCAGGTATCTTGGAACAGGAGAGAGTGACTGGAAGGATATCGGCCAGCAGTCGATTAATATTACGGCACTGGCTTCCTTTGACGAGCTTGCAGTTAATAAAGAGGTGATGCCATTTAAAGATGAAGCAGAGAGGAAATATTACAGATTTACAGCACCGGAAACAGGAACCTACCGGTTTGACAGTAAGATGATCGGAACCCATTCATTAGGTGTTGATATATATACAATAGACGGTGCCTATAACGGCAACGAAAATCGATGGCAGTTAGAGAGAAAATGGATGAGTCAGACATATTTAGAAGCCGGAAAGGCAAGTTGCTATCTGCAAAAAGGTCAAACCTATGTAGTACAGGTTAACTGGCATTATGATGAAGATGCAAGTACATCTACTCTTCAGATTAAAAAAATAAAAACTCTGAAATCCATTGAAGTGGAAAAAAGACCTGATCAGACATCCGTGCTTCCGGGAAATTCTGATTTTCGTCGTGTTTCTCTTGATGGAATGACGATTAAAGCAACTTATACGGATGGCTCTGTGGAAAAAATTGTATATGGAAAAACTGATTCACAGGGAATGACATTCGATATTTATTCCACTAAATGGATAAATGATAAAATCTGCAGAGTAATGGTCGAGATGGGTGGCTATAAGGCATCCTTTGATCTTGAGGCCGCAAGCTGGGATGATGTTCCGGCACTGACACTTGAAAAAGAAGAAAATATAGTGTCAACAGCCAACAATGTGGCATTTCGCAGATTTGTACCTTCTGAATCCGGATATTATTCATTCAGCGGCAAGAATTGCTGGATACAGCTTTATGACTCCAGTGCGAAGGAAGGTCTGACTAAGGATCGCGCTTATCTGGAAAAGGGTGTACCTTACTGGGTTTATATCTATGTAACAAATCCGAAGGAAACTGCAACCATAAAAGTTCTTACAGGTGCCTGCCAGTGGGAAGTACTTGAAGAAGTTGAAGCAACCTGTACAAAAGATGGAAAAGTTGTGAAGAAATGCAAAACTCATGGTGATACAATTACAATGATCGACAGTGCACGCGGACATGAATGGGGTGCATGGACAACAATCAAAAAGCCGTCCTGCGCTGATGGTGAGCAGCAGCACGTTTGCGGCGTCTGCAAAACAGTCGAAAAGCGTTCCATCAAAGCAACTAAGGCACACAGCTTCTCTGCATGGAAGGTGATCAGAAAGGCAACTGTCCTGGCAGAGGGAACACAGGAGCGTACCTGCAGTGTATGTGGTAAGAAAGAAACTGCTTCCATAAAGAAGCTTCCGGCAACAATCGCCCTCAATGTCAAAGGAACGATTCCGCTGAAAGTGAAACAGTCCTTTACCGTAAAAATTACAATGGGTGCGGGAGACAGAGTTGTTTCCTGGAAGACAAGCAATAAGAAATACGTTTCTGTTAAGAATGGCAAGATCAAAGGCCTCAAAGCAGGAAAGAGCGCAACAATTACTGTTCAACTTGCAAGCGGTAAGAAGGCAAGCTTCAAAGTAAAAGTTCAGAAGCCTGCAGTTGCAACGAAGTCCATCAAGGTTACGAATACAGCAACCGGCAAGAATCAGGGCAAGAAAGCAACGCTGAAACGTGGCCAGAGCCTGAAACTTAAAGCTGCACTTACACCGGTAACAAGCTTGCAGAAAGTTACATGGTCCACTTCCAACAAGAAGATCGTAACTGTCAGCAAATCCGGTGTGATCAAAGCGAAGAAAAAAGGTAGAGCTACCATTACTGTGAAGTCCGGAAACAAGAAATACAACATCAGGATCACAGTAAAATAAATCAGTTTTCATGAAAGGAAACCCTCATGGCGGAAGCTGTGGGGGCTTTCTTTAGCTTTAAGTTCATGAACATAAAAAAACCGGGAATAATGCAGCATTTTCTGAGTTTGTCGAAAGAATGTAAAAAAAGTGTGGAAATCATGGACAGTGACGGGCTGAAATTATATAATTACGACATAAAATTTCTATAAGGAGGGCACATGCATGAAGAAGAAAAAACTGGCATTGCTGCTGGCAGTAGCTATGACTGTAACAAGTATTGACAGCACGGCGATGATGGTCAATGCAGCAGATTTTACTTCTGAAGAAGTGCAGGAACAAAGCGTAGAGCTTATGGACGAACCACCCGAAGCTGCAGTGGAAACAGACGCTGAAACCGAAGACGGTGGGGTGCTTTCAGAGAATTCATCCGAAGATGAAAGCATAGAAATTACCGATGAACTGCAGGAATCCGCGGATACCGAGGGCGAAGACACCGGGATCGATGTTCAGGAAGAGGACGAAGCTTCGCCGGAAGATGTATTCAGTGCGGGGGATGAGATTGCTGTACTGGATGACGAAGTAAAGTCTGTATCGGCAACGAATGTTCTTTTGGATGGTGTTGCGGGGATTCCATTTTATACATCTGCTGATCTGGAGGTTACATATACAGGCGGAAGAGATGCCGTAAGAACATGTCAGTTTAACTATGAAGAGGTTAGTTTAAGGGATAGTTATACAACAGATGGTACGGAGATCACAGTTACATTAGAGGGGGCCGATGGGAATACATATGGTCTTGGAAGCAGACTGGCGGCGGGAACTTACACAATGAAATTTACCTGCGGAGATATTGTAAGTGAGCCATATAGAGTCAGTATAAAGCAGATGAGTGAATCTCCGTTGTATAAAGGCCCTGTAAATCTGAATCAGGATACAGAAGCAGAGAGCCCTCTTCAGGGGGTTGCTTATTATAGTTTTGAAGCTCCGGCAGCAGGAAACTATTATATGGATACCTGTGATTCAAACTATAGAGTGTATGTAGACGATGGTAAAAACAGTTATTCTGTTTATGAGAGCAGTAACTGGTATCAGGAAAAGCAGCAGACTGCTTATATAGGCTTTTATGGAGGCAGTCTGAACAGTGATGCAAATGAAGATGCCATTATGAAAATCAAAACACAGTCGGATATTACGTCTGTTGAGTATACTTCAGAGTCTGCGGCTGCGATAGAAGGCCTTGACAATCTGTGGCGGTATAGTTATATGCCGGGGCTCCTTAAACTGACATATAAAGATGGTACAACAGATACGCTCAGAGCAGAGTTTGGAAATACGGTATCTGATAAGCAGGGGCATGCAGTTTATTCAGAAACATGTGCTGTTGACGGAGAAAAAGAAACTCCGATTGACTGGGACAAGATAGGAAATGTACTTCCTGCCGGAAAGTACAGAATCCATTTTATGTTACAGCTAGAGGAACAGGATTCTGACAATTCAGTAAATACGCATACAGATCTGACAGTTAATAAGCTGGATTATGACAGCCTTACACCACTGGAGCTGGGAAATCATGAATTAGAAGCAGGTGAACTTCAGAAAAAATGGTATAGTTTTAGTCCGGAAGAAGCAAGTAAATATTATTTTAAGTGGAATGTAGGAGATTATTCCGGTGATTCAGAAGGATTTGTGAAAATCTGGTATAAATATGAAAATGGAAAACTTGATTCGTGCTTCGATCATTGGAATATGGAAAGGGGCGAGGTAAGCGTTTCCAAGGGTGTAAAATACATTGTAGGTGTTGTCAGTGAAAGAGGCAGGAAGGTTTCATTAAATCTTACAAAAGTGAAAACACTGAAATCCATCAAGATGACAAAACGTCCTGAACAGACCACGTTACTGCCTGGAGACAGAGCATGGGTTTCCCTCAGGGGAATGGAAATCACTGCATCTTATGCAGAGGGTGATGATGAAACAATTGCTTTCGGACAGACAGATTCACAGGGCATGGGGTTTAAACAAAATGGCAGTTATACATGGGAAAATGAAGACCTCTGCCGTGTACCGGTAAGCATGGGCGATCGCCAGATTTATGTAACATTTGAGGCTGCTGACTGGAATGATGTTCTGAAGATGGAGTTTGGTACAGAAGAAAAACTGGATACTGCACCTGGAAACCAGACAATTCGCAGATTCATCCCGGATAAGTCCGGATATTACTCCTTCAGTGCAACGAATGCTTATATAGATGTTATAGACTCCAAAACAGAGAAATGTCTCAGTGCGGAGAAAGCATATCTGGAAGCTGGTAATACATATCAGATTTATGTTGTAGCGTTGGAAAAAGATGTTATTCTCAAGGTTGGGGATGTTCCCTGCGAGTGGGAAGTAAGTGAACGGATTCCAGAGACCTGTACTACAGACGGAAAAATTGTAAGAAAATGTAAAGTTCATGGTGAAACAAGTACTACACTGGAGAGTGCTCCCGGTCATGACTGGAGCAGATGGAAGGTGACGAAGAATGCCACAGTTCTTGCAGAAGGTGTTCAGCAGCGCAGCTGCAGTGTATGTGGTAAGACAGAGACTGCATCTGTAGCGAAACTTCCGGCAACGATTGCTCTCAATGTCAAAGGAACGATTCCGCTGAAAGTAAAACAGTCCTTTACCGTGAAGGTTACAATGGGTGCGGGAGACAGAGTTGTTTCCTGGAAGACAAGCAACAAGAAAGTCGTATCTGTTAAAAATGGCAGGATTAAAGGTCTCAAAGCAGGAAAGAGCGCAACGATCACGGTAAAGCTTGCAAGCGGCAAAAAAGCAAGATTCAAGGTAAAAGTTCAGAAGGCGGCAGTTGCAACGAAGTCCATCAAGGTTACAAACACAGCAACCGGAAAGAATCAGGGCAAGAAAGCAACGCTGAAACGTGGCCAGAGCCTGAAACTCAAAGCAGCACTTACACCGGTGACAAGCTTGCAGAAGGTTACATGGTCTACTTCCAACAAGAAGATCGTAACTGTCAGCAAATCCGGTGTGATCAAAGCGAAGAAAAAAGGTAGAGCTACCATTACTGTGAAGTCCGGAAACAAGAAATACAACATCAGGATCACAGTAAAATAAATCAGTTTTCATGAAAGGAAACCCTCATGGCGGAAGCTGTGGGGGCTTTCTTTGGGCTTCTGCGAACGTTGGTCTTTCTTTTTTGACTGCTTTGTATTAGAATAATAGTATTGAGTACAATGTAACGAACGGATTGGAGAAACTATATGAAGGTTGTGATTTTAGCGGGTGGTTTCGGTACCAGAATCAGTGAAGAAAGCCATCTGAAACCAAAGCCTATGATTGAGATCGGGGAGAAACCGATTCTCTGGCATATCATGAAGATGTATTCTGCTTATGGATTTAATGAATTTGTGATCTGCTGTGGATATAAACAGCATGTCATTAAAGAATGGTTTGCAGACTATTATCTTCACAACAGCAACATTACCTTTGATTTCACACAGGAAAATAAAATGATCGTGCACAACAATGTGCTGGAGCCATGGAAGGTGACAATTGTAGATACCGGACTGAATACGATGACCGGCGGACGTATCAGACGTGTCCGTGAATATCTTGAAGAAGATACATTTATGATGACGTACGGTGATGGTGTAGCTGATATCAATATAAAAGAACTTCTGGAATATCACAGATTGCACGGAAAGATGGCAACGCTTACGGCAGCACAGCCCGGCGGACGTTTTGGTATTCTCGATATCGAAAATGATGGAACAATCACCAATTTCAGAGAAAAGAAAAAAGAAGACGGTGGCTGGATCAATGCCGGATTTATGGTGCTGGAACCGTCGATCATTGATCTGATCGAGGGTGATGAGACTGTTTTTGAAAAAGGCCCTCTTGTGGAGGCGGCCCGTATGGGACAGTTGAATGCCTATAAGCACAAAGGCTTCTGGCAGTGCATGGACACTTTGCGCGAGAAAAATATGCTGGAAGAGCTCTGGCAGAGCGGAGAGGCACCGTGGAAGATCTGGAAATAAATATATATAAGAGACTGAAGGAGAAATTATGAAATCATACAAAATAGCAGTTGCAGGTACAGGATATGTAGGTTTATCACTTGCGGTTCTGCTTTCACAGCACAATGAAGTACATGCAGTAGACATCATACCGGAGAAGGTTGATCTGATCAACCACCGCAAATCTCCGATACAGGATGATTATATTGAGAAATATCTTGCAGAGAAAGAACTGAATCTTACAGCAACAACAGACGGTGCATCCGCATACAAAGATGCAGATTTTGTTATCATTGCAGCACCGACCAATTATGACAGCCGCAAAAACTTCTTCGATACATCCGCAGTTGAGGCGGTGATCGAGCTGGTAATGTCTGTCAATCCGAATGCGATTATGGTTATCAAATCCACGATTCCGGTTGGATACACCGAGTCTGTACGTAAGAAATATCAGTCTTCCAATATTATTTTCAGCCCGGAATTCCTGAGAGAATCCAAGGCACTTTATGATAACCTTTATCCGTCAAGAATCATCGTCAGCACAGACAAAGACGATGCTCATCTTGTAGAGGCTTCTCATACATTTGCCGCACTTCTCCGGCAGGGCGCAATTAAGGAAGACATTGATACACTGTTTATGGGATTTACAGAGGCTGAGGCAGTGAAGCTTTTTGCCAACACTTATCTGGCACTTCGCGTATCGTACTTTAACGAGCTGGATACTTATGCAGAGATGAAGGGGCTGGATACACAGGCAATCATCAATGGTGTCTGCCTGGATCCTCGAATCGGCAGCCATTACAACAACCCGTCCTTTGGCTACGGCGGATACTGTCTTCCGAAAGATACGAAGCAGCTTCTTGCAAACTATGCAGATGTACCACAGAACATGATGTCTGCAATCGTAGAGAGTAACCGTACACGTAAGGACTTTATTGCAGACCGTGTACTTCATATGGCAGGATATTATGATTATTATAATCGTGGAGATTTCAGCGCAGACTGTGAAAAAGAATGCGTGATCGGTGTTTACAGACTTACCATGAAGAGCAATTCCGACAACTTCCGTCAGAGTTCTATTCAGGGTGTTATGAAGCGTATCAAGGCAAAAGGGGCTACGGTTGTTATTTATGAGCCGACACTGGAAGATGGCAGCACATTTTTCGGAAGCCGTGTAGTGAATGATCTTGCGAAGTTTAAAGAGATGAGCCAGGCAGTCATTGCCAACAGATACGATGCGTGTCTGGACGACATCAAAGATAAAGTTTATACCCGCGATATTTTCAAAAGAGACTAAAGCGGTTTCATGGAGGAAGACTTTTGAGCGGAAAGGCAACGAGCTGCGATTACTGTGCGAATTATGTGTATGATGAGGACAGTGAGAGCTATTATTGTGATGTAAACCTGGATGAGGACGAATACTATCGTTTCATCAGCACAGAATACAAGGAATGTCCGTATTACCGAAACGGAGATGAGTACCGGGTAGTGCGCCATCAGATGTAAGGGAAACGGAGAAAACAAATGATTACAGTAGAGCTGGATAATTTCAGCCTGAAAGAAATCTGTCAGTCCGGACAGTGCTTCCGGATGTACGAAACAGCAGAAAATACCTATGAACTGATCGCAGGCGATAAGTACCTGAAAATGACACAGGAAGGCAGTATTGTAAATTTTTACTGCAGTGACATGGAGTTTATCTGTTACTGGGTGCCATATTTTGACATTGATGCGGATTACAGCAGTTATATAGCAAAAATAAATCCCAGAGATACTTATCTGGTGGAAGCCGCTGAGTGTGGGAGCGGCATTCGTATCCTGCAGCAGGATCTGTGGGAAATGATCATCACGTTTCTGATCTCGCAGCAGAATAACATCTCCCGGATCAGAGGTTGTGTGGAGAGACTATGCGAGGCTTACGGAGAGAAAAAAACCTCCGGAGAAAAGGAATATTACGCATTTCCGACACCGGAGCAGCTTGCGGGCGCATCTGAAGAAGATTTACGTAAACTGGGAATGGGATACCGGGCACGTTATATTGCGGAGACGACCCGGAGTATTCTGGACGGAGAGATTTCACTGGAGCGAATCTACCGCTTCCGTTATTACCGCCGTGCGAAGCAGGAACTTATGAAACTGAGCGGCGTGGGGGAAAAGGTAGCAGACTGCATTTGCCTTTTTGCACTGCATCATATGGATGCATTTCCGGTTGATACCCATATTCGGCAGGTGCTTGACGAGCATTACAGGAGAGGTTTTCCGAATCGTCGGTATCATGGCGTGCGAGGTATCATGCAGCAGTATATTTTTTATTATGAGCTGAATAAAAACTGAAAAATAATGACATACAGAGATCTGTTTCATTCCCTGGCAGAGGGAACGGCAGATCTCTTTTTTTGCGCACAATCTGCATATGAAAACAGCAGGAAAATATATGAAGAAAAAGTTAAATAAATACAACAAGTGTATTTCGTACTGTTTTTATTTGAAAAATATTATCAATAACAAAATTATTGAGAAAAAAAGTCGGTTTTGAGTTAGAAAAACCTAACGAAAATATGGACACGAAATTTTTTTTATGATATAAAAATATAGGTTAGAAGAAACTAACGGAAAAGAAAGAGGAGGAAGAAGATGGCTAATAAAAATTTGTTAAAAAAAATTGCACCGGTTATCCTCAGTGCGACAGTAGCAATGACTGGTATGCCGTCTGCAGTTTTTGCAGCAGAATTTTCTGACGAAGAAGTAGTTCTGGATGGAAGCGCAGAAGATGAAGAAGCAGATGTGGAAATAGCAGATGCAGAAGCAGATGTGGCAGAAGATGAGGCAGATACAGATATTGCGATCGCAGATGCAGACGAAAATGCAGACGATGCAGAAACAGCAGAAGAGGAACTTTCCGATGCAGAAGAGGTTTTTGGCACAGAAGGCGAGACAGAAGCTTTTGCAGAAGAGGGTAATGCTGTTGAAAGCGGGTTTGTATATGGTACAGCAAACATTCCGTATGCCGATTTTTTTTATGGTGAGATGAATGATGTACAGCAGAATGCAGAAATGCAGCTGGACGCAGCAGATCCTGTTACAGCAGCCGGATATCGTGAAGATGGCATGTACGATGCGGTAACAAGCTGTACAAACAATAAATCTAAAAGATATGCGACTTCTTACTATACAGAAAACACAGAAAACGGAAGTGTGACTCTGGAAGGTATCAGGGATGTAAATATTGCAGTTCCGACAAGCCTTTATAAAGAGGCACAGGAAGCAATTAAAGAGGGCAAAAACTGCTCCAACCAGCTTCTGTCTATTATCGGAAGCCTTCAGAAAGTAAGTGAAACTGCTCCGGAATCAGGCGAATATAAAGTTCTGAACGGTGACGGAACACTTACTGCAATGAAGACAAAGACAAAAGAACTTAAGTTCAATTCTTCCATTTCAACATCATCTGCATGGGGGGATTATGAGGTCATCGTAGAGTTCGGAGATGAAAATCCAGATCAGCCAACAACTGCAAACATGATGGGTGCTATTTTTGAAACATCCGATGGTGAAAAATATGCGATGGAGCATTCACAGAACCTGTGGCTTAAAACCGGTAAAATTGCTTTTGCAGTAAAAGACGGTTTTGTGGAACCACATGGTAACACAATTGATGCAAAACGCAGCCAGGGACTGGAAGGAAAGACAATTAAAAAAATCACTTATCTTGTAAAAGATGGTGCGGATATTGTTATTCCGACAAATCTTCTCTGCAAATATAAACTTGCAGACGGTCAGGGAATCACCGGACCGGAGGAAAAGGTTGTATATCAGAGAGGATATGGAAGAACTAATGTCCAGATGACATATCAAGTTCCGGAGACTTCCAGCTATAAACTTTCTTCTGTAAAATACAGCGGAAATGAGATTGAACAGGGTGCTTATGCAGGATATACATACGATGAAGATAAAAAGATGTTAATAGTAAATGGTGATACATGGAGTAATAGTACGACCGGAGTAGGAACTTATACTCTTACTTTTACAGATCAGTCAGAAGCACCGTATGAAGACATTACAGTTCCGATTGTGTTAAGCGCTGATGAAACAAAAGTTCAGTTTGCCATTCAGGACAATAAGCTGGTAAAAATTGATCCGAATGGAGACACTATATACGAAGCAAAAGATTACATCAAAAACATCACTTCTATTAAAATCGACGGACAGGCACTGGGTGGAAAAAAAGCAAACATCAGTGAAATTGCCAAAACAGTTTTTGATGAGAAAACAGGTGCAGTCAACTTTGATGCAAAGGTTAATAATACGGCAGTCTTTGCAAAAGGTGATGGCGGAAGCTACAATGTAGAGCTGACATCATCCGGATTTAATGATGTTACAGGTACCGTTACACAGGATTCCGGTGAATACAAATACGTATACGCAGGACTTACATGGGAACAGTACTGGGCATCTGAAGGTGTATACGAAGCAACAAATACTTCAGCTTCTGAGGACAAAGACAGACGTGGTGAAAGCGATATGGGCGGTTTTGATGCTGTCACAAGAGCAACTGCAAACCATGGTCTCCACAGAGGAAGTTTCCAGACAATGGCAACTGTTTACGATGCGAACGGAAAGACCTATGCACTTGCCGGATGGAAAGACAAAACAACAATGATTCTTACAGACGGAAGCACTGTTTCCTGCAGCAAAGGAAAAATAAACGGTATAGATGTCACTGAGTATAAAGTAACCGGCCTGAAATATATTCCGGTAAAAGTAAAAACAGCAGATTATGATGCATTCAAGAAGGCATTTAAAGTAGTAGAAAACGGCGAAAAACTGTTTGGTGGTTATGCTGAAAATAACCTTAGTGCTTATGAAGAAACAGCAGAAGTCAATGCAAATACCAACGGACTTAAGACAGCAACAAAGGACGGAGATACCTTTACATTCAGCGCAAGAGCAAACGGAACAACTTCCGGCCTTAAGGGAGAAGCGCTGAAAACAGCAGATGGCATTACGACTAAAATGAATCCGGGAAGCGGTAGCTACGGTGAATTCCTCCGTGTAGACCTTACAGGCAACTATGGCGGTCTCGGTGGTGCAATGCAGGCTGTAAAATGGACATATTATGGTGATGACGATACATACAGCAATGCACTTCAGAGCTATGGTACAAAATTTGCGGCAGACAACTGGATGCACAAATTACATGGTATTCAGCTTGGCCTGACAGATTCTGTACGCTGCAAACTTCCGGCAGATACTGACGGAACAGGATACTGGGAAGTAACTGTTTACGGTCTGGGATACAGCGATTATACATTTAGGTTTCAGGCAACAGACGAAAATATTGCAAAACCGGCAGGCGATGCAGATTCCACACCACTAAAAAATATTATTGCGGAAGCAAAAGCACTTAAAGAGGCAGACTACACACCGGACAGCTGGGATACTCTTGTAAACGAGCTGGAAGAATGCGAAGACATGCTGGCTAATATCGCAAATCAGACCCAGTATGGAATTGAAGAGCAGATCGGTCACTTAAGAGAAGCAATCGACAGCCTTGTAAAAGCAGAATTCAAACTGAATCAGACATCAGCAACACTTTACAGTGGTGCAGCCGTTACTCTGAGCGCGACAACAAATCTGACAGGTGATATTACATGGAAATCCAGTGATGCAAAAGTGGCAATAGTAGATGCAAAAGGTAATGTAAAAGCTGTAAATGCAGGAACTGCAACCATCACGGCAACACTTGGAAAAGTTTCCGCAACATTCACTGTAACGGTTAAGAACCCGTCGATTACAGCAAAAGCAGACAGTTCAGTTATCTACACAAAATCAAAAACTACTACAAAGATTAATGTTGTGAAAGACGGGGTAACCGGAAATGCGACATTCAGATCCAGTAACACAAAGGTAGCAACTGTAAGTGCAAATGGTACTGTAAAAGCGAAAAAAGCCGGAAAAGTAAATATTACAGTTCAGGTTGGAAACTACAAGCAGGTTGTTAAGATCACAGTTAAGAAACCAACTATGAAACTTGTAAAATCTTCTGCAAAACTGAAAAAAGGCAAGAAGGTTACAATTAAAGTAAAAGCAGCACCGGTTTCTAAAGTAACATTCAAGAGCAGCAATAAAAAAGTCGCTACAGTCAGCAGCAAGGGTGTTGTTAAAGCAAAGAAAAAAGGTACTGCAACAATTACAGTAAAATGCAATGGAATTACAAAGAAATTCAAAGTAACTGTAAAGTAAGATAACCGATAGTTAACAATAACAAAGACGGGGGTTGTTTCCGGACAGCCCCTGCCTTTGTATGTTAAAAAGACAGGGAGAAAGCAAGAATAAAAAGGACGGAAAAATTATGCATGATAAAAAAAATCTGTTCAAACTCCTTCCGGCAGCGGCGGTGATCGCGGCAGTGGCAGTTACGGCGGTACAGGGAAAGGCAACCGACGGGATTCAGAAAGAGCCGGAAAATACGGAAGTACGGGATGCCGGAGAACTGTCAGGATTGTTGAAAACAGCATATTTTGATGAGGATACTTCAGCTGACAGCGGTACAAAAGAAATCGCAAAAGCCAAAAAGAAAAAAGCAAAAAAGAGCGGCATCAAAAAAGGTACTGCGAAGGCATTGCCGGATGAGTCGAAGAAAACCTCGGCAGAAGGTCAGGGCAGTACGACGACTCCGACGACAGAAGTTCCGGAAAGTGGATATAAAGACGGAACTTATCAGGGAAGCGGAACAGGATTTGGCGGGACAATTACCGTGCAGGTTACGGTTTCAGGTGGGAAAATTACAGCAATCGATATAGTAGATGCATCCGGCGAAACCACATCTTACTTTGCATCTGCAAAAGGTGTCATTGGCAAAATGCTGGCAGGGCAGACTCCAAATGTAGATGCGGTCAGCGGCGCCACGTATTCCTCGAACGGTATCATTCAGGCTGTTCAGGATGCACTTTCAAAGGCTGGAGGAAAGGAAAAACAGCCTGTGAAGAAAACAAAGAAGAAAAAAACAACTCCGACTCCGACAGTGACCCCAACAGTAAAACCACGCCCGACACAGGCTGCTTCCGGTGATGAGACTGCTGAGGTGAAGTACAAGGATGGAACATATACAGGCAAAGCACGTGGATATTCAGGATTTGTGACGATTTCACTGACTATTAAAGATGGAGTGATTACAGAAGTAAGCAATACAAATACGGACACAAAATCCTTTTTCAGAAAAGCATGGAAGGTTCTGCAGCCTGCGATTCTGGAACATCAGTCTGCTGACGGAATAGATGCTGTCAGCGGAGCAACATTTTCGTCAAACGGGATTATCGGAGCAGCACAAAATGCAATAGAAGCTGCGAAGATTACAGTAAAGCCAACAGCAACTCCGACACCGGCACCGGAGGCTACGGTAACACCAACGGCCGCACCTGAAGCAACCCCGATACCGAGTCCTGTTCCGACAGTAACCCCGACGGCCACACCAATCCCTGCCCCGGAGGAGAACCCGACAGCAACTCCGACCCCGACACCGACAGTTGCACCAACAGAGACTCCAAGCGGAAAATACATAGACGGAACCTATACTGGAAGTGGAGAAGGGAATTATGGCCCGGGCAGTGTAACAGTAACAGTGACTGTTGCAGGAGGGCAGATCGCATCGGCATCGTATTCCACAGAGGATGATGAAGATTATTTTATAGATGCATGGAATGGGATTTATGGTCAGATCATGGGAAAACAGACGGCTGAAGGCATTGATGCAGTAAATGGATCCACGTATTCTTCACATGGAATTATACAGGCATTTCAAAATGCCCTCAGTCAGGCAAAACAGCAGTAAGTTGTCATATTTTAAGCGCAAAAGGAGAAAATGGAATGAAATACCAGAGTTTTTGTATGAGAGTTTTGTGTCTTCTATTGATTCTGGCGGCTGTAATAGGCTATAATTCTATGCAGAAAAAAGATACACAGGAACAGGAAACTCAGGAGATCACACAGTTAAAGAAACGTGTGGACACACTTGAAGAACAGCAGAAAGAAATGCTTGCTGCTCTCGAAGAAGCAGCTAAAAATCAGGAAACTGCAAAATCACAGGCGAAGACAGATGCAAAGGATAATGCAACAAAAGAAGACGCGGCAGACAGTGAAGATGCAGAAAGTACGGATGATTCTGAAAACTTTTACAAAGACGGTACTTATACCGGATCTGCACAGGGATTCGGCGGTGCGATCGAGGTTCAGGTAACACTGAAAGATGATGAGATCACTGACATTCAGGTGACAAGTGCATCAGGGGAAGATTCTGCATATCTTTCTCAGGCACAGAGTGTGATAAGCTCGATCATATCTGCACAGAGTACAAATGTGGATACTGTATCAGGCGCTACATTCAGTTCAACCGGTATTATCAACGCTGTTATTGATGCCATTGGAAAGGCGGAAAACGAATGAAAAAGAGGCAGAGAAAGGTCCGGCTGATCCGGGCTGCGATACAGCTTGTGTTTTTCATTTTTTATCCGGCACTTTTTTCCACGGCATTTGCAGGAATAAAATCTGTTTTTCAGGCACTTGCCGCACACCAGCCGATCACATGGAACTCTTTTCTTGATGTGACGGGAGTTCTTCTGGTGATCACGATTTTGTTTGGACGCCACTTCTGCGGTTATGCCTGCGCGTTTGGTTCACTTGGTGACGCCATGTATGAACTGACACTTTTTATCCGGCAGAAGATTTTTCACAAGAAAGGCCGCCATGGTTATCCGGAAAAAGTAGTGAGAGTACTTCAGAAAGTAAAATACATTCTTCTGGCTTTTTTGCTGCTGTCGATATTGACCGGATGGTATGCAAATCTTCAGGGCATGAGTCCGTGGGATGTTTTTTCCATGCTGACCGCAGGAAAACTTCCGAATGCTTCCTATAAGATCGGAATTGCGTTACTTATTTTGATTCTGATCGGGATGTGCACGCAGGAGCGTTTTTTCTGTCAGTTCCTTTGTCCGATGGGCGCAGTTTTTGCAATGATGCCGATACTGCCGACGGCGCTGTTTCACAGAAACCGTGAAAAATGTCCGGCGAAATGTGGACTTTGTAAAAAACGCTGCCCGGCACATCTGGAGATCGACGGGGATACCTCTCTTTCGGGAGAATGTATCTGTTGTCATGCCTGTGAAGTGACCTGTCCACGTAAAAATATACAGATTGGACCGGTAAAGGTCCGGGAAACGGAGAAAAATGAGAAATAAAAAGAAGTTTGCGACCAGTCTGCTCTGTGGAATGAGCAGTTTTATGCTGGCTGCGGTGCCGGTAATGGCAAATGCAGAGGTGCAGAAATATACAAATACAGATTTTGCGATGGATACTGTTGTTTCAGAGACTTTGTATACAACAGGTGAGGATCTGAATACAACGATCGGTGACAAGCTCCGGGAGATTGAGACGGGGCTGCTTTCATGGACGGATGAGAATTCGCAGATCGCGAAGCTGAATGCAGCGTCCGGCGAGGCAATAGAAGTGTCGGATGAGCTTGCCGGCTATCTGGAGAAAATTTTTCAGCTTGCGCAGGATTCGGACGGGGCATTTGACCCGACAATCGGTAAGATCATACGTCTCTGGGATATTGCCGGAGAGAATCCGCATGTGCCGGAACAGTCAGAACTGGACGAGCTTTTGAAAGATGTCGGTTATGGTAAAGCTTCTTTGGATGGAGATAAAGTGACACTGGAAAAAGGTGCAACACTTGACCTCGGTGCAACCGGAAAGGGAATCGGGTGTGATGTGGTTTCGGACTTTCTGAAAACACAGACGGATGTATCAGGAATGATTCTGAATCTCGGCGGCAGCAGTGTAATGGCTTATGGCGAAAAACCGGATGGTTCTGATTGGAAAGTAGCGCTCACTGATCCGTGTGATCCGGAGGGGGACTATCTCGGTGCAATCACATTGAATGACGGGGAATTTCTTTCAACCTCCGGAGACTATGAGAAATATTTCATAGAAGACGGGAAACGCTATCATCACATCCTTGATCCGAAGACCGGATATCCGGTGTGGAACGGTCTGGATTCTGTCACAGTCATCTGTGACAGCGGACTTTTTGCGGATGGACTTTCTACCGCATGCTTTGTACTGGGAATGGATGATGCATTGAAACTTCTGGAAAAATATAATGCAGATGCAGTGTTCGTGGATGAGGATAAGAATATTTACCTGACTTCCGGGATGAAAGAACGCTTTGAATTGATGAAGAATACCTATACAGTTAAGGAGTTGCAGTAATTCAAAAAGAAATGCAGAGTATTGATTGTGGATATCAGTACTCTGCATTTTTGGTATTGTTTAGAAGTGGATACGTTTCAGTACCTCGCTTGTCAGTGTTCCGATGAGAAGTCCGGTAATGACACCGGAGATCAAAAGTGCCGGTGCATAGTAGATCAGTCCGGAAGTCATCGTGATAAGACCTGCAATGATGAGCTGACCGATGTTGTGGGAAACACCTCCTGCAACACTGATGCCGAGGATGCTGAATCCGGATTTTTTCTTCATGAAAGTCATAACTGCGAGGCTGAGTGCAGCGCCCGCGAGGCTGTAGAGAATGCTGAACAGGTTTCCAAACATAAATCCGATCACGATGATACGGACGATGGAAACAAGAGCAGCTTCTTTCCATGTATATTTTTCGAGAATGAAGAGGACCGCCAGATTGGCAAGACCGAGCTTCATTCCGGGAATTCCGGCAAAGAACGGAATCAGTGATTCCACGTAGCCGAAAATAATCGCAACTGCGGCAAAAAGGCCGAGATATGAAAGCTTTTTCTGATTCATATGTGACATCCTTTATTAGTAGACTGGCTGTAACTGACCGGCAGAACCACGATTATGATCTGGTGGTCGGTTACAGGTATTTATATTCAGACAACAGTATCAAACTCAGGGGAATCATCTTCAGAGGCTTCCCCCTTTTCCCCCTCTATAACAACCTTATTTGGCAGGCAGACGATCGTGCCGCCGGTGCTGTCGACCGCTTTTTGTTTCATACAGAGATGATCCGGACAGTTGGCATCTGTCATGTGGATCTCTCCGTCTTTTATTTCACATACATTGGTATCGTTGATCTGGATCACCTGATCCTTTGCAAGGGAGTAGGTGCCGTATTCTTTACCGTTTACAGTGATGCGCACAGTCCCATAGTGACCGCGGCGGACAAAGTACATGCCGCCCCAGAGGATCAGGGCAAAAATAACGATGCCGATGATGAAAATCAGTTCTTTTTTCTTCAAATAAAAACTCCTCAGCTTTCAGATAATATGATGCTGTTTTATAAGAAACGGCAAATGATTCGATGATTATCATAGCATATTGAAAGTAGGTTGACAAGGATGAGTTAGATATAACAAACAGAAAGAGGAGTTTTTATGACAGATAATGGGGTGGACACATTTTATTTAAGAAATATTCATTGTTTTATACGGTGGAAAGTGGTAGAATAGTAGGGATTTCTTAAATAGAGTAAATACGGATGATTTCGTATATAAAAGTGATCAGAATAAATATAGAAACAGGAGTTTGATATGAATTTATTTCAAAAAGTATTCGGGACACGAAGTGAGCATGAAGTAAAGCGTATTATGCCGCTTGTAGAGAAGACTGAATCTCTTCGTCCGGAAATGCAGAAATTAACAGATGAACAGCTGAGAGACAAGACCAGAGAATTCAAGAAACGTCTGAGCGAGGGCGAGACACTGGATGATCTTCTTCCGGAAGCTTTTGCCGTAGTACGTGAAGGCGCGAAGCGAGTTCTTGGTATGGAGCATTACCGTGTACAGATCATTGGTGGTATTATCCTTCATCAGGGACGTATCGCCGAGATGAAGACAGGTGAAGGTAAGACACTTGTTTCCACACTTCCGGCATATCTGAATGCACTGGAAGGCAAGGGGGTTCACATCGTAACCGTCAATGACTACCTGGCAAAACGAGATGCTGAGTGGATGGGTAAGGTTCATGAATTTCTTGGTCTGACTGTTGGGGTTGTACTCAACGATATGAAACCGGAAGAGCGTCGTGAAGCATACGGATGTGACATTACTTACGTAACCAACAACGAACTGGGATTTGATTACCTTCGTGACAACATGGTTATCTATAAAGAACAGCTGGTACAGAGAGATCTGCACTACTGTATCATCGATGAGATCGACTCCGTCCTGATCGACGAGGCACGTACACCTCTGATCATTTCCGGACAGAGCGGCAAATCCACGAAGCTTTATGAAGTGTGTGACATCCTTGCACAGCAGCTTGAGCGTGGTGAAGCGAGCCATGAGATGACCAAGATGGCTGCCATCATGGGTGAAGAAGTTGTCGAGACCGGTGATTTCGTTGTAAATGAAAAAGACAAGATTGTCAACCTTACCGAACAGGGTGTCAAGAAGGTTGAGAAATTCTTTAATATCGAGAACCTTGCTGATCCGGAAAACCTTGAGATCCAGCACAACATCACACTGGCACTTCGTGCACACAATCTGATGCACAAAGATCAGGATTATGTTGTAAAAGATGATGAGATCCTGATCGTTGATGAATTTACCGGACGTATCATGCCGGGACGTCGTTACTCTGACGGACTTCATCAGGCAATCGAAGCAAAAGAGCATGTTAAGGTCAAGAGAGAGAGCAAAACTCTTGCAACCATTACATTCCAGAACTTCTTTAACAAATATGACAAGAAGGGCGGTATGACCGGTACAGCTCTTACCGAGGAAAAAGAGTTCCGTGATATCTACGGAATGGACGTTGTAGAGATTCCGACCAACAGACCTGTACAGCGTAAAGACCTCGAAGATGCCGTATACATGACAAAGAAAGAAAAATTCAATGCAGTTGTTGAGGCTGTTAAGGAAGCCCATGCGAAACAGCAGCCGGTTCTGGTCGGTACGATCACAATCGAGACTTCCGAACTCCTCAGCAGAATGCTTCGCCGTGAAGGTATCCAGCACAATGTACTGAATGCGAAGTTCCATGAGCTTGAGGCTGAGATCGTTGCACAGGCTGGTCAGGCAGGTGCTGTTACGATTGCAACCAACATGGCAGGCCGTGGTACCGATATCAAGCTGGACGATGTGGCAAGAGAGGCCGGCGGTCTGAAGATCATCGGTACAGAGCGTCATGAGTCCAGACGTATTGACAATCAGCTCCGTGGACGTTCCGGACGTCAGGGAGACCCGGGTGAATCCCGTTTCTACATCTCTCTTGAGGATGACCTTATGCGTCTGTTCGGTTCTGAGAGACTGATGAAGGTCTTCACTTCTCTGGGTGTTGCCGAGAATGAGCAGATTGAGCATAAGATGCTTTCCAATGCAATCCAGAAAGCACAGGAGAAGATTGAGTTCAACAACTTTGGTATTCGTAAAAATCTTCTGGATTATGACCAGGTTAACAATGACCAGCGTGAGATCATCTATAAAGAACGTCGTCAGGTGCTGGATGGTGAGAACATGCGTGATACCATCTACAAGATGATTACAGATATTGTAGACAGCACAGTAGATATGTGCTTCTCCGATGAGGTGGAGTCTGTTGACTGGAATCTGGATGAGTTTAATCCTATGATGACTTCAATCATTCCGATTGAGCCTCTTACGACTGAGAAGATTCAGGGTAAGAGAAAAGATGAGGTCAAACAGCAGCTGAAGGAAGAGGCAGTGAAGCTTTATGAGATGAAGGAAGCTGAGTTCCCGGAAGCAGAGCAGCTTCGTGAGCTGGAACGAGTAGTTCTTCTGAAATCTATCGACAGCAAGTGGATGGATCATATCGATGATATGGAACTTCTTCGTCAGGGTATTGGTCTTGTCGGATATGGCCAGAAGGATCCGGTTGTTGAGTACAAGACGAGAGCATTCAAGATGTTCAATGACATGATCGACGCTATTCAGGAGGATACGGTTCGTATGCTGTATCATGTTCATGTAGAGCAGAAGATCGAGCGTGAGCAGGTAGCGAAGGTTACAGGAACGAATAAGGATGATACCTCGGTTAAGAAACCGATTCAGAGAAAAGAGGACAAGGTTTATCCGAATGATCCGTGTCCGTGCGGAAGCGGTAAGAAGTACAAACAGTGCTGTGGACGTAAACTGATGAAGGCATGATAAAGATATAAAGACAGAACACCCTCCATATATTGATTTACAGGTAACCGGATAACGATCTGGCGAACTAACTGCCAACTATGACTATACATTCTCTCAGGAGATCCTTCGAGAATGAGTCATCGTAGGCAGTGGATTTTGCCAGTATCTAAAAGCATCCGGTAAATTACCTGTTCATTCAATATATGGAGGGTGTTCTTGTTTATATCCAGCCGGTAGTGAACCGCGCGACGCGCCAGTATGTGGATCGCGCAGTCAGAACAACGGAAACCACGCTGAGTCTGTCGGTCGCGCAGGTGTTTTGTTTTTAGAAGAATTTCGCGATTTCGTCGAGGGATTTGCGTGGTTTGCGGGTAGGTTCTTCGGTGGCTTTGCCAACTGCGATGACAGCTACAACGGATTCAGTCTCCGGAATGGAGAGGATTTCGCGCAGTTTGTCAGATTCGCGGAGGCCCATAATCAGGGTGGAAAGTCCGAGATCGGTAGCTTTGAGGATCAGGTTTGAGTTCTGCAGACCAAGGTCGTAGCATCCCCATCCATTTCCGATTTCATTTTCCGGTGTAATGCCGTCCTTTTGAAAACCGGCGCAGTTATGTACGAAGGTGCTGATGATCAGTGCTGCGTGTTTGGATTTTTCTGCATTTCTTGCCTGAGGAAGACAGGTTTCGCGGATCTTATCTGCGATTTCTTCGGATAAAACACAGTAATAACGGCCGGTCTGGGAGTTTTTCCATGAGGGTGCTTCCTGTGCGGCGCGAATCAGTTCTTCCATCTGCTCTCTGGTGACAGAGACATTCGGATCGTATTTACGAACCGATCTTCTTGTTTCAAGTACTTTTTGAAATTCCATGAAATTCAGGCCTCCTTAATATATAAGAATTTAAAGGGTAAAAATGGCATACAGAGAAAAATCTGTATGCCATAATTATGACATTTTATCTGAAAGATTGCAATTATGTGGTGGTAGTTTGCAAAATTTTTGTTGTATGTGAGCCTGAAACAAAAATATTATCTGATAAAAAGATATGCTGTATATCCGACATAAGCCAGTACACAGATTATCCCTTCTGTTCGGCTCATGGATTTTTTTGTAAAAGCAAAAATAATCAACAGAACTCCGCTGATAAGGAGAATTATACAGTCGATCATAGATTCTGAGAGAATATGGAGTGGCGAAATCACTGCTGATGTACCAAGGATAAAAAGAATATTAAATATATTTGAGCCAATTGCATTTCCCAGGGCAAGTGCACTGTCGCCTTTTCGTGTGGCAACGATGGAGGTTACAAGCTCTGGCAGCGATGTACCGATTGCAACGATCGTGAGGCCGATAAAATTTTGGCTTACACCGAAAGACACGGCAATTTGGCTTGCATTATTTACTACCAGATTACCTCCCAGAATGACAGCGGCAAGTCCGCCGATGATAAAAATAAGAGCTTTATAAAGAGGGATGTTTTGTTCCTCGGAACATTCAGTTCTCTTTTTTAATGCGGCATGAATCATATTCAGAATATAAAAAATCATTCCGGCTAAAAGAAGAAATCCCTCGATTCTGCTGAGCTTTCCGTCAGCAATCATAATACAGAGAATAAGTGTGATCAGAATATTTACAGGCATATCCCGTTTCAAAATATCTTTGTTTGTTTTAAATGCGGAAATAAATGCACAAATACCTACAACAACAAGACCGTTAAAAATGTTTGAGCCGATAACATTGCTGACGGCAATGTCATTGTTTCCGGCAAGTGCAGCATTGATGCTGACAGAAGCCTCCGGGGCACTGGTTCCCATGGCAACAATTGTGAGACCGATGATGACACTGGGGATTTTGAGAAATCTGGCGAGCGAAGAACTTCCATCCACAAAGAAGTCAGCACCTTTAATTAATAGTACAAAACCGATAATCAGTAACAGATATTCCATATGATCTCCTTTCCTGTGATAAAGGCATGGAATAAAAAAGAGACCTTTACCACATCAAAAAATGATGGGTAAAAGTCTCGTTGATTACAACAATAACCGGCCTTATGGCGTGATGACGATCATTGATTCACCCTGCATGCAGGATGATAACTACTCCCTTTCACTAATACTATAGTAAGCAAAAGAAGATGATATGTCAAATAAAATTTTTTATTTTGCGGCTCTGCGAGCTTCTTTTTTTGCTTCGAGGTTGGAAACAACCATTGTGCAGGCTGCATCGCCGGTGATATTTACTGTGGTACGTCCCATATCGAAGATACGGTCTACACCGGCTACAAGTGCGATACCATCGACCGGAAGTCCTACAGAAGTAAGAACCATGGCAAGCATAACCATACCTGCTCCAGGTACACCGGCAGTTCCGATAGAAGCGAGTGTTGCGGTAAGGACGATTGTCAGCATTTGTGGCAGTGTCAGCTGAATGCCGTAGCAGGATGCGATAAAGATCGCACATACACCCTGATAGATTGCGGTACCATCCATATTGATCGTGGCGCCAAGTGGAAGTACGAAGGAGGCAATCTCACGTTTTGCACCAAGTTTTTCGGTACATTCAAGGTTGATCGGAAGTGTTCCGACAGAGGATGCACTGGAAAAAGCAAACATGATTGCCGGAAGCATACCCTTGAAGAATTTCACCGGGCTCATTCCTCCGAGCGTACGTACGGTCAGAGAATAAACAACGATGGCATGTACGATGTAGCAGATGTATGCTGCGAGAAGAACCATTGCCAGAGAACCGATGATGGCCGGGCCATTAGCTGCGATAACAGGACACAGCAGGCAGAATACACCGATCGGGGACAGTTTCAGGATCATCTCCATACATTTCATAAAGATGTCATTGAGGTCATTAAAAGCATTTACAACACGGACATTTTTTTCGCCGACAAGAATGATGGCGAATCCAAGAATCAGAGCCATAACAATAACCTGAAGCATATTGGCTTCTACCATTGGTGAAATGAAGTTGGACGGAAAAATATTAACCAGTGTGTCCATGAAGGAAGTTGCCTCGGCTGCCTCGTAAGTAAGGTCAGTAGTTGCAACGACCGGAAACAGGCTTTTGAACAGGTTTCCGCCGATCAGACCGATAGTAACGGCAAAAGCAGTGGTACACAGATAAAAGACAACGGTCTTTAATCCGATGGAACCGACTTTACGGATATCACTCATGGAAATGATACCGCACATGATGGAAAACAATACGATCGGAACGACAATAAATTTGATCAGATTCAGGAAAATCGTACCAAAAGGTTTGATGTAGGATTCGGCGAAGTCGGCATAATTCTGCATCAGAAGGCCGGCAATGATCGCCAGGACCAGTGCGATAAAAATCTGCATGGCCAGTGACATTTTTTTCTTTTCTTTCATTAGGATTTCCTCTCTTTCTCTCCCTGTATTCAGGATCCGGGTATAAAGAAAGGCATTGCAAATAAACGCAATGCCATCTTCGCCATCACCTGACAGAATAATTGTATCATATTGAGAAAAAAGGTGCAAATATTAATTATGATTTTGGGAGCGTGTCCTTATAATTTTGGTATTTACCTTCAGTAACCAGTTTTGCATATGCATCATATGCGTCTTTCAGAGTATCATATTTTGTACCGGCATTGATAAGCTGCTGATGCTTGGCATCAGTAAGATGTTCTGCGATGGTCACATATTTGGAACCATTATTATTTCGGACAGCCGTGGTTGTTTCAGAAACATAAAATCTGCCATCCGCAGTACGCATTATAACGGGGATTTTTTGATTTGGCCCCACAGCATCTGTATTTACGGAAGTCCAAAATAAATATCTCTTAGATGGAGCAGAGGCGCTTCCCAGATATGCCCAAGTACCATTTTTTAATAAACTGTCTTCTTTAATATTAGAAAGCACGGAGGGAAGCATAGAGGAATTTGGACAACGAGAGTCAATTTCAAAATATGTATTTTTGTCGTTGATTAATTTGTCAAGGACCCCGCTTTCTCTGAGAGGTTTATCCAGATCTTCGTTAATATCAAAGAAATATTTTTCTGTACTGTTCCCACTTCCACCTTTCCAGTTAAACAAAACACCATTTTCAGTGAGAGAAACTTCACATACTCCTCCCTTAACCGGATCACCTATCCAGTGCTCGGTGTCCCCCTCGCCGTTAGTATGAGAAATACCGCCAATTGATACTGTGTTCATAGACTGCCAGCCAGCTATTTTCTGTTTCAGTGGTACAACTTTTGTTGTAGTCTGATTTTCTGTCGCAGCTTCTATCATCAGTTCATCGTATGCAGAGCGAACATTTGCAAGATCAACAGATTCCCGGCTTCGTTCAATATATTTTGAATAAGCCGGGGCGAGCAGCCCGACAAGAACTGCAAGAATGGAAACAACAACTATAAGTTCTATAAGTGTAAATCCTTTGTTCCGATTTTGCATTTATATTTACCTCAAAGAAAAAAATGATTATTTATAATAGCATTTATTTGCCAATACTGCAATCCGGAAGAAAGGTAAAAATTGTGAATTTATTTCAATAGCAGAAATATACTAGTTCCTGACCTCATCTACGATATTTTTAATAATATCATCTGCAGGTACGGGCTGAGGCCGTCTGTTGTCAAATTCTGTGGTAAGAAGATGAAGTTTGTAATGTGCTTCCGGATATTTTTTCTGTTGAAGAAGCGTCTGGAACGCTATTATTTCGGCCGGAAGTTTTTTCTGATATTCTATAAATCCATCAGGAAGATAATCGGTTGGACCATGGGATTCACTTACACTATCCGAATCCGGGGACATGGTGTGAGCTCGGAATGTCTCAGAAAATGAGGAGAGACTGTTCAGAATTTTCTCGCAGTAGCGTTCGGCTTCCGGATATCGCTGCATGTCCATGAGATAAGTGATTCCAATCATATGAGTTAGAATGTCGTGGTTCCATTTGCGGATATTTTGTTTAAGATCATCCATAGAAATTCTCCTTTCCGTTGTGCATTGTCAGGCGGGCAAAAACATCCCGTACATGAGGATAGCGTGAACGGCTGACCGGGACGGAAACGCCGTTTCGCAGGGTGATGCAGGTATGATGGAGTGTCCGGACCTGATAAAGATTTACAGCAAAACTTTTGTGACAGGAGCAGAACTGTGAACCCATCCGATTCAGAAGATCCTGCAGCTTTTCATTTGCGGAATAAACATGAGTTGCTGTATGAATGCAGGTTTGTCGGGCAATATGTTCCAGATAAAGAACATCGTTCTGCGAAACCTGATATTCTTTATAGGAAGACAGAAAATAAAGGTACTGTTCTCCACGAAGAGCATATTTTTCGTGGGCGGCTGTCAAAGCTTTTGGCAGGTATTCGAGGAGTTTTTTCTTGTTTACGAAATAGAGATGTGAAGTTTCGTAAACGTCAGAAGCAAATTCCAGATACTGGCTGACAAAAATAATCTGTGTATCGCCATTTATCTTATTGATTCTTTTGGCAACGGTAATTCCGTTGACGGATTGAGCTCCGAGATCGATATCTGTAATTACAAGTGTATAAGGGCAGCCGTGATCAGTAAGTGTATTCAAAAATTCAGTACCTGATGAAAAAAATTTTACCTCGTAAGGTACTGTGATACATGACTGCAGAATCGATCGGATCATTTCGGTGTAGACATAGTCGTCTTCGCAAACTGCAATTCTTATCATAATTTTTCTCCATGAATGTTCATACTTTTTGAATAGCGTTTATTATATACTGGATATGGGCAGACTTCAAGTATATAGACGGGTAAATCGTTCGAGATACATCGACAGAATCAGACATGAGAAGGGGCATTTCCGAACTGTTTTTTATAAGAGCGTACAAATGTCGTGTAGTCGTTAAAACCGCTCATCTGCGCAGCTTTCATGACAGGAGTCCCTTCATTTATCAGAGAACGTGCAAGAAGGAGACGCTTGCTTGTAATATAATTGTGAATGGTGTAGCCGGTCTCATTTTTGAATTTTCGCATCATATGATATTTACTGAAAAAAAACTTCTCAGAGAGTCGGTCAATTGAGAGATCTTCGGTCAGATTACGGTTGATATATTTCAGAAGCTGTTCAACCTGAGAATCAGAAGAATAAGATCTGCGGTCAGGAACTGCACTGGTCTGCAAAAAAATTCGATTGACATAAACCATAAACTGCATAAAAAGAGCATTGCTGAGTATTTCATCACCAAAGTCCTTATTTTTTATGGAATTTTCAAGTTCACGCAGAAGATCACGGAGATGTTCCTGAACAGCAGAATCAATACGGACAAGGTTAAAACTGTGGTCAGTTGCTTTCTGGAAACAGGTATTTAATTCCTGCATGGAAAGGTCGTTGCGAATCCAGAAAATGTAACGCTCATATGGAACGGATGGATCAATTTCCGGTTTGTGGATCGCGCCCTGACTGACCAGAAGGATATCCCGTGGTTTGAGATGGTAGGCTTTTCCCTCAATGTGATAGGTGACTTTTCCGGAAAGAAAGACGATGATCTTGTGAAAGTCATGATAATGATAAGAAAATTCCCGGTCTGTGCGGTCATTAATGTGGAACAGACGGAATTCTTCTTTGAGATAGCCTGTTTTTTCTAGTGTGTACTGTGAATAATCCATGGAAATCCTCCCGGGAAAGAATAATGATGTTGTCGTGGAACTGTTTTTATAATTATAGGAAATTTCTTGTAAAAAGAAAAGTGATATTATATTATGAGATTTAGAAAATATTGTTTTGGGCAGGGAGAGATGGAAATGAAAGAGAGAAGAAAATTAAGCGGAAAAATCCTGACGGTTTTGCTTACTGTTATGTTGCTTGTGACGAGCATGGCGGTATCGGTTCCGGCAGCGCTCAGGATCACAATCCGCGATGGAAAAGTTTATCAGAATAACAAACCGGTCACAAATAAAATCGTGGGTTCAAAGGCAAAGGGATATTATTATGTGGATAAGACCGGGCGAAAGGTAAACACGAGAGAAATCCGCCAGGCAGTTGATTTTGTAATGAGAAATTCAAAAGCAGGAGACAGCAGGGCGAAACGTCTCAAAGCTTGCTACAGGGCATTGCAGGCTTATCCGTATTTCGGAATGACAAATCGTGCGCCGAAAGCAAAGAATCTGTTTTCTTATGCGAGATATATGTTTAGCCGTCATCGTGGAGACTGCTATTATTATGCATCTACGATGGCATATATTGCGCGTGTACTCGGTTATGACAGCCGTGTAGCGGTAGGAGGCGTGACTGCGCGAGGACCGGCGGCACCGCTTTCTCTTCATGGATGGTGCGAAGTGAAATACGGAAAAAGCTGGAGAATGCTTGACTGCAGTATGCAGCGTGCACATCTTGACAGGAATCTTTGCCTTGTCACAAGAAAGAAATATCCGTTTCGTCTGCGCTGTGATAAAGTTTATACCATGACAGTTAAGAATGCAAAGGTAAAATGGTCCTGAAGTTGAGAGTGTGAATGTTCCAATTACTTTTTAGGTGAGATGAGCGCATTTTTTGCAATATAACAAGCATTTTATTCTATATACATTGTAAAAACAAAACTATATACTGTAGAAAAAGGTGCGTATATTGTGAAAGAGAGGGTTTCGTCATGGAAAACAGTATTACAATGATTAAATATCAGGGACTTGGTAATGATTATCTGGTACTCGATCCAAATAAAAACCGTGTACAGCTTCAGGGAAAAAAGATTGCTCTCCTGTGTCAGAGAGGATTCGGACTTGGCGCGGACGGTGTGCTTTACGGACCGGTCGAGATCAACGGAAAAATGGGTGTTCATATCTATAATTCCGATGGAAGCGAAGCTGCGATCAGTGGAAACGGTGTCCGGATTTTTGCGAAATATCTGATGGATCATGAATATGTGAAAGAGCAGAAGTTCAGCATTGAAACGCTGTCCGGTCCGGTTGAGGTAGAATGCCTGAACAGCCGTGCGACAGAATTTTGTGTAAACATGGGCAAAGCGTCCTTTATTTCCAGAGAAATTCCGGTTAGCGGCGAAGTTCGTGAAGTCATTAATGAAACCTTCACTTTTAATAAGAAAGATTACAAGGCAACCTGCCTGACTGTCGGAAATCCGCACTGCATTATTTTTATGGATGAAGTCAACCCGGAGATTGCAAAAGATCTTGGACCATATGTGGAGAATGCGGATGAGTTTCCGGAAAGAATGAATCTTCAGATCTGCAGACGAATCGACAGCGGAAACCTGGACATCGAAATATGGGAAAGAGGTTCCGGATACACCAAAGCCTCCGGTACAGGAAGCTGCGCAGCAGCCGTTGCAGCATACAGACTGGGGTTGACCGAAAGCCGCATCAACGTAAATCAGCCGGGCGGCATAATCCAGATTGATATCAAAGATGACAATACGATCTACATGACCGGAAGTGTTGGATATGTAGCTGATATGAGCGTGGCAGAGAGTTTTTTCTCATGACAATAATTCATAAATAAAAAGAATCTCCGGAATTTTAATCTGTGCGAAAAACAGATTGGGATTCCGGAGATTTTTGTTTTGTATCAGCAATAGCGAAGAAGAATGACCGATTCAAAAGTGTCTCCACAGTCGTTCCACTGCCAGCTTCCGTCATATTTGCGGCAGATATCTTCAATGATAGAAAGTCCTAATCCATGATAAACAGAATCTTTCTTGGTGGTACTGTGGTTGAATACTGTCTGAGGGTCCTTTGTATTCCTGACAAGAATAGAGAGAAAGCCCTTTGAAGTTGTCAGTGACAGAGACAGATGTTTATCGAAACCTGCAGTGGAGCGGCAGGCTTCAATTGCATTATCCAGTATATTAAACAGAACACTGCTCAGATCTGAAGGCTGAATCACTGATTTGTCAGGAAGAAAAATTTTGTAATCTACATGAATACCGGATTGTTCTGCAAGCATCCGCTTCGATTCCAGAATCGCGAGAATGAGGTTGTCTTCACAATAAGGATGAAAACGGTCACGCTGAAACGTGTCAAGCGTATCATGAATAAGTTTTTCGGCGTTTTCACAATCATCTGTGCGCAGAAGCGTTTGAACAGTCTGCAGAGTTTCGGTAAACTGTTTCTGTGTTTGGAGCAGGTTGTTTTCCTGCTGTCTTACTAACTGTAAGTGTTCGGCGTTTAAAGCCTGCTGTTTCTTTAGCAGGTTAAGTTCCGCTTCTGTTTTCTGACCGATAAAAATCTGCATCAGGAGCCGGTACAGATTGTAGCAGACGACAAGTGCCGCCAGACATGTCAGTAAGAAAAAAAGATTCAGGTATTGTACGGTATAGTGTGACAGAAGATAAAATATCTGAAAAAGGATTAAAGAAATAATGAAAGTTATTTTTCTTCTCATAATACAGAATCCTCCTGATTGACGGGTGTGCAGGCAGAGGGCTGCTCCTCAGGTTTCGGACTGTTAAGTAATACGGAAGAACAGTATCTTTCCGCTTCATCTGCTTTACGGGTGCGTGTGAGATACTCCAGAGAAAGCAGATGATTTTCTATATCGTGATTCCACTTCCGTATTTTGACATATTCTTGTTTCATTTCTTCCGACACTTCCATCTGCTGTTTCAGCAACTCCATTTTGTGAAGATTCCGGTTGAAAGCAATTTGCTCTTTTTTGAATAAATGAAGCCCATGTATAAACAACGGGAAAGTGATACAGCAGCAAATAATATACAGAAGAACGGGGATAAAACTCTGCTGGAATTTGTAATACTGCGTAAATTCTGTTGTAATCAGGGGATGAATAATCGGCAGAGTAATGAGCAGTAACAAAGAGAATTTTAAATAATTAATACACTTCTTTAAGAGCGAGAAAATATTTTTATAAAACAAATAGCCAAAAGAAAAAATCATCATTTGTATCATCAGCTTTTCGTGAAAACTGCAAAGTGAATATATATTTGTGGCGGTGTATGCAGGCTGGTGAAAGAAATGGTTGTAAATCTGTATGTAAATATTTATGGACAGGATTTCGGTCAATATGGCGGTGAGAAGAAAGATAAAATAGGACAGAAGTTTTTGTTTTACCGGTCCTCTGAACAGGAAAAATACATTAAGAAAGATAAATAACTGCGACAGAGTCGTTGCCTCGGAGGCATGCTCATACAACTTGATAAATTGAAGCGCCCACAGAATAAAGAAAGATGCTAAAACGTGAATATAAATTTTGAATTTGTCCGTGCAGGAAAAAAGCTGCATAAAACAATATACAGGAATAACGGAATAATATACCGCAGTGAGCATTGTAAATGCCAGATTCTTTAACATCACAGATCCTCATTTTGACTTTTTAGTAGCAGCAGCGCAAAGGCATCTTTGGTTGACTGGTAACAGTTACGGCTTACAGGAAGGCGCGTGCCGTCAGAAATCTCAATACCGGCATGACTTAAGGTATGTATGGCATTTATATTGACCGCGAAGCTTTTGTGACAGATGCAGAAATCAGGCCGTAGTTGTTCGATAAGATCCTGAATTTTGTCGCGACAATAGTAAATCTGAGATTTTGTATGTATTTCGGTATTTCGCAGTTTGCGTTCCATATACAGTATATCGGAACGGGGAATGCGGTAATCCCGGGAAAGATAACTGAAACAAAAATACTGCCGGTGAAGCTCGGACAACTTGCGACAGGCAGCCGAAAGCGCCCTGGGAAGATACTCTTCTATCTGCTGTTTGCTGACAAAATAAACATGGTTTGTCTCATAAACAGCCGAGGCGTACTGAAGATACTGACTGATAAAAATAATCTGGGTTTCCGGGTTGGAAAGATTGATCTTTTCGGCAAGATGAATGCCGGACATATCTCCGCAGTCAAGCTCGATATCCATCAGAACGATCTGATAAGGACATTTTTGATCAGTGATCCTGGCAAGAAAATCATTCGCGGAAGTATAAATATCAATGTCGTATGCCGCCTGAAGACAGGAACAGGTCAGGTCGTGGATTTGTTTGCAGTGAATAGAATTGTCTTCGCATATGGCAATTTTTAGCATATGAGCACCTCTGATCAAGTAATAGAAGTATTATAGCACGATTTCAGCCCATTTTGTGGAAAAGTTTGTATAAAAATTGTCTGATGTGTTCAAAAAGACAGAAACAATAAACGGGGAAATTGGGATTAATTGCTAATTATGTATGCAAATATGTCTGTTTGTGCCGAAGGCGAAAAATAAGGGGAAAGATGTGGTAAATTAAAGGAAAAACACTATGCAAGGGGGAAAAACAGATGAAGAAAATCAGACGTTGGGTAGCAGTGATTATGGTGTGTCTGCTGACATTGACAGGTGCTGAGGTGGCTGGAATGGGTATAGGATTTGCATCGACTGACATAATGGCATATTCGGCGCATACCCAAAGTGAAGCTGTTGCCTGGGCGCAATCGCAACTCGGAAAGGCTTTAGATTATGATGGACAATATGGAGCACAATGTGTTGATTTAATTTGTTATTATTATCAATATTTAGGAACTACATCACCAGGAGGTAATGCGGAAGCATATAGACGTAATAATCTACCTAGTGGTTGGATCAGAGTTTACGGAAATTACCAGCCAGGAGACATTGCTGTATGGAAGCCAAGTTATAGCCACGGTTCTTATTCAACTTCAGCATATGGACATGTAGGAATCGTTACATCAGCAGATTCAGTAGGTTTTAATGCTGTTGGACAAAATGTTGGAAATAACAAATATTGTACACAAAACTGGTTTCCACTTCAAGTGGTGGAATGTGCAATAAGACCAGACTTCGGTTCTACTTCATCAGCTACAATTTCTTATAGCAATATTCGAACCAACTGGACAGATACATGGAATGCGGAAATTGCGGGAGATATTCAGAATCCGGGCAGAGCTACAGTGGCACAGGTAGGGGCTTATGTCTGGGATTCCACAGGTACCTGTGTGGTAGATCACAGAGAAAATTGCGGTCTGAATTATTCAACTATTAATCAGACATTAAATATAGTAAGTGAAGCAAGACCAAGTGGTTTGCAATCAGGAGAAACATATACATATCAGCTCTGGGCAAATGCAAATAATCAGTATTATTTCAGTGGAAAAGCCAGCTTTACAATTCAGGACAATACAAAGCCTGTAATCAGCAATGTTAAAATTTCAAATCTCACATCAGAAGGATATACCGTTACATGTACGGCTACAGATAACTATAAGATAGATCGTGTACAGTTTCCAACATGGACTGCGGCCAATGAGCAGGATGATATTGTAAAAGACTGGTGGAGTAATGCAAAATGTCGTGGTACACAGACCGGTAATACTTTTAGTTTTACAGTGAGACGCTCAGACCATAATGGAGAATATGGCGTTTACAGAACTCACATATATGCATATGATAAAGCCGGAAATTATTCATATGCACCGCTTAACGTTATCAATGTAGAAGAGAAAAAAGTTTCCGATAGTGTTAAGCCTGGAAATACAGGAAAAGTAAGCTCTTCAACAGTACAGAAAAAACAGCCAACAACATCTCAGAACAACAAGACACCGGCTGTCAAAGTAAAAAGAAGAACTCGAAATTCTGTAACGTTACAGTGGAAAAAAATGAAAAATGTAACCGGATACAGAGTTTATCGTTCCACTAAGAAAAATTCAGGATATAAACTGATAAAGAAACTTAATAAAAACACAGTCAAATATACAAACAAAAAACTGAAAAGAAAAAAGACCTATTATTACAAAGTAGTACCGATGATAAAATCAGGTGGAAAAGTTTATAAAGGAAAGGCTGCAATTATCAGAGTGAAAACTTTGAAATAAAGGATTAGCTGTGAGAAAGGCTTATATTGAACCATCAGATATCTGGTGGTTCAAATTTTTAAGAGAAATAATTTGACATAGTGAATTGCAAAATGGAGAAGAAGGGTATGAAGAAAGTACAAGATTTAATAAAGAAATTTGGATTTATTGTAATTGTTTTCAGCGTATTTATAATGACACTGACTTCATCGAAAGTACAGGCAGCAGAGGTAACTATTACAAGAGCACAGTGGCTGCATGATTTAACTCAGCTGTTTGGGATAACTGTAGAGCAGGATGATTATCCGGACAATTACTTTAATGATATTGATTCTGAAGATGAATATTATCAGGATATTATGACGGCTGCAGAATTTGGACTTGTAGATATTGAAGCTGGAGAGAAGGTAAGGCCAGCAGATCCTGTGACGAGAGAATTTGCTGTATATACTATGAATCTCTGTATGGGTTATACCGCAAATGCGGAAAGTACATACGATTTTGATGATCAAAGTGAGTTTATACATGTAAACGATGAAAAGGCAGCAGAGTATTTTAATGCAGCGCAGGTTGCTATAGATCAAGGATGGGTAGAATTAGAAGAGAATAAATTTATGCCACAGAAAAATCTGACATTATCAGAAAAAAATATAATGTGGAAAGATGCGGCGGATTATCTTAATTCACAGGTTATTGATGAGAATTATGTAAATAAAGCTGTGTTTGCTGATGGAGTGGTTGAGATTCCACAAACAACGGAATATCAGTTTGATGAATTTAATAATGCAAAATTTGTAACATTATTTAATTATATGGATGGTCTTAAAGATGGGGATACATTTGCGCTTTGGCAAAATGGACTTCCGATTATTTATAAGGCGGTTGCAGTTGAAAACAATGGAAGTGGTTTGGTTGTACAAATCAGTGATGCCGAAGATGAAAATTCTATAGATGAATTAGATGTTCAGGGAACAATAGAGGCTGATTTGACAGAGGCAGTCCAGGCGGGAGAAGGAACTATGACCTGGATTGAAGGCGGAAGTGCTGAAAAAAATTATATGGATGGACGTGAGATCAGTAACCCACGTCTTGCCGGATCAAAGAATCTTACAGCAATAAAAAGATCAAAAACATTTACGTTAGGAGATGGATTATCTGCAACTGTTAATGTAACAATACCTACACCTGTGGTTAATTATAAGGTTAATGGAATAAAAGAAGTATATGTTGCTATGGATGCGGATCCAACTGTAACTGTAACAGTAAAAGGAGATGCCAGGGAAAGTCTGGGCTTACCGAAATCACTTGATTTAGTATACATCCCATTCGGAGGAATTGGAACTGCAAAACTGTCGGTGTCCCTTGAAGCGACCGGTCAATGTAGTCTGAGTTACAAAAGCAAAGTTACAGTAGGGGTTCATTACAGGCGTGGAAAAGGAACGACTGTTGTGAATAACTTTGAGAAAAAAAAGAAACCTACTATATCAGCAAGAGCTGAATTGGATGCGACATTGACAGCCAGTGTTGGAATAACAGAACTGCCGGGAATTGATGCGAGCGCATGGGGAAAAGTTGGTTCCCGTATGGGATTGCAGGCATGGACTTATGAGGACGATAAGAAACCGGCTATGTGTATGGATACGTGGGGATATCTTCATGCAAGTGCCGGGATAACTATGAAGATAGCATCAATGGATTTGGGATCCAAAACTGTTGTAATATGGGACGAAAATAACAGTCCGGTACGAATTGCAAATCATTATGAAGATGGAATTTTGAAAAATCCATGTACAAGAGGAAGCAGTAACAGAAAATATTATACTTCTTCAAATTCACGATATTTTAGTGATGCATCAGGAAGTTATAATACTGATGGATTGGGAAATGAAAATGCAATTCAGCCGAGATATGAATATTCTTTATCGGAAAATGAGGATGGAGAGAAAGTAGCTACAATTACTAAATATTATGGTTCTGTATCTGCGATTACAGTACCGAATTCAATAGATGGATATGATGTTGTTGCAATTGGAGATGGGGCTTTTAGAGGAAATAAATATCTTACAGCAATCTTGATTCCGGATTGCATAACGTCTATTGGTGATTATGCATTTGCAGAGACGAATTTGGATTCATTAGTGTTACCTGCTGAATTAAACAGTTTAGGAAGATGTATATTATCTGGAAATAAAGGAGTAACAGAAATTGTCATACCAAAAACATTGAGCAGTACAGGATCTTCATACTCAAATCTTATAGAGGGAGATGGACCATTTGCGGAAAGTAATGTACAAAAAGCAACAATTGAAGCGGGAATGACGGTGATTCCAGAACATCTATTCCATAAAAATAGTACATTAACATCTGTAGAGATACCAGATACAGTAACAGGAATCTCTCGTTATGCATTTACGCAAACAAGTTTGACGAGTATAAAAATACCAGATACAGTGACCAGAATTGGGGAAAGTGTGCTGGCATATACAAAACTGACAGAATTAAAACTGCCATCTAATATTGAATATTTAGGAAGAACAATTTTAGGCGGAAATAAAGGAGTAACAGAAATTGTCATACCAAAAACATTGAGCAGTACAGGATCTTCATACTCAAATCTTATAGAGGGAGATGGACCATTTGCGGAAAGTAATGTACAAAAAGCAACAATTGAAGCGGGAATGACGGTGATTCCAGAACATCTATTCCATAAAAATAGTACATTAACATCTGTAGAGATACCAGATACGGTAACAGAAATCAGTCGCTATGCATTTGCACAAACGGGATTGGAAAATATTGAACTTCCTTCATCAGTTACTACATTGCAGTATGAGATTTTTTCAGGTGGTAATCTTCTTCAGATTAGTATCCCTGATAGTGTGACTGGTATGGGAAATGCAATTTTTCAAAATTGTAGCAAATTACAAAAAGTAAAGCTTCCAAAAGCCAGATATAATATCAGCGACTATACATTTGCGGGCTGTACCTCTTTGGAAGAAATTCAGCTTCCAAAAACAGTAACAACGATATGGCCACATGCATTTGATGGCTGCAGTTCTTTAAAAAAGGTGGAGTGGAGCGACTGTCTTGAATCTATAAAAGACAATGCTTTTAAAGGCTGTACGTCGTTAACAGAAATTGTGATTCCGAATACAGTAAGAGAACTTGGAAATGAAGCATTCAGAAATTGCGACGGATTGGAAAAAATTGTAATTCCCAATTCTGTTACAACGATAGGAAATGGTGTTTTATATGATTGTGATAGCCTAACAAATATTTCGGTAGGAGCAGGGATTTCTAAATTATCTGAGTCGTGCTTTGAACATTGTGATAATTTGGAGAAGATTGTTTTACCATACACAATAAAAAGTATTGATAAATCAGCATTTAAAGAATGTATCGCATTAAAAGAAATTACAATTCCAAGAAATACATCTTCCATTGGAACTTCGGTATTCAGTTACCCGGCAAAAATGACAATTTATGGTGTGGCAGGAACATATGCAGAAAAATATGCTGGTGAGAAGGGAATAAAATTTGTTGCCATAGATAAAAAAACTGAGAAAGTTTCTCTGGATAAATCTGAAGTTACAATTAATGAAGGTCAGACAGTCCAATTATCTCTTAATGTAGAACCAAAGGATTTCACAGATGAGGTTTCATGGAAGAGTACTGACAGTAATATTGTGACTGTGAGTGATACGGGAGTAGTAACTGCTGAAAACACGGGAACTGCTAAGATAAAAGTTATTGTTGGCGAACAAAGTGTGTATTGTAATGTAACAGTCACACAGCCGGTAACTTCGATTTATTTGAACAGAGAATCTGTATCAATGGAAGCTTTGGAGACATATCAGCTGAAAACCAGTATTTACCCGGAAAATGCAAATAATAAAGAGGTTGAATGGAATTCATCGGATGAAAAAATCGTAAAGGTGGATCAGACAGGTTGTATAACAGCTTTAGCTAAAGGTACGGCAACTGTTACGGGCAAAACAAAAGATGGAAGCAATCTTTGGGATACTTGCACGGTAACAGTAACAAATACTGCGTATATAGCGAAGAGTGTTGATGAACTGGAGAGCCCACATAAATATGAAAATAATTGTTCTGATTATTGGATTTATTCAACTGAAAGTGACGGGGACGCATTACAGATAACTTTTGATCCTCGAACTGAAGTGGAAGACGGTTTTGATTATATTTATATTTATGGCTCGGATGGAACGGAGGTAGGTAAATATACAGGCACACAATTAAGCGGTGCAACAATTAATGTGCCGGGAAAATCTGTTAAAATAAAACTAGTGTCGGATAATGCCGGAAATGAATGGGGATTCAAAGTAACAAATATAACCAGTATTTTTGAAGGAAATGAAAAGAAAGAACAGATTATTGAATGTGATGATAGTTTTGTAAAAGACAGAGAGGATGATGTGTTTAATTTAAATGCCAGTCTTGCAGTAGGTGACGGCATTTTGAGTTATGTATCGGATGATACGAAAGTTGCAGAGGTAGATTCTGATGGTAATGTAACTATAAATGGCGCTGGAAGCGCAAATATCACAATCATAGCGTCAGAGACAGAAAATTATAAAGAAATGAGAAAATATGTCAAGATAACTGTGAATGAATCTACAATAAAAAATCTGGCGGATTGTACAATAAAACTTGAAGGAACAAGTTTTGTATATAATGGAAATGAAATCATGCCCAAAGTGACCGTCTGCTATGGAACCAAAATATTGCAGGAAAATAAGGCATATGAAGTTGAATATATAAATAATATTAATCCTGGTACTGCGACAGTTCGTATTACTGCAATTGATGGAAGTGGATGGGAAGGTTTTGTTTCTACTACTTTCGAAATAAAGAAAATGCCAGATGGGTTGACTGTAGAAATTGAGCCAAATGCATTTGCAAATTGTGAAAATCTTTTTAATGTTAACATAGGTGCAAAAGTAAAGAAAATTGGTGATCATGCATTTGCGAACTGCAAGAATCTCAAGAATATATATTTCTTTGGAAATATGCCGGAAATGGCAGAAAGAAGTTTTGAAAATGTATCAGGTACTGCATATTATCCATATAATGACAGCAGCTGGACATTAGATAAATTGGAGAATTATGGAGGCGACATTATATGGATGCCGTGGAATCCGGAGACTAATGAAGTTCAAAAGCGTAATCTTTTGATGTGCTCAATTGAGGTGAGACAGGATTCTTGCATATATACAGGAAGACCAAACATTCCAACAGTTATGGTAAAAGATGCAAGTTATATTTTGCGGGAGGAAAAAGATTATACAATTACCTGTTACAATAATATTAATGCTGGTGCAGCAAAAATTGTAATACAGGGCGCCGGAGCATATAGCGGAAAGTATGAGACAGAATATACAATACAAAAAGCGCAAAATGTGATAACGGCAAAAGAAATTACAAAAAATGCTTCGACCAAAAAACAGTTTGCGAATATTGGTGCGTCGGCATATGAAAGTGCAAATTTAATGTACACCTCCAATAATAAATCAGTGAAGGTAAGTAGGCAGGGAAAGATTACTATTTCTCGAAAATTTGTTGGCAGTGCAGTAATTACAATTAAAGCGGGTGGTACGCAAAATTATAATGAAACATCAAAAAAAATCACGGTTACTGTAAAGCCGCTGGGAACAAAAATTTCTAAAGTATCAAATACATTAAAAAGAAAAGTTACAGTTAAGTGGAAGAAGAAAACTTCTATTAGTGGATACGCAATTCAATATTCTACGGATAAGAAATTTAAAGCAGGCGTAAAAACTGTAAATGTTAATGGTGCAAAGAAATCACAAAAAGTACTTTCCAAACTAAAAAAAGGAAAAAAATATTACATAAGAATTGCTACTTACAAAAAAGTCGGAAAGGTTAAATACTATTCGTCATGGAGTAGTGTAAAGAGTGTAAAAGTTAAGAAATGAGGTGGAGATACATGAAGTATAACAGAAAAATAGCATTGTGCATGTTGGGCCTTATAACAGTAATCGGTATTTGCGGAAATACAGGGCATAATGTACAGGCATCTGAAGAAATGGTAGATGAAGAAGTAACTGTATTTGATGATGAAGAGGAACAGATAGAACTGGAAATACCTGAATCGGAACAAAATGATTTTGAAACAGATGTAATTGAGGATGACGAAGTGGAAATTGAAGAGGTAGAAGGGGAAGATTGCGAGGATATATTTCAATCGCAGGAGATTGATATAAATGAAGAGGGGGAAAATGTCTTAAGTGAAAGTATAGCAAGACAAGGAGAATGTGGAGCAGAGGGAAATAATGTTTGCTGGGAATTTAGTGAGGATGGTATTCTTGAAATAACAGGGCAGGGAGAGATGCTATGCTGGAACAAAGAAAAAGATGTTCCATGGGCACTTTTTCAAACAGATATTAAAGAAATTAAAATTTCTGAAGGAATTACATCCATAGGAGATTATGCTTTTTATAATTGTTTGAATGTTGTTGAAATAGAAATTCCTGACAGCGTACAAAAGGTTGGGATATGTGCCTTTTTCAATTGTAGTGGATTATCAACGGTTACAATTGGATAAGGTAAAAAAATGAAGTAAGTTTGCTAAGGACTGTTGTGCTAAGTAATTGGCGCACAGTCCTTTTGAAAAAGGGCAGAATTTGTCGAACGTTTTTTCTTGCCGCTCACATGCAGGAATGCTAAAATAATCACATCATTTATTTATCTTTTGATCTGCACTGGCGTTTCAGCCGAAAATCTCAAATTAATGTAAAGAAGGATATGTAAAGATTGAATTTTTATAGTGAAGTTCGTATAATTAAAATAAGAACAAAAAGTTCTTAAAACGCATATCCGGAAAGCGAGGTGCGATGGCAAAAAAGGATATTCCTTCAATTAATTACTTTAAAGATAAAACACGGATAGCCGATTTGCTGAATGTGTATCTGTATGGTGGAAATAAAATCATAAGCCCGCAGGATGTTTCTGAGCTGAATCCGATACTGACAAAATCATGGTGGAACGATAAGGAATTGAAGACAAATGTAAATATTACAGATGTTCTTTTTGAAGTTAAGATTCCAGTTGGAAAAGAAAACGATGTAAAGAATGCTGATAACGATATACAGAAGATACCGATTATCATATCCATTCAGAATCAGTCAGATATCAGTTATGTGATGCCGGTGCGCGTGATCAATGCAGATGCAAACGGCTATTATTTACAATGGAAAGACATTGAGCGAAAACACAAAAGAGAAAAACAGACATGGGCAGATCACGGAGAGTTTTTATCAAAATTTAAAGAATCTGACAGGCTGAAACCAATCCTTACTATCGTTATCTATTTTGGAAAAGATAACTGGAATGGAGCCAAAAGCCTGAAAGAGATTACAGATCTGAAAGTCTGCCCGTTACATATACAAAATCAGATACAGAACTATTCCATCAATCTGATAGAAGTACGAAGTTTTTCTGATGTTGAAAAATTTACTACTGACCTCAGAGAAGTTTTTGGATTCCTGCAAAATGATGGAAACAAACAACAATTGGAAAAATATGTACATGAGCACAGAGAGACATTGATCAATCTTGAAGAAGATGCATATGATCTGATATGCGTAATGTCCGATATGAGAAAACTACAGGAACTTAAATCAGAATTAAGACAGGAGGGAGGCTGTAATATGTGTAAAGGTCTTGAAGAAATGTTGGAAGATGAAAAGAAAAAAGGTATAGAACAAGCAGAATATTTATATAAGAAACTCTATTATGATAATCGTCTGGACGATATGAAAAGAGCATTTGAGAATGAAGATTATCGCAGACAATTGATGAAAGAGTACGGATTGCAAGTAGAACCGTATAGTTTTTTTAAATAGTAATTTTTAATATATTTTCAGAAGAGGGAGCAGCGCTGGCTGTTCCTTTTCTTTCTATATTATGATATCATAGTGGAGGCTTTTTTACATAAAGCAATAACAACTTCAGGCAATACAAAAGCATAATAAACACAACACAACAAACACAGGAGGAACATCCATGAACATAACAATGCTCGGAACGGGAAATGCAATGGTGACGGAGTGCTACAACACCTGCTTTGTACTGCAGGATGGAGAAAAACATCTTCTGGTCGACGGCGGAGGTGGAAACACTCTGCTTCGTCAGTTGAAGCAGGCAGGTTTTGCCTGGCAGGATATGCGGGAGATTTTTGTGACTCACAAGCACGTCGATCATCTGATGGGAATTGTCTGGATGATCCGCATGATCTGCCAGCATATGAAACAGGGACAGTATGAAGGAGAAGCGTGGATCTACGGTCACGATGAAGTGATCGGTCTGCTTGGAGAGATGGTAGAGCAGCTTTATCCGAAGAAACTGACCGATTTTATCGGCAAACGCCTTCACCTGGTCGTGGTAAATGATGGTGAGGAGCGCACCCTTATGGGGCATAAGGTGACATTTTTTGACATTCAGTCCACAAAGGCCAAACAATATGGATTCTGTATGGATATGGGAAATGGCGAGAAACTTACCTGTTGCGGTGATGAACCATACAATGAATGTGAGAAAAAATATGCCGAAAACAGCAAATGGCTGCTTCACGAAGCTTTTTGCCTGTATGATCAGGCAGATGAATTTCACCCATATGAAAAACATCATTCCACAGCAAAGGATGCCAGTGAACTTGCAGAACTGCTTGGCGTAAAAAATCTGATCCTTTATCATACCGAGGATAAAAATATTGCATGTCGTAAACAATTATATACAGAAGAAGGCAGGAAGTATTTCCACGGCAATCTGTATGTGCCGGAAGACCTCGAAAAGATTGAATTATAACGGATTTTATGTTATTGTATTTCTGATAACTGTTCAGTAGAAAGCACTGCACAGTTACTATGATTATTATAGAAAGAAGGTGAAGCTGTGGTTGAATTAGATCAGTTCAAGAGCATTCTTGCAACATACACAGAACCATTAGTGGAAGTGAGGGATTCACTTTGACCTCGCTAACAAAGAGCAGCGGGTTGAAGAATTAGAGCGCGAGATGGAAGCGCCTGATTTCTGGGATGATGCAGAAGTTTCCCAGAAAAAAATGAAAGAACTCAAAAGCATGAAAGACGACATGGAGATCTATCACAGTCTGGAGAGCCAGATGGAAGATATGGAAACCATGATCGAGATGGGCTATGAGGAAAATGATCCAGAGATCATTCCGGAGATTCAGGAGATGCTGGATGAATTTGAGAAAAACTTTGACAGCATCCGTGTTAAGACATTATTATCCGGAGAATACGACAGCGAAAATGCAATTATCAAGCTGAATGCAGGAGCAGGCGGTACAGAGGCCTGTGACTGGTGCGGCATGCTTTATCGTATGTACAGCCGTTGGGTAGACCGTAAGGGATTTACCATGGAAGTACTGGATTATCTGGATGGTGATGAAGCCGGTATTAAGTCTGTTACTTTTCAGGTAAATGGCGAAAATGCCTATGGTTATCTGAAATCCGAAAAGGGTGTACATCGTCTCGTACGTATTTCACCGTTTAATGCAGCCGGTAAGCGTCAGACCTCATTTGTATCCTGCGATGTTATGCCGGATATCAAGAAAGACCTGGATGTAGAGATCAATGACGACGATATCCGTATCGATACTTATCGAAGCAGTGGTGCCGGTGGTCAGCACATCAACAAGACTTCATCTGCGATCCGTATTACACATTTCCCGACAGGAATTGTAGTACAGTGTCAGAATGAACGTTCACAGCATATGAACAAAGACAAAGCCATGCAGATGCTGAAAGCAAAGCTGTTCCTTCTGAAACAGCAGGAGGCAGAAGCCAAACTTTCCGGTATCCGTGGTGAAGTGACAGATATCGGATGGGGTAATCAGATCAGATCCTATGTCATGCAGCCGTACACGATGGTGAAAGATCACAGAACAAGTGAAGAAACAGGTAATGTAGATGCTGTTCTGGACGGCGAGATCGATCCGTTCATCAATGCATATCTGAAATGGATCGCACTGTCAAAAAAAACGGCTGAACAATAATAAATTCAGCCTTGGAGCCTGTCAGGATTCATAAAAGCCATTGCAGAAGCGGGCATAATATGGTAATATATCCCTCGTAGGAGAACACGTGTCTCTTATAAACGGACATATCTCCGCGAGGGTATATACTGTAAAGAATGTGGATTCAACAGGAGCAGGAAATCAGACATGGAAAAAACAACACAGAAGAAAAAGTATTTTGTAGTCAGGGAGCGGGCAGTTCCGGAGGTATTGCTGAAAGTTGTACAGGCAAAGAAATTACTGGATTCCGAGAAGGTAAGCACGGTACAGGAAGCAGCAGAGCAGACCGGGATCAGTCGAAGCTCCTTTTATAAATATAAGGATGATATTTTTCCGTTTCATGAAGAAACGAGAGGAAAGACGATCACCTTTATCATTCAGATGGATGATGAGCCGGGAATTTTGTCTGTAGTACTTCAGACCATAGCGCATTTCCATGGAAATATTCTTACGATTCACCAGAGTATTCCGATCAATGGAATCGCAACTCTTACGCTCAGTGTGGATATTCTGCCGGGCGAGGGTGACGCGGAAGCCATGATAGAAGAAATTGAGAGTCAGGAAGGAATCCATTATCTGAAGATACTCGGTAGAGAATAGATAAAATTTATGAACTGTAACATATTACACAGGAGGAAGACATGGTAAATATTGCGGTATTAGGATACGGTACAGTTGGAAGCGGTGTAGTGGAAGTCATCAACACAAACCACAAAAGCATCAATAAGCGCGCAGGCGCGGAGATCAATGTAAAATATGTTCTGGATTTGAGAGATTTTCCGGGTGACCCGGTCGAAAAGGTTCTCGTACATGATTATGAGATCATTGCAAACGATCCGGAAGTCGATATTGTAGTAGAAGTTATGGGTGGAATCGAGCCGGCATATACCTTTGTAAAACGTGCACTCGAATCCGGCAAGAGCGTCTGCACATCAAACAAAGCGCTGGTTGCGAAGCATGGTCCGGAGCTGATGGAAATCGCAAGCGCAAAGAACATCAACTTCTTATTTGAAGCAAGCTGTGGTGGCGGAATTCCGATCATCCGTGCGCTGAATTCTTCTCTGACCGCAGATGAAATCGATGAGATCACCGGTATTCTGAATGGAACAACCAACTACATGATGTACAAAATGGCGACAGAAGGATCAGAATTTGATGCAGTTCTGAAAGAAGCACAGCAGAAAGGCTATGCAGAGGCAGATCCGACTGCAGATGTTGAAGGATATGATGCATGCCGTAAGATCGCAATCCTGTCTTCACTGGCATATGGCAGATTTCTCAATTATGAGGATATTTATACAGAGGGAATCACAAAGATCACACCGGAAGATATGGAGTATGCCGAAGAACTTGGCATGACGATCAAACTTCTCGGTACAAGCCGCAAGATCGGGGACGATTCTTTTTATGCAATGGTTGCGCCGTTCCTTGTAGGTCAGACCAGTCCACTCTACAGTGTAAATGATGTATTCAATGCAGTTTTCGTACATGGCAACGTGCTTGGTGATGCGATGTTTTACGGAAGCGGAGCCGGAAAACTTCCTACCGCAAGCGCCGTTGTTGCCGATGTTGTGGATGAAGCAAAACATCTTCACAGAAATATCATGACAAACTGGTCCAGCCGTCCTCTGAAGCTTATGACAATGGATGAAGTTGAAGGAAGATTCTTTGTACGTGTCAAAGGTACGACTGTAGAGCAGGTGGAAGCTGTGTTTGACAATGTGCAGATCGTAAACCTTAAAAATCTTCCGGGTGAATTTGGATTTATCACAGAATGCATGAAGCAGGGCACATACGAAGAAAAGGTACATAAATTAAATGGTAATGTAATTACCATGATCCGTGTAAAGGATTGAAAATATAATTCCGGGAGGAAGCTATGTTAATAGTAAAGAAATTCGGCGGCACATCTGTAGCGAATAAAGAAAGAATTTACAATGTTGCGAACCGATGCGTAGAAGAATACAAAAAAGGCAATGACGTGGTGGTTGTACTTTCTGCAATGGGAAAATACACTGATGAGCTGATCACCATGGCAGAAGATATCAACGAAAAACCGCCAAAAAGAGAAATGGATATGCTTTTTACGATCGGTGAGCAGATGTCTGTATCACTGATGGCAATGGCTCTTGACAAGCTTGGAGTACCGGCGGTATCTCTGAATGCATTTCAGGTATCTATGCATACGACAAGTGTACACGGAAATGCACGTCTGAAACGAATTGATACAGAGCGTATCCGCAGAGAACTGGAAAACCGTAAAATCGTAGTTGTTACAGGTTTTCAGGGAATCAACAAATACGATGATTATACCACGCTTGGAAGAGGCGGTTCCGATACGACAGCCGTTGCACTGGCAGCAGCCCTTCATGCAGATGCATGTGAGATCTATACAGATGTGGATGGTGTTTATACTGCTGATCCGCGAAAGGTGCCGAATGCACGCAAACTGAAAGAAATCACTTATGATGAGATGCTGGATCTGGCAACGCTTGGAGCCGGTGTGCTTCATAACCGTTCTGTCGAAATGGCGAAAAAATATGGCGTACCGCTTGTGGTACGTTCCAGTCTGAATAACAGTGAAGGAACTGTCGTAAAGGAGGAAGTAACAGTGGAAAGAATGCTGATCAGCGGAGTGGCTCTTGACACAGACGCTGTACGAATTGCCGTGATCGGACTTAGAGATGTGCCGGGTGTGGCATTTAAATTATTTGATGTACTTGCCAAAAAACATATCAACGTAGATGTGATCCTGCAGTCTATCGGACGTGCCGGTACGAAGGATATTTCTTTTACCGTTGACGGCAAAGATCTGGATGATGCGATGGCAGCATTGGAAGAACACAAAACACGTCTTGGATATCAGGAACTGCATGCCGAAAGAAATATTGCGAAACTTTCCATTGTCGGCGCCGGAATGATGAGCAATCCGGGTGTTGCAGCTAAGATGTTTGAAAGCCTTTATAATGAAGGGGTCAACATCAACATGATCTCTACTTCCGAGATCCGTGTCACCGTTCTGATCAATGAAAAAGACGGCGTAAGAGCTATGAATGCCGTACATGATGCTTTTAATCTGGCAGACTGATCCTGCAGATTAAATAAAATAAAAAGCACAGGGGGTAATCACTAATGAAAAAGAAAACACTGATTATGGTACTGACAGGTTGTATGGTGCTTTCACCGGTGTCTGTCTATGCAGCAGATGCGACAGAGACAACCACAGAGGCAGAAGTGACGGAGACTGCGGCGCAGGAAGATTCTGCAGATTCTGAAAGTACCGGAGAACTGGGAGATGACATCTACAGTTTCAGCATGGAGTTTGACGGTCAGATAATGAAATTTCCTATGACCTATCAGGATTTTGTCGGTATGGGATGGGAGTTAAGCTCCAGAGAAGATCCAGATATGAAAATATCAACAAATTCTTATGGCTTTGTATCTTTCAACAAAGGCAAGAACAGTGTCAGTGCAGAGGTCATGAATCTTGGAATCAATGAAGTGGGACTGGAAGACAGCCTGATCGGTGGAATTACAGTAGATGGAAGCTATGACATTGATCTGACATCCGTTTCCGTAAAGCTTCCGGGCGGAATTGAGCTTGGAAAATCTACTCTGGATGATATTAAGGCAGCATATGGAGAACCGAGCGATACGTATGAGGGCGATCTTTATACAAAGGTGACCTATGAGAAGGATACGTATCAGGAAGTTGAGTTGTCTGTATTTAAAGATGATAATACACTCAAAAAAGTAGATATGGAAAACCTTGAGGAACCGGAAGGATACGATAAGGGAGCAGTCAGCGATGAGGTTCCGGATATCGTTACCGCATATAAAGCACCGGACGCACTGGGAAGTGATATGCTGGATACAGCAGTCGAATACATGGGAGATCTTTACAGCCTTCCGGCACCGGTATCTGCATTTACAGCAAACGGATGGGAAATTCAGAATGCTGAAGACACCCCATATGTAGAAGGCAACGGTCTTGCTTTTATTGATATGATGAAAAACAATCAGAGCATTCATTTTTCTGTTTATAACGAGACAGAAAATGCAACAGCTCTTGAGAACTGTTTTGTCAGAGAACTGTCTTTTGCAACTTATGATCCGGAAAGCATTGAAATGAAACTCTCCGGAGATATTACACTTGGAGCGGACAAGGCAGAACTTATAAAAATGGCAGATGAAAAAGGTTACATTTCCGAAGAAAATGATGATTATCTGAGAATATATCCAAACAAAGATTCAAAGATCAGAAATTATGTGGAATTCTGGTTTAACAAAGATGAGGACAGCAACAAAGCTGCTTCTATAACAGCTCATCACGAATAAAAACGGAAGAACTTTTTTCAAAACTGCCCAAAAGGAGTTTTTATGAACGGCAGTATAAAGTACTGGAAAAAACAGGCAAAAATGAACCTCAGTGGACACTGGGGTTCTGCAATTGCCGGAATACTCGCAGTTGGCGCGGTAACTTTTATCGGAAATATACTTTCCATACAATTATTTCCCGGAAGCACACTATGGCCAATGGTGGCAGGACAGGTCTTTGTATTTGTCTTTTCACTGATTGCCATGGTCTTTCGCACCGGGTACAGCTACATGCTTCTGAATATGGCTCGTGACAGGGAGGTTTCCTTAGGAAACCTTCTTTATCTGTTTCACAACGGACCGGATCGGGTGCTGGTGGCAGGATTTATTCTTTCACTTCTGAATACTGTGGCGCAGCTGCCATTTTACTACGTGTCATTTATAGTGAAAGCAGGAAACACGGAAGCAGAGCAGATTGCATGGATCGAGCTGTGTCTTGTGATGCTTCTGGTTGGAGTTGTTCTGGAGGTAATCCTGACGAGCCCGTTTATGCTGACTTTCTGTCTGCTTGCAGACAGTCCGGAAATGGGCGGAATAGAAGCACTGAAAACAAGTGCACGTTTGATGAGAGGACATATCCTGAAATACTGGCTGATGATGCTCAGTTTTATTCCGCTGGCGATTTTATCGCTTTTTTCGATGTATATCGGTCTTCTCTGGCTCTTTCCGTATATTTATATGAGTGAGACAGTTTTTTATATGGAACTGGCTGGTACAGAGCCGCAAAATAATACATTTTACAGTGAGACATAAAGGAGAACATAATGGATATTATTCAGGTCATAACCAGAGAACTTAAAGTAGAAAAATGGCAGGTGGAGGCAGCTGTCAAACTTATTGATGAAGGCTGCACGATCCCTTTTATTTCCCGTTATCGCAAAGAGGCTACAGGTTCTCTGAATGATGAACAGCTTCGTACACTTCACGAAAGACTGACTTATCTTCGAAATCTGGAAGACAAGAAAAATCAGGTGCTCGGAAGCATCGAAGAACAGGGAAAGCTGACGCCGGAACTGAAAAAACAGATTCTGGATGCGCAGACACTGGTAGTCGTTGAGGATCTTTACCGTCCTTATCGTCCGAAACGTCGTACGCGTGCGATCATAGCAAAGGAAAAAGGTCTGGAGCCGCTGGCCAATATCATTATGCTTCAGATGACAAATAAATCTCTTGAAGAAGAGGCAAAGGCATTTTTATCCGAAGAAAAAGGTGTGGAAACGATAGAAGATGCGATAAATGGCGCAAAGGATATTATCGCAGAGCATATTTCTGATGAAGCGGATTACCGTATCTATCTCCGTAAACTTACCATGGACAAAGGAACTGTAGTATCTGCAGCAAAAAATCCTGAGGAATCTTCTGTTTATGAGATGTACTATGAATTTGAAGAACCGATCAAAAAACTTGCAGGACATCGTGTGCTTGCGCTGAACCGTGGTGAAAAAGAAAAAATGCTCACTGTCAAGATCAGTGCACCGGAAGAAGAGGCAATGGGATGGCTTCAGAAACAGGTGATCACCAGAGATAATCCGGTCACAAAGCCGGTTCTCCGTGAAGTTGTAGAGGACAGTTATAAACGTCTGATCGCGCCGGCAATCGAGCGTGAGATCCGAAGTGACCTGACTGAAAAGGCAGAGGACGGAGCAATTCATGTATTTGGAAAGAATCTGGAACAGCTTCTGATGCAGCCTCCAATTGTCGGCAAAGTGGTACTCGGATGGGACCCTGCATTCCGTACAGGATGTAAACTGGCAGTTGTAGATGAGACCGGAAAGGTTCTCGATACAACAGTTATTTATCCGACTGCGCCGACAAACGATGCAAAGATTCGCGCATCAAAAGAAACTCTGAAAAAATTGATCAAAAAATATAATGTATCTCTGATTTCTCTTGGAAACGGAACTGCATCCAGAGAATCTGAACAGATCATTGTAGAACTTCTCAAAGAGATTCCTGAGAAGGTACAGTATGTGATCACAAATGAGGCAGGTGCGTCTGTATATTCTGCAAGTAAGCTGGCAACGGAAGAGTTCCCGAATTTCGATGTAGGACAGAGAAGTGCGGCTTCTATCGCAAGACGTCTGCAGGATCCGCTTGCAGAGCTGGTTAAGATCACACCGCAGTCTATCGGTGTCGGGCAGTATCAGCATGATATGAACCAGAAGAAGCTTGGCGAAGCTTTAAGTGGTGTTGTTGAGGACTGTGTAAATAAAGTCGGTGTGGACCTGAATACAGCATCCGCGTCCCTTCTGGAATATATTTCCGGCATCAGTAAAGTAATTGCTAAGAATATCGTTGCATACCGTGAAGAAAACGGCAGATTTGAAAGTCGTCGTGAGCTTCTCAAAGTAGCGAAACTCGGACCGAAAGCGTTTGAGCAGTGTGCAGGTTTTGCGCGTATCACCGGAGGCAAGAATCCGCTTGATGCGACAAGTGTGCATCCGGAAAGCTATGAGGCAGCAAAGAAAGTTCTTGAAAAGCTTGGCTACACACCGGAAGATATTACGGGTGGTAAACTGAGTGGTATTTCAAAGCAGATCAAGAACTATAAGAAGCTTGCAGAAGAGCTCGGAGTCGGTGAGCCGACACTTCGCGATATTGTAAAAGAACTGGAAAAACCGGCACGAGATCCGCGTGATGAGATGCCGAAACCGGTACTTCGTACAGATGTACTTGATATGAAAGACCTCAAAGAAGGTATGATCCTTAAAGGAACTGTCCGTAATGTCATTGATTTCGGGGCATTTGTGGATATCGGTGTTCATCAGGATGGACTGGTACATATCTCCGAGATGAGTGAGAGATATATTAAACATCCGCTTGAGGCAGTTTCTGTCGGGGATGTGGTGGATGTAAGAGTACTTGGAGTGGATATGAAGAAGAAGAGAATCAGCCTGTCCATGAAGGGGATTAAATAAAACAAAGTAAATAGTATATAAAGGATTGGCAGATATTCGATACATGGATGCGACAGCATGTATCTGGAAGTACTAAGCACATAGAACTTTGCTAAATGCAATACAGAAAATGACAAACTCGCTACGCTCAGACAGTGTCATTTTCTGTATTAACGCAAAAACCTATGTACTAAGTACTTCATCAGACACATACAGAGCATCCTGATATCGAATATCTGCCGATCCTTCTTTGCTTTGTCGTTCATTTTTTATAGCAATCCCCATCGTCCTGGACAGCGCTATTGCTAGTGGTGCGTGGGAAGAAAGCAGTGTAGCGCGCCATCGAAATTATCCTATTATAGATTGCTTTGAACGGTGCGTGGTCCGGATAGGAGGTAGCTGAGCACCGGATGGAAGGGGAAATATCAGAAGTTACCCAAAAAGATATATGATTTATTCAATACGTACCTGCAATAAAAAAGATATGGTTCGTCAGCCTCTGCAGAAATCCGAGAAGTTCTTAGGAATGTTCCGGATGTGTTATTCATAAAAATCACACTGTCTGAGCGTCAGCGAGTTTGTGATTTTTATGAATGCAATTAGCATTCGGATTATTCCTTAGCACTTCCGGATTTCGAAGCCGTTGACGAAACCATATCTTTTTATACTTCAGATATTTTGTGAAAAATTATATCTCTATCCTAGCTCAGCAGAGCAGAATCATTACTAAACTCCTGTCCGCTTGCCTTCTCAAACTGATCCAGCAGATTTCTCACAGTAAGTTTCTTTTTATCCTCACCTTGAATATCCAGAATGATCTTACCTTCCATCATCATGATCAGACGATTTCCATGTGTGATCGCATCCTGCATATTATGAGTGATCATCATAGTTGTCAGATGGTCGCGGTTGACGATCATTTCTGTGATTTCAAGTACTTTGGCTGCGGTCTTCGGGTCCAGAGCAGCAGTATGCTCATCCAGAAGTAGAAGCTTTGGCTTCTGCAGTGTAGCCATCAGAAGTGTCAGTGCCTGACGCTGTCCACCGGAGAGAAGTCCGACCTTGGAAGTAAGACGGTTTTCCAGTCCGAGACCTAAAACTTTCAGCAGTTCTTTATATTCTTCACGCTCTTTCTTTGTGATTCCCGGTTTCAGTAAACGTGTTTTGCCACGGCGTTTTGCAAGGGCAAGGTTTTCTTCGATTCCCATTGTAGCAGCGGTTCCGGTCATAGGATCCTGGAATACACGACCGAGATATGCGGCTCTTTTGTGTTCGGATAATTTGGTGACATCGATACCATCGATAATGATCTGTCCTTCATCGATCTGCCATGTGCCGGCAACTGCATTCAGCATGGTAGATTTACCGGCTCCGTTACCACCGATAACAGTAACAAAATCACCTTCATTCAGTGTGAGGTTCAGACCGTTCAGAGCCACTTTTTCATTGATGGTTCCCGGATTAAATGTTTTATATATGTTTTTCAGCTCAAGCATCAGTTGTTACCTCCACGTTTCGTAGGTTTTGTAAAATATTTTGTTTTCCAGTAAGGCACTGCAAGGAAGACAGCTACAACAAGTGCAGACAGCATCTTCAGAAGGTCAGTGTCGATTCCGAGCCAGATAACTGTCTGAAGTACCAGATAGTAGAGAATAGAACCGAATGCAACACTCAGAAGACGCAGGGCAAAGTTGCGGAAAATACGTCCGAAGATTGCTTCACCGATGATGACTGCAGCAAGACCGATAACGATTGCTCCACGTCCCATGTTGACATCGGCAAATCCCTGATACTGTGCCAGAAGTGCACTGGAAAGTGCAACCAGACCGTTGGAAATCATCAGGCCGAGTACTTTACATACGTTGGTATTGATTCCCTGTGCACGGGACATATTCGGATTACATCCGGTAGAGCGGAGTGAACATCCGAGTTCTGTTCCGAAGAACCAGTAGAGAATTGCAATCAGCACGACGATAAAAATAGCAACGATCAGAATGGTATTCTGATAAAATGGAACACCTTTTACATTACGAAGGGAAACAAGAAGATTGTATTTGTTTCCGTTGACTGCCTGATTTGCCTTACCCATGATCTTGAGGTTGGCAGAGTAGAGACCAAGCTGTGTCAGGATTCCGGCGAGGATTGCCGGGATTCCCATAAAAGTGTGAAAGATTCCGGTTGCGAGTCCTGCAAGCATTCCGGCTCCGGTAGCGGCAAGCATGGACACCCAGATATTATGTCCGCTCATCAGCATCATGACACAGACAGCACCACCGGTACACATGGTACCGTCAACAGTCAGATCGGCAACATCCAGAATACGAAAGGTAAGATAGACACCGATTGCCATGATTCCCCAGATCAGCCCCTGCGCGGCTGCACCCGGGAGTGCGTTTACTAAGCTAAGAATATTCATTTTGTGATTCCTCCTGACGACACAGAAAGCGAGAAAGGATATTCCTCTCCCGCTGTCTGTATAAATTTGTGTTTTTTACTTAATTATGAGAAATTATTCGGCTTTTTCAGTTGTTTCTTCTGTTGTATCGTCTGCAGCATCTGTATCGTCCTCAGAAGTTTCTTCTTCTGCGTCTGCACCGATTGCTACATAATCATCCGGAACTTCGATTCCGAGTTCTTTACAGATTTCCGGATTGTATTCTTTTGTGAACTGTGGCGCATACTCGATAGGCATTTTGGAAATATCTTCGCCGTCCACCAGAACTTTCAGAGCCATCTTACCGGTAGCAACACCGAGGTCATAATAGCTGATGGAAAGAGTAGCAACACCGCATCCCTCGCAGATACCTTCTTCGCCGGCGATTACCGGAACTTTCTCCGGAAGGCAGATGTTATTGATGATTTCTGTGTTGGATGCAACGGTGTTATCTGTTGGTAAGTAGATAACATCACTTTCTGTAGCAGCTGTTGTAGCTACGGAAGAAAGATCGTTGGAGTCTGAGAATGCATAGTATTCACAGGTGTAACCTAATTTTTCAAGAGCTGCTTTTACTGTATCTACCTGATACTGGGAGTTTGCTTCTGCGGAGCAGTAAACAAGTCCGACATTTTTGGCATCCGGGAAGAGCTCGTTAAGCATTGCTGCCTGATCTTCAAGTGGAGCAAGGTCTGATGTACCGGAAATATTATTTCCAACAGTTCCGTCAAAATCGTCAAGGTCAAGTGCTACACCGTATTCAGTAACAGAGGTTCCGAGAATCGGAATATCTGCTGTACCTGCTGCAGCTGCCTGAAGAGCAGGAGTTGCGTTTGCAAGAATCAGGTCTACATTATCGGAAACAAAGTCTGTGATGATAGTAGAACAGGTATTGGAATCACCCTGTGCGTTCTGCTCATCAAATGTTACCTTGTCACCAAGTTCTTCTGTAATGGCATCTTTGAATCCCTGTGTTGCAGCATCCAGAGCCTCATGCTGTACGAGCTGGCAGATACCGATGTTATAAGTTTTATCGTCAGCACCATCTGCTGCAAATACGCTGACACCACCCATGCCAACTATCATTGTTGCAGACAGAACGCCTGCTAAAATCTGCTTTTTCATATTTTAAGTCCTCCTGTATTGTTGATTCATGTTTTGAATCGAATTAACTTTTTAAAGTATAACGCTTTAACGCGAAGAAGTCAAGAAGCAATAAATAAAAATCAACAAAAGCGGAATGAAAAAATAAATAAAGTGAATATATTTTGCGGATTCCTTTCTTATAAATATACAAAAAAAATTAGGGTGTCAAATAAATAATACGTTTTTGCTTGAATTTATTGACAATTCACAAAATGGAATGTATAGTAAAAGCACTTGCAAAGAGGCGTAACAGAAATTGTTGTGCCTCTTTTGTTCGGTAACAGGAGTAAGAGGAGAAAATGGAGGAAAGAAAGATGAAAAAAGCATTGGCAATTGGACTTGCAGCAGCAATGGCAGTTACGATGACCGCACCTGTATATGCAAGTGATGACAGTGAAAGTGGTGCAGGCATTGCAAAAGAAGATTTAAAGATCGGTGCAATCTACATCGGTGATGAAAACGAAGGATATACAGCTGCACATATGGCTGGTATCGATGAGATGGTAGAAAATCTTGGACTTGATGATTCACAGGTTATCGAAAAAACACTGATCGGTGAAGACGAAGGATGCTACGATGCAGCAGCAGACCTTGCAGATCAGGGATGCCAGATCATTTTTGCAAACAGCTTCGGACATGAGACCTATATCCTTGAAGCAGCAGGAGAGTATCCTGACGTACAGTTCTGCCATGCAACAGGAACTCAGGCAGCAGCAAGCGGACTTTCCAATATGCACAACTACTTTACAAATATTTATGAAGCTCGTTATGTATCCGGTGTTGTTGCCGGTCTCAAACTGAATGAGATGATCGAAGACGGCACAATTACAGAAGATAACTGCAAGATGGGTTATGTTGGTGCATTCCCATATGCAGAGGTTATTTCCGGATATACTTCTTTCTACCTTGGTGCTAAGAGCGTATGCCCATCCGTAACTATGGAAGTTAAATACACAAACAGCTGGGCAAGCTTTGACCTCGAAAAAGAATGTGCAGATGCACTGATCTCTGACGGATGTGTCCTGATCAGCCAGCATGCAGATACTACAGGTGCTCCTACAGCATGTGAAACAGCAGGTGTTCCTTGCGTTGGATACAACATCGACATGACATCCGTTGCTCCGAATGAAGCACTTACATCCGCATCTATGGACTGGGGTGTATATTACACATATGCAGTACAGTGCATGCTTGATGGAACAGCAATCGACACTGACTGGTGCAAAGGCTTCTCCGAGGGTGCTGACAAGATCACACCTCTCAATGAGAAAGTTGTAGCAGAAGGAACAGATGAAAAAGTAAAAGAAGTTGAAGATGCACTTGCAGATGGATCCCTTCATGTATTTGATACTTCTACATTTACTGTAGATGGCAAAGAACTTACTACCTATAAGAAAGACGGCAGTGATACAGAATACATTTCTGACGGATACTTCCATGAATCAGAATATGGTTCTGCACCGGCATTTGATATAGCAATCGACGGAATTACATCCATCACAGAATAAGACTTTTGAACAGGCGGAGCTGCTTGCCAGCAGCTCTGCTTTTTTACTTTGCAAATCAAGGTGGCGCGTATGCTGGTTTTTGTTATATGTGTAAAGGAAATCTCCGATTGGATATGGAGGTTTCTTTTGCACATATGACAATTTGTGATATGGAAATCAGGTCATAAAGGGATGACTTTATGACTGGGATAAAAGGAGGGAATGACAGTGGGAGAAACTTATGCACTTGAACTTAAGGATATTTCCAAGCGTTTTGGATCAGTCCAGGCGAATGATCATGTAAATCTCACGCTGAGAAAATCGGAGATTCTTGCAATCTTAGGTGAAAACGGAAGCGGCAAGACGACTCTGATGAATATGATTTACGGAATTTATTATCCGGATGAGGGACATATTTTTGTAAATGGTAAAGAAGTAACGATCCGTTCACCAAAAGATTCCTACGAACTGGGAATCGGTATGGTACATCAGCACTTTAAGCTTGTAGATGTGTTGACAGCAGCCGAGAATATCGTATTGGGATTGCCGGGTAAGGCAAGACTCAATATGAAAAAAATCACGGAAGATATTCAGAAACTGGTAAATAAATATGGTTTTGATCTGGATCTTTCAAAAAAAATATACGAGATGTCTGTCTCAGAAAAACAGACTGTAGAAATCGTAAAAATGTTGTACCGCGGTGCGAAAATCCTGATTCTTGACGAGCCGACTGCTGTTCTGACACCACAGGAAGCAGACCGTCTGTTTGATATTCTGCGTAATATGCGTGATGACGGATGTGCGATCATTATCATTACACATAAATTGCAGGAGGTGCTGGCATTATCTGACCGTGTGGCAATTCTTCGAAAAGGACAGTATATTGATACGGTAGAGACTGCTACTGCAAATGTGCAGAGCCTTTCCGAGATGATGGTAGGTGCTAAGGTCGATCTGAATATTGAGCGTCCGAAACCGGAAAATGTAAAGAAACGTCTGGTGATCGAGGGGCTGAACTGCAAAGACAAAGATGATGTAAAAACATTGGATGATGTTGATCTTTCGGTCAATACAGGTGAGATTCTCGGTATTGCAGGTATTTCAGGAAGTGGACAGAAGGAACTTCTGGAAGCAATTGCCGGATTACAGGAAGTGGAAAGTGGTTCAATCCGTCTGCTGGATGACAATGGCGGAAGTATGGAGCTTTCCAAAATGGATTCCATTTCTATTAATGAAGCGGGAATCAGTCTTGCGTTTGTCCCGGAAGACCGTATCGGTATGGGACTTGTCGGAGACATGGATATGACCGACAATATGATGCTTCGAAGCTACCGCAATGGAAAAGGACCATTCCTGGAGCGTAAGGGACCGAGGGCGCTTGCATTAAAGATCAAAGATGCGCTCGAGGTTATGACACCGAGTATTTCAGCTCCGGTTCGTCAGATGTCCGGTGGAAATGTACAGAAAGTTCTGGTTGGTCGTGAGATCGCGCAGAGCCCGAAAGTGCTTCTTGTTGCATTCCCGACCAGAGGTGTGGATATCAATACTTCTCATGTCATTTATAAGCTTCTCAATGAGCAGAAGAAAAAAGGCGTGGCTGTAGTCTGTGTCATCGAGGATCTGGATGTGGTACTTGAACTCTGTGACCGTATTGCAGTGCTCTGTGGCGGAAGAATCAGTGGAGTGGTTGACGGAAGGACTGCAACAAAAGAGAGAATCGGTCTTCTCATGACGAAACATGAAAAAGGAGGGGCTGTCAATGAATAAAGAACCTTTCTTACAGGTAAGCAAAAGAAGAAATAAAGCCGGATGGCAGGAAAGACTTCTGATTCGCTTTATCGCACTGATTCTTGCACTGATTGTGTGTGGAGCAGTAATCGTAGCACTCGTCAAAATGAATCCGATGGATGTATATAAGGCAATCTGGGACGGAGCAATGGGTTCCGAGCGCCGTATCTGGCAGACGATTCGTGATACGATGGTGCTTCTGTGTATCGCAATCGGTCTGGCACCGGCATTCAAAATGAAATTCTGGAATATCGGTGCAGAAGGTCAGATCCTGATTGGTGGAGCATGTTCCGCAGCAGTGATGATCTATGCGGGGGATAAAATGTCTCCGGTAGTGCTTCTGATCGTGATGTTTGTTGCAAGTGCGCTTGGTGGTATGATCTGGGGAATGATTCCGGCAGTGTTCAAAGCATACTGGAATACAAATGAAACTCTGTTTACCCTGATGCTGAACTATGTTGCCATGCAGGTTGTTACATACTGCATCGTTTTCTGGGAAAATCCAAAAGGTTCCAACACGGTTGGTATCATTAACCAGACTACTCAGGCAGGATGGCTTCCGGAACTGTTTGGACAGAAATATGGATGGAATGTCCTTATCGTTATGATTCTGACGGTCGGTATGTTTATCTACCTGAAATACTGCAAACAGGGTTATGAGATCGCAGTAGTCGGAGAGAGCGAAAATACTGCAAAGTATGCAGGCATTCATGTAAAGAAAGTCATTATCCGTACCATGGCAATCTCCGGTGCAATCTGTGGTATTGCCGGATTTGTTATTGTCAGTGGTGCAAGTCATACAATTTCCACTGCGACAGCTGGCGGTCGTGGATTTACGGCAATCATTGTTGCATGGCTTTCCAAATTTAATACATTTATTATGGTAGCTGTTTCTTTTGGTATTGTATTTATGAATCAGGGTGCGGTACAGATTGCAACACAGTATGGTTTGAATGAGAATGCATCCGATGTTATCCTCGGTATCATTCTGTTTTTCCTGATCGGTGCAGAATTCTTTATCAATTACAGAGTTAAGCGTGCGAAAAAATAGGAGGTAGATGCAATGAGTGTACTGATAATTTTTATTCAAAAAGCAATTGTCCAGGGCATCTGTATTCTGTATGGTGCGCTTGGGGAGATTATGACAGAAAAATCCGGTAACCTGAATCTTGGTATTCCGGGAATCATGTATATGGGCGGTATTGCGGGCCTGATGGGAGCTTTCCTTTATGAAAAAGACAATCCGGATCCAAATGCTTTTATAGGTGTATTGATTTCTTTTGTATGTGCATTTGCATGCGCTATGATCGGAGGTCTGATCTACAGTATCCTGACGATCACGCTTCGTGTAAATCAGAATGTAACCGGTCTTGCACTGACCATTTTTGGTACAGGATTTGGTAACTTCTTCGGTGGTTCCATTTCCAAACTTGCAGGTGGTGTCGGACAGATTTCCGTAAAAGTGACCGGAAGTGCCTATACGGCAAAAATCCCGGGACTTTCAAAGATTCCGGTGATCGGTGATATTTTATTTAATTATGGTTTTATGACATATCTTTGTGTGATCGCAGCGGTTGTACTGTCTTTCTTCTTATTTAAAACAAGAGCGGGACTGAATCTTCGTGCAATTGGGGAAAATCCGGGAACTGCGGATGCAGCAGGTATCAATGTTATCAAATATAAATATCTGTCTACGTGTATCGGCGCCGGTCTTGCCGGTCTTGGTGGACTTTATTTTGTCATGGAATATTCTGGTGGAACATGGACAGACAATGGATTCGGTGACCGCGGATGGCTGGCTGTTGCGCTGGTAATCTTTGCATTGTGGAAACCGCTGAATGCGATCTGGGGTGCATTCCTTTTCGGAGCACTTTATATTCTGTATCTTTATATCCCGGGACTGGGACGAAGCATGCAGGAGGTGTTTAAGGCATTGCCGTATGTGGTAACGATCATTGTACTTGTGTTTACAAGTTTCCGAAAGAAGAAGGAACATCAGCCGCCGGCTGCACTGGGATTACCGTATTTCAGAGAAGAACGATAAGGATAAAGGATTCCCGATGAAGGGAATTTGAAGTAAATGAACTCCGGGCAGGGTGTTTTATGGATCATTCTCTGGATCTGTCTCAATTCAGAACTTCTAAGGTACCATGGTGTACAGAACTTTGCTAAAAACGATACAGAAAATGCAGAACTCGCTGACGCTCAGACAGCAGCATTTTCTGTATCAACGCAAAAACCTGTACAACCAGGAACCTTGACGAAGTTCTTCAGGCGAGACAGTACCAGAGGATGATTATAAAATCTCCTGGCTGGAGTTTTTACGTTCATCCCCCCTCACCGGACTTTATCTGAGGTAGCGGCGAAGCCGCGAAAGAAGCTAAGAACCACGCGAAGCGCCGGCCAGTGGGCACCCATAGCAATATAAAATAGAAGATAACTGACAGAAATATGCAGGAAGGGAGAAGCTGTCTATAAAGATATCGGATACGGAACGTTATTGTCGGAGATATCAGGAAGAAGGGCACTCATGTGCAGAGGACAGGAAATGTTTGCGAGGCTTTCGTTATGACGTGCAGGCAAGCTGTCGCCATCAAGCCCACTGTTTGAGGCGTCGCCGAGTTTGGGCGACTGGCGGCAAATAGGCGCGTGCACGTCATAGAAAACGTAGCACCATTTAATGTCCCTGTACATGAGATGCCGCCTTCCGTAACATCCCACAGTCGTTTCCGTGTCCGATATGTTTAACAGCCAGCCCTCTGTCCGTCACATTTCGCACTTTATTTTCCAATTTTATATTGCAATCTCATAAAGTTAGATATATAATACAGTCATGTAAAAGAAAATTCTTCGGGGCAGGGTGACTGAATACAACTCAGAATTCCCTACCGGCGGTAAAGTCCGCGACCCGCGTAAGGCGGCTGATCCGGTGACTGATCATAAGTCAGAATTCCGGAACCGACAGTAAAGTCTGGATGAGAGAAGAACACGAATAATTCATACGTGCTCAATACCCCGGGAAGAAACTCTCGGGGATTTTTTATGCATGAGAAAGCCAACCAACAGAACCTTTCTAAGGCATAACGTAGAATTTTCTTTTAAAAAAAGAACAATTCAAAGGAGAGACAAGTATGAGTGAACAGGTTTTAAGAAGTGGAAACGTAATGGAAAGAAGCCGCACCAGAACGATCACACAGATCGCAATGCTGGGCGCGCTGGCAGGAGTATTAATGAATATTGAGTTTCCGATCCCGTTCCTGGCACCATCTTTTTACCAGTTGGATTTCTCAGAGATTCCGGTACTGGTTGGGACATTTGCCATGGGACCTGTAGCAGGTATTCTGATTGAAGTTGTAAAGGTTTTGGTACACCTTGTAACAATGGGGACAGTAACAGCAGGAGTTGGTGATTTTGCAAACTTCATTTTCGGATGTGCATTTGTGGTACCGGCAGGACTGATTTACAGACTGCATCACACAAAGAGCCGCAAACATGCTGTACTCGGAATGGCAGCAGGAACGCTCCTTACAACAGCTGCAGCCTGCCTGATGAATGCCTTTGTACTTCTTCCGGCATATGGCAAAGCATTTGGAATGCCGATCGAAGCATTTATTGAAATGGGAGCTGCAGTCAATTCTTCCGTACACAGCCTTCTTGGATTTGTGGTACTGATCATCGTTCCGTTTAACTTATTTAAATATACCCTCACTTCCGTAATCGTATTCTTTATTTATAAGAGAATCCGTGTTATCCTTAAGGGAGACTGATTATGTCAGCCTGCAGGCCGTATCATCATATGGCTGCAGGCTGTTTTACAAAGATGCATGGTATACTTCATGCAGAAAAGAGGAAACCTATGGGAAAGATTCATAATGTAGAAAAAATGACCGACAACCGTTTTGTCAATCTGTATCATGTAGATGCGACCAGCATACACAACACTCCGGTATCATATTATGTGGCATCCAGGGCGAAAGATGTACCCTCATTAAAACTTAAGACCGGGCGTAACGATCCGGATGGTGTGATCATCTACAGCATTTACGGAGAAAAAAGGGACAAAGTCGTTTTGGTGCGCCAGTACCGCTATACACTTGGCGACTATATTTATGAATTTCCGGCAGGTCTGGTAGAGCCGAACGAAGATTTTCATGAAGGCGCAGTCCGTGAAATGTATGAAGAAACAGGACTGAAATTCGAACCTCTGAAAGTTAATCCGGCATTTGAAAAGCCATACTTTACAACGGTTGGTATGACTGACGAATCATGCGCGACAGTTTATGGATACGCAAGCGGTGAGATCAGCAAGGAAGCACAGGAAGATACCGAAGAAATTGAAGTCGTCCTGGCAGACCGCAATGAAGTAAAACGAATCCTCAAAGAAGAGCGAGTGGCAATCATGTGTGCGTATATGCTGATGCACTTTCTCAAAGATAAAGAACCATTTGCATTCCTCGAAGAATGAGGACAGACTGCATATTATATCAGATGTGAAATGACTCCCACCTCTGTAGGTGGCGAGCAACAAATCAGTATCAGTGGTGGGAGTCAATCCCCCATCTGATATAGCCTCCGGCAGGATTGCAGAGATGCGCAGAAGAAGTATGTCATGCATTGCATGACGCGCATCTCGCAACAAGAATGCCGAGGCATTCTTGAACGATGAAAATCACGGATTGCAGTCGAAATATACCGATGCATAAAAGGTATAAAAAAACATCATAAAAACTATAAAACTACAAAAAGAGCGGGTTGACAAATTCTTTGAGACCATGTTATATTCTATTTGGTTGTAGTGTGTAACTCGATTTAGGAGGCATTAACTATACATAACAAGGAGTGTTTATGTATGTTAGTGCCTTTTTTTGTACAAAAACCGGTTAAAAAGCGCTTTTATATGTACTCACTTCTGGAAAAATATACAGAAGGAGAGTCTCAAATGAAAGACAAGATTTTTAGTGTTTTACAGCGAGTAGGAAGAAGCTTTATGCTCCCGATCGCGATCCTTCCGGTAGCCGGACTTCTTCTTGGTATCGGAAGTTCTTTCACAAATGCAACGACGATTGAGACATACGGACTGACAAAGATCCTGGGCGACGGAACACTGCTTCATTCCCTGCTGGTGATCATGAACAGTGTCGGAAGTGCAGTATTTAATAACCTTCCGCTGATCTTTGCAGTTGGTGTTGCCATTGGTATGGCACAAAAAGAAAAAGAAGTTGCAGCTTTGTCCTCAGTAATTGCATTTTTTGTAATGAATACTGCGATCAATGCGATGCTGACGATTACAGGACAGATTCTTGATAATGGCGAGATCGCAGAAAATGTTCTGGAAGGAACGATCACTTCTGTCTGCGGTATTCAGTCCTTACAGATGGGGGTGTTTGGCGGTATTATCGTAGGTCTGGGAGTTGCAGCCCTGCATAACAGATTCTACAAGATAAAGCTTCCGAATGCGCTGTCATTCTTTGGAGGAACCCGTTTTGTACCGATTATTTCCACAATCGTGTATATGTTTGTCGGAATCCTTCTTTACTTTGTATGGCCGGTAGTGCAGACCGGAATTTACGCTCTGGGCGGTCTGGTAACAGGCTCCGGCTATGTGGGAACACTGATTTTTGGCCTGATCAAACGTGCACTGATTCCGTTCGGTCTGCACCACGTATTCTATATGCCATTCTGGCAGACAGCCGTTGGCGGTACGATGGAAGTAGCAGGACAGATGGTACAGGGCGGTCAGAATATTTTCTTTGCGCAGCTTGCTGACTCTGCAAACATTGCACATTTCAGCGCAGATGCGACAAGATACTTCTCCGGAGAGTTCATTTTCATGATCTTCGGTCTTCCGGGTGCGGCACTTGCTATGTATCAGTGTGCAAAACCTGAGAAGAAAAAAGCAGCAGGCGGTCTCCTTCTGTCTGCAGCACTTGCATGTATGGCAACCGGAATTACCGAGCCACTGGAATTTTCTTTCCTTTTCGTGGCTCCGGCATTGTTTGCTGTTCAGGTTGTTCTGGCAGGTACGGCATACATGATCGCACATATGTTAAATATTGCCGTAGGACTGACTTTCTCCGGCGGTCTCCTCGACTTTTTCCTGTTTGGTATTCTTCAGGGAAATGCAAAGACAAGCTGGATAAGAGTTATCCCGGTTGGTATTATTTATTTCTTCTTATATTATTTCATTTTCAAATTTATGATCAAAAAGTTCGATTTCAAAACTCCTGGTCGTGAAGATGAGGATGTAGAAACCAAGCTTTATACAAAGGCTGATGTAAATGCCCGCAGAGAAGCACAGAACGGTGAGGACGGAGCTGCGATTTCCGATCCTGTCAGCGAGGCAATCACACGAGGTCTTGGCGGTAAGAAAAATATCAACGATGTAGACTGCTGTGCAACACGTCTTCGCTGCACAGTGAAGGATGCATCTCTGGTAAATGATGGTATCTTAAAGGCAACAGGTGCATCCGGTGTCGTACACAAGGGACTTGGTGTGCAGGTCATTTACGGACCGAATGTAACTGTGATCAAATCAAATTTGGAAGACTATCTGGAAACAGCACCGGACACTCTGGAAACACCGGCAGAAACTTCTGAGACAGCACCGGAAAGTGAACAGAAAGAAGAAGCTGAGCGCAAAGTCATTGACCGCATTGTGATTTCAAGCCCGATCACAGGTACGGCAGCAGATCTTGCAACCGCACCGGATGAGGCTTTTGCTGAGAAAATGATGGGTGACGGCGCAGTGGTTACACCGGAAGATCCGTATGTACGTGCTCCGGAAGACGGAGAAGTTGCCTTTGTCTTTGATACCAAACATGCAATTGGATTTGTAACAGAATCCGGAATCAGTCTTCTGATTCATGTTGGAATTGATACTGTTAAATTAAATGGTGAGGGATTTGAGGCACTGGTAGAAAGTGGTCAGGAAGTGAAGAAGGGAGATCCGATGCTGAAACTGGATCTCGATTATCTGAGTAAAAATGCACCTTCTATTGTTTCTCCTGTTCTTTGTACAGAACTGGAGGATAACCAGAGAATCCATCTGCTGAATGAGGGTCAGGTCAAAGCCGGAGAGCCGCTTTTCGAAATCGAGGTTCTTCAGTAAGAACTGCCCGGATGGGGAAAAGATACGGATGTTGTACAGGATAGCAAAAATTTTAAATCATAATTCCTTTATAGGAATTTCGAACGAAAACAATCAGGAATGTCTGGTTATGGGAAAAGGTGTGGCTTTTGGCAAAAAGGTCGGACAGACCGTGCAGGTTGCCACAGAAGCAAAGGTTTATTCTCTGAAGGAGATGACGGAGAGAGGTGACGCCAAAGATATCATCAAATCCGTTTCGCCGCTCTGTCTCGAGCTTGCGAATGAAGTGCTGAGCCGGGCAGAAAAAGAATTCGAAAAAGTAGACCGCGCGATACTTTTTACCATGGCAGATCATCTTGATTTTGCAATCCGCCGTATTCAGAATGGTGAGCAGATCAGCAATCCTCTGACAGATGACATCCGTGTCATGTTTTATAAAGAATATAAGGTGGCATCCTGTATCCGAGAGCTTCTTAAGGAAAAACTGCAGATGGAGATCGATGACCATGAGATCGGATATATTGCACTTCATGTACATGCCGCAGTTGTAGATGAAAATGTCTCACAGGCAATGGAGATCGCAAGGACTGTCCGAGAATGTATTTCCCTGGTCGAGAAGGAAACAGGAAATTCCATTGATGTCATGTCTCTCGGCTATAATCGTCTGATGAACCATGTACGATACATGGTTGCAAGAGCGATTCATGGCGAGAAACTGAAAATGAATCTGAATGAATATATGTCTGTGAAGTTTCCGGGACCGTATATGGCAGCGGAGCGTATCTGCCGCCAGATGGAAAAAAGCCTGAAGCTTCCGGTTCCGGATATCGAGATCGGATATCTCGCCATGCATCTTGAGAGAATGCTTGATACCAATGTGAATGAGTAAAAATAAAAATATAATATAAAAGGAGATAAAATTATGAAAACATTCGAGTACACAATCAAAGACGAACTGGGAATCCACGCAAGACCGGCAGGACTTCTTGTAAAAGAAGCCAAAAAATTTGAATCTGAATGCACTATCACAAAAGATGGCAAAACAAAGAAACTGACACAGCTTATGATGCTGATGTCCCTCGGTGTAAAACAGGGCGATACTGTAACAGTATCCGTAGACGGAGCTGATGAAGATGCAGCAGTTGCAGCACTGAAAGAATTCTTTGAAAACAACTTATAATTCACCGGAATACTCATATTTACTATATTTGCAGATATGAATTAGGGAGGAAGTAAGAAATGCAGTGTTTTCAGGGAAAATCTGTATATAAGGGAATCGCAATGGGACCTGTTGTGGTTCTAAGGAAAAATGATTATCAGGTAAAACGTACCAGAATCGAAGACGCAGAGGCAGAAGCAGCACGTGTGGACGTGGCACTGAAAGCTTCTCAGGAGCAGCTTCAGAAACTCTACGACAAAGCGGTTAAAGAAGTCGGAGAAGCCAGCGCGGCAATCTTCGAAGTACATCAGATGATGCTGGAGGATGAGGACTATCTGGAAGCAATCCAGAGCATGATCAGCACCGAACAGGTCAATGCCGAGTATGCAGTTGCAGTTACTGGCGATAACTTTGCAGAAATGTTTGCTTCCATGGATGATGATTACATGAAAGCACGTTCCGCGGACATTAAGGATATTTCCGAGCGCCTTGTCCGCAACTTAAGTGGTCAGGGAGATGTGGACTTAAGCTCGATCGAACCGTCTGTGATCGTTGCAGATGATTTAAGCCCGAGTGAGACTGTACAGATGGATAAGGACAAGATCCTTGCATTTGTAACAGTTCATGGTTCTACAAATTCTCATACCGCAATCCTTGCACGTATGATGAATATTCCGGCACTGATCGGTGTGAACATGAATCTCGAAGAACTTCAGACCGGAATGACTGCTGTTGTAGATGGCTTTGGGGGTAAAGTGACTTTTGAGCCGGATGAAGAACTCAAAGCACAGACTGAAGCCAGAATGCAGGAAGAAGAAGAAAAACTGAAACTTCTTCAGGAACTCAAAGGCAAAGAAAACATTACTCTGGATGGCCGCAAGATCAATATCTATGCAAATATCGGAAGTGTTGGCGATATCGGTTATGTAATGGAAAACGATGCCGGCGGAATCGGACTTTTCAGAAGTGAATTCCTGTATCTCGGAAGAAATGATTTCCCGACAGAGGAAGAGCAGTTCCAGGCATATAAACAGGCTGTACAGATGATGGCAGGAAAGAAAGTGATCATCCGTACACTGGATATCGGAGCTGACAAGCAGGTGGAGTATTTTAATCTCGGAAACGAGGACAACCCGGCAATGGGGTACCGTGCGATCCGTATTTGTCTGAAACAGCCGGAGATCTTTAAGACGCAGCTTCGTGCACTTCTCCGTGCAGCTGTTTATGGAAATCTTTCCATTATGTATCCGATGATCACCTCTACCGAAGAAGTAAAACGAATCTATGAAATCGTTGCAGAAGTAGAAGAAGAGCTAAAAGCACAGGAAATTCAGTACAAGATTCCGGAGCAGGGAATCATGATCGAAACTCCTGCAGCAGCAATCATCAGTGATAGACTGGCAGAGATGGTAGACTTCTTCAGTATCGGAACCAACGATCTGACACAGTATACTCTGGCAATCGACCGTCAGAATGAAAAACTTGACGAGTTCTACAATCCACATCATGAGGCACTTCTCCGCATGATCCAGATGGTAGTGGATAATGCGCACAAGTGCGGTAAATGGGCCGGTATCTGTGGAGAACTTGGTGCAGACGTGACTCTGACAGAGCAGTTTGTACGCATGGGACTGGATGAGCTTTCCGTAGCACCGTCCATGGTTCTGAAGCTTCGTAAGATTGTAAGAGAGATGAAAGTGGAAGAATAAGTAATATAGTGGATAAATAATATCTGTCCGATATGAAAGTGTGGATAAGCATTTTTTTATCGGGCAGTGTTTTTTGAAAAAAATATCAAATTGAAAACCGTTTTCATATTGACACGAAATCAGAATGTGCTATAATATGAAAACGGTTTTCAATTTGTATAAAGTATAAAATGTAGATTTATTTTCCGGAAATTCCGGTGGAAGGAAGATATTATGGGAACGAAAGCACCTTATCAGACAAAGCAGATGAAACAGATTTTGTCCTACCTGCAGACCGTAGAGGGGACGCATGTGACTGTTGCGGATGTCTGTTGTTATTTTAAAGAGCAGGGAATTACGATCGGAACGACGACTGTCTACCGAAACCTTGAAAAGATGGTAGAGCAGGGGATGGTTGCGAAGTACAACGTAGATGGAACGAGCAGTGCCTGTTTTGAATATCTCGGGGCAGAGGAGCATTGCCACAAGACCTCCTGTTTTCACTGCAAATGTGAAAAATGTGGAAAACTGATTCATCTTCACTGCGAGGATGTGGTTAAACTGGAGCAGCATCTGATGGACAGCCACGGATTCCGGATGGATCCGTGCAGAACTGTTTTTTATGGTCTCTGTGAAGAGTGCAGGAGTGCGGAAGATGGAGAGAAAGAATCAGAGACAGTACACATACGTTCAAAATAAGAGAGAGTAAACAGTGTTATAGAAGAAAGAGAGCATAAAATGAAAAAATTGATCATGGGTTCGCTGGCAATTTTGCTGGGTGTGCTGAGCATCAGTATTCCGTTTGCGGGAATACACACAGCGGAAGCAAAGACAACAGAAAATACAGATAAAAAACTGAACATTGCAACGACCATTTTTCCGGAATATGACTGGACAAGAGCCATTTTGGGTGACCGGGCAGATGACGTGAACCTGACTATGCTCCTTGATAACGGTACAGATCTCCACAGCTTTCAGCCGGCAGTCAAGGATATTATGAAGGTTTCAAGCTGTGACCTTCTGATCTATGTGGGTGGTGAATCTGACCAGTGGATCGAGGATGCTCTGGAATCTGCACAGAATAAAGATATGAAGACCATCAATCTGATGGAGATTCTTGGTGATTCGATCAGAGAAGAGGAAACAGTTGAGGGCATGCAGGAGAGTGAACACGATCATGATCACGAGGACGAAGAAGAAAAGGAATATGACGAGCATGTCTGGACGTCTATGAGAAATGCCGAAGTGATCTGCGATGCGATTGCGGAAACTCTTGAAGAAATGGATCCGGAGAATAAAGAAATCTATCAGTCCAATGCAGAAACTTACAAAGAAAAACTTTCTGCGCTGGACGAAGCATATCAGGAAACTGTTAACAATGCAAATCAGAAAACACTGGTGTTTGCGGATCGCTTTCCATTCCGTTATCTGGTAGACGATTATGACCTCAGTTATTATGCGGCATTTTCCGGATGTTCCGCAGAATCCGAGGCAAGTTTTAAGACAGTTACTTTTCTTGCGGGAAAGGTGGATGAACTCGGAGTTCAGAGTGTGTTGACGATGGAAAAATCGGATGACCGGATTGCACAGACTGTTATTGAGAATACCAAAGCAAAAGATCAGAAGATTTTACAGCTTAATTCCATGCAGTCGATCACATCAGAAGAAATTGCAGATGGAGCAACGTATCTTTCTGTGATGGAAGACAATCTGGGGGTTCTGAAGGAAGCACTGAACTAAGAGGATGACCGGACAGGAGCAAAAATCTGTCTGTTTGAAATAACAAACTGTCCATGACAGGAGGGACAAGAATGGCACAGCTTACATGCAAAAACCTTACACTGGGATATGACAACCGGGCGATTCAGGAAGATTTGAATTTCTCCATTGATGCAGGTGATTACCTCTGTATCGTCGGTGAAAACGGTTCCGGTAAGTCTACTTTGATGAAAACATTACTTCATTTGCAGCCGCCGATCAGCGGAAGTATTGAACTTGGTGATGGATTAAAGAAAAACGAGATCGGTTATCTGCCGCAGCAGACACTGGTACAGAGAGATTTTCCGGCATCGGTACGTGAGATCGTGCTTTCCGGGTGTCAGAGTCGATGCGGATTGCGTCCTTTCTATAACAAAGAAGAAAAAATGGTCGCACAGAAAGCAATGGAAAAAATGATGATTCAGGATCTTGCAGATCAGTGTTATCGTGAACTTTCCGGTGGACAGCAGCAAAGGGTACTTCTTGCAAGAGCACTTTGTGCTGCACAGAAAATCCTGCTTCTTGATGAGCCGGTGTCCGGTCTGGACCCACGTGTGACCGCAGAAATGTATCAGTTGATCAAAGACCTGAATAAAAAAGACGGAATTACGATCATCATGATCTCACATGATATTGCAGCGGCAGTTAAATATGCGACACATATTCTTCATATCGGAGAACACTGCTTCTTCGGAACGAAGAAACAGTATCTGCAGAGCAGTCTGGGCAAAGCATTTACCGGACAGGAAGGAGAGGATGAGTAAGATGTTTGAAACACTTCATATGTATTTTCAGTATCCGTTCGTTCGGTATGCACTGATCGTCGGTGTTCTGATCGCGCTTTGTTCCTCGCTTCTTGGTGTGACGCTGGTACTGAAACGATTTTCCTTTATCGGTGACGGACTTTCTCATGTGGCATTTGGTGCGATGGCGATTGCATCTGTCTTAAATATTACAAACAATATGCTGTTTATTCTTCCGGTGACGGTAGTATGTGCGATTTTTCTTCTTCGTGCTGGACAGAATACCAGGATCAAAGGCGATGCGGCAATCGCGATGATTTCCGTCGGAGCGCTTGCAATCGGTTATCTTCTGATGAACCTTTTTTCGACGAGCCCGAATATCTCAGGGGATGTCTGCAGTACGCTGTTTGGTTCGACTTCTATTCTGACCCTGACAAAAGGCGAAGTATGGCTGTGTGCGATTCTTTCCGTCGTGGTTGTAGCAATTTTTATTTTGTTTTACAATAAGATTTTTGCGGTGACGTTTGATGAAAATTTTGCGAGAGCGACGGGGACGAGAGCCAATGCATACAATCTGCTGATCGCGGTTGTGATCGCAGTGATCATTGTACTTGCAATGAATCTGGTCGGTTCACTTCTGATTTCAGCGCTTGTGATTTTTCCGGCGCTGTCCGCAATGAGACTTTTTAAATCCTTCCGCTCCGTTACGATCAGTGCGGCAGTAATGTCCGTACTCAGCGCAACGGCCGGAATTCTGATTTCCATTCTTGTCGGAACACCGGTTGGCTCTACGATTGTAGCAGTGGATATTGCAGTATTTCTTGTTTCCTACGGGATTGGGAGAATTACGGGAAGATAGGGGGTGCCCCCCTATCTTCAGATCTCTACAAGGATTCCTTTTTCTTTGTCATAGCGGCAGTATTTGCCATTGCCGGAAATAAACGGCTGATATGTATCGGTACGTACATCTTTGACATAAACGATACCGGTTGCGATCATCTCAACAAGAGAGAAACGTTTGCTCAGGCTGGAGATCCAGGCATAAGTTTTTTCACTGTCGGAATCAGCGGCAATCAGGCTGTAGCCGCCGTCGCACGCCTTCAGTGAGAAGTAGATTTTCTCCGGTTTTACCACTTCTTTAAAAACCTGGCTGGTGATGTAGGAAGAGAAATTCTCTTTTACAAATTTCTGGAAGGTTTTTGAGGTATAAACTTCTCCGGATACTTCATCTGTGATCCGGTCACCGCGCTCCAGACGATTTTTGATCAGTGTCAGAACCTCAATAGTCCAGTTGATAAAAGAGATACTGCTGTAGGTCATGCTTTCCTGAAGCTGATCAATCAGCTTCTTTGTCAGGACGTTTGATTTCGCTGCTTCGTTAAAAAGTTCTTCGTTCATAATGTTCCCTCCATAAAAATTTATGTGGTAATTGATAATTTTTATTATAAAAGGTCGTTGTGCAAAAAGCAATGAAAAAGCTGTAAAAGAGGATGAAAATTATATAAAACACACATGAAGATTTTGAAGTTACAGATACTAAAAAGCTGTGACTTTTTTTGTGAAATAAAGAAATAAAAGGACTTGACAAGCAGTAAAAAAACTGTGTTATATAAATTATACAGGAGTAAACAGAAAGAGAGGCAAAAACGATGAAAAAAATCAAATGGGGCGTTATGGGAACTGCATTTATCTGTGAGCGAAGTACTTTTCCGGGAATGCTGCAGGCAGAAAACTGCGAGATGTATGCAATTGCCGGAAGAAGTATGGAAAAAGCAGAGCAGTTCAAAGAAAAATATGGATTTGAGAAAGCATATGGGAGTTACGAGGAGCTGCTGACAGATCCGGAGATTGAAGCAGTTTACATTCCGCTTCCGAATACCATGCATTATGAGTGGACGATCAAAGCACTGAAAAGCGGCAAACATGTACTCTGTGAGAAACCGCTTGCACCAACAGAAGCACAGGCAAAAGAAATGTTTGCAGCAGCAGAAGAAAACCATGTATACCTGATGGAAGCATTTGCTTATCAGCACAGTCCGTATCTGACAGCCATCAGAGAAGAAATCCAAAATGGAACGATTGGTGATATTCGTTACATGGAATCTGCCTATATCACTTCTGACTATAACAAAAATAACATCCGCATGCGCAGAGATACTCTCGGAGGATGCACCTACGATCTTGGTGTTTACAACACAAGCCTGATTTTGAGGACTCTGGCAGAAGAGCCGACAGAGATCAGGGCAATCGCAAGTTTTTCTGAAGAAAAAATCGACAAACTTACTTCTGTTATAATGGAATATGGTGATGGCAAAAAGGCTGCTTTTTCCTGTGGAATGGTGCTTGCAACTGACCTTGACCGTCATATTGACCGTTTCGAGATTCAGGGAACAAAAGGAAGCATTAAAGGAACCGGATTTGAGTTCAACGGTGATGGTGAGCTGAGTTACACAGTAACGATGTTTGACGGAAAAGAAGAAGTAAAAACCGTTTCTGTGCCACAGAATTACCGCCTCGAAGTAGAACAGCTCGGACGCTGTGTGGCAGGAGAGGAAACACCGGCGGTCACTAAAGAATTTTCACTTGCAAATGCAAGGATTATTGACAGCATTCTGAAAGAAATCGGATATTGAGTTTCACTCGGTTCACATTTGAAAATTAAAGAAATGCATTTATCGAAAGGCATGTACGCTGTAAATGGCGTGCATGTTTTTTTATGTAATAGGAAATTACTCCGTAATGTTCCTATTACATAAAAACGCTCCGCGAGGATGCGACCAGATGCATGAGGAACATGTCTGCTGAAGCAGACTGCATCTGGCGCGCAAAGCGTAACAAGTCCCTCAAAGATTGAGGGATTCAGGGAGTTTGAAGCGGACTTGTCCGCTTTGTTCCTAAAGCAGAACGAGGTTGAGAAAAGAAGATAAATCGGCTATAATGAACATAAGTGTGAAAATGAAAAACAAACTGCAAATTAATTGTGGATCAGTTGCAGGAAGCAATAATTGTATACTGGCAGGATGGGTACAGAATGAAGAAAAAAGAGACAAAGCAGACTTTCTTCTTGCGTGCGGCAATGATGGTACTGACGACCATTTTGATCGTATTGTTTTTTGCGATTATGTCCATGGTAGGCAAGATTCAGGGAACTGCGCGAGTTATAAATTATGCGGGGTTGGTGCGCGGTGGCACGCAGCGAATGGTAAAATTGGAAATTTCAGGGACACCGCAGGACAAAATGTATCAGACGACTTCTTCTTATATAGAAGGACTTCGAAATGGCAGTGATGAGCTTAATTTTATCCGTCTGGATGATCAGAAGTTTCAGAGCAAAATGGACGAACTGGCAGGATATTTTGAAGAGCTTCGGGATGAGATACTTCTTGTCCGTGAAAAGGGATACGAAAATACAGATATTATCGAAAAAAGTGAGCATTTTTTCCAGATTTGTGATGAGGCAGTCGGGCTTTCTGAGGCGTATTCACAGCGTAAGGCAACAGCGCTGGATTACCTCGAAAAAGTTGTTATAGTGGATATCCTCGGGCTGGTGCTGATCATCGGTGCAGAACTTATCAAAGCGGTCCGTTTTGCTGCCCAGAATAAAGTCTTACAGAAAAAGGTATACCTCGACGAGGCGACCGGACTTCCGAACAAAAACAAATGTGAGGAGATCCTCAACGATCCAAATCCGATTCCGGATGGAGAACAGGTTGCCATGTGCGTATTTGATATGAATAATCTCCGAACGATCAACAATACACTTGGTCATGATAAGGGAGACGAGTATATCTGTTCCTTTGCGATACAGCTCCGAAAGGCAGTTCCGGATGAATTTTTTGCAGGACGTGACGGCGGTGATGAATTTATTGCTGTCTTGAAGGGACTGGATCATGCAGGAGTGCGTGAGTGTCTTAAGAAGATCCGCGAGCAGTCGGCTGAGTATTCCAGACAGCATCCGGAGATGCCAATCAGCTATGCGGCGGGATACGCGCTTTCCAGTGATTTTGAGGGAAGCACGATGCGTGAGCTGTTCCGATTTGCCGACAAAAATATGTATATCGACAAGAACCGTGCCAAGATAGAAGAGGCGGCTGAGAAACAAAAGATGAATATCCGCATCCTTGAGGAAATCACAGAGAAGGGATATCAGTTTTCTGACTGTATTTACTGTGACGCGCTTTTGGATCAGTATTATGTGCTGAGAGCAAGTTCGCACTTTTTCCTTGCAGAGGATGGAAGTTATTCAGGTGCGGTTGAGCAGATCATTCAGGAACTGGGAACAGATGAGAACCGTAAGACAATGCGGATGGAACTTCAGACTGCATATCTGGCAGAACATCTGAAGGAAGACGAGAAAATTGAACTGCTGTATCAGTATGAAAGAGATAAAAATATTCGACGGGGAAGAATGACAGTACTGCCCGGAAACAGGACCGAGGACGGCAGACTGCATCATTTTATTCTGGGATTTGAGCCATTTCAGACAAAGAATGAGAACTCTGCGGTTGAGAAAATGCGCCTGAACCGTTATTATGAACAGCTGAAGCAATCTATTGTTGAGAATGGTAACTATGCGGAGGCACTTTTGCAGACGGCGAATGCGGTTTATACGGTTGATCTGACGAATGACCGTCTGGAAAGTGTTTATTATAATACATCGGCGAAAGAATTTGACAATGATGTGCAGACTCCATGCTCTTACAGTGATTACTGCAGCGGACGAAGCCGGTACGTTACGGAAGATACGCTGGAGAATTACAGAATCGTAGATTCTTCGTTTAAAATCCTGAAGCGTTTTGCGACCGGATCGAGACAGATTACGGTGGAATACTGTGAGACAGGGAAAAATGGTCATCCGATATGGTTACAAAAGACTGTCCTGATGTCCAGAGATACCGTATACGATGCGAAGACAGATAAAGAAAGTAAGATTGTGCATGGAATCATCCTGTTCAAAAATACTTCAGATTTCCACGAGAAGGAGCAGCAGGAAAAAGAGCGTCTGCAGATAGCGTTTGAAGAAGCAGATGCTGAAAACAAAGCAAAAACGGAATTTATGAACCGTATGAGTCATGATATCCGCACTCCGATCAATGGTATCATGGGTATGGTGGATATCATCCGCAAAAACCGCAATGACTGGGAAAAGGTTGATGACAGCCTCGAAAAGATCCGGCTTTCGACGAAACATCTGTTGGAACTGGTAAGCGATGTACTGGATATGAGCAAGCTGGAAGCAGGTATGTTTGAAATTGAAGAAGATGCTTTTGATATGAGTGAACTGATGGATGAGGTTGCTGCACTGGTAGATGCACAGCTGATTGAATCGGGAATCACACATCACAGATACAGAAAAAACATTCAACATACCGCACTGTGTGGAAGCTCCCTGCAGCTGCGTCGTATCATGCTGAATCTTATGAGTAATGCGATCAAGTACAACAAACCAAACGGAAGCATTGATACGTATGCCGAGGAGCTTTCCTGTGACGGCACGACTGTATGGTATGAATTCAAGCTTGTGGATACCGGAATCGGAATGAGTGAAGAGTTTGTCAGAGAGCATCTTTTCCAGCCGTTTACACAGGAAAAAAATGATGCGCGAACCCTTTACAAAGGCACCGGGCTTGGTATGTCGATCGTGAAAGCATTGCTGGAAAAAATGGGTGGAAGCATTGAGGCAGAGAGTGAACTTGGTGAGGGCAGCACCTTTGTGTTCCGTATCCCGTTCAAAGTAAATGATATGCTTCCTGAGAAAGAAGAAAGAGCTGAAAGCACAGAAAAAACGCTGGCAGGTATGCATTTCCTTCTGGCCGAAGATAATGAAATCAACATGGAGATTGCAGAGTTTTATCTGACAGATCTCGGTGCGACTGTCAGCAAAGTATGGAACGGAAAAGAAGCACTCGAAACGTTTGAAGCCTCAGAACCGGGAAGCTATGATGTCATTCTGATGGATGTGATGATGCCGGAGATGGATGGTCATGAGGCAACACATCGGATACGCGCATTGAAACGTCCGGATGCACAGACTGTCCGGATCGTGGCGATGACAGCCCAGACGTCAGAGGACAGCATTCAGAAGTGCCTGGATGCGGGAATGGACGAACATATTGCGAAACCGATCAATGAAGAAAAGCTTTTATCAGCACTGCATAAAAATATAGAAACTGAATAACATACATCTGTCTGAAATTAAACAATATCAGGGAACTATTTATGGATAAAAAGAAAGATATAAAAATTATAAGGATCAGAGCCGAGCTTGTCTTTCTGGTTACGCTGCTTCTGGTGTTTGGCTGTACTTTTCTGGTAAATCAGAATCAGCAAAGAAGGGAGAAACTAAAGGCTGCATATACGGCTGAATCCACAATAAGCAGGATTGAAGTTCAGCTGAACCGTTATCTTGCGGAATCAGATCTGGTCAAAAAGAGTATAGAAGAAGGTCTGACGATAAGTGATAAACAGTTTGCAACATTATCCAGGCTGATGCAGGATGAAGATGATATCATAAAAGTCCATGAAATTGCAAAAGACGGAATCGTTTCGCAGATATATCCTATGGAGGGAAATGAGGATGTGATCGGGCTGAATATGATTGAAAATCCGGAAAGAAAAAAGGAGGCGCGTCTGGCAAGAGACAGCGGAGAATATACGATTGCCGGTCCGTTTGAACTGGTGCAGGGTGGAAACGGTGTGTTGCTTTTTGACCCGGTATACAGAGCGGATGCCAAAGGCTGTAAGAATTTCTGGGGATTTTCTATTCTTGTTATGGACTGGCAAAAATTTATCAAAAAAATGGAGCTGGACCAACTGGAAGATGCCGGATATCACTATCAGATATGGAAAAAAGGAACGGACGATGAAAAAATTGTAATTGCGCAGTGTGACAATTTACAGGAAACAGATACATTGGAGGTTGCATGTACAGTTCCGAATGATACCTGGTATTTTGAGATCGTACCAGCAAACGGATGGGTGACAATGACTCAGAAACTCTGGGGACTATTCATTTCGGTGATGACAGCTCTCATTGTAATGATCATATATCTGCAATTCAAAATGAGACGCTACAGAGATGCGCTTCATGAAAAAGAACTGGAAAAAGCTGTTCTCGAAGCAAAAAATGCGAATGAGGCAAAGACAAGGTTCCTTTTTAATATGAGCCATGATATCCGGACCCCGATGAATGCAATCATTGGCTTTTCGGAGCTTCTGGAAAAACATATAGATGAAAAGGACAAAGCAATTGATTATCTAGGCAAGATCAAAAGTTCCAGCAATTTCCTTCTGTCACTGATCAACTATGTGCTGGAAATGGCGAGGATCGAAAGTGGCAAACTGGTTCTGAAAAAAGAAGTCAGATGTGTGACAGATCTGATAGAATCTCTGACAGATGTTTTTGAGCCGGGAGTGAAAAAGAAATTTATTACATATTCGTGTGAAACAGATATACAACATAAATATGTGATTTGTGATGAGATAAAAGTCCGGGAGATTTTTATCAATATCATCGGAAATTCTGTGAAGTATACGCCGGAAGGCGGAAAGATTTCCGTAAGTGTGAAAGAAGAACCATTTGAAAAAGAAAATTATATAGCTTACAGAATTATTGTAAAAGACAATGGCATCGGTATGAGTAAAGAATATCTTCCTCATATTTTTGAAGAGTTTTCACGTGAGCATACAAGCACAGAGAGTAAAGTGACCGGTACCGGTCTGGGACTGCCAATCGTAAAATCTCTGATCGATATGATGGGAGGCACGATTGAAGTTGAAAGTCAGCTTGGATGCGGAACAAAGATGACCGTCGTTCTGCCATTTGAGATTGCCTCAGAGAAACAGATCCTGGAAGAGAAGCAGAAAGAAAAAGAGAAGATTTCAGACAGCATTCTGGGAAAAAGAGTGCTGCTTGCCGAGGATAATGAGCTGAATGCAGAAATAGCAATGACAGTTCTGAAAGAAAATGGTCTGAAAGCAGAACGTGCTGCGAATGGAAAACAATGTATAGAAATGCTGAAAAAGATGCCGGAGGATTATTATGATATGATACTCATGGATATTCAGATGCCGGAGATGGACGGATATGAAGCAACAAAGCTGATTCGTAATCTTGATGATGCGCGGGCTGACATTCCGATCGTAGCCATGACTGCCAATGCATTTGAAGAAGACAGGCAGAAAGCTCTGGAAAACGGCATGAATGCACATGTTTCCAAACCGATAGATATGAATATGCTGTTTAAGGTAATGGCACAGATTCTGAAAAAATGAATCGGAAAGTAGATATGGGAGGGCTGTTTATGGAGCAGCGGGAAGAGGTAAATATAAAAGAAATTCTGCGTGCATCCCGAATGGGAATGTGGCGTGTGGAAATGGAAGAAGGAAAGCCACCGAGATTTTATGCGGATGAAGTGATGGATGAACTGCTTGGAATCGACAGAGAGATCACACCGGAAGAGAGATTTGTATTTCATCGTTCGCGTATATATCCGGAAGACATGCGGCTGTTTCAGGAGTATTCAGATAAGCTTACAGAGGCGAGGACGGAAATCGTTTATCGTTATATTCATCCGGTATCCGGAGCGATGTTTGTACGTTGCGGTGGAGAGAGAGACACATCGGTGACAGAATACGTGGCTGTCACCGGAATACATCAGGATATTTCTGAGACAGTACGTATTGAAAAAGAAAAAGAGGCGGAGCGACGCCTGGCAGAACTGAATGATTCTCTGCGCAAAGAAAAACTGCGTCAGGATATTTATTATAAAGAACTGCTTGATATAGAAAACTGCGGTGTCCTTGCATATACAATGCCGGGACACAAGGTCATACATATGAATGCAGAGGCGCTGAGAATGTATGGGATTGAGAGCGTCGAAGCTGCACAGAGGGAGCTCGGACCGCTTCTGAGGCAGGTTTATTATCCGGATTCGGATGTGCTCAATCAACTGAAAAAGCTTCGAAATGAAGATGATATGGTGGATTATGAGTGCATTATCGGTAAGGGTAAGGCAAACGAATGTCATGTACTTGCCAAAACGAAAGTTGTCCACATTCCGACGGGTGAGAGGGCAGTACTTACTACGTTTGTGGATGTGTCTGATATGGTGATGCTCAAAAATGCCCTTCGCCGTGCGGAGGAGGGAAGCCGTGCGAAATCGTCTTTTCTGTTTGCAATGTCCCATGATCTGCGTACACCAATGAATGCGATCATTGGTTATGCGGAGCTGATGGAAGCACACTGGGGCGAAAAAGAAGTAACAACAAACTATCTGCAAAAGCTGAAAGGCGCAAGCCAGTTTTTGCTTGCGCTGATCGGCAATGTGCTTGAGATCGCACGTATTGAAAGTGGTAAAGAAACACTGACTGAAGCACCGTGGAATCTGATGAAGCTTGAGGAGACACTGGACATCCTTCTTGACGGAGAGATTTCACGTAAGCAGCTGACTGTAAACAGAAATGTAAATATCCGGCATGCAAATGTATACTGCGATGCCCTGAAAATCCGAGAGATCATTATGAATCTTTTGAGTAACGCAGTGAAATATACATCGGAGGGTGGCAAGATAGTTCTTGATATTGAAGAAAAACCGTCAGCTCGGGATGGTTTTATGACTTTGCAAATCCGTGTGTCAGACAATGGCATCGGTATCAGCAAAGAATATGTACCATATATTTTTGATGCATTTACGCGTGAGAGGAGCTCCTCTGAGAGCGGCATTATTGGAACAGGTCTGGGACTTCGTATCGTGAAATCATTTGTAGATCTTATGAATGGTGACATTTCTGTAAAAAGTGAACCCGGGAAAGGTACCTGTTTTACTGTTGAAATTTCATGCAGAAAGATACCGGAGGAAGAATTACAGCAGCAGATGGAAGAACAGCCGGAAAATGTATCGCTGGCAGGAAGAAGGCTTCTTCTGGCAGAAGATAATGGATTGAATGCGGAAATCGCCATGACGATCCTTCAGGATGCAGATGCGGAGGTAGAGCTTGCTGCGGATGGGAAGATTGCGATTGATAAGCTGAAAGATGTGCCGGTTGGTTATTATGATGCGATTTTGATGGATATTCAGATGCCGAATATGAATGGTTATGAGGCAACGAAAGTAATCCGGAAACTGACAGATGAACGGGCGAAGATGCCGATCATTGCCATGACCGCCAATGCTTTTGAAGAAGACCGTCAGGCAGCACTAGCTGCCGGAATGGATGATTACGTTGCGAAACCGGTTGAAATCTCAGAGCTGTTCCGGACGATTATGAAACATCTGAAATGAAAGAACTAATATATTATGTTTAGAAAATGAGAAGATAGAGATAATTGGGGCAGATTTTATGTGATAACGACATAGAATCTGCTTGATTATGTAATAGGAAATTACTCCGTAATGTTCCTATTACATAAAAACGCTCCGCGAGGATGCGACCAGATGCATGAGGAACATGTCTGCTGAAGCAGACTGCATCTGGCGCGCAAAGCGTAACAAGTCCTTCAAAGATTGCGGGATTCAGGGAGTTTAAAGCGGACTTGTCCGCTTTGTTCTTAAATGTTCATTGACGGGGTAACTTTAACGTGGTATACAGATAGAGTGCATAAGTTTTTGTTACAGGAGGCAGTTTGACATGAAGATAGAAATAAGAGAATATCGTGCGGAGGATGCAACAGCAGCAAGTGAAATCTGGAACCAGGTTGTAGATGACGGAGTGGCTTTTCCGCAGGAAGAGGATCTTACCGCAGAAGTGGGTGATGCTTTTTTTAAAGAACAGACTTATACCGGAATTGCAGAAAATACGGAGACAGGTGAAGTGGTCGGACTTTATATTCTGCACCCGAATAATATAGGAAGATGTGGACATATCAGTAATGCAAGTTATGCGGTACGCCGCGATATCAGGGGCGAACATATCGGAGAAAAACTGGTACTTGACTGTCTGAAAATGGCAAAAGAAAAAGGATTCCATGTCATGCAGTTTAACGCAGTAGTTGCATCGAATACGCATGCGCTTCACCTTTATGAACGTATCGGATTTACAAAACTCGGTGTGATCCCGGGTGGTTTCCGCATGCCGGACGGACATTACGAAGATATTATTCCGCACTATTATGTGCTGTAAGAAAGAGGAAACTGAATGCTTTATAAAAAGATAGAAATCAAAGTGGATGGATATGAGGAGACAGCCGATTTATATACATATATTCTGGATAATTCCGTAGAAATGCATCCTCAAAAAATGCGTCCGGTTATTGTAATCTGCCCGGGAGGTGGTTATGCAATGACTTCAGACCGAGAGGCAGAACCGATTGCGATGCAGTATCTTGCGAAGGGTTATCATGCTGTGATTTTGCGTTACAGTGTTGCTCCGGCTAGATATCCTCTGGCGCTTATGCAGCTTGCAAAGACCGTGTTATATCTGAGAAAACATGCGGACAAACTGCATATTGATACGAACAGAATTATCTTACAGGGATTTTCGGCAGGGGCACATCTTGCAGCGAGTCTTGGTGTTTTCTGGAAAAAATCATTTCTTTCAGAGCATTTGGATACAAACCCTGAAATGATAAAACCGAATGGTATGATCCTCAGTTATCCAGTGATCACATCCGGAAAATTTGCACATGAAGGTTCGTTTGAATGTCTGCTGGGAGAAGAATGCCATGACGAAACAAAAAGGAGAGAACAGTCGCTGGAATTACAGGTAAGTCCGGACACGCCGCCGACATTTCTCTGGCATACTGTCACAGATGATACAGTTTCGGTTGAAAATTCAATTTTATTTTTTGAGGCATTACGAAGAAATCATGTGCCGGTAGAGATGCATATATATCCTGTCGGCGGACATGGACTCAGCCTTGCAAATGAAGAAACAAGTCACGAAGATGGCGGCTGTATACAGCCGGAATGTCAGTCGTGGATGGAACTTGCATGTATATGGCTGAAGAATAGATAAAAGAGAAATAAATTACATGGATTATAGAAATTTTTTTATAAAAGCTGTAACGTTTTTATCTCATATATCGTCATATATGTGAAGGAGGACAAGAGTACAAAGAGAGGAGAAACAAATGCTGAATATTCAGGAAGTATACGAAAAATATTTCACAGTCGTATACCGCTATCTGCTCTCGCTTTCACACAATACCCACATCGCAGAGGAACTTACACAGGAAACATTCTTCAAAGCACTGAAAAAAGTCGACGATTTCAGAGGGGAATGTGATCTGCGTGTATGGCTCTGCCAGATCTCCAAAAACACATATTATGACTATCTGAAAAAGAATAAAAAATACGTGCCGGAAGCGCAGAATGAGTTGTCAGAAGATGTATTTTCTGCTGATTTTGTTCAGGATTTTGCGGACAAAAAAACGGCATTTCGTATCCACAAAGTTCTGCATAAACTTTCGGAACCGTACAAAGAAGTCTTTTCCCTCCGGGTATTTGGAGAACTGTCATTTAGTGATATATCAGATCTGTTTGGCAAAAGTGAAAGCTGGGCGAGAGTTACTTATCACCGTGCTTGCAAAAAAATCAGGGAGGAATTAGACGATGAAGATCACCTGTAATATTATTGAAGATCTGCTTCCGCTTTATATTGATGATATGGTCAGTGAGGACAGCAGACAGCTTGTAGAAGAACATCTGAAAGAGTGTGCAGCCTGCCGCAAAATGCTGGATGAGATGAAAAAAGAGAACCAGTTGCGGACTGTTTCAGGGAATGCCAAGAGGAATTCAGATCGCCGTACTGAGATTGCACCATTAAAAAAAATCCGCAGACGTATCCGTCGGAAACGTATGATTTCCATTATTTTAGCAGCGGTACTTGTGCTGCTTGCGAGTGGAATCGGGCATTACTGGTATTACGATAAAAAGACTTATATATCCTGGGACGATGCCGGAATGACCTTAAGGGATGGAAAAATTTACAGCAAAATTGATCCGGACGGACATAAGACAGCTATCTTATCCGTGGATCAGAAAAATATGTTTTACATGCTTTCCGAGACGGCATGGATACGTAAAAATTACCCATCTGCGCAGGATGCAGAGAATCTGATGTTTGATCTTGATGAGTTTCAGAAGGCACATGACCGCCTGCCGGATACAGCCACTGATGAAACTTCATTGCCGACCGGTATCGAAAATGTTTATTATGTAGATCCGGAAAATATAAAAGAGGCATTTGCTCTCTGGGATTATCAGGATGAGCCGGACAAAGCGCAGCAAAAAGAACAGGAGCTTGCAGCGAAGTGTCACCAGATCTGGAGCGCTGATTGAACCGCGATTTTGCCGAAAAATTAAAAGAAAAAGTTGGAGAAATTTAAAGGAGAATGCCGTGAACAACATCATAGAAATCAATGATTTTAATGCACCGGAGCTGGACATTTATGCGAGAACATCAGAGGTACAGCTCCGGCGGTATAACGAACCGTTCCCGGGACTTTTTATTGCGGAAAGTCCGAAGGTGATTGAGCGTGCGTGCAGCGCAGGCTATGAACCGGTTTCATTTCTGGTCGAGCATAAGGATATTGAGGGTGAGGCGAAAGAACTTCTGGCACGTTTTTCGCAGACTCCTGTATATACAGCAGAATATGAAATCCTTGTAAAACTGACTGGTTATGCTCTGACTAGAGGACTGCTCTGCGTCATGAAACGCCGCACCCTTCCGACTGTCGAGGAAATCTGCCAGAATACCAGACGCATAGCAATTCTGGAAAATGTCGTGAATCCAACTAATATCGGTGCGATTTTTCGCTCCGCGGCAGCACTCCACATGGATGCAATCCTTCTGACTGGCGGCTGCAGCGATCCGCTTTACCGCCGTGCTTCTCGTGTGAGCATGGGCACGGTTTTTCAGATTCCGTGGACTTATTTTGATAAAAAAACTTCCTGGCCGGATACAGGCATGCAGACTCTTCGCGTACTCGGCTTCAAAACCGTGGCAATGGCACTGCGGGATGATTCTTTCAGTATTGACGATCCGCAGCTTCATGCAGAGGAAAAACTTGCCATCGTCCTCGGCACAGAAGGGGATGGCCTGGCATCCGACACAATCGCAGACTGCGATTATACCGTGAAAATTCCGATGTCTCATGGTGTTGATTCTCTCAATGTAGCTGCTGCAAGTGCAGTTGCTTTCTGGGAACTTGGTAAGAAATAAAATTTCTAAAATCAATATTTCTGACATTATTGTCATGCATTGACGTCTTTTTATAGATACTATAAAATCTATATCGGATTAAAAATTCTTTAAAATTTTCAAAAACATAAAACTTTTTTAAAAATCCCCCTGTCTTTATAGTAACAGCACAAAAGACAGGGAGGTGAAATCATGTCATTACCATATGAAAAACAGATTATGCAGCTTTTGCAGGAACTGGGACATTATCAGGTGATCATAAGACGATGCCGGCGGGAGAAGCTTCCATATTATGAAAAATAAAGAGGCTGCTGAAGATGTCCTGCAGGAAGCTTATATGAAAGCGTTTTCCAAACTGGACAAACTCAGTGAGCCGGAGGCTTTTGAAGGATGGCTTGGCACGATTGTTGCCAATACTGCCCAAAATGCACTGGTAAGGAAAAATCCGCTTCTGTTCACCGATGTTGCAGTGGACAATGAAGGTGAGGAGTTTACCTACGATGTGGAAGATGAAAATCCTGATAACCAGCCGGAAATGGCATATACAAGAGAAGAGACGCGAGAACTGGTACACTCTCTGATGGATTCACTTTCAGAAGAACAGCGTCTGTGTATTTTGATGTTTCATATTGAGGGTGCATCTATTTTGGAGATCGCCGAGGTAATGGACTGTTCGGAAAACACGGTCAAATCGCGTTTGAATTACGGAAGAAAAAATCTCAAAGTTAAAGCAGAAGAACTGCAGAAAAAAGGCTACAAGCTCTACAGTGTGGCTCCGGTTGTACTTCTTGTATACCTGCTTCGTTCCGACAGAGAGGTTATGGCAGCAGAAAATATAGGCAAAACTTCCGGCAGTTCCAACGTCGGAACTGCAAAATCTGTGGGAAATGCAGCCAAGAGTTACATTTAAAGGCAACTACAGTGGCACGTTCAGCAGAAGCTACACAATCAATCCGCAGGCCACATATATCACAAGACTCAGCAAATTGTCAAAAGGCTTTGCTGTGAATCTCAGGAGACTTTCATCAGCAACAGCAACCGGATATCAGGTACAGTATTCTCTGTACCGCAATTTCAAAGGTGCGAAAGTTAAAGTACTCAGGGGCACATCTATGAATATCAGAGGATTACAGGGAAATAAAAATTATTATGTCAGAATCCGCGCATATAAAGGATCAGGCGGCAGAGCTTATTATTTCGCATGGTCCGGTGTCAAAATCGTAAGAACCAGACGATAAAAGAATTACAATCCTCCGGAAGTGAAGACTTCCGGGGGATTGCTGTTTATGAAGAAAGCTTCGGAATTTACAGATTCCGGGGCTTTTTGCTTGTCTTTTTATGGGATTTTCTTTATAATGCAAGAGATAATAAAGATGGGGTGAATCAATGTTACAAAGATTTTCAAAATATGTATTTCAGAGTGTTGCCGGTATGGTCGGTGTTTCCGTCTATGTTCTGGCAGACACTTTTTTTATCTCTGTTTATGCGGGGGCGGACGGGCTGGCGGTGCTCAATCTGATCCTTCCGGTGTATGGACTCATCTATGCGATAGGATCTATGATCGGCATCGGCTCCGCGACCCGATATGGCATCAGCAAAGCAAAGGGTGAAAGAGCAGATTATTATTTTACACAGGCAATTGCCTGGAGCGTCCTGATCAGCATTCCGTTCGTCCTGCTTGGAATTTTTATTCCCGATAAATGTCTGGCACTGCTCGGCGCGGATGCCGGACTCGTTGCACTCGGCAAGACCTATCTGCGTATCATCCTCATAGGAACACCGTTTTTTATGTCGAATTATTCCGTCACGGCATTTGCCCGAAATGACAATGCAACATCAATCGCAATGGCCGGCTCTCTTGCCGGCAGTGTCTGGAATATCGTTTTCGACTATATTTTTATTTTTCCGGTTGGTCTTGGATTTGCCGGAGCGGCACTTGCAACAGCGTTCTGTCCGATCGTTACGATGTCCGTCTGTATGGTACATTATTTTGGAAAAAAATGTCACATCGGATTCAAATGGAAGAAAATGTCTGTCCGACATCTGATCTCATGCTGTCAGCTCGGTGTATCCGCGTTCGTGGGAGAAATTTCTTCCGCCGTGATCGCATTTGTGTTTAATATGCTGATCCTTGGACTCGCAGGCAGCGTTGGTGTGGCCGCTTATGGAATCGTAGCGAATCTTTCCATTGTCGGAATGTGCATCTTCAATGGCCTTGCACAGGGCGCGCAGCCGCTGATCAGTGAAAGCTTCGGCAGGGGAGAAAGTGAGCATGTCAGAAAATATCTTCGCTGGGGCATGAACAGTACGATTACGATAGAAATCGTAATGATTGCTCTGATCTGGCTGTTTACAGATCCGCTCGTTGCGATCTTTAACAGCGAAAATAATGACATGCTGCTGCAATACGCACATACCGGCCTGCAGCTGTATTTCCTCGGGTTTCTGTTTGCCGGAGTAAATATCATGCTTGTCGCGTATTTCTCTGCAACAGCGAATGCGCGTCCGGCGATCATCGGTTCTCTGATGCGTGGAGCGATCGCCATTGTACTCTGTGCGATCGTACTTTCCAGAATACTTGGAATGAACGGAGTCTGGCTGTCTTTCCTTGCTTCTGAGATGCTCACGTTTGTCGTGATCCTGATCCTTTCCAGAAAGAAAGAGAGAGTGTCCAATGACTACATTTGAGATATTGCTTCAACAGATTGGACTTTTTGTAATTTATATTCTGGCGGGAGTGATTCTTGTCCGGACGAAGGTACTGAACAAAGAAACGCTGGAACCAATCTCAAAATTCGTAATTAAAATGGCACTGCCGGTGATGATTTTTATTAATATCATTGATGGTGTAAACAAAGAAATTTTGTTCGGTTCGTGTCTAATCCTTTTGATCGCGGCGGGATTCTATGTAGTGATGTTTCTGGTCAGTTTATGGATGACGAAATTTTTCCATCTGGCAGAAAACCGTGCCGGAATCTATCAGGCGATGATGTTGTTTGGAAACATTGGATTTATGGCAGTTCCGGTGATTTCAAATGTTTTTCCCGGGAATGGGATTTTGTATGTTTCTGTATTTATGATTTTTGATCAGTTTATGCTCTGGACACTGGGAGTAAAGCTGACAACGCCAAAGGGAAGCGGAAGATTTGATCCGAAGAAACTGATTAATCCTGCGACAGTGGCGATTTTGATCGGAATGATTTTGATGCTGACGGAAATACGGATACCGTCGCTTCTTGATACCGGACTTCGGAAAATCGGCGCCACGGCATCACCGCTGGCAATGATCTATATAGGTGGTATTTTTGCAGAACTTCCGCTGAAAAAATATCTGAAAGAAATTTCCCTGTACGGAATTGTGATTGTGCGAATGCTGTTTGCGGCGATTTTGATGTTCCTTGTACTTGGATTTTTCCCGGTCAATGCGGAGATACGGCTTGCGATGGCGCTGATCACAGGAATGCCGACAATGACAGCCGTCGTGATGATGGCGAATGCATCAGGGCTGGATGGAGATTACGCGCTTGGAGGCGTTTTTATTACAACAGTATGTGGAATCGTAACTCTGCCGTTTGTGTGCTGGCTCTTACAGTATGTGATGTAAATTCGATTAAAAATGAATATTAAATTTAAGAGGTCACTGAGAAAAAAGCTCCCGGTGACCTTTTTGCTTCCAAATATAAGTGTGATATTATCTGTGAACAATAACAGAGTGATTTTTATTCTCAATAAAACAACAGGAAAAATCTTGCATGACCGCACGAATTAGTCTATACTAACTATGAAGTTAGATGAAAGAAACTCATAGAAAGGGGAATTTGGTCATGTACCTTGAGATCGAAAAAGTAGTAGGAAGAGAAATTCTGGATTCCAGAGGAAATCCGACAGTTGAAGCAGAAGTTTATCTGCTGGATGGAACTGTAGGCAGGGGAACCGCACCGAGTGGTGCATCTACAGGTGAATTTGAAGCTCTGGAACTCCGTGACGGAGATAAAGCGCGTTACCTTGGAAAGGGCGTGCAGAAAGCAGTTGAAAATATCAACACTGTAATCAATGAAGCAATCGAAGGTCTGGATGCAAGTGACATCTATGCAGTTGATGCAGCTATGATCGCAGCAGACGGAACAAAAGATAAATCAAAACTTGGTGCAAATGCAATCCTTGCAGTATCTATCGCATGCTGCAGAGCAGCCGCAACCGCACTTGAAATTCCGCTGTATCGTTTCCTTGGCGGCGTATCAGGCAACCGTCTTCCGGTACCGATGATGAACATCGTAAACGGTGGATGCCATGCATTGTCTTCTGGACTGGATGTACAGGAATTTATGATCATGCCGGTCGGAGCACCTTCTTTCAAAGAATGCTTAAGATGGTGTGCAGAAGTTTTCCATGCACTGGCATCTATCCTGAAAGAGAGAGGTCTTGTTACATCTGTAGGTGATGAAGGTGGTTTTGCACCGGCACTGAAATCTGATGAAGAAGCAATTGAGACAATCCTCGAGGCAGTAAAGAAAGCCGGATACGAACCCGGCAAAGATTTCAAAATCGCAATGGACGCAGCTTCATCTGAATGGAAGAGCGAAAAAGGCAAAGGCTATTACAAACTTCCGAAGGCCGGAACAGAATATACATCTGAAGAACTGATCGAGCACTGGGCAAAACTCTGCGACAAATATCCGATCATTTCCATTGAGGACGGTCTGGATGAAGAAGACTGGGAAGGCTGGCAGAAACTTACCGCAAGACTTGGAGACAAAGTACAGCTTGTCGGTGATGACCTGTTTGTAACAAATACAGAAAGACTTTCCAAAGGTATCGAGCTTGGTGCAGGCAATGCAATCCTGATCAAACTCAACCAGATCGGTTCTGTATCCGAGACACTGGAAGCAATCAAAATGGCACACAAAGCGGGCTACACTGCAATTTCGTCACATCGTTCCGGTGAAACAGCCGATACAACAATCGCAGATCTTGCAGTTGCACTTAACACCTGCCAGATCAAGACAGGTGCGCCGAGTCGTTCCGAACGTGTTGCAAAATACAATCAGCTTCTCCGCATCGAAGAAGAACTGGGCGCAAGCGCAGTATATCCTGGAATGAAAGCATTTAATGTAAAACAGGATTAAGTTTCATTCGTTTACTTACACAATAACGGGTATTCACAATAACATGAAAAAATCTCCGACACAGACAGATTTTGTTTTTTGTCAGTGACGGAGATTTTTGTATTAAGGATGTCAGATTACGTTGGAAAGCCCCTTCTGGAGTGCGATAATTTTGTCATATATTGCATCAGCGAGGGCAGCATGACCATTCTCATCCAGATGTTCACGGTCAGTAACGCTTGGAAGTGCATAATCCGCAGCATTCAAAAATGCAGCATGATTTTGAAGTGCAACTTTGCGATATTCGTTTGCGAGATTTCTGGAAACAGATTCAGATTTTTCATCAAATTCCGGATCGAAATCCGGTTCTCCGACACCATGTCCCAGATGAATCGGTGAAATCACCAGCAGATCGAAATGCTGCGAGGCGTTCAGGCATGCTTTGCGGATCACCTGATCCAGCCCCTTTGCAATAATGCTGGCGGAAGCACCGTAGCGGTTTTTGCAGTCATTGGTTCCGAGCATGATGATCACGAGGTCAAGAGGATTATGCGTTTCCACAGTGACACCGATCATATCCAGTCCACGGCGGCTTTCGCGGAGCTCATCCTGAAAAACGGTAGTTCTTCCGCAAAGACCTTCTTCAATAATATGATATTCCGGACCGAGTTTCTGCTGCAGAAGCCCGGTCCATCTTGTTTTTTCATCAAAACGGCCGGTCTTATCCGGTTTGTATCCCCAGGTATTTGAATCGCCAAAGCATAAGATATTCATGAGATCACGCTCCTTACTCAAAAACATATAAACATATCAAACAAATATGTAATAAAAATAATAAGCGTTTTATTCTGAAATGTCAATGCTTATTATAAAGTTTTAGAAAGAAAAAAATAAAAAAGTTTTTAATTTGTCTAGTAGAAATGAATATAAATAAATGTTGCGGATTTATGCTTGAAAATGTATAATAAATACAAGTTAAATAAAGCTAACTTAAATATAAATCACTTTTACAGATATTTCACATAATATAAACAGAATGGTATTTAGGGTTATAAATATTAATGACAAAATGTGAGAGGGAGGGAAAGTATGAACTTAAATGTTTTTTACGGAATTTTAATTCCGTTTGTCGGGACATCGGCTGGGGCAGCGTGCGTCTTTTTTATGAAAAAAGATCTGAGGCAGTGGATGCAGAGGTGCCTGACCGGTTTTGCGGCAGGAGTTATGGTGGCGGCATCTGTGTGGAGTCTTTTGATTCCGGCAATTGAGCAGTCCGAGGGAATGGGGAAGCTGTCGTTTGTGCCGGCAGTCCTCGGATTCTGGGCGGGTGTATTGTTTTTGCTTTTACTGGATCATATTATTCCACACCTGCATCAACAAACTGATAAAGCAGAGGGACTGGAGAGCAATCTGCAGAGAACAACCATGTTGGTGTTAGCCGTGACATTGCACAACATCCCAGAGGGAATGGCTGTCGGTGTCGTCTATGCGGGGTATCTGACCGGAAATGCGCAGATTACATTGATGGGAGCGCTTGCATTGTCGCTTGGAATCGCAATCCAGAATTTTCCGGAGGGCGCAATTATCTCCATGCCGCTTCGTTCCGAGGGAATGGGCAAGATGAAAGCCTTTGTGGGAGGCGTTTTGTCCGGAATCGTGGAACCAATCGGTGCAGTACTGACGATTCTGGCGGCAGGTCTGATCGTATCGGCATTACCGTATCTTCTGAGCTTTGCGGCCGGGGCTATGCTTTATGTTGTTGTAGAAGAGTTGATTCCGGAGATGTCTGCCGGGAAGCATTCCAATATCGGAACAATTTTCTTTGCGGGTGGATTCACTCTGATGATGCTCCTGGATGTAGCACTGGGGTGAGAATGGAAAATTAAGTGAAGAGTGTTAATCAAAAGTGTACAGAAAAAGATAATGTGCAAATTGCATAAAAAATGAATAATAAAATTGTGGATTATGTTCAAGCCTGCTGTTGATATTTTATCGAAAAAGGAGTAAAACATTAGATAAATAAAAAAGAGAAATGCATAGATCAGGACAGGTCACAAAAGGAAACCGGATTACAGAGAGCCGCAGTTGCTGAGAAGCGGCAGAAAGTATTTTGTGATATCACCCGGGAGCATCCCACTGAATAAGAAAGAGTTTTAGTAAGCTGGGACGTAGTCTTCACGTTACAGAAGAGGCTGTTTATACAGACAGCAGTAAGGGATCGTATTTAGTGATAAATATGATAATGCAAAGTGGTACCACGGAAAATTTCGCCTTTGTTATCCGCAAGGATAGCAAGGGCGTTTTTTATGTAATAGGAATATGTCTGCTGAAGCAGACTGTATCTGGCGCGCAAAGCGTAACAAGTCCCTCAAAGATTGAGGGATTGAAAGCACTTGAAGCGGACTTGTCCGCTTTGTTAATAT
>ENA-ORNZ01000038-ORNZ01000038.1-human-gut-metagenome-genome-assembly--contig:-NODE-38-length-193687-cov-34.497650_pt1 | contig 193687 bp, 181 predicted proteins | sample MGYA00242124_ERZ509040 | MGnify/ENA primary metagenome ERZ509040 (study PRJEB26280, sample SAMEA2338733) | human gut metagenome | biome: human gut; feature: human-associated habitat; material... | reverse complement strand
TGCCGTGATGGCAATATGCGCCCGAAACCGGCCGCAGGGGTAACAGCCTGCGGCCTTTTTTGTATCTGGCACCCATGAAAAAAGTCTTAACGCAGAACGCTAAGACTTTATTTTTCAAGCAAAAAAGATTACTTGCTGGTATCCAGTTCTTCGAAACCTTTCACCAGATCATCAATCGCTTTCATCTGCTTGAGGAACGGTTCCAGTTTAGCCAGCGGCAGCGCGGATGGACCATCACATTTCGCATGTTCCGGATCCGGATGCGCTTCAATAAACAGCCCCGCCAGACCTACCGCCATACCGGCTCGTGCCAGCTCAGCCACCTGAGCACGACGACCACCGGAAGCTGCGCCAAACGGATCGCGGCATTGCAGTGCGTGGGTCACGTCGAAAATCACCGGCGAGTTACCAGACACTTTCTTCATAATGCTGAAGCCCAGCATATCGACAACCAGGTTGTCATAGCCGAAGTTAGCACCACGATCGCAAAGAATCACTTTTTCGTTGCCGCCTTCTTTGAATTTATCAACGATATTACCCATCTGTCCCGGGCTGACAAACTGTGGTTTCTTGACGTTAATTACCGCACCGGTTTTCGCCATGGCTTCAACCAGGTCAGTCTGGCGAGCAAGAAACGCCGGCAACTGAATCACATCCACGACATCAGCAACGGGCTGTGCCTGACTTGGTTCGTGAACGTCGGTGATAATTTTCACGCCAAAAGTCTGCTTCAACTCCTGGAAGATTTTCATCCCTTCTTCCAGGCCCGGTCCACGATAAGAGTGGATGGAGGAGCGGTTGGCTTTGTCAAAAGAGGCTTTGAACACGTAAGGGATACCCAGTTTCTGGGTCACAGTTACGTAGTGCTCGCAAATGCGCATCGCCAGATCGCGAGATTCCAGCACGTTCATACCGCCAAACAGTACGAACGGCAGGTCATTTGCTACGTTGATGTCGCCAATGCTAACCACTTTTTGTTTCATAGGATCGCCTTAATCTTGAGTAAAATGTCGATTAATTAATGCAGCACAATATGTTTATGCGCGATGTTATTTATTTGCGCACGGATCATTTCGCTGATCGGGTCTTCCGGACACTGTTCAACGAAATAACTTAAATCGTTCAACGCAACGTGTTCGCAATCCAGTTGCGCATAAATCAACCCGCGATCGCGAATTTCATAGGGATCTTCAGGGTTGAATTGTAATAAAGCTTCGCTGGTGCGTAACGCCAGCTCCATCTGATTTTCTTCCATCAACGAGGCTTTGAGTGTATCCAGCAATTTGCGGATTACCTCAATGTTATCAGCTTCATCAAGGTCTTCATAAAACAGTTCCGCCGACGGGCTGATATTTCCCTTTAACCATACGTCCAGCATATGTTCGCTTAACGATTCACCGTTAAAAGGATTAATCAGCCAAATTTCGCCATCCGGACATTCAATGCGCAATATCAGCTGCGTAGGGAAAATCACCGGCAGCAGCGGCAAATCGAGACGATTCGCGACCCATAATAAAACCGCACCTAATGATACCGCACTGCCCTGTCGATTCTTTAACACCTGGTCCAGCCATAATGCATCGGAAAGACGATAAACGCCGCGTGAGGCTTTAAATCCCCAGTCGCCGTAAAACAGCGCGATCAGTTTTTCCAGCTGCTCTTCTAAAGGCAGAAGCTGGCTGATTTCTTCCTTCGCCAGACTAACGAGACGCTCCAGTTCGTCGTAAACATCTTGCGAGGGAAAATCGCGGCGGATTGCTTCGCAAGCCAGGATCATGCCTTCGCACAATGGCGCTTTATTAAATTCGAAATCAGCTAACGATCTCATGACTTACCCCAGTAACGGTACTTTTGTGGTGGCGAGTTTAATGATGATGTACAGCACCACCAACGCCAGCGGGAAGGCAATAATGCGCGCCTGCTGACTGTGCATACGACGATAATCGAGTGCAATAAAACCCAAAACGATATAAATGATAACTCCAAACAGCTTTTCAGTCAGCCACTGTGCCTGCCCGGAAAATGGCAGGATGTGCGCTTTAGCCATCAACGCAATGCCGCTTAACAATAACACCGTATCGACAACCGGCGGCACAATGCGCGTCCAGCGAGCAAATGCCTGTGGATGCTTCTGATAACGTAGCCAGAAACGTAAGGTTAATAGCCCAACAGAAAGCGCGATACTAATAAGATGAACACTAAGCAGTGTAGAAAAACTTGTCATTGATAATAGCGGCCGAGCGTTACGCGCTCGTTATCACCATAGTCACGGCAGGTTTCGACGTCATGATACCCCGCGAGGATAAATGCTTGTCGCACCGCTTCGCCCTGCTGCCAGCCATGTTCCAGAAGCAGAAAGCCGCCGGATACCAGCGCGTTACGCGACTGTTCGATGATATGCACGATGTCTGCCATTCCACTGTCTGCCGCAACCAGCGCAGTGAGCGGCTCAAAGCGGACATCGCCTTGTTGAAGATGTGGGTCCTGCTCGTCAATATACGGCGGATTGCTGACAATCATCGCAAACTGCTGCCCGGCTAGCGCGCTAAACCAGTCGCTTTGCAGAATGTGGATATTTTTGATCGCCAGATGCTGGGCATTACGTTGTGCCAGGGAGACAGCATCAGGCATACGATCTACAGCGATAATTTCGCAGTCCGGGCGCTCGCTAGCCAGCGCAAGCGCAATCGCCCCGGTACCCGTCCCGAGATCAAGAATACGGCAAGGTTGTTCAGGCAACCGCGCCAGTGCCTGCTCCACCAGACACTCCGTATCCGGGCGCGGAATTAAGGTCGCTGGCGAAACAAATAACGGCAACGACCAGAATTCTCGCACCCCGGTTAAATGAGCAATGGGTTCACCATCGCGACGACGTGTCAGTAGCGCATCAAGTTGCTGACATTGTTCGTCAGTCAGCTGCGTTTCACCAAAGGCGAGAATAAAAGTACGCCCTCTGCCGGTAACATGCTCCAGCAGGATTTCAGCATCACGCCGCGGGCTTTCGCTCGCCTGAAGTTGGCTTATTGCTTCACGTAACCAGTGTTGATATTCCATTATTCCTGCTCGGACAACGCCGCCAGTTGGTCGGCCTGATGTTCCTGGATAATCGGTTCAATCAGCATATCCAGCTTACCTTCCATCACTTCATCCAGGCGGTAGAGCGTCAGGTTGATGCGGTGATCGGTAACGCGCCCCTGCGGGAAATTGTAAGTACGGTTACGGTCGCTGCGATCGCCACTCCCCAGCAGGTTACGACGGGTAGACGCTTCGGCCTGTTGGCGTTTTGCCATTTCAGCAGCGTGGATGCGAGCACCGAGCACTGAAAGCGCCTTCGCTTTGTTTTTATGTTGTGAACGTTCATCCTGACATTCAACAACAATCCCGGTCGGCAAGTGAGTAATACGAATTGCCGAATCGGTGGTGTTAACGTGCTGACCACCCGCCCCTGACGAGCGGAAAGTATCAATGCGTAAATCTGCTGGGTTGATGTCCGGCAGTTCTGCGTCAGGCAGTTCTGGCATTACCGCAACGGTACAAGCAGAAGTATGAATACGACCCTGCGATTCCGTAGCAGGAACACGCTGCACGCGATGACCGCCAGATTCAAATTTCAGACGACCATACACACCATCACCGCTAATTTTGGCGATGATCTCTTTATAACCACCATGTTCACCCTCGCTGGCGCTCATGATTTCTACCCGCCAGCGGCGGGCTTCGGCGTAACGGCTGTACATACGGAACAGATCGCCTGCGAACAGCGCCGCTTCGTCGCCGCCGGTTCCGGCTCGGACTTCGAGGAAGGCGTTACGTTCGTCATCAGGATCTTTTGGCAGTAACAGAACCTGTAATTGCTGTTCCAGTTGCTCGCTTTTTTCTTTAGCTTCGCGCAGTTCATCCTGCGCCATCTCACGCATTTCAGGATCATCGAGCATCATCTGTGCGGTTTCGATATCTTCCTGAACCTGTTGCCAGTCGGTAAAACAGCGCGAAACATCACTTAACTGCGCATATTCGCGTGATAATGCGCGAAAACGTTCCTGGTCGGCGATAGTTTGCGCGTCACCCAGCAACGCCTGAACTTCTTCATGGCGTTCATGCAGGGCTTCCAGTTTGGCAACGATAGAAGGCTTCATAGGCGTAAATGCACCCTGTAAAAAAAGAAAATGATGTACTGCTACTCCAGCCCGAGGCTGTCGCGCAGAATATTCAGGCGTTCGTTATCCCCGTCACGGGCGGCCTGTTGAAGTGATTTCGTTGGCGCATGGATCAAGCGGTTAGTCAGTTTCCATGCCAGATCCTGCATAATGGCTTGCGCGTCGCCGCCCTGCTCAAGGGCCGCTAACGCTTTGGCGGTTAACTCATCGCGAACGTGCTCTGCCTGGCTGCGATACTCGCGAATGGTTTCGCTGGCGCTTTGTGCTCGCAGCCAAGCCATAAATTCGCTGGTTTCCTGAGCGACAATAGTTTCCGCCTCAACCGCTGCGGCTTTACGCTGCGCCAGGTTGTGCGAAATTATGCTTTGCAGATCGTCCACACTATAAAGATAAGCATTCGCCAGTTTGCCAACTTCCGGCTCAACATCGCGCGGAACGGCAATATCCACCAACAGCATTGGTTGGTTACGACGACTTTTTAATGCGCGCTCCACCATGCCTTTCCCGATAATCGGTAACGGGCTGGCGGTGGAACTGATGATGATATCGGCTTCGCGCAGACGTTCGTCGATCTCACTCAGGGCAATCACTTCCGCGCCAACTTCATCTGCCAGAATTTGGGCACGTTCGCGAGTGCGGTTGGCGATAATCATCTTCTGTACTTTATGTTCGCGCAGATGACGCGCTACCAGCTCGATGGTTTCGCCCGCGCCTACCAGCAACACTGTGACCGTAGAGAGCGATTCAAAGATCTGCCGCGCCAGCGTACAAGCCGCAAAAGCGACAGACACAGCACTGGCACCGATATCTGTTTCAGTGCGAACGCGTTTCGCTACAGAGAAAGATTTCTGGAACATGCGTTCCAGTTCGCTGGCCTTCATATGACCTTTTTGCGAATCGGCAAACGCTTTTTTAACCTGACCGAGGATCTGCGGCTCCCCAAGAACCAGTGAATCCAGGCCGCTGGCAACACGCATTAAATGGCTAACCGCGTCGTTATCCTGATGCCAGTAGAGGCTTTTACGCAGATCTTCTTCATTAAGATTGTGATAATCGCAAAGCCAGCGGATTAACGCCTCTTGCAGGTTATCCTGCTCTTCAACGCTAAGATAAAGTTCCGTGCGGTTGCACGTCGACAGCACCACGCCGCCCTGCACCATCGGCTGCGCAAGCAGGCTGTCAAGCGCCTGATCGAGCTTATCCGGCGAAAACGATACACGTTCTCGCAGCGATACAGGTGCCGTTTTATGGTTGATACCGAGTGCTAAAAGGGTCATGTCTGCGGGAAATAATACCAACGTTGATAGGGTTAGTCTGCTTGCATCATACAGGATGCGTAAGATCAATAAAAGAGAGCGCCCCCTTTTGGAGTAATTGCCGAAAGCCGTTAGATTCTGGCAATTAAGACAACTTGAACATAGACGATAGCGGACGGTAACGCTAGCATTAAGGGTTATAACTGCAACGTATCTCAAGGACTTGTCATCACTATGCCCCTGCCCGATTTTCGTCTTATCCGCCTGCTACCGCTGGCTGCTCTTGTGCTCACTGCCTGTTCCGTTACCACGCCCAAAGGTCCTGGCAAAAGCCCGGATTCGCCACAATGGCGTCAGCATCAGCAAGACGTGCGCAATCTTAATCAGTATCAGACTCGCGGCGCGTTCGCTTATATTTCTGACCAACAAAAAGTGTACGCCCGCTTTTTCTGGCAGCAAACCGGCCAGGATCGCTACCGTCTGCTGCTCACTAACCCATTGGGCAGCACGGAACTGGAGCTGAATGCTCAACCGGGTAACGTGCAGTTAGTCGACAATAAAGGTCAGCGTTATACCGCCGATGACGCCGAAGAGATGATTGGCAAATTGACCGGAATGCCAATTCCGCTCAACAGCTTGCGCCAGTGGATTTTAGGTTTACCGGGTGATGCAACCGACTACAAACTGGACGACCAGTACCGCCTGAGCGAAATTACCTACAGCCAGAATGGCAAAAACTGGAAGGTTGTTTATGGTGGTTATGACACCAAAACGCAACCTGCGATGCCAGCCAATATGGAACTCACCGACGGTGGTCAACGCATCAAGTTAAAAATGGATAACTGGATAGTGAAATAATGCGGACACAGTGGCCCTCTCCGGCAAAACTTAATCTGTTTTTATACATTACCGGTCAGCGTGCGGATGGTTACCACACGCTGCAAACGCTGTTTCAGTTTCTTGATTACGGCGACACCATCAGCATTGAGCTTCGTGACGATGGGGATATTCGTCTGTTAACGCCCGTTGAAGGCGTGGAACATGAAGATAACCTGATCGTTCGCGCAGCGCGGTTGTTGATGAAAACTGCGGCAGACAGCGGGCGTCTTCCGACGGGAAGCGGTGCGAATATCAGCATTGACAAGCGTTTGCCGATGGGCGGCGGTCTCGGCGGTGGTTCATCCAATGCCGCGACGGTCCTGGTGGCATTAAATCATCTCTGGCAATGCGGGCTAAGCATGGATGAGCTGGCGGAAATGGGGCTGACGCTGGGCGCAGATGTTCCTGTCTTTGTTCGGGGGCATGCCGCGTTTGCCGAAGGCGTTGGTGAAATACTAACGCCGGTGGATCCGCCAGAGAAGTGGTATCTGGTGGCGCACCCTGGTGTAAGTATTCCGACTCCGGTGATTTTTAAAGATCCTGAACTCCCGCGCAATACGCCAAAAAGGTCAATAGAAACGTTGCTAAAATGTGAATTCAGCAATGATTGCGAGGTTATCGCAAGAAAACGTTTTCGCGAGGTTGATGCGGTGCTTTCCTGGCTGTTAGAATACGCCCCGTCGCGCCTGACTGGGACAGGGGCCTGTGTCTTTGCTGAATTTGATACAGAGTCTGAAGCCCGCCAGGTGCTAGAGCAAGCCCCGGAATGGCTCAATGGCTTTGTGGCGAAAGGCGTTAATCTTTCCCCATTGCACAGAGCCATGCTTTAAGCCGGGCAAGCTGAGTTTCGGTGACAACGTCACCTTGTTCCAGACGTTGCATCGCGCTCTTTAATACACCGCCTGGAAAGGATCATGCCTGGCCCGCACAGTTTTCGGCAGATTCTTTCCACCAATGGACGCATGCCTGAGGTTCTTCTCGTGCCTGATATGAAGCTTTTTGCTGGTAACGCCACCCCGGAACTAGCACAACGTATTGCCAACCGCCTGTACACTTCACTCGGCGACGCCGCTGTAGGTCGCTTTAGCGATGGCGAAGTCAGCGTACAAATTAATGAAAATGTACGCGGTGGTGATATTTTCATCATCCAGTCCACTTGTGCCCCTACTAACGACAACCTGATGGAATTAGTCGTTATGGTTGATGCCCTGCGTCGTGCTTCCGCAGGTCGTATCACCGCTGTTATCCCCTACTTTGGCTATGCGCGCCAGGACCGTCGCGTCCGTTCCGCTCGTGTACCAATCACTGCGAAAGTGGTTGCAGACTTCCTCTCCAGCGTCGGTGTTGACCGTGTGCTGACAGTGGATCTGCACGCTGAACAGATTCAGGGTTTCTTCGACGTTCCGGTTGATAACGTATTTGGTAGCCCGATCCTGCTGGAAGACATGCTGCAGCTGAATCTGGATAACCCAATTGTGGTTTCTCCGGACATCGGCGGCGTTGTGCGTGCCCGCGCTATCGCTAAGCTGCTGAACGATACCGATATGGCAATCATCGACAAACGTCGTCCGCGTGCGAACGTTTCCCAGGTGATGCATATCATCGGTGACGTTGCAGGTCGTGACTGCGTACTGGTCGATGATATGATCGACACTGGCGGTACGCTGTGTAAAGCTGCTGAAGCGCTGAAAGAACGTGGTGCTAAACGTGTATTTGCGTACGCGACTCACCCGATCTTCTCTGGCAACGCGGCGAACAACCTGCGTAACTCTGTAATTGATGAAGTCGTTGTCTGCGATACCATTCCGCTGAGCGATGAAATCAAATCACTGCCGAACGTGCGTACTCTGACCCTGTCAGGTATGCTGGCCGAAGCGATTCGTCGTATCAGCAACGAAGAATCGATCTCTGCCATGTTCGAACACTAATCGAACCCGGCTCAAAGACCCGCTGCGGCGGGTTTTTTTGTCTGTAATATCCATTTGTATGACCTATGCCTCCTTCACCTGCCATTTAGTTGACAGATGATGCGCTCACGGATGAAACATTATTGTGAACAAAATATTTTCCTCACATGTGATGCCTTTCCGCGCTCTGATCGACGCTTGCTGGAAAGAAAAATATACTGCCGCACGGTTTACCCGTGACCTGATTGCCGGGATAACCGTCGGGATTATTGCTATCCCGCTGGCGATGGCGTTGGCTATTGGTAGTGGTGTGGCACCCCAGTACGGTTTATATACTGCAGCTGTTGCGGGGATTGTCATTGCTCTGACGGGTGGATCACGCTTTAGCGTTTCCGGTCCGACTGCGGCATTTGTGGTAATTCTCTATCCCGTGTCGCAACAGTTTGGACTGGCAGGACTGCTGGTTGCGACCTTGCTGTCGGGGATCTTTTTGATTCTGATGGGTCTGGCACGCTTTGGTCGCCTGATTGAGTATATTCCGGTTTCCGTCACCTTAGGTTTCACATCGGGTATCGGGATCACCATCGGTACCATGCAGATTAAAGATTTTCTCGGTCTGCAAATGGCCCATGTCCCGGAACATTATCTACAAAAAGTCGGCGCATTATTTATGGCGCTGCCGACCATTAACGTGGGCGATGCCGCAATTGGCATTGTGACGCTAGGTATTCTTGTTTTCTGGCCGCGTCTGGGCATTCGTTTACCCGGTCACCTTCCGGCCTTGCTGGCTGGTTGCGCGGTGATGGGGATTGTTAACCTGCTCGGCGGACATGTTGCTACCATCGGTTCGCAATTCCACTACGTCCTGGCCGATGGTTCTCAGGGTAACGGTATTCCGCAACTGCTGCCGCAACTGGTGCTGCCGTGGGATCTGCCTAATTCAGAATTCACGCTAACCTGGGATTCTATTCGCACACTGCTGCCTGCGGCATTCTCAATGGCAATGCTCGGCGCAATCGAATCTCTGCTCTGCGCCGTGGTGCTGGATGGTATGACCGGGACGAAACACAAGGCGAATAGCGAACTGGTTGGACAAGGACTGGGGAATATCATCGCTCCGTTCTTTGGTGGTATTACCGCTACAGCTGCCATCGCGCGTTCTGCCGCTAACGTCCGTGCCGGGGCAACGTCCCCTATCTCGGCGGTGATCCACTCTATTCTGGTTATTCTTGCCCTGCTGGTACTGGCACCGCTGCTCTCCTGGCTGCCGCTTTCCGCTATGGCAGCCCTGCTGTTGATGGTGGCGTGGAACATGAGTGAAGCGCATAAAGTGGTCGACTTGCTGCGTCATGCGCCGAAAGATGACATCATCGTCATGCTGCTGTGCATGTCGCTGACCGTGCTGTTTGATATGGTTATTGCCATCAGCGTGGGGATCGTGCTGGCATCGCTGCTGTTTATGCGTCGTATCGCACGTATGACTCGCCTGGCACCGGTAGTCGTAGATGTTCCAGACGATGTCCTGGTTCTGCGCGTTATTGGCCCGCTGTTTTTTGCTGCTGCTGAAGGCTTATTCACGGACCTGGAGTCACGTCTTGAAGGCAAACGGATTGTGATTCTGAAGTGGGATGCCGTTCCGGTACTTGATGCTGGTGGTCTTGATGCGTTCCAGCGTTTTGTGAAGCGTCTGCCCGAAGGATGTGAACTGCGCGTGTGCAACGTGGAATTCCAGCCTCTGCGCACTATGGCTCGCGCAGGCATTCAACCGATCCCGGGACGCCTCGCGTTCTTCCCGAATCGTCGCGCGGCGATGGCGGATTTATAAGTACGAGTTTGGCCAGTCAGCGCAAACTGACTGGTCAGCAAACTGCATTATTTGTTAGCTATGACGGCGATTATCGCTACGGCGGCAACGTTTGTCATAGTGGCGAACCCACCAGTAACGGTCGCACACCTGTTCATGCCCGCCAACACGGGCACCCGCCAGCCAGAGAATGGCACCGACGAAAATACTTAGCACTGCACCATGTGCGAAATACTGGGGCATATTAAACTGTGGTAACTGGTTGAGGATTGAATACCCCACGCCGACCACCATTACCACCAGACCCAACCCCATGAGCACGTTACCGAGTAACGAAGCGTTTTTGCGTTTCATATGTCACCTCCGGAACTTTCTGGGTTGTAACAGGGAATACCCCTCTTCCTTATGTGTAAAGTATAGACAACACCCTGTGGGTTATGTGCGGGCGTGATCACAATTACAACCCTTATTTCAACAAAACTTTACAAATAAACGCCTGAACACCTTGACTTTCTAATAGTCCACTCAGGCAATTATTACGTTATCTGCATTTGATACGCAGTTTTTTGTCAAGCGGGGCCGCAACCAGTAAACTACGCGCCAGTTATGTACACACTCAGGACAAAAAAACGTGACGATTAAATTGATTGTCGGCCTGGCGAACCCCGGTGCTGAATACGCCGCAACGCGACATAATGCTGGTGCCTGGTTCGTTGACTTACTGGCAGAGCGTTTGCGCGCTCCGCTGCGCGAAGAGGCTAAATTCTTTGGTTATACTTCGCGAGTCACCCTTGGAGGCGAAGATGTCCGCCTGTTAGTCCCGACTACATTTATGAATCTCAGCGGCAAAGCCGTTGCGGCGATGGCCAGTTTTTTCCGCATTAATCCGGACGAAATTCTGGTGGCCCACGACGAACTGGATCTGCCTCCTGGCGTCGCCAAATTTAAGTTGGGCGGTGGCCATGGTGGTCACAATGGACTGAAAGACATCATCAGTAAATTGGGTAATAACCCTAACTTTCACCGTTTACGCATCGGAATCGGTCATCCGGGCGATAAAAATAAAGTTGTCGGTTTTGTGTTAGGCAAACCGCCTGTTAGTGAACAGAAGTTAATTGATGAAGCCATCGACGAAGCGGCGCGTTGTACTGAAATGTGGTTTACAGATGGCTTGACCAAAGCAACGAACCGATTGCACGCCTTTAAAGCGCAATAAGTCGTTGTCTGCGGCATTTTTGCCGAGTGCCGTGTATAATAGGCAAAGTTATTTCCATTTCTGCAATCTGTTAGCAATAACAGGTTGATTATTAAGATATTAAGGTGATTTAAATCATGGGATTCAAATGCGGTATCGTCGGTTTGCCCAACGTCGGGAAATCTACCCTGTTCAACGCGCTGACCAAAGCCGGTATTGAAGCGGCCAACTTTCCATTCTGCACCATTGAGCCGAACACAGGCGTCGTACCAATGCCTGACCCTCGCCTGGATCAACTGGCTGAAATCGTAAAACCGCAGCGTACGCTTCCCACGACCATGGAATTTGTCGATATCGCCGGTCTGGTAAAAGGCGCATCGAAAGGCGAAGGTCTGGGTAACCAGTTCCTGACTAACATCCGTGAAACCGAAGCGATCGGTCACGTTGTTCGCTGCTTTGAAAATGACAACATCATTCACGTTTCCGGCAAAGTTAACCCGGCGGACGATATTGAAGTTATCAACACCGAACTGGCGCTGGCAGACCTCGACACCTGCGAACGTGCGATTCATCGCGTACAGAAGAAAGCCAAAGGTGGCGATAAAGACGCGAAAGCTGAGCTGGCGGTCCTGGAAAAATGCCTGCCCCAGCTGGAAAACGCAGGTATGCTGCGCGCGCTGGATTTAAGCGCTGAAGAGAAAGCGGCTATTCGTTACCTGAGCTTCCTGACGCTGAAACCAACAATGTACATCGCCAACGTCAACGAAGACGGTTTTGAAAACAACCCATATCTTGACCAGGTGCGTGAAATCGCGGCGAAAGAAGGTTCTGTTGTGGTTCCGGTTTGTGCTGCTGTTGAAGCAGACATTGCCGAACTGGACGACGAAGAACGTGACGAGTTTATGCAGGAGCTTGGGCTGGAAGAGCCGGGCCTGAACCGTGTGATCCGTGCCGGTTATAAGCTGCTGAACCTGCAAACTTACTTCACCGCTGGGGTGAAAGAAGTGCGTGCATGGACCATTCCGGTTGGAGCAACCGCGCCGCAGGCAGCGGGCAAAATCCATACTGATTTTGAAAAAGGCTTTATCCGTGCACAAACCATCTCGTTTGAAGATTTCATCACTTACAAAGGTGAACAAGGCGCGAAAGAAGCAGGCAAAATGCGTGCAGAAGGTAAAGATTACATCGTTAAAGATGGCGATGTGATGAACTTCCTTTTCAACGTCTAATTAATTTGTTGTCTCATGAGGTTTCGCTAAATCTCATGAAGAGCGCAAAAGTATATAAAATCCACGCAATTGCGTGGATTTTTCATTTCACCGAGTCCTAATCATTCTTGTAACATCCTACACTTTTGTGCTTATTGCCTACAGTGAACCACCAGAATAATTAAAGACATCAGTGTTCAGATGACGGATATCTCATTAGTAGTGATATAACGTAAGTTTTTGTTCCACTACACATCACCCCCTTCACAGCTGATCAATATTGATCACGCTCCAATATGCTGGCGAGAAAAGGACTTACCTGAAGGGTAATATCCCGCAGATAAAGTCCCCGAATAATGAGATTACGTGCGAACCTGGCAAGATGAAAATGATAACCAGTAGCACAATAACAACGATAGGCCAGAAAACCCATTGACCAAAAATGAATATCGATGTTTTTTGCTTTTTCTTATTAGTAATGCAAAAATGGCGCATATTGTTTTTGTTATGCAGATACATCAAGCGAAAACCCCATAACTAATTAGGATTATTACAAAAAATCTTCACCAAATTTTTTAACCGCTGTTTGTTGTAATATTTTTGCCATATTCATAGTAACGAATTGGAATAAGTAACGACAACTTAGGGAATAACTCGATCTAAACTCACCTTTGTAAGGGGGATGTTAAATATATATTAATTCCTGTGTTTCTGATTTTGCCCGGTAATAGAGAATTATTCTCATAGCAGCTCATCATGATTGCACCATACAAATATCATGATGATAAGAGGATATTATTCATTGATTTAAACAAAATGACAAAATCCATAGACCCATAGTCTGGGTACTATATAGGAGTGGTATGGGCATCAAACAACACAATGGGAATACCAAAGCAGATCGTCTCGCTGAATTAAAAATCCGTTCGCCCTCAATTCAACTGATAAAATTTGGCGCTATTGGTTTGAATGCAATTATCTTTTCCCCCCTGCTGATAGCTGCTGATACAGGAAGTCAATATGGCACCAATATTACTATTAATGATGGTGACAGAATTACAGGAGATACCGCCGATCCATCAGGAAACCTCTATGGTGTAATGACCCCAGCAGGAAACACGCCTGGCAATATCAACCTGGGTAATGATGTCACCGTCAATGTCAACGACGCCTCTGGATATTCAAAAGGAATCATTATTCAGGGCAAAAACAGCTCCCTGACAGCTAACCGACTCACAGTAGATGTTGTTGGTCAAACCTCTGCCATCGGCATTAACTTAATTGGTGACTATACCCATGCTGACTTAGGCACAGGCAGCACCATTAAGAGTAACGATGACGGCATCATTATTGGGCATAGCTCAACACTAACAGCCACTCAATTCACCATTGAAAACTCGAACGGTATAGGCCTAACCATCAATGACTATGGCACCAGTGTCGATCTTGGAAGCGGAAGTAAAATCACGACCGATGGAAGTACAGGTGTTTATATCGGTGGTCTCAACGGCAATAACGCCAATGGTGCTGCGCGTTTTACGGCTACAGACCTGACAATCGATGTTCAGGGCTACAGCGCCATGGGGATAAACGTACAGAAAAACTCTGTTGTCGATCTCGGAACAAACAGTACCATTAAAACCAATGGCGATAATGCTCACGGCCTCTGGAGCTTTGGCCAGGTTAGCGCGAATGCACTCACTGTTGATGTAACTGGAGCCGCGGCCAATGGCGTCGAAGTTCGTGGTGGTACAACCACTATCGGTGCAGATAGCCATATTTCTTCCGCGCAGGGCGGTGGCCTCGTCACCAGTGGTTCAGACGCGATAATCAATTTTACTGGCACGGCAGCGCAACGAAACAGCATCTTTTCCGGCGGTTCTTATGGTGCCTCGGCCCAGACGGCAACGGCTGTTGTCAACATGCAAAATACCGATATTACAGTTGATCGTAATGGCAGTCTGGCGCTGGGTTTGTGGGCGCTCAGCGGCGGTAGAATAACCGGAGACAGTTTGGCTATCACCGGCGCGGCAGGAGCCAGGGGAATTTATGCCATGACCAACAGCCAGATCGACCTCACGAGCGATCTGGTCATTGATATGAGTACACCCGACCAGATGGCCATTGCAACGCAACATGACGATGGTTATGCCGCCAGCCGCATCAACGCCTCGGGTCGTATGCTTATCAACGGTAGCGTTCTTTCCAAAGGTGGGCTAATCAATCTGGATATGCACCCTGGGTCGGTTTGGACAGGTTCCTCCCTCAGCGATAATGTCAATGGCGGAAAACTGGACGTTGCAATGAATAACAGCGTCTGGAACGTAACAAGTAATTCTAATCTCGACACGCTGGCGCTGAGCCATTCAACTGTCGATTTTGCCAGCCACGGGTCAACTGCCGGCACATTTGCCACATTAAACGTAGAGAACCTGAGCGGTAACAGTACCTTTATTATGCGTGCTGATGTTGTTGGCGAGGGTAATGGCGTTAATAATAAAGGGGATTTATTGAATATCAGCGGGAGTAGTGCTGGTAATCACGTATTGGCTATCCGCAACCAGGGCAGCGAGGCCACAACGGGAAATGAAGTTCTGACAGTGGTAAAAACCACTGACGGCGCGGCCTCGTTCAGCGCGTCTTCTCAGGTTGAGTTGGGGGGATATCTGTACGATGTGCGTAAAAATGGCACTAACTGGGAGCTTTACGCTTCCGGGACAGTTCCGGAACCGACTCCTAATCCTGAACCCACACCAACTCCCGCTCAGCCTCCCATAGTCAACCCCGATCCTACGCCTGAACCCGCTCCCACGCCTAAACCCACCACGACCGCAGATGCTGGCGGCAATTATCTCAATGTCGGTTACTTATTGAACTATGTTGAAAACCGTACGCTGATGCAACGGATGGGTGACCTGCGAAATCAGAGTAAAGACGGTAATATCTGGTTGCGCAGTTATGGGGGAAGCCTGGACTCCTTTGCCAGTGGCAAACTGAGCGGCTTTGACATGGGTTACAGCGGTATCCAGTTTGGTGGGGATAAACGTCTCTCTGATGTAATGCCGTTGTATGTCGGTCTGTATATTGGCTCAACACATGCATCGCCGGACTATAGCGGAGGCGACGGTACCGCACGTTCAGACTACATGGGAATGTACGCCAGTTACATGGCACAAAACGGTTTTTACAGCGATCTCGTTATAAAAGCATCGCGCCAGAAAAATAGTTTCCACGTACTGGACAGTCAGAACAACGGCGTTAACGCCAACGGCACTGCGAATGGAATGAGCATCTCCCTGGAAGCCGGGCAGAGGTTCAACCTGTCCCCTACTGGTTATGGGTTCTATATAGAGCCGCAAACCCAGCTTACATACAGCCACCAGAATGAGATGGCTATGAAGGCGAGTAATGGCCTCAATATACATCTGAATCACTACGAATCGCTGCTGGGGCGTGCCAGCATGATACTGGGATATGACATCACCGCAGGCAATAGCCAGCTGAATATCTATGTGAAGACTGGCGCTATCCGCGAGTTTTCAGGGGATACAGAATATCTGTTGAACAACTCCCGGGAGAAGTACAGTTTCAAAGGTAATGGCTGGAATAATGGCGTGGGAGTCAGTGCACAGTATAACAAACAGCACACATTCTATCTCGAAGCGGATTACACGCAGGGTAACCTCTTTGATCAGAAGCAAGTCAACGGAGGATATCGCTTCAGCTTTTAAGTGCGGGATAGACAAGTCCTTAAACGATGCTGAAAAATGTTAGCGTGCGCCGGAATGAAATATAGATCACTCTGATGTATCAGAAATCGTTTCTGTCTTTCATACCCGGCGCTTAAACTGCCCTGCATCAATGCCATGTTGCTTCATTTTCCGCCACAGCGTAGTGCGGCCGATTCCAAGTAAAGCCGACATTTCCTGAATGCGACCGCCTGTGACCTGGGCTGCGTTAATAATTGCCTCTTTTTCAACTTCCGCAAATGACAGACTGGTGGAAAGGCGTGTGGCGCTGACATCATCTGTTGCCTGCTCGGTAAACAGATGTTCCGGCAAATCACTGACGCGAATGCGCCCATTATCACTACTCAGAGCAAGATTCTCGATGACGCTGTAAAGTTCAAAATCGTTGCCAGGCCATGCACAGGAAACCAGGCGAGCGAGGGCATCGTCATCAATTTTCAGCCGCGTAGAGAAGCGTTTTTCAAGACTGCGTAATTTGTTATTCACCAGCGCCGGAATGCTGCCACGCCGCATACGCAGAGGCGGGATGGTAATTTCAAATGCATGCAACGCGTAATACAGCTGGCGACTAAAACGATTTTGTTCCACCAGCATTGCGAGGTCCGCGGTCGTTGTGGCAATCACTTTGACATCAACTGGTATTAAACGCCGCGCATCCAGTCGCGTGATAACACCCTGCTTGATAACCTGAAGCAAAGCAGACTGTAACTCCACCGCCAGATATTCAATCTTTTCAAGAAACAGCGTGCCGCCGTGTGCCAGTTCCAGCCGACTCAGACGGCCATTTTCATTGTCCGTGCGATCGCCACCAATAAATTCTTCCGCCAGCGCCGCATCACCATATAACTCACAATTGACGGCGATATAAGGACCTGCAGCACGCTCGCTTTCATTATGAATTGCCTGACTTAGCAGTGCCTTTCCCACGCCCTCTTCTCCACAAAGCAGGACAGGAAAGCTACTGCGCGCCGCCTGGCGACCAAAATGAATCAAGCGGCGGGTTTGCGGATCGTCCTGTGGCATATGAGCGAAGGTATGGCTGACTTTTCCTAATTGACTGGTCATCAACTGCCGCATCTGTTCCACAGGATGGAGCAACAAAATAAAGCTGGTTCCCTGCGTTTCTATTATCGGTTTAAGGGTTATCACCGCATCAATAAACTGATGCTGACTTTCAAAGGTTGCTTCTACGTGTTTGAGCGGATGTGCCTGTTTTATTGCTTGTTGCAATACGGCGGGTAACGTTAAGAGTTCAGTGATTGCCCTTCCCTGACTTGCCGTCGCGTCAAGGCGCAAGACCCGCGCCGCCTGGGCATTAATAAATTGCAAATTACCCTGCTCGTCCCAGCTAATCACGCCATCATCCATACTTTCTAACAGGGCATTAAGTTGATTTAAATGACGGTTAGTTTCAGCGAGCAAACTGTCCGTCAGCAGTAAATTTCCGACCTCGCGGGCGATTGCCAACGTCAACGGCAAATCAGCTGCGGTAGTTTGCTCAACCGGACACGCCAGCGCTATTGTTCCCGTCAATCGGCCCTTGCTGTCAAACAACGGCGTTGCACAAAAGGCCCAGTTCCAGAGTGCCTGTTTGAAATGTTGATCGGCCATCGTTTTCACGGCCTGACCAGAGATAGCCGCTAACGATAGCGCACAAGTACCAATAATTCCCTCGGCGCAATACGTGCCGTCATTGAATCCCAGTGCACTTAGCTGCTGCAAGGTTTGCGGATCGCCATTACGGCTGAGAATGCAGGCGGTTTCATCGAGGATAAACAGCGCACACTCTCGCGGTGCCATATATTCCCAGGCATCTTCCAGCGCAGCCTGCCCGAGCGTCAGCATCGCTTTCTTACGCCGATAAATAGAAGCAAATGTCACGCCCTGGGCCTGATGTGGTACGTTCCATGTCTCCCGTTTCATCAGCTTATTGCATCGCTCCCAGGAGGTTGCAATTAAGGGAGATATGCCCCGACCATCGTTGTTAAAAGCGCCACTCATATCCCGCATCCCTTATGACAAAAGGTGTTCCGGCTCGCAATTTTAAGTATTAATACACGTAAAAGTTTCAATATGGAACATTCATTAAAGCATATGTTTCACTATGAAACATAATTTGGGCTAATTTTCTTTTCCCTTGCCTGATGCACAATGGATTCATCGGCAGTCAGTGGTCGCCGTGTCGTTGAACATCATCCATGCCCTACCGTAATTGCTGGAGCAAAATAATGAAAAAATTGATCAATGATGTGCAAGACGTACTGGACGAACAACTGGCAGGACTGGCGAAAGCGCATCCATCGCTGACACTGCATCAGGATCCGGTGTATGTCACCCGAGCTGATGCCCCTGTTGCAGGAAAAGTCGCCCTGCTGTCGGGTGGCGGCAGCGGACACGAGCCGATGCACTGTGGTTATATCGGTCAGGGGATGCTTTCGGGGGCCTGTCCGGGCGAAATTTTCACCTCACCGACGCCCGATAAAATCTTTGAATGCTCCATGCAAATTGATGGCGGCGAAGGTGTACTGTTGATTATCAAAAATTACACCGGCGATATTCTTAACTTTGAAACAGCGACCGAGTTACTGCACGATAGCGGCGTAAAAGTGACCACTGTGGTCATTGATGACGACGTTGCGGTAAAAGACAGTCTTTATACCGCCGGGCGACGCGGCGTTGCCAACACCGTATTAATTGAAAAACTCGTAGGCGCAGCGGCGGAGCGTGGCGACTCACTGGACGCCTGTGCGGAACTGGGGCGTAAGTTGAATAATCAAGGCCACTCAATAGGTATCGCTCTCGGTGCCTGTACCGTTCCTGCCGCGGGCAAACCTTCTTTTACCCTGGCGGATAATGAGATGGAGTTTGGCGTCGGCATTCATGGTGAGCCGGGTATTGACCGCCGCTCCTTCTCTTCCCTTGATCAAACCGTCGATGAAATGTTCGACACCCTGCTGGAAAATGGCTCATACCATCGCACTTTGCGTTTCTGGGATTATCAACAAGGCAGTTGGCAGGAAGAACAACAAACCAAACAACCGCTCCAGTCTGGCGATCGGGTGATTGCGCTGGTTAACAATCTTGGCGCAACTCCGCTTTCTGAGCTGTACGGCGTCTATAACCGCCTGACCACACGTTGCCAGCAAGCGGGATTGACTATCGAACGTAATTTAATTGGCGCGTACTGCACCTCACTGGATATGACCGGTTTCTCAATCACCTTACTGAAAGTTGATGACGAAACGCTGGCACTCTGGGACGCCCCGGTCCACACCCCGGCCCTTAACTGGGGTAAATAAGGAGAAAGCAATGTCACTGAGCAGAACTCAAATTGTTAACTGGCTCACTCGTTGTGGCGATATTTTCAGCACCGAGAGCGAGTATCTTACCGGACTGGATCGCGAAATTGGCGACGCTGACCACGGGCTAAATATGAACCGAGGCTTTAGCAAAGTGGTGGAAAAACTCCCTGCTATCGCAGATAAAGATATCGGTTTCATTCTCAAGAATACCGGTATGACGCTGCTTTCCAGCGTCGGTGGTGCCAGTGGTCCGCTGTTCGGTACCTTCTTTATCCGCGCCGCACAGGCGACCCAGGCACGGCAAAGCCTGACACTGGAAGAGCTTTATCAGATGTTCCGCGATGGCGTGGACGGCGTAATCAGTCGCGGGAAAGCCGAACCTGGCGATAAAACCATGTGTGATGTGTGGGTGCCGGTGGTGGAATCGTTACGTCAGTCCAGCGAGCAAAATCTCTCTGTTCCGGTGGCGCTCGAAGCTGCCAGTAGAATCGCCGAATCCGCTGCACAAAGTACGATTACGATGCAAGCCCGCAAAGGCCGCGCCAGTTATCTCGGTGAACGCAGTATTGGTCACCAGGATCCCGGCGCGACCTCGGTGATGTTTATGATGCAAATGTTGGCGTTAGCCGCAAAAGAGTAAGGAATTGGTGATGGTAAACCTGGTCATAGTTTCACATAGCAGCCGACTGGGAGAAGGTGTCGGTGAATTAGCCCGTCAGATGTTAATGAGTGATAGTTGTAAAATCGCCATTGCCGCGGGAATTGACGATCCACAAAATCCTATTGGTACCGATGCCGTCAAAGTGATGGAGGCCATCGAATCTGTTGCTGATGCCGACCATGTGCTGGTCATGATGGATATGGGTAGCGCATTATTGAGTGCTGAAACTGCGCTGGAATTGCTGGCTCCCAAGATCGCCGCAAAAGTACGTTTGTGTGCTGCGCCGTTGGTCGAAGGTACACTGGCAGCAACGGTCAGCGCGGCCTCGGGAGCGGATATCGACAAAGTTATCTTTGACGCTATGCATGCGCTGGAAGCCAAACGTGAACAACTGGGTTTACCGTCCTCCGACACTAAAATCTCTGACACATGTCCTGCGTACGATGAAGAAGCCCGTTCTCTGGCGGTGGTCATAAAAAACCGTAACGGCCTGCATGTACGTCCGGCCTCCCGGCTGGTTTATACCTTATCGACATTTAATGCCGATATGTTGCTGGAAAAAAACGGCAAATGCGTCACACCAGAGAGTATTAACCAGATTGCGTTACTACAAGTTCGCTATAACGATACGCTGCGCCTGATTGCGAAAGGGCCAGAAGCTGAAGAGGCACTGATCGCTTTCCGTCAGCTGGCTGAAGATAACTTTGGTGAAACGGAGGAAGTTGTTCCACCTACTCTGCGTCCCGTTCCGCCTGTTTCGGGTAAAGCCTTTTATTATCAACCGGTTTTATGTACGGTACAGGCAAAATCAACCCTGACCGTGGAAGAGGAACAAGAACGATTACGCCAGGCCATTGACTTCACGTTATTAGATCTGATGACGTTAACAGCGAAAGCAGAAGCCAGCGGGCTTGACGATATTGCCGCAATCTTTTCTGGTCACCATACACTGTTAGATGATCCGGAACTGCTGGCGGCGGCAAGCGAACTCCTTCAGCACGAACATTGCACGGCAGAATATGCCTGGCAGCAAGTTCTTAAAGAACTTAGCCAGCAATACCAGCAACTGGATGATGAATATCTACAAGCTCGCTATATTGATGTGGACGATCTTCTGCATCGCACCCTGGTCCACCTGACCCAAACGAAAGAAGAACTCCCGCAGTTTAACTCGCCAACTATTCTACTGGCGGAGAACATTTATCCTTCCACAGTACTGCAACTGGATCCGGCGGTTGTAAAAGGTATCTGCCTTAGCGCCGGAAGTCCGGTTTCCCACAGCGCCCTAATCGCCCGTGAGCTGGGGATTGGCTGGATTTGCCAGCAGGGTGAGAAACTGTATGCGATACAACCAGAAGAAACGCTAACGCTGGACGTTAAAACGCAACGTTTCAACCGTCAGGGTTAAGCCACTGTTCGGATGGCATCGTTCTGATGTCATCCGGCAATTTACTCAGCACTAATGGTTTTTAACTACCTGTTATATTTTTCACCAATTTATGATGATTTTTCTTCGCTAATCACGAACCCAACGCCGCTGGCTGGCTAATAAACAGACGTTATTTGATCACTCTATTTCGCCGTTATTTATCCCTTTAATTCCCTTTTCTAAAATGCCTGACAGTTCGCAGAATGAGATTTCGATCATGCAGCTAGTGCGATCCTGAACTAAGGTTTTCTGATACTTGAATACCGTTTTATTCGGTTTCGCCAAAGGAGAATGATTGATGAAATCCCCCGCACCTTCTCGCCCGCAAAAAATGGCGTTAATTCCAGCCTGTATCTTTTTGTGTTTCGCTGCGCTATCGGTGCAGGCAGAAGAAACACCGGTAACACCACAGCCGCCTGATATTTTATTAGGGCCGCTGTTTAATGATGTGCAAAACGCCAAACTTTTTCCGGACCAAAAAACCTTTGCCGATGCCGTGCCGAACAGCGATCCGCTGATGATCCTTGCTGATTATCGGATGCAGCAAAACCAGAGCGGATTTGATCTGCGCCATTTCGTTAACGTCAATTTCACCCTGCCGAAAGAAGGCGAGAAATATGTTCCGCCAGAGGGGCAGTCACTGCGCGAACATATTGACGGACTTTGGCCGGTATTAACGCGTTCTACCGAAAACACAGAAAAATGGGATTCTCTGTTACCGCTGCCGGAACCTTATGTCGTGCCGGGCGGACGTTTTCGCGAGGTATATTACTGGGACAGTTACTTCACCATGTTAGGACTTGCCGAAAGCGGTCACTGGGATAAAGTCGCGGATATGGTGGCCAATTTTGCTCATGAAATAGACACTTACGGTCATATTCCCAACGGCAACCGCAGTTACTATTTAAGCCGCTCGCAACCGCCCTTCTTTGCCCTGATGGTAGAGTTACTGGCGCAGCATGAAGGCGATGCCGCGTTGAAGCAATACCTGCCGCAAATGCAAAAAGAATATGCTTACTGGATGGACGGTGTTGAAAACCTGCAAGCCGGACAACAGGAAAAACGCGTTGTCAAACTTCAGGATGGTACCCTTCTCAACCGCTACTGGGACGATCGCGATACGCCACGACCAGAGTCATGGGTGGAAGATATTGCCACCGCCAAAAGCAATCCGAATCGACCTGCCACTGAAATTTACCGCGACCTGCGCTCTGCCGCTGCGTCTGGCTGGGATTTCAGCTCGCGCTGGATGGACAACCCGCAGCAGTTAAATACCTTACGCACCACCAGCATCGTACCGGTCGATCTGAACAGCCTGATGTTTAAAATGGAAAAAATCCTCGCCCGCGCCAGCAAAGCTGCCGGAGATAACGCGATGGCAAACCAGTACGAAACGCTGGCAAATGCCCGTCAAAAAGGGATCGAAAAATACCTGTGGAACGATCAACAAGGCTGGTATGCCGATTACGACCTGAAAAGTCATAAAGTGCGCAATCAGTTAACCGCGGCCGCCCTGTTCCCGCTGTACGTCAATGCGGCAGCGAAAGATCGCGCCAACAAAATGGCGACGGCGACGAAAACACATCTGCTGCAACCCGGCGGCCTGAACACCACGTCGGTGAAAAGTGGGCAACAATGGGATGCGCCAAATGGCTGGGCACCGTTACAGTGGGTCGCGACAGAAGGATTACAAAACTACGGGCAAAAAGAGGTGGCGATGGACATTAGCTGGCACTTCCTGACCAATGTTCAGCACACCTATGACCGGGAGAAAAAGCTGGTGGAAAAATATGATGTCAGCACCACCGGAACGGGGGGCGGCGGTGGCGAATATCCATTACAGGATGGCTTTGGCTGGACCAATGGCGTGACGCTGAAAATGCTGGATTTGATCTGCCCGAAAGAGCAACCGTGTGACAATGTTCCGGCGACGCGTCCGACCGTTAAGTCAGCAACGACGCAACCCTCAACCAAAGAGGCACAACCCACACCTTAACCAGCGCTTACTCCGACAACGTCATTCGGCTTCTCCGGATGGCGTTGTCGGCAGATAACACCATAGCTATGGTGTTTTCTACACAGACGGTTTTTCAAGTCCTGGCGGGAAGTATTGCGCAAATGTTTGCCATACGTGGTTGCCGAAGATAGCGTCATTTCTACGGGTAAGTGTTTCACTATCATCCCCCGGTGATTTATACCGACGTTGCCTATATAAAGCATCGATTGCTACCTGAATATTGTTACGGTGTTCACTCATCAACGTTTTTTTGCTTTCTGGAGTTAAATTAATAATCACATAATCCAGACACTCCAGAGAATTTAGCAACCAAAAAAAGAATTCAGACCATTCCTCTTCGCGTAACTGAAGCATTGCCGAACGGGTATTTTGGCTTAATCTGCCAGAAGGATTGATCAATTCTAAATGTTCAATAAGCGCAGCCAAAACCGCCTCACTATCCGCCCCATTTTTAACGCCTGACTGGCTACTGTCTAAAATATTTATTTTCTGAATCACACCAAAAACAACGAAACAATAATTAAAAAAGGATTCTGTTGTTGTTACCGGGAACCGACTTTATCGGGCATCTAAGTGCTATATTGATTTGTTCCACCCGTAAAGCAGGTGTCGAGTATACGTTCTGATGTGAAAGCGGATAGCGGCATCTGTATCGCTATCCGCCTTATGAAAATCTTATTCTCTTCGCAGGAGGCGGAATACGCCCAGAACGAGAATAGCTCCCACCACCGCCACCAGGAAGCTGTGCAGATTAAAACCACTGATGGAGCCGCCAATGCCAAACATGGTCGCCAGCCAGCCGCCGACCACCGCACCGACTATCCCGAGAATACAGGTCAGGAAAAATCCACCACCATCACGCCCCGGCATGATTAGCTTGGCGATAATGCCGGCTATCAGGCCAAAAATAATCCAGGCAATAATTCCCATGTTCAGGCCCTCGTTTCGATGAATCGGACGCAAGAAATGCTTACGTCAACGCTCTAAGTATAGGCAAGGGCGGGATCGATGCTGGGCGTATGTCGGCTGATTTAAGAACAACATGTAAAAAATATTCACGCATTTGTATTAAGTTTTGTTAACTGTGACCGATAAACCAAAGACAGTTTATCAGTCAGGAGTTTTTCCGCGTGAGTCATTACCATGAGCAGTTCCTGAAACAAAATCCGTTAGCCGTCCTGGGCGTGTTACGCGATTTGCACAAAGCCGCAATTCCTTTGCGTCTCAGTTGGAATGGCGGGCAGCTGATCAGCAAAATACTGGCAATAACCCCGGATAAACTGGTGCTGGATTTCGGCAGTCAAGCCGAAGACAACATCGCCGTGCTAAAGGCACAGCACATTACCATTACCGCCGAAACTCAGGGTGCGAAAGTCGAGTTTACTGTTGAACAACTACAGCAGAGTGAATACTTGCAGCTTCCGGCATTTATCACCGTACCGCCTCCCACCTTATGGTTTGTACAACGACGCCGATATTTCCGCATCTCCGCCCCACTCCATCCGCCTTATTTTTGCCAGACCAAACTGGCGGATAACAGTACGTTACGTTTCCGCCTGTATGATTTGTCGTTAGGCGGCATGGGCGCATTACTGGAAACAGCAAAGCCTGCCGAATTACAAGAAGGCATGCGCTTCGCTCAGATTGAAGTCAACATGGGGCAATGGGGTGTTTTTCACTTTGACGCCCAGTTAATCTCCATCAGCGAGCGCAAAGTGATTGATGGCAAGAATGAAACCATCACCACTCCCCGTCTGAGCTTCCGTTTTCTTAACGTCAGCCCGACGGTGGAGCGGCAATTACAGCGGATTATTTTCTCTCTCGAGCGAGAAGCCCGGGAAAAAGCGGACAAAGTGCGCGACTGATTTACATCGCGTCCAGTGCCTGCTCAAGTTTGTAGATATAGCGCGGAGCCTGCGGCGCAGGATGATTTCGCGCTACGTGATCGAGGAACTCGTCAGCATCCAAATCGTTGATTTTGCTGATCGCCTTTTTCCGATCTGACGAGAAAGTCCGTAGCAGCGCACCTGCCCCGTTAGCGTATGACACCACCAGCGCATATTGCAGTACCTTCGGATCTTCAATGCCTGCCAGCGGGCCGGTTTCCAGAATATTCAGGTAAGCCGCCCCCATTGAAATATTACGCTCTGGATTTTTCAGCTCGCTGGTCGTCGGCTCACCACTCCAGCCCATACGGCGATAAACATCACGTCCGGAGGTTGAAGCTTTTAACTGCATCAAACCAATGGCATTCGATTTACTCACCGCGTTCGGATTACCACCCGATTCGATAGCGATAATCGCCGTGATCAATTGTGGATCGACGCCCCAGGCTGCACCGGCTTTCTGGCTTATTGGCATCCACTGCATCGCACGTTGCACCGGAACTTTCGCGTTCCACGGCGGGTTCGTATAGTCATGCTTTGATGAACAACCCGCTAATAACACAATCAAAAAGGCAAACCATCTCAATTTCACTTCTTCTATCCTTATAGCCTGGAATCGCCGTTGAGGTGACAACGGCACACCTAAGCGGCATGATATACATTTCGTTTCTGTTGTCAGCAAGGAATTGCCATGTCTCTGTTTCACTTAATTGCCCCATCGGGTTACTGCATTAAACAGCACGCCGCGCTGCGTGGTATCCATCGCCTTACCGACGAGGGGCATCAGGTCAATAACGTCGAGGTTATTGCCCGTCGTTGTGAGCGTTTTGCGGGTACGGAAACGGAGCGCCTGGAAGATCTCAATTCCCTTGCCAGACTGACTACCCCCAACACCATCGTGCTGGCTGTACGCGGCGGTTACGGTGCCAGTCGTTTACTGGCAGATATTGACTGGCAGGCACTGGTGGCTCGCCAACAACATGACCCGTTACTCATTTGCGGACATAGCGATTTTACCGCCATTCAGTGCGGTCTTCTGGCGCAAGGCAATGTCATCACCTTTAGCGGCCCCATGCTGGTAGCAAACTTTGGTGCGGATGAACTGAACGCCTTTACCGAGCACCATTTCTGGCTGGCGTTACGCAATAAAACCTTCACCATTGAATGGCAAGGGGAAGGCCCGACATGTCAGACCGAAGGCACGTTGTGGGGAGGCAATCTTGCGATGCTGATTTCACTGATTGGTACACCGTGGATGCCAAAAATTGAGAACGGTATCCTGGTACTGGAAGATATTAACGAGCACCCTTTCCGCGTCGAACGTATGCTGTTGCAGCTCTATCATGCGGGAATTTTGCCACGTCAGAAGGCGATTATTCTCGGTAGCTTTAGCGGCAGCACGCCCAATGATTATGACGCAGGTTACAACCTGGAGTCAGTGTACGCGTTTTTGCGTTCCCGCCTGTCGATTCCACTCATTACCGGCCTCGATTTTGGTCATGAACAACGCACGGTTACGCTGCCGTTGGGCGCACATGCCATTCTGAATAACACCCGGGAAGGCACTCAGTTGACGATTAGCGGTCATCCTGTTCTTAAAATGTAAAAAAATCACGCTTCAGGGCTAAGTAAAACGCTGTCTCTGCCGCTAATATGGTAGGGTTTATATAAGAGACAGCGTAATCAGGAGTAACCGACCGTTGGATGCCACAACAATAATTAGCCTTTTCATCTTAGGATCCATCCTTGTCACCAGCAGTATATTACTTAGTTCATTTTCTTCCCGTCTTGGCATTCCTATTCTGGTTATTTTTCTGGCGATCGGCATGCTGGCAGGAGTCGATGGCGTCGGCGGTATCCCGTTTGATAATTACCCCTTCGCCTACATGGTAAGTAACCTGGCACTGGCGATTATTTTGCTCGACGGCGGGATGCGCACTCAGGCCAGTTCCTTTCGTGTGGCGTTAGGACCGGCACTGTCGCTGGCGACGCTGGGCGTGCTTATCACCTCTGGTTTAACCGGCATGATGGCGGCGTGGCTGTTTAATCTTGATTTGATTGAAGGCTTATTAATCGGCGCTATCGTCGGCTCTACCGATGCTGCAGCGGTCTTTTCTCTGCTGGGTGGTAAGGGGCTTAACGAACGTGTTGGCTCGACGCTGGAAATTGAATCCGGCAGTAATGATCCAATGGCGGTCTTTCTGACGATTACCCTGATTGCGATGATCCAGCAACATGAAAGCAGTGTCAGTTGGATGTTCGTGGTCGATATTCTGCAGCAATTTGGCCTCGGGATTGTCATCGGACTTGGCGGTGGTTATTTACTGCTGCAAATGATTAATCGCATCGCCCTGCCTGCCGGATTATATCCATTGCTGGCATTAAGCGGCGGTATTTTAATTTTTGCTTTAACCACGGCGCTGGAAGGCAGCGGTATTCTGGCTGTTTATCTGTGCGGTTTTCTGCTGGGTAATCGGCCGATTCGCAACCGCTACGGCATCCTGCAAAATTTCGACGGCCTCGCCTGGCTGGCGCAAATCGCCATGTTCCTGGTGCTGGGGCTATTGGTTAACCCAAGCGATCTGCTGCCTATTGCCATTCCGGCGCTCATTTTGTCGGCATGGATGATATTCTTCGCCCGTCCCCTTTCGGTATTTGCTGGATTGCTCCCCTTCCGCGGTTTCAATCTGCGTGAGCGCGTGTTTATCAGCTGGGTAGGATTACGCGGCGCGGTGCCAATCATCCTGGCCGTGTTCCCGATGATGGCGGGGCTGGAGAATGCACGTCTGTTCTTTAATGTCGCCTTCTTTGTGGTTCTGGTTTCACTGCTCTTGCAGGGAACATCACTTTCGTGGGCGGCTAAAAAAGCCAAAGTGGTGGTTCCGCCAGTGGGACGTCCGGTGTCACGCGTTGGCCTGGATATTCATCCGGAAAATCCGTGGGAGCAGTTTGTTTATCAATTGAGTGCCGATAAATGGTGCGTGGGCGCGGCACTGCGCGATTTGCATATGCCAAAAGAGACGCGTATTGCGGCACTGTTTCGTGATAACCAGTTGCTTCATCCTACCGGCAGCACCCGACTGCGCGAAGGCGATGTGTTGTGTGTAATTGGTCGGGAACGCGATCTTCCGGCGCTCGGTAAACTGTTCAGCCAGTCGCCGCCGGTCGCGCTGGATCAACGCTTCTTTGGTGACTTCATTCTCGAAGCCAGCGCCAAATATGCTGATGTTGCGCTGATATATGGCCTGGAAGACGGGCGAGAATATCGTGATAAGCAGCAAACGCTGGGTGAAATTGTCCAGCAGTTGTTAGGCGCGGCACCGGTTGTCGGTGACCAAGTAGAGTTTGCCGGGATGATCTGGACGGTGGCCGAGAAAGAAGATAATGAAGTGTTGAAGATTGGCGTACGGGTGGCTGAAGAGGAAGCTGAATCTTAAATTTAATGAAGCATCTATCGCCGGTTGCGATGCTTTGCTGAACGCAGCCTGAGCCTGCAATTGTTTGTCGTCCATAATTTAACCTTCATTTGATGTTGAATTGAACATATCAAAATCAGGCAATTACACAAATCTATGTACAGGCTCCATCAAGGGTAAAGCGTGATTTATCTGAAGTCGAGTTCGAGTCAACAATGAAGCGTAAGCGTTTTATGTAGAACGCCTGTGCGGTGAGTTCAGGTTCCGGGGAAATAGTGTCCATTCTTTTAATGGACACTATCATGGGCAATGGCTCTGTCACATTAACAACTACAGTTGCTGACCAGCCGGATGGATGATTTTTTCGCAACCAGAAGACGCTGTCTCCGATCCGGCTTACAACAAGTTACACTGTCACAACCGGGACGCGTAACGCCAGCGCGCACATCAACTCATAGCCCACCGTTCCGGCAGCGGCGGCGACATCATCAATTTTGATCTCCTTGCCCCACAGCTCAACCGGCGTACCAATCCCCGCCTGCGGGCAAGGCGTTAAATCGACCGCTAGCATATCCATCGAGACGGTCCCCACCGTCATGGTGCGCACGCCGTCCACTAAAACAGGGGTACCGGTAGGCGCGTGGCGCGGATAACCGTCGGCGTACCCTGCGGCGACAATGCCGATTCGCTGTTCATCGCGCGCAGTATAGCGACCGCCGTAGCCCACACGCTCACCCGCTTTTAGCGTCTGGACACCAATAATCTCACTGCTTAGCGTCATCACCGGACGTAATCCGGTATTGGCGATATCACGCCACTGACCGGACGGCGAAGCGCCATACAAAATAATGCCAGGCCGAACCCAGTCAAAATGCGCTTCCGGGTGCCACAGAGTCGCCGCCGAATTGGACAACGAACGCCGACACTCCAGCCCTTCCGCCGCCTGCTCAATACGCGCCATCGCGCTGGAAATTCCATCAGGATGTTCCGCTTCGGCAAAATGCGACATCAGGGTCATCTCGCCAACATTCGCCATTGCCCGCAACTGCTGCCAGACGGTAAGCACGCGATCGGGCTGGAAGCCCAACCGATTCATCCCACTGTTCACTTTAAGATAAATATCCAACGGTGCTTTTAGCCGCGCATTTTGCAGTGCTTTGAGCTGCCAGTTGCTGTGTACGCAGGTGGTCAGGCGGTGCTGGTCATAAATCTCCAGATCCTGAGCATGGAAAAATCCTTCCAGCATCAGGATCGGCCCCTTCCAGCCGCGCTCACGTAACGTTATTGCCTCTTCCAGGTTAAGTAATGCAAAGCCATCGGTGGCCCCGAGCGCGCTCCAGATACGCTCAATACCATGCCCGTAAGCGTTCGCTTTTACCACCGACCAGACGCGCGCGTGCGGCGCGGCCTGGCGGACAATGGACAGATTCTGTTTTAATGCCTGCAGATCGAGGCTGGCCTGTATCGGACGGGTCATCTCGTTTCCTTAGCTGTGTGCGCCATGTAAATGGCCCGGACGTGATGGCGTAAATCCACGGCTGTAGCGCGCTACGCTTAGATCCTCATATGGGATCGCTGGCGTGCGACCAGAGAGCAGATCGCTTAACAACTGACCGGAACCGCAAGCCATCGTCCAGCCGAGCGTGCCGTGACCGGTATTCAGCCACAGATTTTTAAAGCGTGTACGCCCGACAACCGGCGTACCGTCTGGCGTCATCGGGCGCAAACCCGTCCAGAAAGTCGCCTGCTCGACATGACCGCCGCGTGGATAGAGATCGCGAACCACCATTTCCAGCGTTTCACGACGCGGTTGCAACAGCTCGGTGTTAAAACCAACAATTTCCGCCATTCCGCCAACACGAATGCGGTTATCGAAACGGGTAATGGCGATTTTGTAGGTTTCATCAAGAATGGTGGATACTGGCGCACCATCTTCCTGCGCAATTGGAATAGTCAGCGAGTAGCCTTTCAGCGGATACACCGGAATATCAACAATGCCTTTGAGCATCGCCGTCGAGTAAGAACCAAACGCCATCACATACGCATCGGCCTTAATCACTTCATCGCCACACTTCACGCCGTAGATTTGCTCGCCGTCGCAAAGCAGTTGGTCAACGGGCGTATTAAAGCGGAATTTAACCCCCGCCTGCTCTGCCATCCGCGCCAGATTCTGGGTAAACAGCTGGCAGTCTCCGGTTTCATCATTGGGCAGTTGCAGACCACCCGTCAGTTTGTGCGCTACTTCTGCCAGCGCGGGCTCCACTTCCGCCAGGCGGCTGGATTCCAGCAGCTGATACGGTACGCCGGCATCTTCCAGCACGGCGATATCGCGGGTCGCATTTTCATACTGTTGTTCGGTACGGAACAGTTGCAGCGTCCCACCCTGACGCCCTTCATACTGAATATTGGTTTCGGCGCGCAATGCTTTCAGGCAATCACGGCTGTATTCCGCCAGACGCACCATCCGCCCTTTGTTTTCCATGTAGTGGCTGGTGTCGCAGTTACGTAACATTTGCCACATCCATTTCAACTGGAACTGCGTACCGTCGAGACGAACCGCCAGCGGCGCATGGCGCTGGAACATCCATTTAATCGCTTTTAAAGGCACACCTGGTGCCGCCCACGGTGCAGCATATCCGGGGGAGATTTGCCCGGCATTCGCGGCGCTGGTTTCCAGGGCGGCCCCCGGCTCCCGATCAATGACGGTGACCTCATGTCCTGCCTGATTTAAGTACCAGGCGCTGGCAACGCCTACCACACCACTTCCCAGTATGACAACTCGCATAGCCACTCCGATAACGGTAGATACAGTAAAAGAATAATAATCTAATTACATCTTGATAACTCAGTTGAAAATATTATTCAACATACGGCTTTTTTATGGTGAGCTGGCTCACATCTCCCTGACTCTGCGGCAATATGGCGTCTTTAGTATCTCCTGCTGAACGCCCTTTTTATCCAGCATAAAATTCCGTTCAGAAGCGGATTAGTGGCACTCTGATAATAAGAAATCGCAAAGAAAAAAATTCTCCGGCGACGCGGTTTTTAACAGGTGTTCTATGCTTGAAATGAGGTGCTCCACACAGAGAGCGCCGACAACAATGAGGTGCGCGTATGGCGACGATCGATTCTATGAATAAGGACACCACACGTTTGAGCGATGGACCCGACTGGACGTTCGACCTGCTGGATGTTTATCTGGCAGAGATAGACCGGGTGGCGAAACTCTACCGGCTGGATACCTACCCGCACCAGATTGAAGTGATAACCTCAGAACAGATGATGGATGCCTACTCCAGCGTCGGCATGCCAATTAACTATCCGCACTGGTCATTCGGTAAAAAGTTTATCGAGACTGAACGGCTGTATAAGCACGGTCAGCAAGGACTGGCCTATGAAATCGTCATTAACTCTAACCCGTGTATCGCTTACCTGATGGAAGAGAACACCATTACCATGCAGGCGCTGGTGATGGCACACGCCTGCTATGGGCATAACTCTTTCTTTAAAAACAATTACTTATTCCGCAGTTGGACCGACGCCAGTTCGATTGTCGATTATCTGATTTTTGCCCGTAAATATATTACCGAGTGCGAAGAACGTTATGGCGTTGATGAAGTAGAACGGCTTCTGGACTCGTGCCACGCGCTGATGAACTACGGCGTGGACCGGTACAAACGCCCGCAAAAAATCTCGCTGCAAGAAGAGAAAGCCCGGCAGAAAAGTCGCGAAGAGTATCTACAAAGTCAGGTCAATATGCTCTGGCGTACCCTGCCGAAGCGCGAGGAAGAGAAAACGGTTGCTGAAGCGCGCCGCTATCCGTCCGAACCACAAGAAAACCTGCTCTATTTTATGGAGAAAAATGCGCCACTGCTGGAATCATGGCAGCGTGAAATCCTGCGTATTGTGCGTAAGGTGAGCCAGTATTTTTATCCGCAAAAACAGACTCAGGTGATGAACGAAGGCTGGGCGACCTTCTGGCACTATACCATCCTTAACCATCTGTATGATGAAGGGAAAGTAACGGAACGTTTTATGCTGGAGTTTTTGCACAGCCACACCAATGTGGTCTTCCAGCCCCCCTATAACAGCCCGTGGTACAGCGGCATCAACCCGTATGCCCTCGGGTTCGCCATGTTCCAGGATATTAAACGGATTTGTCAGTCGCCAACGGAAGAAGACAAATACTGGTTCCCGGATATCGCCGGTTCCGACTGGCTGGAAACGCTGCATTTCGCGATGCGTGATTTCAAAGATGAGAGTTTTATCAGCCAGTTTCTGTCACCGAAAGTGATGCGTGATTTCCGCTTCTTCACCGTGCTGGATGATGATCGGCATAATTATCTGGAGATTTCCGCTATTCATAATGAAGAAGGTTATCGGGAGATCCGTAACCGGTTATCGTCGCAATATAACTTAAGTAATCTGGAGCCGAATATTCAGATCTGGAACGTGGATTTGCGCGGCGACCGTTCGCTGACGCTGCGTTACATTCCACATAATCGCGCACCGCTGGATCGGGGGCGCAAAGAAGTGCTGAAGCATGTGCATCGCCTGTGGGGATTTGATGTGATGCTCGAACAGCAAAACGAAGACGGCAGCATCGAGTTGCTGGAACGTTGCCCGCCAAGAATGGGAAATCTGTAAAAACAACAAAAAACCCCTCGTTTGAGGGGTTTGCTCTTTAAACGGAAGGGATTATCGCCCCTGAATGGCTAAATCACCCGGCAGATTTTTCTGCATCCGGTGCCAAATCTCGCCACTCTCATGCCCATAGCGACGCACTGTTTCGTACACCTGATCGTGCGCGCCTTCACTGCACAACGCCGACAGTTTGTGGTAGAAGCCCAGCGCCAGACTGCGCGCTTCCGGATTGGCGAAATAGTGACGACCAATGCGCGTATACAGCCCTTTCATCCCGTTAAGGATCAGACCGTAAATCGGGTTGCCGGAAGCAAACGCCAGGCCGCGGAATATGTTGTAATCCAGCTCGGCAAAGGCATCGGCGTGATCGGCCACTTCATTAGCGGTAGCCAGCACTTCCTGCGCTTTATCGGGATGCTGACGAAACGCGGTGCGAATAAAAATAGTGGAAATATTGGTACGCACCGACAGCAAATTATCAATAAGCTGCGGCACACTTTCGTGATCCAGTCGCGCCAGTGTTTCAAGGATATTTAAACCAGAGGTTTCCCAGAAATTATTCACCTTCGTCGGCTTGCCATGTTGAATGGTCAACCAGCCATCTCGTGCCAGACGCTGTAACACTTCACGTAACGTAGTACGCGTTACGCCAATTAATTCTGAAAGTTCACGTTCTGCGGGCAAAATAGTCCCGGGAGGGAAGCGGTTATTCCAGATACTTTCAATAATGTACTCTTCCGCGAAACCCGCCGGGCTTTGCGCCTTAATGACCATAGTGAGATTTCCATAACACAGCAAAACAAAGTTGGACTCATCATACCAGAGGGCTAACTACGCTGATAGCAGACAAAAAGAAGAAAAAAGGGATCAAGGCTTCATTTTCCGCATCTCTTTCCCCTTGACTATCAAGACTTGCCTCACTCCTGCCTGACCGTTAAGCTTTGCGTTTAAACATAAAAACATCATTGATTATTTGTAAGGTAAGGGAAACCATCATGGAGATCTCCTGGGGCCGCGCGCTATGGCGCAATTTTTTGGGCCAGTCCCCCGACTGGTACAAACTCGCCCTCATCATTTTCTTAATCGTAAACCCGTTAATTTTCCTCATCAGCCCTTTCGTCGCGGGCTGGTTGCTGGTAGCTGAATTTATTTTCACTCTGGCGATGGCCCTGAAATGCTACCCGCTGCTCCCCGGTGGTCTGTTGGCTATCGAAGCGGTATTCATCGGCATGACCAGCGCGGAACACGTCCGTGAAGAGGTGGCGGCAAATCTTGAAGTCTTGCTGTTATTGATGTTTATGGTGGCGGGTATCTATTTTATGAAACAGCTGTTGCTGTTCATATTTACCCGTTTGCTGTTAAGCATTCGCTCCAAAATGCTGCTGTCGCTCTCTTTTTGCGTGGCGGCAGCGTTCCTCTCCGCGTTCCTCGATGCCTTAACCGTCGTGGCGGTGGTGATCAGCGTTGCTGTCGGTTTTTATGGTATTTATCACCGCGTAGCCTCTTCCCGTACCGAAGATACCGACCTGCAAGACGATAGTCATATCGACAAGCATTACAAAGTGGTTCTGGAACAGTTCCGTGGCTTTCTGCGTAGCCTGATGATGCATGCCGGTGTCGGCACTGCATTAGGCGGCGTGATGACCATGGTGGGCGAACCACAGAACCTGATCATCGCTAAAGCGGCTGGCTGGCATTTTGGCGATTTCTTCCTGCGCATGTCGCCGGTGACCGTTCCGGTTCTGATTTGTGGCCTGTTAACCTGCCTGCTGGTAGAGAAGCTGCGTTGGTTTGGCTACGGTGAAACGCTGCCGGAGAAAGTCCGCGAAGTGTTGCAACAGTTTGACGATCAAAGCCGCCACCAGCGTACCCGTCAGGATAAAATCCGTCTGATTGTCCAGGCGATTATTGGCGTCTGGCTGGTGACTGCGCTGGCGTTGCATCTGGCGGAAGTTGGCTTGATTGGTTTGTCAGTCATTATTCTGGCGACATCATTGACCGGTGTCACCGATGAACATGCTATCGGTAAAGCCTTCACCGAATCTCTGCCATTCACCGCACTGTTGACGGTGTTTTTCTCGGTAGTCGCGGTGATTATCGACCAACAACTGTTTTCGCCAATTATTCAGTTTGTGTTGCAGGCATCGGAACATGCTCAGCTGTCGCTGTTCTATATTTTCAACGGTCTGCTGTCATCCATTTCGGATAACGTCTTCGTGGGGACGATTTATATCAACGAAGCGAAAGCGGCAATGGAAAGTGGCGCTATCACGTTGAAGCAATACGAGCTGCTGGCGGTCGCCATTAATACCGGTACCAATCTGCCCTCCGTCGCTACGCCGAACGGTCAGGCTGCGTTCCTGTTCCTGCTGACCTCTGCACTCGCGCCATTGATTCGCCTCTCTTATGGCCGCATGGTGTGGATGGCCCTGCCTTACACCCTCGTACTGACACTCGTCGGCTTGCTCTGCGTCGAGTTTACGCTTGCCCCTGTAACCGAATGGTTTATGCAAATGGGCTGGATAGCAACGCTTTGATAACAACTTACCGGGCATATAAATGCCCGGTTTGCCTTTTCGCCCGATAATTGTCCAATTGCTTCCTATTTTTGCTGCCTCCTGGTGGCGCAGCGAATGAATTGGTTTAAACTGCGCACTCTATGCATATTGCAGGGAAATGATTATGTTGCGATTTTTGAACCAATGTTCACAAGGCCGGGGCGCGTGGCTGTTGATGGCGTTTACTGCTCTGGCACTGGAACTGACGGCGCTGTGGTTCCAGCATGTGATGTTACTGAAACCTTGCGTGCTCTGTATTTATGAACGTTGTGCGTTATTCGGCGTTCTGGGTGCTGCGCTGATTGGCGCGATCGCCCCGAAAACTCCGCTGCGTTATGTAGCGATGGTTATCTGGTTGTATAGTGCGTTCCGCGGTGTGCAGTTAACTTACGAGCACACCATGCTTCAGCTCTATCCTTCGCCGTTTGCCACCTGTGATTTTATGGTTCGTTTCCCGGAATGGCTGCCGCTGGATAAATGGGTGCCGCAAGTGTTTGTCGCCTCTGGCGATTGTGCCGAGCGTCAGTGGGATTTTTTAGGTCTGGAAATGCCGCAGTGGCTGCTCGGTATTTTTATCGCTTACCTGATTGTCGCGGTGCTGGTGGTGATTTCCCAGCCGTTTAAAGCGAAAAAACGTGACCTGTTCGGTCGCTAATCCCTTCAGCGCTCCTGCGGGAGCGCTTTTTTCCTGCCGCTATATTTATTTGACCCGCAGTAAATCAGAACTTCGCGTTGTATAACGTGGTGAAAGCATGGCACGCTTCATCTGCCATTGTTGCTGGATCCCCTGCCCGGCAAAATAGAGTGTTCCTCTGCCCTCTTTAGCATTCAGTGTATCCATTACCGTCATCAATTGCTCACTCCCGGGGCGCGGTGCGTTGTCATCGAATAAATTGAGCTGCGCGACTCCCTGACTGAAGAAATCCCCCAGCATCACGCCCGCTTTTTGGTAGCGATGGCCCGCTTGCCAGATGGCATCCAGAGATCGCGTAGCAGCGTTAATGATATCCCTGCTGTCCTGAGTGGGCGTCAGCAGTTTTACCGACGCGCTATTGCCGTAATAAGGTTCATTGAGCGCAAATGGTGACGTCTTAATAAATGTGGAGATAAACCGACAATATTGATGCTCGCTGCGAAGTTTTTCCGCCGCCCGGGCAGCGTAACTACAAATGGCCTGCCGCATCGATGGATAATCCGTGATGCGTTCACCAAACGAGCGGGAACAGATAATTTCCTGCTTCGTCGGTGCAAACTCTTCCAGTTGCAAACAGGGTTCGCCGCGCAGTTCACGCACCGTTCTTTCGAGCACGACATTAAAATGTTTACGGATAAACCGGATATCTGTATCCGCCAAATCGAGAACGGTTTTGATCCCCATCGCGTCCAGTTTTTTGCTGATCCGCCGTCCAATCCCCCAGACGTCATCCACGGGGAGAGCAGACATTAATTTACGCTGGCGTTCCAGATTTGATAAATCCACCACCCCCCCCGTCTGCCGCTGCCATTTTTTTGCCGCATGATTGGCAAGCTTAGCCAACGTTTTGGTCTGGGCGATCCCCACACCAACAGTAAGATGGGTACGTTGTAGCACCGTTGCGCGAATTTCTCTGCCAAAATCAGTCAGATCGCGACAATTACGCACACCTGTCAGATCGCAGAATGCCTCATCAATACTGTAAATCTCGACGCGGGGCGATAGTTCTTCCAGCGTCGACATCACCCGATTGCTCATGTCTGCGTAAAGCTCATAATTGCTGCTAAAGCAAACCACGCCACAGCGACGAAACAGATCTTTTTGTTTGAACCAGGGATCGCCCATTTTAACACCCAGCGCCTTTGCCTCAGCGTTTCGGGCGATAACGCAACCGTCATTATTCGATAGCACAACCACCGGTTTACCCCATAAATCAGGGCGAAACACCGTCTCACAGCTGGCATAAAACGCGTTTACATCACAGAGAGCAAACATCAGCGCATCGCCTTAACGACGTGGATCACCACACCAAAGACATCCAGCGTATCTTCGCTACTGATGGTAATGGGCGAGTACGCACTGTTCATGGGAATAAGCTGTACCGTCGGGCGTAGTTGCAATTTTTTCACCGTAAACTCGCCGTCAACAGCAGCGATGACAATATCACCATGGCTGGCGGTAATAGCGCTATCGACAATCAGTAAATCACCGTCACTAATTCCACCATCAATCATAGAATCACCACTTGCTTTGACGAAGTAAGTCGCGCTGGGATGCTGGATCAACAGTTGATTCAGATCGATGCGCTGTTCAACGTAATCTGCTGCCGGTGAAGGAAAGCCACACTGAACAAGATCGCTAAATAGCGGAAAAGTCACAATTTCGCGGAGATCCGCAGGCTTGATAAACAACATAATAATCTGCCTGAAGTTATACTGTTTTTATATACAGTAGTCTGTTCTTGCCAGCAGATCAATACTGATTCAGGCTATCAATATTTGTCGCTGCATAGACTGCTGATTTTTCGTTCTCTTATCCTGTGCTCACGTGGCCTTCTGGCGACGACGCTCATCCAGCAGAAATGAAAAATATCACCCGGCTAAAAAATAGAATAGAAGCATTCGCCATAATGACATTAAACATTGTTTGATATTTATCATATTAATAGAAATAAAGACATTGACGCATCTCTCCCAGCTAACTATGAATTAGATGAAGTAAAATTCATTAATAGTTGTAAAACAGGAGTTTCATTACAATTTATATATTTAAAGAGGCGAATGATTATGACTGAAATCGTTGCAGATAAAACGGTAGAGGTAGTTAAAAACGCAATCGAAACCGCAGATGGAGCATTAGATCTTTATAATAAATATCTCGATCAGGTCATCCCCTGGCAGACATTTGATGAAACCATAAAAGAGTTAAGTCGCTTTAAACAGGAGTATTCACAGGCAGCCTCCGTTTTAGTCGGCGATATTAAAACCTTACTTATGGATAGCCAGGATAAGTATTTTGAAGCAACCCAAACAGTGTATGAATGGTGTGGTGTTGCGACGCAATTGCTCGCAGCGTATATTTTGCTATTTGATGAGTACAATGAGAAGAAAGCATCCGCCCAGAAAGACATTCTCATTAAGGTACTGGATGACGGCATCACGAAGCTGAATGAAGCGCAAAAATCCCTGCTGGTAAGCTCACAAAGTTTCAACAACGCTTCCGGGAAACTGCTGGCGTTAGATAGCCAGTTAACCAATGATTTTTCAGAAAAAAGCAGCTATTTCCAGTCACAGGTAGATAAAATCAGGAAGGAAGCGTATGCCGGTGCCGCAGCCGGTGTCGTCGCTGGTCCATTTGGATTAATCATTTCCTATTCTATTGCTGCGGGCGTAGTTGAAGGGAAACTGATCCCAGAATTGAAGAACAAGTTAAAATCTGTGCAGAGTTTCTTTACCACCCTGTCTAACACGGTTAAACAAGCGAATAAAGATATCGATGCCGCCAAATTGAAATTAACCACCGAAATAGCCGCCATCGGGGAGATAAAAACGGAAACTGAAACAACCAGATTCTATGTTGATTATGATGATTTAATGCTTTCTTTGCTAAAAGAAGCGGCCAAAAAAATGATTAACACCTGTAATGAGTATCAGAAAAGACACGGTAAAAAGACACTCTTTGAGGTACCTGAAGTCTGATAAGCGATTATTCTCTCCATGTACTCAAGGTATAAGGTTTATCACATTTAAAAACACAGACGTTTTTTAAAGATTGAGAGTTACCTGTTGATAATAAGGTATCGGGTAACTCTCATTATGACAGAGCGCTTTCAAAAACAGGGCTACGAAATGGCGAGCATCCAGACGTATATTAAGAAAGCCCCCATCAACATCTATTAAATTTATCACTGCGCCCAGTCAGGTTTATTTAAGATATGATCCTGCCAGTCAATCACTTCTGATTCTTTCACTGCGATATGACGCACAGAGATACGTTCACCATGCATTGCCGCTTTCGAACCAGTAAGTAGCGGATGCCACGCAGGTAAATCTTTACCTTCCGCCAGCAAACGATAAGCGCAGGTCATTGGCAGCCATTCGAATGTTGGCAGATTTTCACGGGTTAATTTAATGCAGTCGGGTTCAAACTCGAAACGACGTTCGTAGTTCCGACATTGACAGGTTTTAATATTGAGCTGGCGACAGGCGACGTTAGTGAAGTAGATTTCGTCGGTGTCTTCATCCATCAGTTTATGCAGGCAACACTGACCGCAACCATCACACAACGACTCCCATTCCGCATCGCTCATTTCGTCCAGGGTTTTACTTTGCCAGAAAGGTACATCGCTCATCAGGTGTTCCGCCATTACGTTAAAACGCACCTTATAACCAGTCTGGCACAGCGATGCAAGTTTTGCCGCCGCTTTCAGGCGGCAAAAAGTATTACAAAACGCGAGTTGCCAAAGAATGCCCATCGAAAGTGACTGTCAGCTCATCACCGCTTTGCAACGGGCCGACGCCATCAGGCGTGCCTGTCAGCACAACGTCACCGGCCTTGAGGGTAAAAAACTTGCTCATATAAGCGATCAGCGGAACAATTTTATGGATCATGTCCGCAGTCGTACCTTGCTGACGTTGCTCGCCGTTTACGCTCAGGCCCAGCGTTGTATTTTGCGGGTCGCCGGTAAATTCCGCCGCGGGAATAAACCCGGAAAGCGGACAAGAGTTATCAAACGCTTTAGCCTTTTCCCACGGCTGCCCGGCTTTCTTCATTTTTCCCTGAACATCACGCAATGTCAGATCGAGCGCCACGCCATAACCGGCAATGGCTTTGCGGACATGCTCTTCCGTAGCCTGACGCAGCGTCGCGCCAATCAACACCGCCAGTTCGACTTCATGATGAACTGAACCGAAATCGGATGGGATCGCCAATGGCTGCCGCAGATCGCACAGTGCCGTTTCTGGTTTAATAAACAGCACTGGCTCTTCGGGCACTGCGCTGCCCATCTCTTTAATATGTTTGGCATAGTTACTGCCAACACAGACTACTTTACTCACCGGATAATCCAGCAGCGCACCTTGCCAGTTGTGATGTTGATACATAACGTTCCCCTCACCTTATCGTGGATATGAAAACCCGCGCCGACAAAGATAATGCCACCGCCGGATATCGGTTATTTGTTAGTGTCGTCTGTTTTCTGCCCCATGACGGAAAGATGTTGCTTCAGCAAATCTTCGGGTGGTGGCGGTAACTGCAAATAGTAACCTTGCTCGGTTAATGCCAGTTTAACCTTTTCAATATCAGCATTGACCAGTTTCTTCCGCCCATCCAACGGCAGAATCATCGCTAACTGAGGCTGACCAAAACCTTTCATCAGTTCCTCAGGAACACGCGAAAAATCGTCTTTTTTTTCGACATATAAATAGGTCTGGTCACGCTTGCTGCTTCGATAAATCACACAAAACATACTTTTACTCTTTAAGATGCCAGGTTTTGGCATAAGCTAACATCAATGAAACCCGCGCCACAAGCCAGCCAGCTGTAGATTTCTACGGTTTGTTGAGTCCATGCCCCTTTATAAGTAATCCCCCCGGCAAAAAATGCCGCGCCGGGATTTTACCGAACGCAGAAAAGCCACTGGAATTCTCCCGTAAGGGATTGTTATATTATAACAGTTCATCGTACTCATTCTGAACAGGAGACTACCAATGAAAATCAAGAGCATCAGTAAGGCTGTATTGCTGCTTGCACTGCTAACCTCCACGAGCTTTGCTGCGGGTAAGAATGTCAATGTTGAGTTCAGCAAAGGCCATAGCAGCGCTCAGTACTCCGGCGAAATAAAGGGATACGATTACGATACATATACCTTCTATGCCAAAAAAGGTCAGAAAGTGCATGTGAGTATCTCTAATGAAGGCGCTGATACTTACCTCTTCGGGCCAGGAATCGATGATTCAGTTGATTTATCCAGATATTCACCAGAACTCGATAGTCACGGACAATACTCACTCCCTGCTTCTGGCAAATATGAGCTGCGAGTGCTGCAAACCCGAAACGACGCCCGTAAAAACAAAACTAAAAAATATAACGTCGATATTCAAATTAAGTAAATGTCAACCGACGGGGACTCTCCCCGTCATAAACGTTAACGCCCCACTCCTCTCTGTCGCTCAAGAGGTTAATGACGAATAGCAGACAATGCCGAATAGAACATAATGTAAACAAGGCATCACTCACGACACATAAATAACATCTTTGTGGTGATTTGATTGATTTTTCCACTCCGCTTACCATCCACACCAAAATAACGATCATCACGACATAATTTTTCTTTAACATCGCAAAATACACCGTTAGCGAATGTAAATTCGCTGGGATCGTAGCCTTGTAATGATTGTAAGTTTTCAGCGGCTTTTTCGCCGAGATATTTCCTTGTTAACTCTGGGGAAATGCCATCTGAGTTCACACAAATATACGGGTCGCAAACAACGCCGCACGCCGGAGATTGAAGTCCGCCAGCGTCATGTCCAGACGCCATTGATGAGAACATCATCCCCACACCTGACAATCCGATATAAAAAATACGCATCATATTCATAGCACATCCTGATAATCCAACCGTACAACACTTATGCTCATTTCATCATCAATCCGTAATCAAAACCGCTGACCTGGACGAGTTACGATGACCTGACAGAAGTATCAGACGTCTTCTGCGGTTTCTATGATAGAGCAATTCTGTGGCGGATATTAAGATAACGGGTATCTGTTCTTTAATGATGCCGCAAAAAATGGAAAGTTAAGAAAGCCTGGCGTGGTGAAAAAATACACTTGCCTCAATACTGGATATTTAAACAGGTCTGGAGATGCTGTCACGATTAGGGTGCGGAAAAAGGAAGCGTAAATAAGAACAATCAAAAGTACGACGGCAATGGGTTGATTGACAAGGGTATTTTTTAAGCTATGAATCAGCGCCATTTATCACAGAATAGACTTTTACTCTGAATAAATGGGAGGGTGACTTGCCTCAATATAATCCAGACTATAACATGCCTTATAGTCTTCGGAACATCATCGCGCGCTGGCGATGATTAATAGCTAATTGAGTAAGGCCAGGATGTCAAACACGCCAATCGAGCTTAAAGGCAGTAGCTTCACTTTATCTGTGGTTCATCTGCATGAGGCAGAACCTAAGGTTATCCATCAGGCGCTGGAAGACAAAATCGCTCAGGCCCCCGCATTTTTAAAACATGCCCCCGTTGTACTCAACGTCAGTGCACTGGAAGACCCGGTAAACTGGTCAGCGATGCATAAGGCGGTTTCGGCAACCGGTTTGCGGGTTATTGGCGTAAGTGGCTGCAAAGATGCGCAACTTAAAGCCGAAATTGAAAAGATGGGGCTGCCTATCCTGACGGAAGGAAAGGAAAAAGCGCCGCGTCCAGCTCCCGCACCACAGGCTCCAGCGCAAAATACAACGCCGGTCACAAAAACGCGTTTAATAGATACCCCGGTGCGTTCCGGTCAGCGTATTTATGCTCCACAATGTGATCTGATTGTTACAAGCCACGTTAGCGCTGGGGCCGAATTGATTGCCGATGGGAACATTCATGTCTATGGCATGATGCGCGGTCGTGCGCTTGCAGGGGCAAGTGGTGACCGGGAAACGCAAATATTTTGTACGAACCTGATGGCGGAACTGGTGTCCATCGCAGGTGAATACTGGCTGAGTGATCAAATCCCAGCAGAATTTTATGGCAAAGCGGCGCGACTGCAGTTAGTCGAAAACGCTTTGACCGTTCAACCGTTAAATTGATCCCTTTTTAACAAGGAATTTCTATGGCACGCATTATTGTTGTTACTTCGGGCAAAGGGGGTGTTGGTAAGACAACCTCCAGCGCGGCCATCGCCACTGGTTTGGCCCAGAAGGGAAAGAAAACTGTCGTGATAGATTTTGATATCGGCCTGCGTAATCTCGACCTGATTATGGGTTGTGAACGCCGGGTCGTTTACGATTTCGTCAACGTCATTCAGGGCGATGCAACGCTAAATCAGGCGTTAATTAAAGATAAGCGTACTGAAAATCTCTATATTCTTCCGGCATCGCAAACACGCGATAAAGATGCCCTCACCCGTGAAGGGGTCGCCAAAGTTCTTGATGATCTGAAAGCGATGGATTTTGAATTTATCGTTTGTGACTCCCCGGCAGGGATTGAAACCGGTGCGTTAATGGCACTCTATTTTGCAGACGAAGCCATTATTACCACCAACCCGGAAGTCTCCTCAGTACGCGACTCTGACCGTATTTTAGGCATTCTGGCGTCGAAATCACGCCGCGCAGAAAATGGCGAAGAGCCTATTAAAGAGCACCTGCTGTTAACGCGCTATAACCCAGGCCGCGTAAGCAGAGGTGACATGCTGAGCATGGAAGATGTGCTGGAGATCCTGCGCATCAAACTCGTCGGCGTGATCCCAGAGGATCAATCAGTATTGCGCGCCTCTAACCAGGGTGAACCGGTCATTCTCGACATTAACGCCGATGCGGGTAAAGCCTACGCAGATACCGTAGAACGTCTGTTGGGAGAAGAACGTCCTTTCCGCTTCATTGAAGAAGAGAAGAAAGGCTTCCTCAAACGCTTGTTCGGAGGATAAGTTATGGCATTACTCGATTTCTTTCTCTCGCGGAAGAAAAACACAGCCAACATTGCAAAAGAACGGCTGCAGATTATTGTTGCTGAACGCCGTCGCAGCGATGCAGAACCGCATTATCTGCCGCAGTTGCGTAAAGATATTCTTGAGGTCATTTGTAAATACGTACAAATTGATCCTGAGATGGTAACCGTACAGCTTGAGCAAAAAGATGGCGATATTTCTATTCTTGAGCTGAACGTGACCTTACCGGAAGCAGAAGAGCTGAAATAAGCCCGCTGTAAAAACGCATTTATCTTCAAGGCAGAGTCATTTCTGCCTTGAGTTTTTCATCCCTCTCATCCACGTTGTGGTAAAGCGGCGAGTATTCTTGCTGATACTCCTCATTGCTATTTCCACCTCCCCCTTTACACCTTAAGGCTGTTCCCACGCACAGAACAAAATGTTTATGCCTGGTTGAGTAAATAACCATGTTGTTAGTGTGGATATACTGGGAGATGATAACCCCGCAATTTCATTATTCATTGTTCTCCCATAGGATGAGGTTTCCCGCCGTAACTGGCGGGCTTTTTTTGCCCCAGAATTTTCTCTTTCAACATCCTGTAAACGAAAACTGCGCCGAAGCGCAGTTTAATCGTTGATGGTCAGAACGACCAGTTCACACCAGCCACCGCGTTCCACGGGGACTCCACACCGGCACCATGGCTATACCCCACCCCGAAATGCCCGCTTAACGTACTGCTGAATGAGGCTTTAATACCTGCCTGGTATATTCCACGTCTGCCCGACAAATCATTGACGAAATTACCGTCACTATTCACTTTCACCCGGTTATCATCGACAAATTCTTTGCGCACAGCCGCCTTCAGCCACGGCTCAACTTCCATACCGTTCCCCAGACGCATGTTGTAACTCAGCGTTGCACCCAGTTCACGATATATACTGCGGGTATCGACTGATTTCGATTCCATGCCATTGGATAAATGATAGTAGCGTCTAAGTGACCTAAGCTCTGCTGCAACATCAGCCCGCAGGCACCAGACCAGGGGATTCATCCTGAAGAGACAGCGCAGGTGTATTGTGTTCACCGCTCACCAAAGACATCATGATGAAATGATGATATCCCGCATAAGAAAGAGGCATTTTTTACACGCAGTGCGCTGAAGTGTAGTTGGATAAAAAATCACTCTTTTCAGATAATACTGTCGTACGCTTATCTTTCGACAATGAGGCCGTCGGCAAAATAAAATGACTAATGTAATCGTTGCTGATGAATATCTTCTGCTCACATAAAAATCACACAATAATATTGATAAATCAGATTATCTTACCTTTACAACATTGCGTTAACAGTCAATGACACTTCTTGAATAAAAATATTGTCAATCAATGAGTTATTCCTCATTTAAGATTATTCTCATTCACGTAAAAAACATAATTCCTATCATCACAGCCACGCTCATTTTGAATTATCTGAATAATAGCGAGCGTTCTTTAGTTAAGCAGATCTTAATTGAAGACGAAATTATTGTGTGTGCAACTTACTTAATACCGGACATCTAAGTTGAAGAAAAAAATACTTGCCTTCGGGCTTATCTCAGCATTGTTCTGCTCCACGCCAGCGATGGCGGATATGAATCGCACCACGAAAGGTGCATTGCTAGGCGCAGGCGTTGGTTTACTTACTGGCAATGGTGTTAATGGCGTACTGAAAGGTGCAGCTGTTGGCGCTGGTGTTGGTGCAGTAACAGAAAAAGGCCGCGACGGTAAAAATGCGCGTAAAGGTGCAAAAGTAGGTGCCGCCGTTGGTGCTGTCACTGGCGTTCTGACCGGCAATGGCCTCGAAGGGGCGATTAAAGGTGCCGTGATTGGCGGTACGGGTGGTGCAATTCTGGGTAAAATGAAATAAGGAATGATGATGAAAAAATTTGCTTTACTGGCGGGCCTGTTTGTTTTCGCACCAATGACCTGGGCGCAGGACTACAATATTAAAAACGGTTTGCCGTCAGAAACCTATATTACTTGCGCAGAAGCCAACGAAATGGCAAAAACTGACAGCGCACAGGTTGCAGAAATTGTTGCGGTAATGGGTAATGCCAGCGTTGCCAGCCGTGATTTAAAAATTGAGCAATCTCCGGAACTGAGCGCCAAAGTGGTAGAAAAACTGAATCAGGTTTGCGCTAAAGACCCGCAAATGCTGTTGATCACGGCAATTGATGACACCATGCGTGCTATCGGCAAAAAATAATATTTCATATGTACCGCGTCGATGAATACGACGCGGTTTTTTAGCTAACGGCGGGATCAGAACTTATATTTCAGGCCCACCATCACTGCGGTGTCATTGTAGCCATTATCACCCAGCTGCACGCCCACATTCCCCCAGACGCTGGCCGCTGGATTCAGGTTGCCATTTACGCCAAGTTTAATTTCCCCCAAATTACTCGCCCCATCTTGTTCGACTTTCACACCGTTCATTGAGACAGCAAAATCTTTACTGTTATGGATCCAGTTCATTTCAACAAAAGGTTCAAAGTCGTCACCGTGCGGACCGCTGTTTTTCTCCTGAGTACGAATAAAGGTGCGGAAACCAAGTCGGGTCTGGATGTTGTTATTTGCGTCATTCTCAATACGTGAGCCATTGGCTTCGGTGTGCGCATTATGATCGACGCCCATCCAGATAGCCTGTGCCTGTGGCTGGAATATCCACGTGTATTTCGCCGCTTCCAGACCAAAGGATTTATTCAGGGCAAAGCCGTAACCCGCTTCCAGCGAGACGGTTGCGCCTTTCGCACTATAGGATTCATAGGCTAATTCATCCCCTTTCACCGAGTTTTTAAACCAGCTATATTGCGCCCAGGCGTCAATGTATGCGCCTTTTTTACTGATGTCATCGGCAAACCAAATGGCATACAGCCCTGCGCAATAGCCTCTGACACTCCCTTTCGAACGATAATCCGACACGCTGGAATGAGTTGAGTTGTAGTCGCGGGCATAACCAGCCATCACTCCCAAACGCCAACTGTCACTGTCGGTAAAACCACCGGTTAACAGCTCGGCCCCTAACTGCGAGACGTAGCGATGCGAGGTCGTTCTCAACTGTCCGTTGCTGTCACGCCAGGCATTATGCCCGCCAATTTGACGTAGCCAAAGTCGGCTTGAACGCTCCTGTTCAGTTACAGGATCGATGTAGCGCATTTCACCCGCACGGTCGTTCAGACGCATAACAAAAAGAGTGTTAGCGGCTGCCAGGTTGGCGACGTAACTTCCAGCTTCGAGGCGCAGGACGGGGGTAGGCGCAACAGTAGGCGCTGAACTTCCTCCGGAGTTTGTTTCACCGCCGCTCGTTGCCTGGAAGTTAGTCAGATACCAGTTTTTATTGGTCGCTTCGGTATTACCTCGGGTTAATGAATATTCGTAGGCACCGGCGAAAATCCTCGAATCCTTAATAAATTCCCCATTTGATTCCCCCTCAACGCTGATAATCTCTATCCCATTTAACGTGTAAGCTCCGCTGCCTCCTGCATTGGTAACTTTAACTCGGGTTGTTCCAGAGGTATTTCCATTAATAACGACTTTATCCGTAGCTGAATTATCATCACCCAATTCAGTTCTGAGATGCAATACGCCATTATTACCAACGTAATTTTCAGTTATTGTTAATCTTGTTGGTTCGACATCCCGTCCATCTGCCCGGGAAATATAGACCGTACTATTATCAACCGTGAGGTTGCTCACCGTTGAGTCAGCTTTAATATCCCAGGTACTATTATCTGAAAGCGACAGATAGGTATGAGTGTTAACATCTGTTGAAATATTAGCTGAACCCGTTATTTTTGAATTAGTTGCATCGACGGTCAAATGACCTTTAATATTATTGATAAAAACATCTGCAGCCGATGATACCTCACTATCCGTAATGGTCACGTTACTCGTCTCATTTTTATGGTAGAGGATTTCATTTGCTGACCGTAGTGAGCTACCAGATAAAATATCTACCGTTGCTTCCTGACCATTTATGGAAGACTCCAGCACAATTCCAGACCCCTGATGCGCGACTGCAGATGTATTTTTCAGCGTCACCGTGCCGCCATTATAAATTTTAGCAGTCGCGGCGTCAGGACCCGTTGTATAAATTTCTCCCTGGTTAAATGAAACTGTCCCCTGGCGGGCAGCGATGGCATGAGCATTGTCCCCATGCGTGGTGATATCAACATCGGTTAATGTAACGCTGGCATTGGTATAATCAAGCGTGTCACCAGCCTTGACGACAGTGCCATTAGCGTACGCGGCATAACTTTCTGTTCCGTGGGTTGTGATCTCCCCTTTTGCCATATCCAGTTTTGCTATGGCATTATTTTCATTACTTCCTGTATCGGTAGTACTTTCTTCATCAAGAGAAGATACACACGCACGCGCGCTTCCGGGAGATGCACACGCAAGAACGCCGACTGCGTGATTACCCGCAGTAACAATAAATGTATCATCTCCGTCAGAAAAAGAGGGGGTAACCGAACCGTCAGAGTTGACTCTTATTATGGTGTCAGTATTCAGGTTTCCACTCGTTTGACTTAGCAAACCAATTGAGTAATCCCCCGTTGTGACAATCGTGTTTTTACCCTGCAAAATAACAGCACCGCCAAATTCACTTACGATTGCGCTAGCTGTTAATGCTGTGCTTAGAGGACTATTGTCAGAAGGATATAAACCGCCCGTTGTTACAATGACGCCATTGTTAATGGTTAACTTGCTACCCTCTCCTGCAACGGATACCCGTAACTTCCATTACCCGTTGTTATAACTAGCGCATTATCAATATCTTTTACTTTTCCATCTTTTATTGCCACAGCATGTTTATATTCATCGTGCTGAATAAACTGTTCAGCATATGCATTACCCACCGCCAGAGCAATAAGTCCCAAACTAAACCCGGGGAGTTTTTTCAGTTTCATAGATTAACCATCCATTCATTGGATTAACAAACATTCCTGGTCAAATAACCTATGAGCTCAGATTACCAAAACGGAGGGTAAAGACAAAAACAAAAGCACAAAAAATTTAAATAGATAAACAGCGACAATATATAAATGATAAATAAGTCGGCATTATCATTTTTCACCTTATTTTCATGACATTGATCACTTTGAGGTGACGATTTTGTTTAACAAATAACTCTTCGACATCACAATCATTGATAGTTGCAATAAAAATTATTTCAATGACATATAAAAACAACTGTGATAACACCAGGGTTGACAACTATTTGCGCAATAATTCCTTTACTTCAATGATCCAGGCATTCACTGCCAGCAACCCATTCAGCCGCATACTGACAGTGAGAAACTGAAAGATTATTGCTGATCCCTGTGGCTGACGAGTCTTTCCCTTAATCGATTAACCAGATTGATCGCCAGCCAAACAAGGGCATTAAGCAAATTTATCGTCACAAGCACTTCTCCCAGCCCGGTACTGGGTTTTGCAATAAGGATGACCAGGAGGGTGATCAGCATAAATGCAATGGAAAAGATGATATAGAGAGTGAAATAATCCAGATTATTACTATTGTTCATGCTACTAATGGCAATCCTGTCAAAACTTTCAAACAATTATAGCAAACAAAATAATGAACAATAGTAACAAGAGGCAACGAGCTAATTAGCTGTCTATAATTACATCGCACTATGGCCTTACTGATCAATTTTCACTCAACCACAACCTTCACCTTCGGTTTAGAAAGGATAATTTTGACCAGGTCGATGTATGTAACAGGTTTATAGAAATAATAACCCTGCTGAAATGTGATATTATTTTGGTTCAGATAGTCAAGTTGTTCTTTCGTTTCGACACCTTCAGCGACGATACTGATCGAAAGTTTACGCGCCAGATCCAATACACAATCCAGAATTCGGGTTGATTCTGGGTCTGCGTTTACGCGGCCAACGAAACTGTGATCAATTTTGATATAATCAATATGCAGGTCATGAAGATAAGAAAGCCCTGAGTAGCCAGTACCGAAATCATCCAGCGCGATGACAAAACCATTTTCATGCAGAATGTTCAACCGCTGAACCAGACTTTCATCAACATTCAATGGCTCACGCTCGGTGACTTCCAGAACAAGGTTTAAATCGCGGCGGGTAAAACTGTCACGGAAATTTAAACACTCGTCGACAAACGTCGGCGAAATAATATGCGAAGCGCTAAAATTAATTCCAATATGAAAACCTTCCGGCAATTTACTCGCGATAGCGTTCATCTGTCTGGCAACCTGATTCATCAGGCTTTGCGTAAGCGGAACGATTAATCCGGATTTTTCAGCAAGTGGAATAAATGCCGCGGGTGATATATATCCACCGTGAGGTTGTTTCCAGCGGGCTAACACCTCAACTCCCCGCAATGTCCCTTCCCGACCATTTACCACAGGTTGGTAAAAAGGGACGATCTCCCCATTATTTATTGCCCGTCGCAGGATCTCTTCAGGCGTTGCGCTTTTATTGAAATATCTATCAAGCAGGAAGGCAGCGGCGCAGGCGATTAACAGAATAAATATTAAAATCCCAAAGCCTTTATCGATAAGTCTGTAGAAGCTAAAGAGTGGCGGCGGGTTAAAGATAATAGTGAAATGATATTTTGTGGAGTGAACCTTCTCGGTATAGGGATAATGTCCATTAAGCGTCATCACATCACCCGTTGGTCCAATAATGTCATCCGCCACGCGTAATACATACCTTACCCCTTTCAAGGGTACATTAAGTGCCCCACGAATATGCTGATCGCTTATCGTAACCAAAATGCGCGTATCTGCAAATTGGTTCTGATAGAGCAGGATAGGTAATCTATTAACGGTGTCGATTGCTGGAGCCAACAGTAAATTACTGTCCGGGAAAACAGGAATACGAGACAACAGGACCCGATTCCCAGGCAGGGATGTACACCAGACTATTCCCTGTTTGAGAATGATGATTGTGCGCAGGTGAGGTTTCAGAGCTGCTTCAGTGCCAAGCTGATATTGCTCCTCGAGGTTGCATTCCTTCCCGGCAATGTTAACCGCTGTTTGAGTCGCTTGTGACGCTTCTTCAAGTATATGATTGATATTGTTGGCGGCATATCTCGCTCCCGCCAGGTACTCTGCTTTTGCGGAATACCAGAGCTGGATGTTCAAAATAGCGACACCGGTAATAAACAAGCATATCGCAACGAGGATGGGTATGAGTGTATTGCGCATTTGCTTGTCCCGGCCAAAGGGTTTAATACATGAAAATGCCATTCATTCGCTCGCGCTGGCATCTACAGAGAGCATGGTAGAGAGCATAAGAAATATCCACGCCGAAGATAAAATTTTCTCCATCTTGATCTAACCCATTAATTATTGAGCATAATGTAGGCAGTACAAAATAAGTTAGGCGGGATATCAGGCGTCAAGAATGGAGAGCGAGAACTCTCCATTCTTGACACCTGATATTGCGGACATAATAAGAAAGCATAACGCCTGAAATGCTCACTTTGCATCAGCATGGTGATACAGCTGATGTTTATTCTAAAACCTTACTCAAGTTCTAAGAGAGCACGGATTCCCTGTCATTAATAATGATATCCGTTAGTGTAGTCTTATGCATTTCAATGTACTGCAATATTTGCAGATAGAGATCAGAAAGAATCACACTGGTTTCATCTTTTAAACGCAAGCGTAAAGCCTGATCAATAATATGACTATCAACATACCCATGCGTCATGAACACCTCCCTCTCGAGATTTTTAAACAAAGCACATTGAAAAATAAATCTCTCTGGGATTGAATTATTCATGTCAGCCTCGTAGAAATATTAACCCAATAAAATTATGCTGTGTATAGTCTAAAGCGACAGACAAAAATAAGATGAATGAGTTTTCTATAAACTTATACTTAATAATTAGAAGTTACATATCATCAGCTGTGTATCGCAACACGATTTCCAGTGTTTTTCTAATCACATCAGCTTTGAGAATATCACTTGTTGTTTCCAGGGAGTGTATCAGACTTAAGATAATATTTTTATTATTAACATTATCGCCTGAAAGCATTAAATTGGTGACAGCCTGCCCTAACACTGCTGACTCTTCTTCTAACAAATTACCCGAACTGCGAAAGTAACTTGCTAACGCTTTATCAGTTATTGCATTATGAATTGTAGTATCTTCAAGCATGGTAACCTCTCATCTTACTTATGAAATTTTAATGTATTCTGTTTATTTTCTTACCATTGAACATACTTTTATTGTCAGCTGTCGCTGTTCTTCGGTTTGGCCCTCCTGAATCACTATTGCTAAAATCACGAATTATGCTGTCAATTAAATCGCGTCGGAAAGCATCTTCCTCAGCCGATTTCATTACGAGTAATTGCTTAATAAGAGTCTGCAATGAAAAATTTATCTTCATGCGCAGTATCTGGAGCACCGCCTGGCCAGTAATTTCATATTTTATACGTTCATTATCAGATGTCTTCATAACGACTTCATAGCTAACCTGTTAAATAATCAGGCTGTTGCATTATTCAAAAAGCAACCCAATTAGTGCATTATAATGTTTCTGTTCCTCTTCCCCTGTCGCTTGTTCCAGTCGGCAAAGAAGTTTGGCACAAAGCGACTTTCGACTCAGATTACGTCCATCTTTCAAAATCTCAGTCACAATTTCCCCGAGAGTTTCCTGCTGAGTAGGCAAGTTAGCTTTTGCAAAGTAACGAGTGATTGCTCCCGCAGAATCTGAAGTCACTGAATTTTGATGCATGCTACGCCTCTGTTAAAAATGTTAATCAATGTGAAGTGAGGTAACAATAGCAAACTTGTACGAAATATGTGTACAGAATGATAAATTAATTTTTTGCAATTAGTGCTAATGCATATAAAACAATGTGTTATGATAAAACATATTGCATCATTTAACTGACAATCTATACAAGATTTTTCGCCAACTAGTGTTCAACTTTTTCCATTTTTTATCAATGTAAAGAAACAGTTATGTTTTGGTATTAAAAGAAAGACACAAGAAGATATGTCTGTTACCGTCTTACTCTCGCCTCACCCATTACCCTGGATTGTTAATGCTTACCACCCTTATTTATCGTAGCCATATACGTGACGACGAACCTGTCAAAAAAATCGAAGAAATGGTTTCGATAGCAAATCGCAGGAACATGCAGTCTGACGTAACAGGGATCTTACTGTTTAATGGTTCTCATTTTTTCCAGCTTCTGGAAGGTCCGGAAGAACAGGTTAAAATGATATATCGGGCTATATGCCAGGATCCACGGCACTATAATATTGTTGAGCTGCTGTGCGATTACGCGCCTGCTCGCCGTTTTGGCAAAGCGGGAATGGAATTATTTGATTTGCGCCTGCACGAGCGAGATGACGTTTTACAGGCCGTATTCGACAAAGGCACATCAAAATTTCAGCTAACTTATGATGACAGAGCGCTACAATTTTTTCGTACTTTTGTCCTTGCAACCGAACAATCAACCTATTTCGAGATCCCTGCCGAAGACTCCTGGCTTTTTATCGCTGACGGATCTGATAAAGAACTTGATTCCTGTACCCTTTCACCAACTATAAACGACCACTTTGCCTTTCATCCTATTGTCGATCCCTTATCGCGGCGGATAATCGCTTTTGAAGCCATTGTGCAAAAAAATGAAGATAGCCCATCAGCCATAGCGGTTGGGCAGCGTAAAGACGGGGAAATCTACACAGCGGATCTCAAAAGTAAGGCGCTTGCATTCGCGATGGCACACGCACTTGAGCTCGGTGATAAAATGATTTCAATCAATCTATTACCTATGACCCTTGTTAACGAACCTGACGCAGTCTCTTTTTTACTTGATGAAATAAAGGCCAATGCTCTGGTGCCTGAACAAATCATCGTTGAATTTACTGAAAGTGAAGTTATATCTCGGTTTGATGAGTTTGCAGAAGCGATTAAATCGCTTAAGGCTGCCGGTATCAGTGTAGCAATTGATCATTTTGGCGCAGGTTTTGCCGGTTTGTTACTCCTGTCACGCTTCCAGCCTGACAGAATTAAAATCAGTCAGGAATTGATTACCAATGTTCATAAAAGCGGGCCACGGCAGGCAATTATTCAAGCGATCATAAAATGCTGTACATCACTTGAAATTCAAGTCAGTGCTATGGGCGTGGCAACACCAGAAGAGTGGATGTGGCTTGAATCCGCAGGAATTGAGATGTTTCAGGGAGATCTGTTTGCTAAAGCTAAATTGAATGGTATCCCTTCCATAGCGTGGCCAGAGAAAAAATAATTTTCAGCACATTCTTTCACATGATTTCAGTAAATCATCGTGAAAATGAATACGTTACGTTTAAATTTAATCCACATTAAAAATAATGTTTCATCCAATTTAGCTGAAATCTTATTTATACTTTGTACAATTTTAGCGTATATTGTACAAAGTATTATTGGGTCGTGTACAGGCGACGGAGATTTGTGACCGCAAGGAGGAATTGTGGCTTATTACAGCATTGGTGATGTTGCTGAACGTTGCGGGATTAATCCTGTCACTCTCCGGGCCTGGCAACGCCGCTACGGTTTGTTAAAACCACAGCGCAGTGAAGGCGGACACCGACTCTTTGATGAAGAAGACATACAACGCATCGAAGAGATCAAGCGTTGGATAAGTAATGGCGTCCCTGTAGGCAAAGTTAAAGCATTACTGGAAACCACCAGCCAGGATACGGAAGATGACTGGAGCCGCCTGCAAGAAGAGATGATGTCAATTCTTCGCATGGCTAATCCTGCCAAACTACGCGCGAGAATTATTTCACTGGGTCGAGAGTACCCAGTAGATCAATTGATTAATCATGTTTACCTTCCTGTTCGCCAGCGTCTCGTGCTTGATCACAACACCTCCCGCATTATGAGCAGTATGTTTGACGGCGCATTAATTGAATACGCAGCAACCTCGCTTTTCGAAATGCGCCGTAAGCCCGGTAAAGAAGCCATTCTGATGGCGTGGAATGTTGAAGAGAGAGCACGATTGTGGCTGGAAGCATGGCGTTTATCATTGTCAGGATGGCACATTTCTGTTCTTGCTGATCCCATTGAATCGCCGCGCCCGGAACTGTTCCCGACGCAAACATTGATTGTCTGGACAGGCATGGCACCAACGAGAAGGCAAAACGAACTTTTACAACATTGGGGTGAGCAAGGTTATAAAGTCATCTTTCATGCCCCCTAATTTCACCTTTATCCCGCCCCTTAGACAGAATGTTATAATCTGAACCCACAACAGCGTTTGTACCGGAGCTGGTCCGTTGCAAAATGCTCACCGGGAGAATTCAGATATTCCCTCTATCACACTCTGTACATATCACAGCCAAAGGACAGACCAGATTGAAGTGGTAAAACCGATCGTGCACACTACGCAGTCTCACAACTAACAAGAGGTTATTATCCTGATGGATCAGGTCGTTGTTTTTCAAAAGATGTTTGAGCAAGTGAGAAAAGAGCAAAACTTCTCCTGGTTTTATTCAGAATTAAAACATCACCGTATTGCACATTACATTTATTATCTGGCTACGGATAACATCAGAATTATTACTCACGATGACACGGTTTTGTTATTAAGAGGAACCAGGAACCTGTTAAAAGTTAGTACGACCAAGAACCCTGCTAAAATAAAAGAGGCCGCATTGCTTCATATTTGCGGAAAATCTACATTTCGGGAATACTGTTCAACACTAGCAGGCGCGGGCGTTTTCCGGTGGGTTACTGATGTTAATCATAACAAACGCAGTTACTACGCCATTGATAATACGCTTTTATATATTGAAGATGTAGAAAATAATAAACCATTAATCTAGCTAAAGTTGGATGCTTAAGAAATGCTTCATAATTCAGTAAGGCATTAGCATAATGGGAATAAAAGTACAGAGACTATCCCTATGGATGATAAATACTGTCCTTTTATTGCTACCCATAAATAATCACCATGCCAATACTATCAAATTGATATTTGAAATGTGATCACTTGACTTTCTATACGTTATTTTATAACGGTTAATATATTTATAAAAACAACGGGTGTGCCATACGCCCGTTTCAATACTTAACGCACATGTGTTTTGGTTTAGTCATCATCCAGTTATATGTATTTTAGCCAGGAACAGGTTAAACCTTTCCTATATAACTCAAAAATTGAAACCTTATTCTCATGTCATGCTTATATTCATTATTATCGTTATATAAAAAGGCAACCATAATGTTTAGCAAATTGGCACAAAGTAGCATAAAGGCTATGTTTTAATTACAGGATGTTCAGTCATTTGAATGTATAACATTATAGCTAAACAAATCTAAAACGAAGTGAATAATTTATTGTTTTCACTAAATCTCATTTTGTTTAACATCCATTGAGATTCCTTGCTTTAAATTTTGTTTTATATAAGCAATCGTTTTAATTAATTTATTTTTTGAAGGGGTAATATACTCATATGCAAAATAAAGAAATGAACATCCAAATGAACTATATTAAATACCGTGGGATAAGACATAACAAATGAAGTGGATAGTAATTGACACGATAATTCAACCTTCATGCGGCATATCTTTTTCAGCCATATGGGGTAATATGAAAATGATCATCTGGTATCAATCTACTATATTTCTCCCTCCTGGCAGTATATTTACACCGGTTAAATCTGGAATTATCCTTAAAGATAAAGAATATCCTATTACTATTTATAACATCGCACCATTCAACAAGGATTTATGGAGTCTACTCAAAAGCAGTCAAGAGTGTCCTCCAGGAGAAAGCAAAATAACAAATAAATGTTTGCATAATAGTTGCATTATAAAAATATGCCCATATGGGCTCAAGTAAAGGGTTTTATATAAATATGCTCGATATGCTATTAATAATACCTACATAAATAAAACAACGGGCGTGTTATACGCCCGTTGCAATATTAAACACATGTAGTGATTACATGTTCTTGATGATCGCATCACCAAATTCTGAACATTTCAGCAGTTTAGCGCCTTCCATCAGACGCTCGAAGTCATAGGTTACGGTCTTCGCATTGATTGCGCCTTCCATACCTTTAACAATCAGGTCTGCGGCTTCAGTCCAGCCCATATGGCGTAACATCATCTCAGCGGAGAGAATAATAGAGCCAGGGTTTACTTTGTCCTGACCGGCGTATTTCGGCGCAGTACCGTGGGTGGCTTCAAACAGGGCGCATTCGTCACCGATGTTTGCACCAGGGGCGATACCGATACCGCCAACCTGCGCTGCCAGGGCGTCAGAAATGTAGTCACCGTTCAGGTTCATACAGGCGATAACATCATATTCAGCCGGACGCAGCAGGATCTGTTGCAGGAATGCATCAGCAATCACGTCTTTAATGACGATCTCTTTGCCGGTGTTCGGGTTTTTAACTTTCAGCCACGGGCCGCCGTCGATCAGTTCACCGCCAAACTCTTCACGCGCCAGCTGGTAGCCCCAGTCTTTAAACGCGCCTTCGGTGAACTTCATGATGTTGCCTTTGTGCACCAGGGTCACAGAGTCACGGTCGTTGGCAATTGCGTATTCAATCGCGGCACGGACCAGACGTTTGGTGCCTTCTTCAGAACACGGCTTGATACCGATACCGCAATGTTCCGGGAAGCGAATTTTCTTCACGCCCATCTCTTCACGCAGGAATTTAATCACTTTCTCGGCGTCGGCAGAGTCTGCTTTCCATTCGATACCCGCATAAATGTCTTCCGAGTTTTCACGGAAGATAACCATATCGGTCAGTTCAGGGTGTTTAACCGGGCTTGGAGTGCCTTGATAGTAACGTACCGGACGCAGGCAGATGTAGAGATCCAGTTCCTGGCGCAGGGCAACGTTCAGAGAGCGAATACCGCCACCAACAGGAGTGGTCAGCGGACCTTTAATGGCAACGCGATATTCACGAATCAGATCAAGGGTTTCAGCAGGCAGCCAGACATCCTGACCATAAACCTGTGTGGATTTTTCACCGGTGTAAATTTCCATCCAGGAGATTTTACGCTCGCCTTTATAGGCTTTCTCGACTGCAGCGTCGACCACTTTCAGCATGGCTGGGGTTACATCTACACCGATTCCATCACCTTCAATGTAAGGGATAATCGGATTTTCAGGAACGTTGAGTTTGCCGTTTTGCAGGGTGATCTTCTTGCCTTGTGCCGGAACAACTACTTTACTTTCCATTCACCTCTCCTTCGAGCGCTACTGGTTTGCTCGTCTGCCACCACGTTGCATATGCGTTTGCGTCCTGCGATACGGATGCTTTAGAGCAATTTTTTGTTAATGATTTGTAATTGGCTTGTCAATACTACCCTATTGTTTGCCGTCATGAAAGATGCGCGTTATTAGGCTATAATGCGGCAATTCATAATCTCTGAAAATACCATGCAAAAAACTTCTTTTAGAAATCACCAGGTTAAGCGATTCAGCTCGCAACGTTCTACCAGGCGTAAACCTGAAAACCAGCCCACGCGTGTGATCCTGTTCAATAAACCCTACGATGTTCTTCCGCAGTTCACCGATGAAGCCGGACGCAAAACATTAAAAGAATTCATCCCGGTTCAGGGCGTTTATGCAGCAGGTCGTCTTGACCGCGATAGCGAAGGGTTACTGGTGCTGACCAATAACGGCGCGTTGCAGGCGCGTTTAACCCAGCCGGGTAAACGCACCGGGAAAATCTATTATGTGCAGGTGGAAGGTATTCCCACACAAGACGCACTTGAAGCCTTGCGCAATGGCGTAACCTTAAATGATGGCCCTACCCTGCCCGCCGGCGCGGAGCTGGTTGACGAACCAGCGTGGTTATGGCCGCGGAATCCACCAATTCGTGAACGCAAAAGTATTCCCACCAGCTGGCTGAAGATCACCTTATATGAAGGACGTAATCGCCAGGTGCGCCGCATGACCGCCCATGTTGGTTTCCCCACGCTGCGACTGATTCGCTATGCGATGGGAGATTACTCTTTGGATAATCTTGCCAATGGCGAATGGCGAGAAGTGACAGATTAAGGATGCAAAATGTTTAAACCGCACGTTACCGTTGCTTGCGTGGTGCACGCAGAAGGCAAATTTTTAGTCGTTGAAGAGACGATTAATGGTAAAGCGTTATGGAACCAACCTGCCGGGCATCTGGAAGCCGATGAAACCTTAGTGGAAGCCGCCGCCCGTGAACTGTGGGAAGAAACCGGCATCAGCGCGCAGCCGCAACACTTTATTCGTATGCATCAGTGGATTGCGCCAGATAAAACGCCGTTTTTGCGTTTCCTCTTTGCCATTGAGCTTGAGCAAATATGCCCGACCCAGCCTCATGACAGCGATATCGACTGCTGTCGTTGGGTCAGCGCCGAAGAGATTTTAAAGGCGTCAAATCTTCGTTCGCCGCTGGTGGCGGAAAGTATCCGTTGTTATCAAAGCGGGCAACGCTATCCGCTGGAGATGATTGGCGATTTTAACTGGCCTTTTACAAAGGGTGTCATCTAAAAGGCTGCGTGATAGAATACGCCGCCTTGAAGTTCAATGTCGTGAGTGATCCAATGTCTGAAACCGCAAAAAAAGTAATCGTCGGCATGTCCGGCGGTGTCGATTCCTCCGTTTCTGCCTGGCTGTTGCAACAACAGGGATATCAGGTTGAAGGCCTGTTTATGAAGAACTGGGAAGAAGACGACGGTGAGGAATATTGCACAGCGGCAGCGGATCTGGCTGATGCCCAGGCTGTCTGCGACAAGCTCGGCATTGAACTGCACACCGTTAACTTTGCTGCCGAGTACTGGGACAACGTCTTCGAACTGTTCCTTGCCGAATATAAAGCCGGTCGCACGCCGAATCCGGATATTCTGTGCAACAAAGAGATCAAATTTAAAGCCTTCCTCGAATTTGCCGCCGAAGATTTAGGTGCCGATTATATCGCTACCGGTCATTACGTACGTCGGGCCGATGTCGATGGCAAGAGCCGCCTGCTGCGTGGTCTGGACAGCAATAAAGACCAGAGCTACTTCCTTTATACGCTCAGCCATGAGCAGATTGCGCAAAGCCTGTTCCCGGTCGGCGAACTGGAAAAACCGCAGGTGCGTAAGATTGCTGAAGATCTTGGTCTGGTCACCGCGAAGAAAAAAGACTCTACCGGCATTTGCTTCATTGGCGAACGTAAATTCCGCGAGTTCCTGGGCCGTTATCTCCCGGCGCAACCGGGCAAAATCATTACCGTCGATGGCGATGAAATTGGTGAGCACCAGGGGCTGATGTATCACACTCTCGGTCAGCGTAAAGGTCTGGGTATCGGTGGCACCAAAGAAGGTACCGAAGAACCGTGGTATGTGGTGGACAAAGACGTCGAAAACAACATTCTGGTTGTCGCTCAGGGCCATGAACACCCGCGGCTGATGTCTGTCGGGTTGATTGCCCAGCAGTTGCACTGGGTCGATCGCGAACCATTCACCGGCACTATGCGTTGCACGGTAAAAACCCGCTATCGCCAGACCGATATCCCTTGCACCGTCAAGGCGCTGGACGATGATCGCATTGAAGTGATTTTCGATGAACCGGTTGCCGCCGTGACGCCGGGCCAGTCTGCCGTCTTCTATAACGGTGAAGTGTGCCTCGGTGGCGGTATTATTGAGCAGCGTCTGCCGCTGCCGGTCTGATTATTATCTTTACTTAAAACAAGGAAGCAGTGAACGTGGCAAAGAATTACTATGACATCACCCTCGCCCTGGCCGGTATTTGTCAGTCGGCACGCCTGGTGCAACAACTCGCTCACCAGGGGCATTGTGATGCCGATGCGCTACACGTCTCACTCAACAGTATTATTGATATGAACCCCAGCTCGACGCTGGCGGTTTTTGGCGGTAGCGAAGCCAACCTGCGCGTCGGGCTGGAAACCCTGCTCGGCGTGCTCAATGCCAGCAGTCGCCAGGGCTTAAACGCCGAATTAACCCGCTACACACTCAGCTTGATGGTGCTTGAGCGCAAACTCTCCTCAGCGAAAGGCGCGCTCGACACTCTGGGCAACCGGATCAACGGCCTGCAACGCCAGCTCGAACACTTCGATTTACAGTCCGAAACGCTGATGAGCGCGATGGCTGCTATCTATGTTGATGTGATCAGCCCGCTTGGCCCGCGCATTCAGGTCACCGGTTCCCCTGCTGTACTGCAAAGCCCACAAGTGCAGGCGAAAGTTCGCGCAACCCTGCTGGCAGGCATTCGCGCCGCCGTGCTCTGGCACCAGGTCGGCGGCGGACGTCTGCAACTGATGTTTTCTCGTAATCGCCTGACCACTCAGGCAAAACAAATTCTTGCTCATTTAACCCCGGAGTTGTGATCTATGGAATTATCCTCACTGACCGCCGTTTCCCCTGTCGATGGACGCTACGGCGATAAAGTCAGCGCGCTGCGCGGGATTTTCAGCGAATATGGTTTGCTGAAATTCCGTGTACAAGTTGAAGTACGTTGGCTGCAAAAACTGGCCGCGCACGCAGCGATCAAGGAAGTTCCTGCTTTTGCTGCCGACGCAATCGGTTACCTTGATGCAATTGTCGCCAATTTCAGCGAAGAAGATGCCGCACGCATCAAAACCATCGAGCGTACCACTAACCACGACGTTAAAGCGGTTGAGTATTTCCTGAAAGAAAAAGTGGCGGAGATCCCGGAACTGCACGCGGTTTCTGAATTCATCCACTTTGCCTGTACTTCGGAAGATATCAATAACCTCTCCCACGCATTAATGCTGAAAACCGCGCGTGATGAAGTGATCCTGCCGTACTGGCGTCAACTGATTGATGGCATTAAAGATCTCGCCGTTCAGTACCGCGATATCCCGCTGCTGTCTCGTACCCACGGTCAGCCAGCCACGCCGTCAACCATCGGTAAAGAGATGGCAAACGTCGCCTACCGTATGGAGCGCCAGTACCGCCAGCTTAATCAGGTGGAGATCCTCGGCAAAATCAACGGCGCGGTCGGTAACTATAACGCCCATATCGCCGCTTACCCGGAAGTTGACTGGCATCAGTTCAGCGAAGAGTTCGTCACCTCGCTGGGTATTCAGTGGAACCCGTACACCACCCAGATCGAACCGCACGACTACATTGCCGAATTGTTTGATTGCGTTGCGCGCTTCAACACCATTCTGATCGACTTTGACCGTGACGTCTGGGGTTATATCGCCCTTAACCACTTCAAACAGAAAACCATTGCTGGTGAGATTGGTTCTTCCACCATGCCGCATAAAGTTAACCCGATTGACTTCGAAAACTCCGAAGGGAATCTGGGCCTTTCCAACGCGGTATTGCAGCATCTGGCAAGCAAACTGCCGGTTTCCCGCTGGCAGCGTGACCTGACCGACTCCACCGTGCTGCGTAACCTCGGCGTGGGTATCGGTTATGCGCTGATTGCGTATCAATCCACCCTGAAAGGCGTGAGCAAACTGGAAGTAAACCGTGACCATCTGCTGGATGAGCTGGATCACAACTGGGAAGTGCTGGCTGAGCCAATCCAGACAGTTATGCGTCGCTATGGCATCGAAAAACCGTACGAGAAGCTGAAAGAGCTGACTCGCGGTAAGCGCGTTGACGCCGAAGGCATGAAGCAGTTTATCGATGGTCTGGCGTTGCCAGAAGAAGAGAAAGCCCGCCTGAAAGCGATGACGCCGGCTAACTATATTGGTCGAGCTATCACCATGGTTGATGAGCTGAAATAAACTCGTATCAGTGCCGGATGGCGATGCTGTCCGGCCTGTTTATTAAAATTATCCACTTTTTCTTTTTTCACTTTACCTCCCCTCCCCGCTGGTTTATTTAATGTTTACCCCCATAAACACATAATCGCGTTACACTATTTTAATAATTAAGACAGGGAGAAATAAAAATGCGCGTACTGGTTGTTGAAGACAATGCGTTGTTACGTCACCACCTTAAAGTTCAGATTCAGGATGCTGGTCATCAGGTCGATGACGCAGAAGATGCCAAAGAAGCCGATTATTATCTCAATGAACATTTACCGGATATTGCGATTGTCGATCTCGGATTGCCTGACGAGGACGGTCTGTCACTGATTCGCCGCTGGCGTAGCAATGATGTTTCACTGCCGATTCTGGTATTAACCGCCCGTGAAAGCTGGCAGGACAAAGTCGAAGTATTAAGTGCCGGTGCTGATGATTACGTGACTAAACCGTTTCATATTGAAGAGGTGATGGCGCGAATGCAGGCATTAATGCGGCGTAATAGCGGCCTGGCTTCACAGGTCATTTCGCTACCCCCGTTTCAGGTTGATCTCTCTCGCCGTGAATTATCTATTAATGACGAAGTGATCAAACTGACCGCGTTCGAATACACCATTATGGAAACGTTGATACGCAATAATGGCAAAGTGGTGAGCAAAGATTCGTTAATGCTCCAACTCTATCCGGATGCGGAGCTGCGGGAAAGCCATACCATTGATGTACTGATGGGACGTCTGCGCAAAAAAATTCAGGCACAATATCCGCAAGAAGTGATTACTACCGTTCGCGGCCAGGGCTATTTGTTCGAATTGCGCTGATGAAAAAATTACTGCGTCTTTTTTTCCCGCTCTCACTGCGGGTACGTTTTCTGTTGGCAACGGCTGCGGTAGTACTGGTGCTTTCGCTTGCCTACGGAATGGTCGCGCTGATCGGTTATAGCGTCAGTTTCGATAAAACTACGTTTCGGCTGTTACGTGGCGAGAGCAATCTGTTCTATACCCTTGCGAAGTGGGAAAACAATAAGTTGCATGTCGAGTTACCCGAAAATATCGACAAGCAAAGCCCCACCATGACGCTAATTTATGATGAGAACGGGCAGCTTTTATGGGCGCAACGTGACGTGCCCTGGCTGATGAAGATGATCCAGCCTGACTGGCTGAAATCGAATGGTTTTCATGAAATTGAAGCGGATGTTAACGATACCAGCCTCTTGCTGAGTGGAGATCATTCGATACAGCAACAGTTGCAGGAAGTGCGGGAAGATGATGACGACGCGGAGATGACCCACTCGGTGGCAGTAAACGTCTACCCGGCAACATCGCGGATGCCAAAATTAACCTTTGTGGTGGTGGATACCATTCCGGTGGAGCTAAAAAGTTCCTATATGGTCTGGAGCTGGTTTATCTATGTGCTCTCAGCCAATCTGCTGTTAGTGATCCCGCTGCTGTGGGTCGCCGCCTGGTGGAGTTTACGCCCCATCGAAGCCCTGGCAAAAGAAGTCCGCGAACTGGAAGAACATAACCGCGAATTGCTCAATCCAGCCACAACGCGAGAACTGACCAGTCTGGTACGAAACCTGAACCGATTGTTAAAAAGTGAACGCGAACGTTACGACAAATACCGTACGACGCTCACCGACCTGACCCATAGTCTGAAAACGCCACTGGCGGTGCTGCAAAGTACGCTGCGTTCTCTGCGTAGTGAAAAGATGAGCGTCAGTGATGCTGAGCCGGTAATGCTGGAGCAAATCAGCCGCATTTCACAGCAAATTGGCTACTACCTGCATCGTGCCAGTATGCGCGGCGGGACATTGCTCAGCCGCGAGCTGCATCCGGTCGCCCCACTGCTGGACAATCTCACCTCAGCGCTGAACAAAGTGTATCAACGCAAAGGGGTCAATATCTCTCTCGATATTTCGCCAGAGATCAGCTTTGTCGGTGAGCAGAACGATTTTGTCGAGGTGATGGGCAATGTGCTGGATAATGCCTGTAAATATTGCCTCGAGTTTGTCGAAATTTCTGCAAGGCAAACCGACGAGCATCTCTATATTGTGGTCGAGGATGATGGACCCGGTATTCCATTAAGCAAGCGAGAGGTCATTTTCGACCGTGGTCAACGGGTTGATACTTTACGCCCTGGGCAAGGTGTAGGGCTGGCGGTAGCCCGCGAAATCACCGAGCAATATGAGGGTAAAATCGTCGCCGGAGAGAGCATGCTGGGCGGTGCGCGGATGGAGGTGATTTTTGGTCGCCAGCATTCTGCGCCGAAAGATGAATAAATATGTCCATACTTCACGCATTACGTTAAGCATCCGTTATAATCGGTTGCAGATACCAGCCTGTGGATGCTTAACATGGAATACCAACTCACTCTTAACTGGCCCGATTTTCTTGAACGTCACTGGCAGAAACGCCCGGTGGTGTTAAAACGCGGCTTTAATAATTTTATTGACCCGATCTCTCCAGACGAGTTGGCGGGTCTGGCGATGGAAAGCGAAGTCGACAGTCGACTGGTCAGTCACCAGGATGGCAAATGGCAGGTCAGCCACGGTCCGTTCGAAAGCTACGATCATCTCGGTGAAACTAACTGGTCATTGTTAGTGCAAGCAGTAAATCACTGGCATGAGCCGACCGCCGCGCTGATGCGACCGTTCCGTGAACTACCGGACTGGCGTATTGATGATCTGATGATCTCTTTTTCTGTACCTGGCGGCGGCGTCGGCCCGCATCTCGATCAGTACGACGTGTTTATCATTCAGGGTACCGGACGCCGTCGCTGGCGAGTGGGCGAAAAGCTGCAAATGAAACAGCACTGCCCACACCCGGATCTGTTACAGGTCGATCCGTTCGAAGCCATCATCGATGAAGAGCTGGAGCCTGGCGATATTCTTTATATTCCGCCAGGATTCCCGCATGAAGGCTACGCGCTGGAAAATGCGATGAACTATTCCGTGGGTTTTCGCGCGCCAAATACGCGGGAATTAATTAGCGGATTTGCCGATTATGTGCTGCAACGTGAACTGGGCGGCAACTACTACAGCGATCCGGATGTTCCACCTCGCGCTCATCCTGCGGACGTTCTGCCGCAAGAAATGGATAAACTGCGTGAGATGATGCTCGAATTGATCAACCAGCCGGAACACTTTAAGCAATGGTTTGGCGAGTTTATATCCCAGTCACGTCATGAACTGGATATCGCGCCGCCGGAACCGCCTTATCAGCCAGATGAAATCTACGATGCGCTGAAACAAGGTGATGTGCTGGTGCGCCTGGGTGGTCTGCGAGTATTGCGCATTGGCGACGACGTGTATGCCAATGGTGAGAAGATCGATTCCCCGCACCGTCCGGCACTGGATGCACTCGCCAGCAACATTGCGCTGACCGCGGAGAATTTTGGCGATGCGCTGGAAGATCCGTCATTCCTCGCGATGCTCGCGGCGCTGGTCAATAGCGGATACTGGTTCTTCGAAGGGTAAGTTTGGGTTTAAGCCGGATGCGGCATCACATGCCGCATCCCTTTTCGCTTACTTCCGTTGCGCCGTTAACTCGGCAATACGGACGATCACCTGCACCGCTTTTTCCATACCTTCCAGAGTCACAAACTCATGCTTACCATGATAGTTGTAACCGCCAGTGAACAGGTTCGGGCACGGTAATCCCATAAACGACAACTGCGCGCCGTCGGTACCGCCGCGGATCGGTTTCAGTTCCGGTTCAATATCGCAGTCACGCATCGCCTGCTGGGCGATATCGAGAATATGCGGATGCTCAACCACTTTCTCGCGCATATTGTAGTAACTGTCTTCAATCACCAGTTCAATGTAGCAATCAGGATGTAACCCTTTGCCCACTTTTTTGGCGATCTCCATCATTTTACGTTTACGCGCTTCAAACTGTTTACGGTCGAAATCACGGATGATGTAGTGCATATCGGCTCGGTCAACGGTGCCTTTCATGCTCGCCAGGTGATAGAAACCTTCATAGCCTTCTGTCATTTCCGGGCTTTCATCCGCCGGAACTTCCGCATGAATACGTGCCGCCAGCGACAGCGCATTTACCATCACTCCTTTCGCCGTGCCCGGATGAACATTGTTACCGACAATTTTGATATTGACCGATGCGGCGTTGAAGTTTTCAAACTCCAGTTCGCCTACGCCACCACCGTCAACAGTGTAAGCCCAGCGGGCATCGAAGGCATCAACATCAAAATGTTTCGCCCCTTTGCCCACTTCTTCATCCGGGGTAAAGGCGACGCGAATATCACCATGCGGAATGTTTTTCTGTTGCAATACCGCCAGCGCGGTCATGATTTCTGCAATACCGGCTTTGTCATCGGCACCTAACAAGGTTTTACCATCGGTGGTAATCAACGTCTGACCCAGTAGCTGATGCAGCACCGGGAACATAACCGGTGATAAAACTTCATCGCCGATACCCAGCGCAATATCGCCACCGCGATAGCTTTCAACAATTTGCGGATTAACATTTTTGCCGCTGCAATCCGGTGAGGTATCCACATGAGAAATAAAGCCAATCGCCGGGATATCGCCAGGGACGTTAGCCGGTAACGTCGCCATCAAAGTGCCCTTCTCACTTAAGGTCACATTGATAAGCCCCATTTCTTCGAGCTGCTCTTTCAGCAGATGCAATAACTTCCATTGGCCTTCCGTGCTGGGAACCTGTCTCACCCCTGCTTTTGATTGGGTATCCAGAGACACGTAGTTCAAAAATCGCTCAAGTAGTTTATCCATGTAGTCACCCTCACTTTTTGTGACAACATTATTAAGAAGCAAGAAAAGACAAATATTGCGTCAGGTCACTTTTACCCCTGCAAGCGGGAATATTTATCAGCATTACCTTAATGAATATAAAGCTAAGCCAGTAATTCACAACAAAGATTGGCGATTCAAGCGGTTTGCCGTAGAATTACCGCCCTCATTAAGAGTCACCAAGGTGGTTAACCACAAACCCCGCATCGGTAAGCCATCCGTTGCGTTTACATGGGACAGAGTAAAAAATTGAATAAACAACCGAGTTCGCTTTCACCGCTGGTGCAATTGGCGGGAATTCGCAAATGCTTTGATGGTAAAGAGGTCATTCCCCAGCTGGATCTGACTATCAACAATGGCGAGTTCCTCACGCTGCTTGGCCCTTCTGGCTGCGGTAAAACAACCGTTCTTCGCCTGATTGCAGGTCTGGAAACTGTTGATTCCGGACGCATCATGCTGGATAACGAGGACATCACCCACGTTCCGGCGGAAAACCGCTATGTGAACACTGTTTTCCAAAGCTACGCACTTTTCCCCCACATGACCGTGTTCGAAAATGTGGCCTTTGGGTTGCGCATGCAAAAAACCCCCGCTGCTGAAATTACGCCCCGCGTGATGGAAGCCCTGCGGATGGTGCAACTGGAAACCTTCGCTCAACGTAAACCGCATCAGCTCTCTGGTGGTCAACAGCAACGCGTCGCCATTGCTCGCGCGGTGGTTAACAAGCCTCGTCTGTTGTTGCTGGATGAGTCGCTCTCAGCGCTGGATTACAAACTGCGTAAGCAAATGCAGAACGAGCTGAAAGCGTTACAGCGTAAGCTTGGTATTACCTTCGTCTTTGTCACTCACGATCAGGAAGAAGCGCTCACCATGTCAGACAGGATTGTGGTGATGCGCGAGGGTCGTATTGAGCAAGATGGTACACCGCGCGAAATTTACGAAGAGCCGAAAAACCTGTTTGTTGCCGGCTTCATTGGCGAAATCAATATGTTTAACGCCACTGTCATCGAACGTCTAGACGAGCAGCGCGTACGCGCCAACGTTGAAGGCCGCGAATGTAATATCTACGTTAACTTCGCCGTTGAACCGGGGCAAAAACTGCATGTTCTGCTGCGCCCGGAAGACTTACGTGTTGAAGAGATTAACGACGACAACCACGCTGAAGGGCTGATTGGTTACGTTCGTGAGCGTAACTACAAAGGCATGACGCTGGAGTCGGTTGTTGAACTGGAAAATGGCAAGATGGTGATGGTCAGCGAATTCTTCAATGAAGACGACCCTGACTTTGACCACTCTCTCGACCAAAAAATGGCCATTAATTGGGTAGAAAGCTGGGAGGTCGTACTGGCTGATGAAGAACACAAGTAAGTTCCAGAATGTAGTGATTGTCACTATTGTCGGTTGGCTTGTGTTGTTTGTCTTTCTGCCCAACCTGATGATCATTGGCACCAGCTTTTTGACCCGCGACGACGCCAGTTTCGTCAAAATGGTCTTTACGCTGGATAACTACACGCGTCTGCTCGATCCGCTCTATTTTGAAGTGCTATTGCACTCGCTGAATATGGCGCTGATCGCCACCCTCGCCTGCCTGGTGCTGGGCTACCCGTTTGCCTGGTTTCTGGCGAAGCTACCACACAAGGTGCGTCCGCTGCTGCTGTTTCTGCTGATTGTTCCCTTCTGGACCAACTCACTGATTCGCATCTACGGGCTGAAAATTTTCCTCAGCACCAAAGGCTATCTCAACGAGTTTTTGCTCTGGCTGGGCGTTATCGACACACCAATTCGTATCATGTTCACGCCCAGTGCGGTGATTATCGGTCTGGTTTACATTCTGCTACCGTTTATGGTGATGCCGCTGTACTCCAGTATCGAAAAACTGGATAAGCCGTTGCTTGAGGCGGCGCGCGATCTCGGTGCCAGCAAGTTACAGACTTTTATCCGTATCATTATTCCACTGACGATGCCGGGAATTATTGCCGGATGTCTGCTGGTGATGCTGCCAGCGATGGGCCTGTTCTATGTATCCGACCTGATGGGCGGTGCGAAAAACCTGCTGATCGGTAACGTCATCAAGGTCCAGTTCCTCAATATTCGTGACTGGCCGTTTGGTGCAGCCACCAGCATTACGCTGACTATCGTAATGGGCCTGATGTTGCTGGTTTACTGGCGCGCTTCTCGTCTGCTGAATAAAAAGGTGGAACTCGAATGATCGGTCGACTGCTTCGCGGCGGTTTTATGACCGCTATCTACGCGTACCTGTATATCCCAATCATTATTTTGATTGTGAACTCCTTTAACAGCTCGCGCTTTGGCATCAACTGGCAGGGTTTTACCACCAAATGGTATAGCCTGCTGATGAACAACGACAGCCTGTTACAGGCAGCGCAGCATTCACTAACAATGGCGGTGTTTTCGGCGACATTTGCTACGCTTATCGGTTCACTGACGGCAGTTGCGCTGTACCGTTATCGCTTTCGTGGTAAGCCGTTCGTTAGCGGAATGCTGTTTGTGGTGATGATGTCACCAGATATCGTGATGGCGATTTCTCTGCTGGTGCTGTTTATGCTGCTGGGTATTCAGCTTGGCTTCTGGTCGCTGCTGTTCTCGCATATCACCTTCTGCCTGCCGTTTGTGGTGGTGACGGTGTATTCGCGCCTGAAAGGTTTTGACGTGCGGATGCTGGAAGCGGCGAAAGATCTCGGTGCCAGTGAATTTACCATTCTGCGAAAAATCATTCTGCCACTGGCAATGCCTGCGGTGGCGGCGGGCTGGGTGTTAAGCTTTACCCTGTCGATGGACGATGTGGTAGTTTCTTCGTTCGTCACCGGACCAAGTTATGAAATTCTGCCGTTAAAAATTTATTCGATGGTCAAAGTCGGCGTATCGCCGGAAGTTAACGCGCTGGCAACCATATTACTGGTGCTGTCGCTGGTGATGGTTATTGCCAGCCAGCTTATTGCTCGTGATAAAACGAAAGGTAACACAGGGGACGTTAAATGAAAAAATGGTCACGCCACCTGCTCGCGGCGGGTGCTCTGGCACTGGGCATGAGCGCCGCTCACGCCGATGACAACAACACGCTGTATTTCTACAACTGGACCGAGTACGTGCCGCCAGGACTGCTTGAACAGTTCACCAAAGAAACCGGTATTAAGGTTATCTATTCGACTTACGAGTCGAACGAAACCATGTATGCCAAGCTGAAAACGTACAAAGACGGTGCCTATGACCTGGTGGTTCCTTCAACCTATTACGTCGATAAAATGCGTAAAGAAGGGATGATCCAGAAGATCGACAAGTCGAAGTTAACGAACTTCAGCAATCTCGATCCAGACATGCTCAATAAGCCGTTTGACCCGAATAACGATTACTCCATTCCGTATATCTGGGGTGCGACGGCGATTGGTGTTAACGGTGATGCGGTGGATCCGAAATCTGTCACCAGCTGGGCCGATCTGTGGAAGCCTGAGTACAAAGGCAGCCTGCTGTTGACCGACGATGCCCGTGAAGTGTTCCAGATGGCGCTGCGTAAGCTGGGCTACTCCGGTAACACCACCGATCCGAAAGAGATTGAAGCTGCATATAACGAGCTGAAAAAACTGATGCCAAACGTGGCAGCCTTTAACTCCGATAACCCGGCTAACCCGTACATGGAAGGCGAAGTTAACCTCGGCATGATCTGGAACGGTTCTGCTTTCGTTGCACGCCAGGCGGGTACGCCAATTGACGTGGTATGGCCGAAAGAAGGCGGCATTTTCTGGATGGACAGCCTGGCGATCCCGGCAAATGCCAAAAACAAAGAAGGCGCGCTGAAATTGATCAACTTCCTGCTGCGCCCGGATGTGGCAAAACAGGTTGCCGAAACTATCGGTTATCCAACGCCAAACCTTGCGGCGCGTAAGCTGTTAAGCCCGGAAGTGGCGAACGATAAAACGCTCTACCCGGATGCTGAAACCATTAAAAATGGTGAATGGCAGAATGACGTTGGCGCAGCCAGCAGCATTTATGAAGAGTATTATCAGAAGCTGAAAGCAGGACGTTAATTCAGCAAGCGGGCGGTGGCATTACCGCCCGTTTTTTATTTAGCAAGGATGTGGCTAATGAGTCAGGACAGTAAAGTGTTATCCCGCGCTTTTCTCGGTATCGGTCTGATATTGCTCGTTATTTCTGCAATCATCTTTTATTACCATTTTACTTTTACCAAAAGCGCGGTTCATACAGAAGGAATCATTGTTGATGCCGTTTGGTACAACAATCACTCAAACGACGTCGATGATAATGGTTCCTGGTATCCAGTGGTTGCCTTTCGCCCTACGCCAGATTACACGCTAATTTTCAATTCGAATATCGGTAGTGATTTTTATGAAGATAGCGAAGGTGACAGAGTCAATGTCTATTATCCGCCAGGGCATCCAGAACAAGCCGAAATAAACAATCCCTGGGTTAATTTTTTTAAATGGGGCTTTGTTGGCATAGCAGGCATTATTTTCGGTAGTGTCGGTCTGATAATCACGCTCCCCTCCACCAAAAAATCTCGCAGGAAACGGAAGTCCCGCCCATGAAAAAATTCATTATACTGCTCAGTTTACTGATACTCCTGCCTCTGGTAGCAACCAGTAAACCATTGATTCCAATAATGAAGACACTTTTTACGGATGTTACCGGTACTGTACCGGATGCTGAAGAGATCGCACGTAAAGCCGAGCTTTTTCGCCAACAAACGGGAATTGCACCGTTTATTGTGATTTTACCCGACATTAATAATGAAGCCAGTCTCAGACAAAATGGTAAAGCGATGCTGGCGCATGCGTCATCTTCATTGAGTAATGTAAAAGGAAGTGTTCTGTTACTATTTACTACCCGCGAACCACGGTTAATTATGATCACCAACGGCCAGGTTGAAAGTGGTCTGGACGATAAACATCTCGGCCTTCTGATAGAAAATCACACGCTGGCTTATTTAAATGCAGATCTCTGGTATCAGGGAATCAATAATGCATTGGCTGTTCTACAAGCACAGATATTAAAACAACCGACGCCGCCACTGACGTATTATCCGCATCCAGGACAACAGCATGAAAATGCTCCCCCCGGCAGCACCAACACATTAGGTTTTATCGCCTGGGCTGCGACGTTTATCTTATTTTCCTGGATCTTTTGCTACACGACTCGTTTTATTTATGCGTTAAAATTTGCAGTGGCGATGACTATTGCCAATATGGGTTATCAGGCTTTATGTTTGTATATCGATAATAGCTTTGCGATTACCAGAATAACGCCACTCTGGGCAGGGCTAATTGGTGTCTGTACGTTTATTGCCGCATTGTTATTGACGAGTAAACGATAAAAGAGGCCGGAAAAGTGCGCGTGTATTATGCCGGATGGGGCGCGAACGCCTTATCCGGCCCACAAAACCCGCAAATTCAATTAATTGCGTCCCCTTGTAGGCCTGATAAGCGTAGCGCATCAGGCAATGCTTCCTGCTTTATAATCCCTTCAGCAACTTTTCAACAAACTCAGGCACCACCTGGCTTGCCGGGCCGTAATATTTCTCGGCAAATTCATTACCGACCTGACTTGGTTCGAGATTCAGTTCCACGGTGTGCGCGCCATGCAGTTTCGCTTCGTGAACAAACCCAGCCGCCGGATAAACATGCCCGGAAGTACCAATGGCAATGAAAATATCAGCCATCGACAACGCCATATAAATTTCATCCATGCCGAGTGGCATTTCGCCAAACCAAACGACGTGCGGGCGCAAGGGTGCCGGGAACTGGCAACAATGGCATTTATCTTCTGGCGTAACGTCTCCGGTCCAGTCGAGAACCTGACCACTTTGCGAACAACGAACTTTCAGCAATTCCCCATGCATATGAATGACATTGGTATTACCTGCGCGTTCATGCAGGTTGTCTATATTCTGCGTTACCAGCAAAAAGCGATCGCCGAGGGCGTCTTGCAGTTTAGCCAGCGCAAGATGCGCGGCGTTAGGCTGAATTTCTGGCTGCTGCAGCTGTCGACGACGGGCGTTATAAAACGCTTGCACCAGTTCAGGATCGCGATCGAAACCTTCCGGCGTTGCCACATCTTCAACCCGATGTTCTTCCCACAGGCCATCTGCGGCGCGAAAGGTACGAATACCTGATTCCGCAGAAATCCCTGCCCCTGTCAGTACGAGTACTCTTGGTTTTTCCATTGCTTCCGGCACCACTTTATCTCTGAAAAAAATACGCTGACGCAAACGCTCGCGCAGGCGGCGTTTATTTTTACGAAAACGACTTAACCGATGACCCCGACGCGACAGCATAGCAACCTCTGTTGTTTAATCGGTTAGATGTAGGAAGGCCGCACCACGCATTCCTCCCGCATCACCGTGGCGCGCGCGTTCAATGCGCGGAACACGAGCTACAGGTAAGAGATGACGAGGCAGCCTGTCCGCCAGTTGCGTTGTGATTGCCGGGAAATTCGATAAGCCACCACCAATGACGACCAGGTCAGGGTCAACAATGGTCAGGATATTTCCCAGACAAACCGCTAATAAATCCAGATAACGCTCAACGTGCGCCCTTGCCTGCTCATCGCCTTGATCATAAAGCGCAATAATTTCGGGAGCCTGCAACGGTTGATGATAATAGTGTTGATACAGCCACGCAAAACCGCGACCAGACAGATAATTTTCAATGCAGCCATGCTGACCACAGCCGCAGCGGCGTAACGGGAAATCCAACCCCATCATGGTTAACGCATCAACCGGCAGACGCATATGGCCAAACTCGCCGGTAATGTAGCTTTTACCGGTAATCGGTTTGCCGTTGAAAATCAGCCCGCCGCCAACGCCGGTGCCGAGAATCAACCCCATCACCAGTGGATATTGAGTAAATTCATCATCCCAGGCTTCTGAAAGGGCAAAACAGTTGGCATCGTTATCAAGGCGTACATCGCGATCAAGACGTGCGCTCAGGTCGGCACGCAGCGGTTTACCGCTGGCAGCGGGGACATTGGCGGCATACAGCGTACCATCTTCTGTTTCCGGCATTCCCGGAATACCGATGCCGACAGAACCTTTACAGCCAAAACGTTGGTCAGCTTCAGCTACCAGCTCACACACTGCATCTAAAAATGCGTCATAGCTGTCACGCGGTGTCGGCACCCGCTTTTCCCACTGCAACTGCCGACCGCTATCAAACACGCCAAGCGCAATTTTTGTTCCACCAATATCAAACCCGTAATACATTGCCGCTCCTTGTTTTAATGTACTGCCTTTACTGGCCGCTAAGGACTCGCGCAGGGTCAATATTACTGGCGCGCCGCGCCGGATACCAACTTGCCAAAAGACTCAGCAACAATGCTGTGACCAGTACGTAGAAGACGTCCAGCCAGTGCAATTCCGATGGCAGGAAATCAATAAAATAGATATCGCTGGAGAGGTACTGATGACCGATCAACTTTTCAATCCACTCAATAATCGGGGTAAGTTGCAGTGAAACCACCACACCGATAATCACCCCACACAGGCTGCCGAACAGCCCTGCCAGCAATCCATACCAGACAAAGATGGCGCGAATTAAACCATCTTTCGCCCCCAGCGTTCTTAATACTGCGATATCGCCACTCTTGTCTTTCACCGCCATCACTAAGGTGGAGACGATGTTGAAACAGGCCACGCCAATCACCAGTACCATCGCCAGATACATAATGGCGCGGATCATCTGGATATCGCGATACATATAGCCGTAAGTACCAATCCAACTTTTAATATAAACATAGCTGTTGGTCACTTCACCCGCATCGCGTACCAGCTTATTGGCGTTGAAAACATCCGTCATTTTAAGGGCAATACCTGACACGCTGGAACCCATATCAAGATATTGTTGGGCATCCGCCAGCGGGATCATGGCAAAACTGTGATCGAGTTGACCACTCAACTGCAAAATACCGGCAACGTGCAAACGCACACGTTTTGGCTGCATCAGTTTATGCTCGGGATTCGAGTTGGGGATCATAATCGACACCCAATCCCCCTGCTTCACTTTCAGCGCATCCGCCACGCCTTTGCCGATGATAATTTGCTGTTCGCCCGCTTTAAAATTGCGCCACGCATCGCCCTGGACAAACGAGGGTAATGCGCTCAGACGCTGTTCCTGTTGCGGGTTAACGCCCTTCACCTGGATTGCGCGAAGATTCACGCCACTTTCCACCAGCCCGGTGAAATTGATATACGGCGCGGCAGCGGCAATACCCGGCACTTTTTGCACGTGATCCAGTGCTTCCTGCCAGTTAGTCCACGGCTGATCCACCGCCTCGATTTCACCATGCGGCACCACCGCCAGAATACGGTTGTTCAGTTCGCGTTCAAAGCCGTTCATCGCGCTTAAGCCGACGATCAATACCGCCACGCCGAGGGCAATGCCAATGGTAGAAATAACGGAGATCAGCGACACCATGCCGCCGCGCCGCCGTCCGCGACTAAAACGCAGGCCAATTAATAACGATAAAGGCATCGCCATTACTCCGCCCCCATCAGGCTCAGTTCCGCCGTCAGACGACCATCACGCATTTCTAACTGGCGGCTCATACGTTTCGCCAGTTGCAGGTCGTGAGTAACCACCAGGAAGGCGGTGCCCTGCAAGCGATTCAATTCCCCAAGCAACTGGAAGATGCTGTCGGCGTTACGCGCATCGAGGTTACCGGTAGGTTCATCCGCCAGTACCAGGCGCGGGTTATTCACCAGCGCACGGGCAATCGCCACACGCTGGCGTTCGCCGCCAGAAAGTTCAGATGGGCGGTGATTCGCACGATGATCCAGCCCCACCGCTTTTAACATCTCAAGTGCACGGCTGTTGATTTCAGCGGGCTTTTTCTTGCCAATCAGCAGTGGCATAGCCACGTTTTCCAGGGCAGTAAAATCCGGCAGCAGGTGGTGAAACTGATAAATAAAGCCCAGCTTCTGGTTGCGCAGTTCTGCTTTCGCCGCCGAAGACAGTTTGCTCATCGGTTGACCGTTAAAGATCACATCGCCGGAGGTTGGTGTATCCAGCCCGCCCAGCAGGTGCAGCAAGGTACTTTTACCGGAACCAGAGCTACCGACGATCGCCATCATTTCACCTTCGCCCACGCTGAAACTGACATTGTGCAGTACATCGGTTTGCACACTGCCTTCCTGATAGCGTTTGCACAGGTTGTCGCATTGCAACAGGATCTTATTCATAACGTAAAGCCTCAGCGGGTTGTGTGGCGGCAGCGCGCCATGAAGGGTAAAGCGTAGACAGCAGCGCGATAGCCATCGCCACCAGCGCAATAACAATGACCTGTAAAGGTTCGATAGCCACCGGCAGCGCCGCGCCATCAAGCAGGACGCCGATTATCGGCATCAGATTATTTAACTGGCTGGCAAGCAGTGCGCCAAGCGCCGCACCGAGGATCGCACCGATAATCCCGGCGCTGGCCCCTTGCACCATAAAGACCATCATGATTTGTCGCGGAGTTAAGCCTTGCGTTTGCAGGATCGCGACTTCGCCCTGCTTCTCCATTACCATCAGCCCTAGTGAGGTAATAATGTTAAACGCCGCAACGGCGACAATCAGGCTCAGCAGCAAGCCCATCATATTTTTTTCCATGCGTACGGCCTGGAACAGCTCGCCTTTACGGTCACGCCAGTCCTGCCATTTGCTGCCTTCAGGCAGTTTTTGCTGACTTAAAGAGTCAACTTTCAGCGGCTCATCCAGCCACAAACGCCAGCCGGTAATATTGCCTGCCGGATAACGCATCAGACGCGAGGCATCCTCAATATTCACCAGCATTTCATAGCCATCGACTTCACTGTTGGCGGCGAAAGTGCCAATCACATTGAACAGGCGCTGGCTTGGAATACGCCCCATCGGCGTGAACTGGCTGGCAGATGGTACCATCACGCGGATTTGATCACCGCGATTAACGCCTAGCTGTGAGGCAAGTTGTTCGCCGAGGATGACATTATATTTCCCCGGCTCGAGGTCAGTTTGTTTCACATTGACCAGATACGGTGTAAGTGGATCTTTTTGCGCCGGGTCGATACCGAGCATCACCCCGACCGCCACGCTGCGCGCGCTTTGCAGTACCACATCACCGGTAGTAATAGGTGCGACGCGATTAACGCCGTCCAGTTTGACTGCCGTTTCCGGGAGTTGCTGCGGGTTAAGAGAGCCATGCTCAGAAGAGAGAATTGCCTGTGGCATCAGGCCAAGGATGTTGTTTTGCAGCTCGCGCTCAAAGCCGTTCATCACTGACAATACTGTGACCAGCGCCATCACCCCGAGGGTAATGCCGATGGTAGAAAGCCAGGAGACGAAACGACCGAAGCGATCCGCTGCACGCCCACGCATGTAACGCAGGCCAATAAATAGAGCGACAGGTTGGTACATGAAATCCGTCTGGTTGCTGTAGCAAAGACACGAGTATATAAGCGAAAGCAAGATGGGTAAACGTCTGAACTGTAAGTGATCGTCAGGGCTAATCTGAAAAGCCCCCGTAAATCAATCGGCTAAATTGCCATGTTTTATCATCAATCTTGCCGCCTGATCTTAATCTGAAAAATCATCCAATACAGACAGATACCCATTACACCTCGGGTCATAACCCGCAGGATCAACCGCATGTAAATTAAAAAAGAGCGTGTTGTCCTGATGAAACAAAAAGAGCTATGGATTAACCAGATCAAAGGGTTATGTATTTGTCTGGTGGTGATTTATCACTCGGTCATTACCTTTTATCCGCATCTGACCACTTTTCAGCATCCGTTATCGGAAGTCCTGAGCAAATGCTGGATCTATTTCAATCTTTACCTTGCCCCCTTTCGTATGCCGGTTTTTTTCTTTATATCCGGCTATTTGATTCGCCGCTATATCGACAGCGTACCGTGGGGAAATTGTCTCGATATACGGATCTGGAACATCTTCTGGGTGCTGGCGCTTTGGGGCGTGGTGCAGTGGCTGGCGTTAAGTGCGCTGAACCAGTGGCTGGCACCTGAGCGCGATTTAAGCAATGCCTCCAATGCCGCTTATGCCGATTCCACCGGTGAGTTCCTGCACGGGATGATCACCGCCAGCACCAGCTTGTGGTATCTGTATGCGTTAATTGTCTATTTCGTGGTATGTAAAATTTTTAGCCGTCTGGCGCTGCCACTATTCGCCTTGTTTGTACTGCTGAGTGTGGCGGTTAATTTCGTTCCCACGCCGTGGTGGGGAATGAACAGTGTGATCCGCAATTTGCTTTATTACAGCCTTGGCGCATGGTTTGGCGCAACAATAATGACCTGTGTTAAAGAGGTGCCGTTGCGCCGCCATCTGCTGATGGCTTCTTTGCTTACCGTTCTGGCGGTCGGTGCCTGGTTGTTTACTATCTCGCTGCTGTTGTCGCTGGTATCGATTGTGGTGATCATGAAGCTGTTTTATCAATACGAGCAACGATTCGGTATGCGCTCCACCAGCCTGCTGAATGTGATTGGCTCCAACACCATTGCTATCTACACCACCCATCGCATTCTGGTTGAAATATTCAGCTTAACTCTGCTTGCGCAAATGAACGCAGCACGCTGGTCGCCGCAAGTCGAACTGACACTCCTGCTGGTTTATCCCTTTGTCAGTTTGTTCATCTGTACTGTTGCGGGCTTGCTGGTAAGAAAACTTTCACAGCGTGCATTCAGCGATCTGTTGTTCTCCCCGCCTTCACTGCCCGCTGCCGTCAGTTACTCTCGTTAAACCATCGCCCCAGCCGGGGCGATTCAATTTGCTAAACCATGTCGATTACGGATAATGAACAGCATTGCTTATCAGAGATATGCCCCCATATGTTGAGGCATATCCTAACGAGAATCTGACAACCGTTATGCCTGAACAATATCGTTATACGCTGCCCGTCAAAGCGGGTGAGCAGCGTCTGCTGGGCGAGTTAACCGGCGCAGCCTGTGCAACGCTGGTAGCGGAAATTGCCGAACGTCACGCCGGTCCGGTGGTACTCATTGCACCAGATATGCAAAATGCTCTGCGTTTGCATGATGAAATCAGCCAGTTCACCGATCAGATGGTGATGAATCTGGCGGACTGGGAAACTCTTCCCTACGACAGTTTTTCGCCTCATCAGGACATTATCTCCTCGCGCCTTTCCACCCTTTACCAGCTACCGACGATGCAGCGTGGCGTACTGATTGTTCCGGTGAATACGCTTATGCAGCGCGTTTGCCCACACAGTTTTCTCCACGGTCATGCGCTGGTGATGAAAAAAGGTCAGCGCCTGTCACGAGATGCATTACGAACCCAACTGGACAGCGCCGGTTATCGCCATGTTGACCAGGTGATGGAGCACGGCGAATACGCCACGCGCGGCGCGTTGCTGGATCTCTTCCCGATGGGGAGTGAGCTGCCTTATCGTCTTGATTTCTTTGATGATGAAATCGACAGCCTGCGGGTGTTTGACGTCGACAGCCAGCGCACGCTGGAGGAAGTAGAAGCGATCAATCTGCTGCCCGCGCACGAATTTCCGACCGATAAAGCGGCAATTGAACTGTTCCGCAGCCAGTGGCGCGATACCTTCGAAGTGAAGCGCGATCCGGAACATATTTACCAGCAAGTGAGTAAAGGCACATTACCTGCCGGGATCGAGTACTGGCAGCCATTGTTCTTCAGCGAACCACTGCCGCCGCTGTTCAGTTATTTCCCTGCCAATACCTTGCTGGTGAATACTGGCGATCTGGAAACCAGTGCCGAACGTTTCCAGGCTGACACGCTGGCGCGTTTTGAGAATCGCGGCGTCGATCCGATGCGCCCGCTGTTGCCACCACAATCGCTCTGGCTGCGGGTGGACGAGCTCTTCTCAGAGCTGAAAAACTGGCCCCGGGTGCAGCTAAAAACTGAACATTTACCGACAAAAGCCGCGAATACCAATTTAGGTTTCCAGAAACTGCCAGACCTGGCCGTTCAGGCACAACAAAAAGCGCCGCTGGATGCGCTGCGTAAGTTCCTCGAGACTTTCGACGGTCCGGTGGTGTTCTCGGTAGAAAGTGAAGGTCGCCGTGAAGCGCTGGGTGAACTGCTCGCACGAATTAAAATTGCTCCGCAACGCATTATGCGTCTTGATGAAGCCAGCGACCGTGGGCGTTATCTGATGATTGGCGCTGCCGAACATGGTTTTGTCGATAAGGTGCGTAATCTGGCGCTGATCTGCGAAAGCGATCTGCTCGGTGAACGTGTTGCCCGCCGTCGTCAGGATTCTCGCCGCACCATCAACCCCGATACACTGATCCGTAACCTTGCGGAGCTGCATATTGGTCAGCCGGTGGTCCATCTGGAGCACGGTGTCGGGCGCTATGCCGGAATGACCACGCTCGAAGCGGGCGGCATTACTGGCGAGTATTTGATGCTCACCTATGCCAACGACGCCAAACTGTATGTTCCGGTGTCGTCACTGCATCTGATTAGCCGTTACGCAGGTGGCGCGGAAGAAAACGCCCCGCTGCATAAACTTGGCGGCGATGCGTGGTCACGCGCGCGGCAGAAAGCGGCGGAAAAAGTGCGTGATGTGGCGGCGGAATTGCTGGATATCTACGCGCAACGCGCCGCCAAAGAGGGCTTCGCGTTTAAACACGATCGTGAGCAGTATCAGTTGTTCTGCGACAGCTTCCCGTTTGAAACCACGCCGGATCAGGCGCAGGCCATTAATGCGGTACTTAGCGACATGTGTCAGCCGCTGGCAATGGATCGTCTGGTGTGCGGCGATGTTGGCTTTGGTAAAACAGAAGTGGCGATGCGCGCCGCTTTCCTGGCAGTAGATAACCACAAGCAGGTGGCGGTGTTGGTGCCTACCACCCTTCTCGCGCAGCAGCATTACGACAACTTCCGCGACCGTTTCGCCAACTGGCCGGTACGTATCGAAATGATCTCCCGTTTCCGCAGCGCCAAAGAGCAGACGCAAATCCTTGCGGAAGTGGCGGAAGGGAAAATCGATATTCTGATCGGTACGCACAAACTGCTGCAAAGTGACGTCAAGTTTAAAGATTTAGGCCTGCTGATTGTCGATGAAGAACACCGCTTCGGGGTGCGTCATAAAGAGCGTATTAAAGCGATGCGCGCGAACGTGGATATTCTGACGCTTACTGCAACGCCGATCCCACGTACGCTGAATATGGCAATGAGCGGAATGCGTGACCTGTCGATTATCGCCACGCCGCCCGCCCGTCGTCTGGCAGTTAAAACCTTTGTCCGTGAGTATGACAGCCTGGTGGTCCGGGAGGCGATCCTGCGTGAAATTTTGCGCGGAGGACAGGTTTATTATCTCTACAATGATGTGGAAAACATTCAGAAAGCCGCCGAACGGCTGGCAGAACTGGTGCCAGAAGCGCGGATCGCCATCGGTCACGGGCAGATGCGCGAGCGCGAACTGGAACGGGTGATGAATGATTTCCATCATCAACGTTTCAACGTGCTGGTTTGTACCACCATTATCGAAACCGGGATCGACATCCCGACAGCCAACACCATTATCATTGAACGTGCGGATCACTTCGGTCTGGCGCAGCTGCACCAGTTACGCGGTCGCGTCGGACGTTCGCATCATCAGGCATATGCATGGTTGCTGACGCCGCATCCAAAAGCGATGACTACCGATGCACAAAAACGTCTTGAAGCGATTGCCTCGCTGGAAGATCTCGGTGCAGGCTTTGCGCTGGCAACGCACGATCTGGAGATTCGCGGCGCGGGTGAACTGCTTGGCGAAGAACAAAGCGGCTCAATGGAAACCATCGGTTTCTCGCTGTATATGGAGTTGCTGGAAAACGCCGTCGATGCACTGAAAGCCGGACGCGAGCCGTCGCTGGAAGATCTCACCAGCCAGCAAACAGAAGTCGAGCTGCGGATGCCGTCGCTATTGCCAGATGATTTCATTCCTGACGTGAATACGCGTTTGTCGTTCTATAAACGTATTGCCAGCGCCAAAACGGAAAACGAACTGGAAGAGATCAAAGTCGAGCTTATCGATCGCTTCGGCCTGCTGCCGGATCCGGCGCGTATCCTGCTGGATGTTGCCCGTCTGCGCCAGCAAGCGCAGAAACTGGGGATCAGGAAGCTGGAAGGTAATGAGAAAGGCGGGGTGATCGAATTTGCCGAGAAGAATCACGTTAATCCGGCCTGGTTGATTGGTTTGCTGCAAAAACAGCCGCAGCATTACCGCCTTGATGGTCCGACGCGCCTGAAATTTATTCAGGATTTGAGTGAGCGGAAAACGCGTATCGAATGGGTACGCCAGTTTATGCGTGAACTGGAAGAGAACGCGATCGCTTAATGGTAAATCGGGGGCGTTTCTGCGCCCCCATCTGCAACATTTACAAATTCTTTGCACTTCCCTGCACTATCCGACACTGTCACCATCCATAATTCAGGCTTATCTGTTTATTACAATAACCTTATATTTATTATGGATTTTTGGTGATGATCAAAACGCGTTTTTCTCGCTGGCTAACGTTTTTTACGTTCGCCGCTGCCGTGGCGCTGGCGCTACCGGCAAAAGCCAACACCTGGCCGCTGCCGCCAGCGGGCAGTCGTCTGGTTGGCGAAAACAAATTTCATGTGGTGGAAAATGACGGTGGTTCTCTGGAAGCCATCGCCAAAAAATATAACGTCGGCTTTCTCGCTCTGTTACAGGCTAACCCCGGCGTTGATCCTTACGTACCGCGCGCGGACAGCGTGTTAACGATCCCGTTGCAAACCCTACTTCCAGACGCGCCGCGCGAAGGCATTGTGATCAACATTGCGGAGCTGCGTCTCTATTACTACCCGCCGGGTAAAAATTCGGTAACCGTGTATCCAATAGGTATTGGTCAGTTAGGTGGTGACACGCTGACACCGACAATGGTGACCACCGTTTCAGACAAACGTGCAAACCCAACCTGGACGCCAACGGCAAACATCCGCGCCCGTTATAAAGCACAGGGAATTGAGTTGCCTGCGGTAGTGCCGGCTGGACCGGATAACCCAATGGGCCATCATGCGATTCGTCTGGCGGCCTATGGCGGCGTTTATTTGCTTCACGGTACGAACGCCGATTTCGGCATTGGCATGCGGGTAAGTTCTGGCTGTATTCGTCTGCGGGATGACGATATCAAAACACTCTTTAGCCAGGTCACCCCAGGCACCAAAGTGAATATCATCAACACTCCGATAAAAGTCTCTGCCGAACCAAACGGTGCGCGTCTGGTTGAAGTACATCAGCCGCTGTCAGAGAAGATTGATGACGATCCGCAGCTGCTGCCAATTACGCTGAATAGCGCAATGCAATCATTTAAAGATGCAGCACAAACTGACGCAGAAGTGATGCAACATGTGATGGATGTCCGTTCCGGGATGCCGGTGGATGTCCGCCGTCATCAAGTGAGCCCACAAACTCTGTAAATCCTGGATAAAAAAAATCCCCGCGACACGGCATGTCGCGGGGAAAAAATCAGCAGTAGCAGGCATTAATGAGGGTTAATGCTTATTTATAAATTACTGCTGTTCCATGGAGGGTATTCGGACCGGTTACAGAAGTAATACGGAAAGATTTTGCGCCCATCTCATCCGCTTTTTGCGCCAGCTGCTCTTCCAGCGATCCCAGATTTGTCCCCGCGTTAGCACTGATTGTACCGACTTTTTGTTGGCCTTCTGGCGTTGACTGAACTTCGACAGCCGCAAAGCTGGCAAATGACATGGAGCTTAAAATCGCCGCAGCGATGAGGGTTTTTACGTTTTTCATAATAGTGGCCTTATGCAGATGAATGACGTCGCAAGCAATTACTTAACGATCGATAACTAAATGATAGATGTGATCTGGATCACATACAAGATATTTTTTATAACAATCATTAATTAATTTAAAAATCATTAAATTTCAGTTAAATAGAAAGCAATTATTTTTATGGGATCTGGACTGGTGAACGGAGGTGATTATTTTTATAATAACCTTTCATTCACAGTCACCAGGTACAACGGCATCATGGCAACTGACTCAACACAATGTGTAAAAAAAAGCCGTGGCCGCCCAAAAGTGTTCGACAGGGATGCCGCGCTTGATAAGGCCATGAAATTGTTCTGGCAACACGGTTATGAAGCGACTTCTCTTGCGGACCTCGTCGAAGCGACCGGAGCCAAAGCGCCCACGCTATACGCGGAATTTACCAACAAAGAGGGGTTATTTCGTGCCGTTCTCGACCGCTATATCGATCGTTTTGCCGCTAAGCATGAAGCACAGCTGTTTTGTGAAGAGAAAAGCGTGGAGTCTGCGCTGGCTGACTATTTTGCTGCCATCGCCAACTGCTTTACCAGCAAAGACACCCCGGCAGGCTGCTTCATGATCAACAACTGCACCACCCTCTCCCCAGATTCAGGAGATATCGCCAATACTTTGAAATCACGCCATGCGATGCAAGAGCGCACTTTGCAGCAGTTTTTATGTCAACGACAAGCGCGCGGGGAAATCCCGACCCACTGTGACGTGACACATCTGGCAGAATTCCTTAATTGTATTATTCAGGGGATGTCGATCAGCGCACGCGAAGGTGCATCGCTGGAAAAACTAATGCAGATTGCCGGAACGACTTTGCGTTTATGGCCCGAACTGGTGAAATAAGTCGCAAAAAAAGCCCCTCAGCCTGAGCGAATGAGGGGCCAAATTGCAGAGTACAGCCTTGTTATACTTTGTTATTCAAAATCAGTTGCCCATTACTATCTAGCGGGATCTGCGTACCCGGATCGCGGTCCATGCGGATTTTGCCCTGCTGATCGCCAATCTTATAGGTCACATCATAACCGAGCATTTTTTCTGACTTGTCATACACCGTTTTACAACGCTGTTGCGTAGTCGTGTAAGTATCGCTTTCCTGGAGAGAGCCCTGGATCTGGTTACCGGCATATCCACCACCCAGCGCCCCCACAACAGTGGCGACATCTTTACCACGACCACCACCAAACTGATGCCCTATCACGCCGCCAGCAACAGCGCCGAGCACCGACCCGGTAATGCGATTTTCATCCTGCACCGGTCGACGATGGGTCACTGTGACGTTGCGACACTCCTGACGCGGTGTTTTAACCGTTTCCTTGATTGGGGTTGCAGAAACAACCTGAGCGTATTGCGGGCCCCGTTCAAACACGTTCAGACTGGCCACTGCCGCTACGCCCAGCGCAGCTGCGACACCAATCCCGATACCCGCCAACATTGATTTATTCACGGGAACACCTCCTTCTTTGCAGTTATGCCAATCATGCAAGCGAAGGAGAAAAGCAGCTATCAGACAGAAGATGAAAAGCGCGGGAATGGCTGGAAATACTTAAGGATTCGGAGGAGTCTGAAGGAATGCCTGATGCGACGCTTAACGCGTCTTATCAGGCCTACCGCTCGTACCATTTGTCCAGGGCGGATGAGGCGTTTATGCCACATCCGCCAGTGTACGTCGATTAATGCAACTTCAAACGCGGACGGATAACGCGGTTAATACTCCCCACCAGCATCATTAATCCGGTTTTAAAGTAACCATGCAGCGCAATCTGATGCATTCGGTATAGCGAGATATATACAAAGCGCGCAATTCGTCCTTCAATCATCATTGAGCCGCGCGTCAGGTTACCCATCAGGCTACCGACGGTGGAGAAGTTCGACAGCGATACCAGCGAACCATGATCTTTATACTGATAATTTTTCAGCGGCTTACCGTTCATCTGCGCCAGTATGTTGTTCATTGCGCAAGTCGCCATCTGGTGTGCAGCCTGAGCACGCGGCGGAACAAAGCCCCCTTCCGGACGCGGGCATGACGCGCAGTCGCCAATAGCGTAAATGTCTGGATCGCGGGTGGTTTGCAGCGTCGGTTCCACCACCAGCTGGTTGATACGGTTAGTTTCAAGACCACCGATATCTTTCAGGAAGTCTGGCGCTTTGATCCCGGCTGCCCACACCATCAGATCAGCCTCAATATATTCGCCATCTTTAGTGTGCAGGCCGCCTTCATCAGCACTGGTGACCATGGTTTGCGTCAGCACGCGAACGCCAAGTTTCGTTAGCTCGTTGTGGGCCGCAGCAGAGATACGTGGCGGTAATGCAGGCAAAATACGTTCTCCCGCTTCTACCAGCGTTACGTTCAGGGCTTCGTTGGTCAGGCCTTTGTAACCGTAGCTGTGCAGTTGCTTGACCGCGTTGTGCAATTCAGCGGAGAGTTCTACACCCGTCGCGCCGCCGCCGACAATCGCAATGTTCACTTTGCCATTTACGCCCAGGTTGGCGGAGTATTTCAGGAAGAGATTCAGCATCTCCTGGTGAAAGCGACGCGCCTGGTGCGGGTTATCGAGGAAAATGCAGTTCTCTTTGACACCTGGCGTATTGAAATCGTTAGAGGTGCTACCCAGCGCCATTACCAGGGTGTCATAGGCGATTTTACGTTCCGGAACCAGCAGTTCACCTTTCTCATCGCGCAGTTCTGCAATAGTGATTGTTTTCGCTTCACGATCAATATCAATGACGGAACCCAGCTGGAACTGGAAACCATGATTGCGCGCATGGGCCAGATAGCTCAACGCATCGACGCCTTCATCAAGCGAGCCAGTCGCCACTTCGTGCAGCAGCGGTTTCCACAGGTGGCTGTGGTTACGATCGACCAGCGTAATTTTGGCTTTTTTCTTACGTCCCAGCTTATGCCCCAGCTGTGTTGCCATTTCCAGCCCACCAGCACCGCCGCCGACAATCACAATCTTTTTCAATGGCGTAGTCAACGTGACCCCCTTAAATTTATTAACCAATTGTTAATTAATGGTTATTAACATAGCTCTTAATTAACAACAGGTTACAGCAATGAAAATGTTCTTCGCTATTGAGAATAACATGAATGGTGCATTGGTCATACCAAAATTGATGTTAATCAAGTTTTGTTGCTGAAAAGATAGGCGACTTTACCGGGTGAGATCAAAAAAATAGAGTTTATTGTTTATTATTTGAGCAAATTCGGAAGAGTAATATAGGGTGAAGCGTATATCGAGGGCGTTTGGTCGTCCTGATAAGATGCGCAGCATCGCATCAGGCATTGATGCTCGACTGTCGGATGCGGCGTGGACGCCTTATCCGACTTACAGAATTCGGAGCGCATCAGGTACCGGCAAGGTTACCTGATGCGACGAGGGCATTTACCCGAGGGTTTTGAACGCTTTAATGCGCTGTAAATGCGGGGAGATATTCTTGAATTTGTGCGTCTGCTCTTCGTCCCAGACAATCTCGTAATAATGATGCAACTCTTCAGATGTCCGCTGGCTGTTAAGTGCTTCATCATTACGCGACAAAATAACCAGACAACGATCGCGATTCTTCTCGCGGAAGTTGGTCACACACTTAGTGGCAATATCGGCATACTCTTCCGGGCGATCAATCTTGCCTTCCATGTTCTCATAAGGGAACAAATTAGGGTTGAAGATCACCTGGCGGATGTCGCAAAGAAAACCAATCCGTTCCGCCCAGTATCCGCCCAGGCCAACGCCGCAAATTAGCGGACGCTCGTCAACGTTCAGTTGCAACATTTTGTCCACTTCTTTAAGCAGATGCTGCATATCATGTTTCGGATGCCGCGTACTGTAGCTTATCAAGCGTACATCCGGGTCAATAAACTGCAATTGTAAGACTTTCTCGTGGTTACCCGGACTGTTAGAGTCAAAACCGTGTAAATAGATAATCATCGCTTCCTCACATAAGCCAGGGTTAGTGACCTGCTTTCTCTTCCTGCCAGCGTTCGTGTAACTGATTCAGACGGGTGCTGATCGCTTTCCAGCGAGCCGAGTCCATCAGTTCCTGTCGCGAAAATGAACCTTTATGATACAAACGTGTAACACGTTCTGCCTTGATCGGTGACAGATTATCTAACACGCTGACGGCCCCTTTACGATTATTGCAGACCAGGATCATATCGCAACCCGCATCCAGTGATGCCTGCCCGCGTTCGGCATAACTGCCCATAATCGCGGCACCTTCCATCGATAAATCGTCAGAGAAAATCACGCCGTCAAAACCCAGTTCCTGACGCAAAACGGTTTTCAGCCAGTAGGGAGAACCGCTCGCCGGACGCGGATCAACATCACTGTAGATCACATGCGCAGGCATAATGGCGTCGAGTTTATTTTCGCGGATTAAGGAACTGAAGACCGACATATCTTTAGCGCGAATCTCCGCTTGTGGACGTGGATCGCACGGTGTTTCTTTGTGTGAGTCTGCCGTTACTGCACCGTGTCCTGGGAAGTGTTTCCCGGTCGTTTTCATTCCGGCTTCATGCATACCATCAATAAACCGGCTGGCAATTGCCAGGGCTTTTTGTGGATCGGCATGATAAGAACGCTCGCCAATCGCCGCGCTGATATGCCCGACATCCAGCACTGGCGCAAAGCTGATATCAATATCCATAGCGATCATTTCGCTGGCCATCAGCCAACCCGCCTCTTGCGCCAGTTTGCCGCCCTCTTCCATTCCTGACAGCGCAGCGAATGATTGCGCCGCTGGCAAGCGGGTAAAACCTTCACGAAAACGCTGCACGCGTCCACCTTCCTGATCTACCGCCACCACCAGATGATTGCGCGAAGCTGCGCGGATCTGGCGCACCAGTTCACGTAACTGGGCAGGATCATGATAGTTACGCGTAAAGAGAATCAGCCCTCCCACCAGCGGATGCGCAAGTATTTCACGCTCTTCCGCGTCCAGTTCGTAACCTTTGACATCCAACATTACTGGACCCACACTGCTCTCCTTATTGTTTTATTAATAGCTGCCGCCAGGTGTCATCGGCCAGCCTGATAAATTGTTGATCGCCGGTTTGTCGCCAGCGGTACTCAAACCACCCTGCTTTGAGCATCAGCAGCCAGGGAAACCATCGCCTGACCTGACGCCATAATTGCGCCGGATAAATCTTCGCGCGAGTGGCATAGTCATTGACCAATTGCCGGTGCTGTTCAGTATTTTCCACCCACACCGCCGCCAGTTCCAGCGCGATATCACCATCTCCGGCATACTCCCAGTCGATGAGTTTTAACCCTGACGCGCTATGCACTAAATTTCCGGCGTGGACATCCATATGCAATGGACTTAAGCGTAAAGGCCGTGGTTCCCGCGCTTTGCGCAGACGTTTTAACATTCGCAGCCAACCCACTGTCCGCCGCGCCGGATCGCTTTGCTGCCAGTACAGTTCCAGTAACGGCAACAGCGTTATTCGCCAGCCAAAACGTGGTTGTTGATGTAGATAATACAGCAAGCCTGCCAGTTCGTTGGTATCCGGCAAATACGTTTTTACCGCGCCGGGCAGATAGTCGACTACCATCCAGTCACGGAGATATAAATGCGGCTTCGGTGCAATGCTTGCGGGTAGTTGTGATAAAGCCCGATACTGGCGCAAGAACGCGGACTGCGGCGCATCAGGATCGTGCGGCTGACGCACAACAAAACGCTGGCCCTGATGTTCAATGAGAAAACTCCCGCCACTAAGCCCACTATTAAACGTCGTGACGGGATGAAACTGCGGGAAAAAGCGCGACAGTAATTCGTCGCGCGTGATGGGATTATTGCTGCGAAACGGCACCTTTACCTGACCAGATAATTTCGCCCGTCTGCACCAGCATCAGCTGCATTTGTAGGGTCGGAGCGTTAACGTTGCCAGAGGCGCTGGAGTACAGCACGTAATGAGCGCCGACATTGCGGGCAATGCCTATGGCTTTACTACGGGTGCCTAAACTGTCCTGCGGCGACAAACCTAACTGTTGCTTAGCCATCGACAGCTGCTGGGCGGAAACCAGGGTAAATTTCCCGTTATTAGCCAGCGCATTTCGCAGCGTTTCGGTCGCTTCTGCGGCATTCAGCGAACCGTTAGTACGGTTGTTAACGCTATCAACCAGCAGGACGCTACCCGCAGTCACCCCGTCAGCCCCAAGCATCTTACTGACCATCGGCTGCATTGCGCCATTCCAGTCATAATGGCGAATATGCGGCGCAGGCGGTGCCGTTTGATCTTCGTGCTCAATTGGGCCTGGCTGCTGCGGGATCGTCGGCACCGAGGGCACTGTGGGGACAGGCTGTTGTGGCTCGGCTGGTTGTTCCGGCGCTGGTTTCACTTCTTCTACCGGTGCAGGTTCACGTTGCCCCACACATCCGGCGAGAAACATCGCCAGCGCGGTAATCAAGGCGTAGCGACTCATTTTTGTCATCAAGATTCACCCCTTACAAATATAGATAAAGTCTGACTTTGTGCGCCCCCAGAAAATTGGCGCTGCCGTACAGCGTTACCGCCGAATGTGCGGGAATGGTAACGCTGCGTGGCCTTTCCAGAGGATGCATCTCCAGCCCTCTGGCGTCATACCAGTAAAAACGATAATGAACGGTAACGGGTTCTTGCCTTTCGTTATAAAGCGTTGAGGATGCTGAAGGTTGAATATCAGACGTCGAAAGGACGGGCTTTTCTGCACTGATGCCCGCAGCCAATAAAGATGACTCCATCACCAGCGATTGCTCATCATTCACCGGAATTTCCGGATGTGAACGACAGCCCACCAGCAGTAACAACGCCAGAGACACCAGCCCAAAGCATCCTTTTCTCATCGTTACAGACCTTTATGCGCCAGCATTGGTCCCAGCGGACGGCCACCCAACAAGTGCATATGGATGTGGTAAACCTCTTGTCCGCCATGGCGGTTGGTATTCATGATCAGACGATAGCCATCTTCGGCAATACCTTCTTGCTCAGCAATTTTTGCCGCTACGGTGATCATGCGTCCCAGCGCCTGCTCATGCTCAGCTGAGACGTCGTTCACAGTCGGAATGAGGATATTCGGAATGATCAGAATATGCGTTGGCGCTTGCGGCGAAATATCGCGAAACGCCGTTACCAGATCATCCTGGTAGACGATATCGGAGGGGATCTCACGACGAATAATTTTGCTGAATATAGTTTCTTCTGCCACGACATTTTCCTTTTTCAAATAGCCATGCGTTGCGCCATGCTACGCCGCGCCACACTGCGAGTATAGAGTATGGTCGAGTTAAACCTGCTCTTTCAACCTTAACTCACGATTTCTTAAGCAAAAAATCGTTTTGCTGCCGTATATATCGCCATTATTCCCATTTCTGCCTGCGAATGCGCTGAAAAGACATTCTCTGTTTGGTTTACACGACAAATATGAATGCGTATATTTCTCATTTGCATTTACAAACAAAATTATTCGCACACTAAATATAATCGCTCATCACCCTCCTCCGGCATGAGCCTGACGACAACATAAACCAAGAGATTTCAAATGCTTTCAACACAATTTAACAGGGATAATCAATATCAAGCCATCACCAAACCGTCACTACTTGCCGGTTGCATAGCACTGGCACTATTACCTTCTGCCGCTTTTGCTGCACCAGCCACTGAAGAAACGGTGATTGTTGAGGGTTCAGCCACAGCTCCAGATGATGGCGAAAATGATTACAGCGTAACGTCTACCTCTGCGGGTACCAAAATGCAGATGACTCAACGTGATATTCCTCAGTCGGTCACTATTGTTAGCCAGCAGCGGATGGAAGATCAGCAGTTACAAACGCTGGGCGAAGTGATGGAAAACACGCAGGGGATCAGCAAAAGTCAGGCGGATTCCGATCGTGCTCTTTATTATACCCGCGGATTCCAGATCGATAACTATATGGTTGATGGTATCCCCACCTATTTTGAATCGCGCTGGAATCTGGGCGACGCACTTTCTGATATGGCACTCTTTGAACGCGTAGAAGTAGTGCGTGGCGCGACAGGACTCATGACCGGGACGGGTAATCCATCTGCGGCAATTAATATGGTTCGAAAACACGCGACCAGTCGTGAATTTAAAGGCGATGTCTCGGCGGAATACGGTAGCTGGAACAAAGAACGGTATGTGGCGGATTTACAAAGCCCACTCACCGAAGACGGTAAAATCCGCGCGCGAATTGTCGGCGGCTACCAGAATAACGACTCATGGCTGGACCGCTACAACAGTGAAAAGACCTTCTTCTCCGGCATTGTCGATGCTGATTTAGGCGATCTTACGACGCTTTCAGCCGGTTACGAATATCAGCGCATTGATGTTAATAGCCCAACCTGGGGCGGTTTACCGCGCTGGAATACTGATGGCAGCAGCAACAGTTACGATCGCGCACGCAGTACCGCACCTGACTGGGCGTACAACGATAAAGAGATCAACAAGGTCTTTATGACCCTGAAGCAGCGGTTTGCTGATACCTGGCAAGCGACGCTGAATGCCACCCACTCTGAAGTCGAATTTGACAGCAAAATGATGTATGTCGATGCCTATGTAAACAAAGCGGATGGTATGCTGGTTGGGCCATACAGTAATTATGGACCTGGCTTTGATTATGTCGGCGGCACCGGTTGGAACAGTGGCAAACGTAAAGTTGATGCGCTGGATTTGTTCGCTGACGGTAGTTATGAATTGTTTGGTCGTCAGCACAATCTAATGTTTGGTGGCAGTTACAGCAAACAAAACAATCGTTACTTCAGTTCATGGACCAACATCTTCCCGGATGAAATTGGCAGTTTCTACAACTTTAATGGCAATTTCCCACAAACCGACTGGTCACCACAGAGCCTGGCGCAGGACGATACCACACATATGAAATCGTTATATGCTGCCACTCGTGTCACCCTTGCCGATCCGCTGCATCTGATCCTCGGCGCACGTTATACCAACTGGCGGGTTGATACGCTGACTTACAGCATGGAGAAAAACCACACCACGCCTTACGCTGGTCTGGTGTTTGACATCAATGACAACTGGTCGACCTACGCCAGCTATACCTCTATTTTCCAGCCGCAAAATGATCGTGACAGTTCAGGCAAATATCTGGCTCCAATCACCGGTAACAACTACGAGCTGGGTCTGAAATCGGACTGGATGAATAGCCGTCTGACCACCACGTTAGCCATCTTCCGTATTGAGCAGGATAATGTCGCTCAGTCCACCGGTACACCTATCCCCGGCAGCAACGGCGAAACCGCCTATAAAGCAGTGGATGGGACAGTCAGTAAAGGGGTGGAATTTGAACTCAACGGCGCAATTACCGACAACTGGCAGCTGACATTTGGCGCAACGCGCTATATTGCAGAGGATAACGAAGGAAACGCCGTTAATCCTAATCTGCCACGCACCACGGTTAAAATGTTCACCAGCTATCGGTTGCCTGTCATGCCAGAGTTGACAGTCGGCGGTGGTGTTAACTGGCAAAATCGCGTGTATACCGACACCGTGACACCGTATGGCACCTTCCGCGCCGAGCAAGGTAGCTACGCGCTGGTGGATCTCTTCACCCGCTACCAGGTGACGAAAAACTTCTCGTTACAGGGGAACGTCAATAACCTGTTCGACAAAACCTACGATACCAACGTGGAAGGTTCTATCGTCTACGGCGCACCGCGTAATTTCAGCATTACCGGCACGTATCAATTCTGAATAACACCTGTAAAAAAGGCAGCCATCTGGCTGCCTTAGTCTCCCCAACGTCTTACAGATTAGTGGTTACGGATGTACTCATCCATCTCGGTTTTCAGGTTGTCGGATTTAGTACCGAAAATCGCCTGAACACCAGAACCAGCAACCACTACGCCCGCTGCGCCCAGTTTCTTCAGGCCAGCCTGATCCACTTTAGACACATCAGCAACGCTGACGCGCAGACGGGTAATACATGCGTCGAGGTTAGTAATGTTTTCTTTACCACCAAATGCAGCAACCAGAGCCGGTGCCATTTCGCTGGTACCTGTCGCTTTTGCATCTTCAGTCGCGTCTTCACGACCCGGCGTTTTCAGATCCAGTGCTTTAATCAGCACGCGGAAGATGGTGTAGTAAACAATCGCATAACCGATACCGACGATCGGGAACAGCCACAGTTTGCTGCTGTTACCAGACAGAACGATGAAGTCGATCAGACCGTGCGAGAACGACGTACCGTCACGCATCCCCAGAAGAATACAGATTGGGAATGCCAGGCCTGCCAGAATCGCGTGGATGATGTACAGGATCGGCGCAACGAACATGAAGGAGAACTCGATCGGCTCGGTGATACCGGTCAGGAACGAGGTCAGCGCCGCGGAGATCATAATACCGCCCACTTTCGCGCGGTTTTCTGGTTTAGCAGAGTGCCAGATAGCAATTGCGGCAGCTGGCAGACCGTACATTTTGAACAGGAAGCCACCAGACAGTTTACCCGCAGTCGGGTCACCCGCCATATAACGCGGAATGTCGCCGTGGAAAACCTGACCTGCTGCGTTGGTGTATTCACCAATCTGCATCTGGAAAGGTACGTTCCAGATGTGGTGCAGACCAAACGGTACCAGGCAACGTTCGATGAAACCGTAAATGCCAAACGCAACTACCGGGTTCTGGTAAGCAGCCCACTGAGAGAAGGTCTGGATTGCAGAACCAATCGGCGGCCAAATGAAGGACAGCACAACGCCAGTAAAGATGGCAGCCAGGCCAGAAATGATCGGCACAAAGCGTTTACCGGCAAAGAAGCCAAGATACTCAGGCAGCTTAATACGGTAGAAACGGTTAAACATGTACGCTGCGATCGCACCGGAGATAATCCCTCCGAGTACGCCAGTATCCGCCAGGTGTTTAGAGGCGATTTCTTCAGCAGGTAAATGCAGTACCAGTGGCGCAACCACGGCCATGGTTTTAACCATGATGCCATAGGCAACAACTGCGGCCAGCGCGGATACGCCATCGTTATTGGTAAAGCCGAGGGCGACACCGATCGCAAAAATCAGTGGCATGTTTGCAAAGACGGAACCGCCTGCTTCTGCCATAACATGCGATACAACGGCGGGCAGCCAGCTGAAATTCGCGGAACCGACGCCCAGCAGAATACCTGCGATAGGCAGTACGGATACCGGCAGCATCAGCGATTTACCGACCTTTTGCAGGTTAGCAAATGCATTCTTAAACATAATTGAGAGTGCTCCTGAGTATGGGTGCTTTTTTTACGTTCTCACGCGTGGCAAGGGGGGAGAGCCTCGCCGTGTACAGGGCATCTAAGCGCCCTTTATTTATTACACAGAGTAAAATAATTCAGTGCCAATTTGTTTGACGGCTATCACGTTTCAACTTCAGATCATTGGAGAAGTTGCACATTTTGACAAAACATATGTCACAATATTTCAAACGTGGTTATTCACCGCCCAATTTTCGGCGGTGAACTTTACTCGTTTTAGCCATTAATTACGAGCTTTAAAAAAACTCATTCAACGGATGGATTGAAGGCGGGAAGCGTCGATGTGAAACAGACGGGCGAAGTTATCGGTGGTTACCTGCGCCAGTTCTTCAACGGCAACACCTTTCAACACAGCCATGTATTCTGCAACGTCACGAACCATCGCAGGTTGATTCTCTTTTCCTCGATGCGGTACCGGCGCAAGGTAAGGTGAGTCAGTTTCCACCAGTAATCGATCCAGGGGGACATAACGCGCAGCATCGCGCAGTTGCTCCGCATTACGGAAGGTCACAATGCCGGAAAAGGAGATGTAAAATCCGAGATCCAGTAATTTACCCGCCGTTTCTCTGTCCTCTGTAAAACAGTGTAGTACGCCACCGCAATCCGTCACTTTTTCTTCGCGCAGAATTGCCAGCGTATCGGCACGGGCGTCACGGGTATGGACGATAACCGGCTTGTTCAGTTCACGACCAATCTGGATATGATGGATGAAGGACTCTTGCTGACGTACTTTAGTTTCCGGTGTGTAATAATAATCCAGCCCGGTTTCACCCAGCGCTACAACACCCTCTTCTGCCGCCAGACGGCGTAAATCTTCTACATCGTAGGGATCATTCTGGTTGAGTGGATGCACGCCACAAGAAAATACGACGTTGTCACGTTCGCCTACCAGATCCCGCATATGTAAATAACCCGGTAATGTTGTGGCGACTGCCAGACAAAATTTCACATCGCGTGCGGCGGCTTTCGCCAGAACGTCATCCACGTCCTTATGCAAAGATTCATAATCCAGACCATCGAGATGGCAGTGTGAGTCGACTAAAAACATGATGTCTCTCTTAAAGATGAGGAACCGGTAGCACAACGCCCGGTTGCAGGTAATGCTCAATACGCAGTAAAAGATCGGTGATGAGAAGCTCGCGGTTGATGCCTGTAACAGACATTAACTGTTCACGAATGTGGCAAACATCCCCCAGTATAGCCTGCAGGCGCGAGGGAGAAAGATGGTTTGCCAGTTCGGCGACCAGGCCCGGCACATCAACATTGGTCACCTGCGCAGCACCATGATGGCGTTTTAGCGCATCCATCAGCAACGTTGCCAGCCAGTGTAAACGCGCCGGAGCTTGTTCATGATTAAGGGCCGCTAGCAGCGAATACCAGTCGCCCGATGGCACGCTATATGCCAACGCCTGACACAATGTTTCACGAGCCTGCCAGTTATCTCCCTGAAACAACGCCAGTGCCGCGCCAGGCGAACCGGCGCTTAAGCGCAATGCGGCAAGTAATGCATCCTGTGACATTGTCACTTCGCGTGAAAGCCAGGTCACGGCGTACTGTTCCGGCGGCGGCGCAAGGTAATGTAACCGACAACGACTACGTAATGTTGCCAGTAAACGTTCAGGCTCGCGGGTAGCCAGGAAAAACCAGGTTTCTGCTGGTGGCTCTTCAAGCGTTTTCAGCAATGCGTTAGCCGCGGCGTCGGTTAGTAAGGCAGCATCGGTTACCCAGACAACTTTCGCACCACCTAAGCGTGCGTGCTCATTCAGCTTTTCGGTGACCTCACGTACCGCATCAATGCCCAACGCATTTTTCCCTTTTTCGGGAGCCAGGGTGTAGTAATCGGGATGCGTGCCAGCCTGCATCAACTGACATCCACGACAGTGACCGCAACTTTTGTGACCCTGCGGTTGTTGGCAGAGTAAATAACGGCTCAGGGCGTAGATTAAAGCATCATCGCCCATGCCCGGTAACGCCTGAATGAGCAGCGCATGGTGACCTCTTCCGGCCTGATAGCTGGCTACCAGTTTTTCGAAATCAGGTCGTAACCATGGATACCATCTCATGCGTCCAACTCCTTCACCCAGTGGGTCACGGTAGTGCGGATTGCATCCATCACGGCCTCCAGCGGCTGGGTGGCATCAATGGTATGAATGCTTTTATCTTGTGCTGCCAGTTCCAGATAGCGGGCGCGGGTGCGATTAAAGAAATCGAAAGACTCTTGCTCAATACGATCCAGCTCGCCGCGCGCACGCGCGCGTTTTAAGCCAACTTCCGGGGTAACATCGAGATAGAGCGTTAAGTCGGGGCGAAAATCCCCGAGAACAGCATCACGCAGTGTTGCCAGCATATGTTGGTCAATACCACGTCCTCCGCCCTGATACGCCTGAGTGGAGAGATCGTGGCGATCGCCAATCACCCAGGTGCCGTTAGCCAGCGCAGGTTTGATGACTGTTTCTACCAGTTGAACGCGCGCGGCATAAAACATCAGAACTTCGGCTTTATCGGTAATGACTTCATCGCCTACCGATTTGATATCCAGCACCAGGCTTCTTAACTTTTCGGCAAGTTGCGTACCGCCAGGTTCCCGAGTGAAAACCATGTCGCGGATACCCAGTTGCTCGAGCGTCTCAACCACCACATTACGCGCGGTAGTTTTGCCTGCGCCTTCCAGCCCCTCAATGACGATATACTTACTGCGCATTTTTTTCCTTAAGCACTTTCAGATAATCCTGCACAGACTTGTTATGACTGGCAAGATTGGTATTAAACGTGTGACCACCTTTACCATCGGCCACAAAATAGAGATACGGCGTTTTTGCCGGATGCGCAGCAGCCTTCAGCGAATCCGCCCCCGGCGTAGCTATCGCACCCGGCGGCAAACCGGTAATGGTATAGGTGTTATACGCTGTCGGCGTTTCCAGGTCTGCACGAGAAAGTTTGCCATTATAACGCTCTCCCATCCCGTAAATCACGGTTGGGTCGGTCTGCAGGCGCATACCAATGCGTAAACGGTTGATAAATACCGAGGCAACCTGATCGCGTTCACTGGCAACGGCGGTTTCTTTTTCGATAATTGATGCCATCGTCACCAGCTGATTTTTATCTTTATAAGGCAGACCGTCCGCACGCCCTTCCCAGGCGCTATCGACCGCTTTCACCATTTTCTTGTGCGCTCGCTTGAGTAACGCGACATCGGTGGTATTGGCGGTATACATCCAGGTGTCTGGCCAGAACCAACCTTCAATCCACTCCGGGTTTTCCAGTTCAAGTGCCTGCGCTACGGTGGCGTACTTATCGTCACTCAGCGTGTGCTTGATATACGGAGCCTCACGCAATTGCTTGAGGTAGTCGCTCAGACGCATCCCTTCTACCAGTCGCAGCGGGAACTGTGCTTCTTTACCGCTTTCCAACAATTTCAGCATCTCGCGCACGGTCATCTGCGGTGTAAAGCGGTAAGTCCCGGCTTTAAAGTGAGAAAGATCCGGTTCGATACGCAGCAGCCATTGAAAAACCCGTGGGCGATTGATGATCTTATCAGCATAAAGCTGTTCACCGAGCGCCAGACGTCCGGTCCCTGGCTTCAGGGTAAATATCGTCTCTTCTTTGATAAGCAATTTGCTGTCGGCAAGATGGCGAACCTTCCAGACGCCCACACCAGCGGCGATACCCAGTACCACCAGCAATAACAAGATAATCAATAACACTTTTTTCATGACTAATTCGGGCGCTCACAAAGTGGGGCTAAATATTCATATAACGTTGCTGACGAAAAGGAGACATCGCCACAGGCACGTACGGGCATCACTGGCATTAACGCATTACAAATAACCATCTCATCTGCCTGCAACGCCTCTTCCAGAGAGGCTTGCACTTCGACAAGCTGATAAGAGGATTGTGCCAGCAAACGGATACAGAATTGTCGCATAATGCCGTTAACACCTGCCTGATCCAGTCGCGGCGTATAAACTACATTGCCCTTCCGCCAGAACAAATTAGCCGCACAGCATTCCGTAACCCACCCTTCGCTGTCAAGGACCAGCGCCTCATCAGCGTTTGTCTGCTCAAGATGAGAGCGGATCAATACTTGCTCAAGCCGATTAAGATGTTTAATACCTGCAAGATGAGGATTGCGCCCCAGCCGCACCGGGCTTAGCGCCAACGTCATCCCTTCGTTACGCAAACGGTCGTAATGTGCAGGATAAACCGTAACGGAGAGAATCCGCGTTGCCGGTCCACTGTTCAATGTGCTGTACCCTCGCCCGCCACTACCGCGACTGATCACGACTTTCAGCACACCATTTTGCTGTTCTGCTGCCAGCGTTTTCATCTCTTGTTCAAGCTGAGGCCAGAAGTCACAGAAAATCATCAACCGCTGACAAGCATCCTGTAGTCGCTGGATATGCGCCGATAACAAACTGACTTTACCGTCGATAACTCTGGCGGTGGTAAAACAACCATCACCAAACTGCGTTGCCCGATCGCTTACTGCCAGCGATTCCTGCTTATAACCGTTAATTAAGAACATACCGGCTCCTTATCAGAGAATTGTTAGTGTGGCAGCATGTTCACTACGGAACAAGTCGGAATAAAAGCTAAGAAAAAAGGCCCGCAAGCGGACCTTTTATATGGGTGGAAAATGACAACTTAGATCTTTTTAAAGATCAAAGAACCATTAGTGCCACCGAAGCCGAAGGAGTTACACAGCGTGTATTCCATTCCGCTGACCTGACGTGCTTCATGCGGTACGAAATCCAGATCGCAACCTTCATCCGGGTTATCCAGGTTGATGGTTGGCGGAACAGCCTGATCGCGCAGCGCCAGGATGGAGTAGATAGATTCTACTGCACCCGCCGCACCTAACAGGTGACCGGTCATAGATTTCGTGGAGCTTACCAACACACGGCTTGCAGCTTCACCGAAGATGGTTTTCACCGCCTGCGCTTCAGCTTTATCGCCAGCCGGCGTAGAAGTACCGTGCGCGTTAACGTAGCCAATCTGACTCGCTTCAATGCCTGCATCACGCAGAGCATTTGCCATTGCCAGAGCTGCGCCTGCGCCATTTTCTGGCGGTGACGTCATATGATAAGCATCGCTGCTCATACCAAAGCCGACGAGTTCAGCGTAAATTTTCGCACCGCGTTTTTTCGCGTGTTCGTACTCTTCAAGTACCAGCATACCGGCACCATCGCCCAGTACGAAGCCATCACGCTCTTTATCCCACGGGCGGCTCGCCGCTTGCGGGTTATCATTGCGGGTAGATAATGCACGTGCCGCGCCAAAACCACCAACGCCCAGCGGCGTACTGGCTTTCTCTGCGCCACCTGCAACCATCACGTCAGCATCGCCATACGCGATAATACGCGCAGCATGACCAATGTTGTGCACGCCGGAAGTACAGGCGGTCGCGATAGAGATGCTTGGGCCACGCAGGCCATACATGATAGTCAGATGACCTGCCACCATGTTCACAATCGTTGACGGAACGAAGAATGGGCTGATCTTACGTGGACCACCGTTCATCAGAGATGTGTGGTTTTCTTCGATCAGTCCGAGGCCGCCAATCCCGGAGCCAATTGCGGCACCAATGCGGGTTGCGTTCTCTTCCGTTATTTCAAGGCCAGAATCCTGCATGGCCTGAACGCCAGCGACAATTCCATATTGAATGAAGGCATCCATCTTGCGCTGTTCTTTGCGCGAGATAATGTCCTCACAGTTAAAATCCTTTACTAAGCCAGCAAATTTCGTTGCATAGGCGCTAGTATCGAAATGGTCGATTAGGCTGATGCCACTCTGACCGGCAAGCAGAGCTTTCCAGGTAGACTCTACGGTATTGCCGACAGGAGACAACATGCCCAGTCCGGTCACAACTACACGACGCTTAGACACGTTTGTCCTCCAGGGAGGGAAAAAATGATTCTAGTGGGACAAAAAGATAAAACTCAGGCGGTCGAACGACCGCCTGGAGATGTTCACTTACGCCTGGTGGCCGTTGATGTAATCAATGGCAGCCTGAACGGTGGTGATTTTCTCAGCTTCTTCGTCCGGAATCTCAGTATCAAACTCTTCTTCCAGAGCCATTACCAGCTCAACGGTGTCAAGAGAATCCGCGCCCAGGTCTTCAACGAAAGAAGCATTGTTGGTAACTTCTTCCTGCTTAACGCCCAGCTGTTCGCCGATAATTTTCTTAACGCGTTCTTCGATAGTGCTCATACTCTTAAATTTCCTATCAAAACTCGCTTTCGCGATGGTTTTCGTAGTGTATAAAATGTTGAAAAATTTGCAACTAAATCCCGGCAGGTCTTACCACGATTTTACGTTATTTTGAGGCCTTACCCCCCAATAACGCAAATCATTTTGCACTAATTATTACTCATAACCACGCAGACTGCGCGCAACATGAGCATTTTGTGCAAATCGCGGTCAGACCATGTACATCCCGCCGTTCACATGCAAAGTTTCACCCGTGATGTAAGCTGCTTCGTCGGATGCCAGGAATGCAACCGCGTTGGCGATTTCCTGTGCGCCGCCGAGGCGACCCGCAGGAACCTGCGCCAGGATACCCGCACGCTGGTCATCGCTCAGCGCACGTGTCATGTCCGTTTCAATAAAGCCCGGAGCAACAACGTTTACAGTAATACCGCGTGACGCAACTTCGCGCGCCAGTGATTTACTGAAGCCGATCAAGCCCGCTTTCGCCGCAGCGTAGTTGGCCTGACCGCCATTTCCCATGGTACCAACCACAGAACCGATAGTGATAATACGACCATGACGCTTTTTCATCATAGCGCGCATTACCGCTTTTGACAGACGGAAAACAGATGAAAGGTTGGTTTCGATAATATCGTTCCACTCTTCATCTTTCATTCGCATTAACAGGTTATCACGAGTGATACCGGCATTATTGACCAGGATATCCACTTCACCAAATTCTGCGCGAATTTTTTCCAGAACAGATTCGATAGATGCCGGGTCGGTCACATTCAACATCAGACCTTTGCCGTTAGCACCTAAATAATCACTGATCGCCTGAGCGCCATTTTCACTGGTCGCAGTGCCAATAACTTTCGCGCCACGGGCTGCGAGCGTTTCAGCAATTGCGCGGCCAATTCCGCGGCTTGCACCGGTTACCAGTGCGATTTTTCCTTCAAAATTCATGATTTTCCTCTTTTAAAGCTCGAGCGCCGCTGCCATCGCTGAAGGTTCGTTCAGCGCCGAGGCGGTCAGGGTGTCGACAATGCGTTTCGTCAGGCCAGTTAGCACTTTGCCCGGGCCGACTTCATAGAGATGTTCTACGCCTTGCGCTGCCATGTACTCAACAGACTTCGTCCACTGAACCGGGTTATACAACTGACGTACCAGTGCGTCACGAATGGCATCACCATTGGTTTCGCATTTCACATCAACGTTATTCACAACAGGAACTGTTGGTGCGTTAAAGGTGATTTTCGCTAATTCTACTGCCAGTTTGTCGGCTGCTGGTTTCATCAGCGCACAGTGAGACGGTACGCTCACTGGTAACGGCAGCGCGCGTTTTGCGCCCGCAGCTTTACAGGCAGCGCCAGCACGCTCAACCGCCTCTTTATGACCGGCAATAACCACCTGTCCCGGAGAGTTAAAGTTTACCGGAGAAACGACCTGACCTTCTGCAGCTTCTTCACACGCTTTCGCAATAGACGCATCATCCAGACCGATGATTGCCGCCATAGCGCCCGTGCCTTCCGGTACGGCTTCTTGCATGAACTTGCCGCGCATCTCAACCAGACGCACCGCATCAGCGAAATCAATCACACCAGCGCAAACCAGCGCGGAGTATTCCCCCAGGCTGTGACCGGCCATCATTGCCGGTGCTTTACCGCCCTGCTGCTGCCATACGCGGTACAGCGCAACAGATGCAGTCAACAGCGCTGGCTGGGTTTGCCAGGTTTTATTCAGTTCTTCAGCTGGCCCCTGCTGGGTCAGCGCCCACAGGTCGTAGCCCAGCGCCGCAGAAGCTTCAGCAAACGTTTCTTCGACAATTGGATAGCTCGCCGCCATATCAGCCAGCATTCCAACGGTTTGAGAACCCTGTCCAGGGAACACAAATGCAAATTGCGTCATGTTTTAATCCTTATCCTAGAAACGAACCAGCGCGGAGCCCCAGGTGAATCCACCGCCAAAGGCTTCAAGCAGAACCAACTGCCCCGGCTTAATGCGCCCGTCGCGTACAGCTTCATCCAGCGCGCACGGGACAGAGGCCGCAGAGGTATTACCGTGGCGATCCAGCGTCACCACGACATTGTCCATAGACATACCGAGTTTTTTCGCCGTTGCACTGATAATACGCAGGTTAGCCTGATGCGGAACCAGCCAGTCCAGTTGAGAACGGTCAAGATTATTCGCCGCCAGCGTCTCATCAACGATGTGCGCCAGTTCCGTTACCGCAACCTTGAAGACTTCGTTGCCCGCCATCGTCAGATGAATTGAATTCTCTGGATTCACGCGGTCGGCGTTTGGCAGCGTCAGCAATTCACCATAACTACCGTCGGCATGCAGATGGGTGGAGATGATTCCCGGCTCTTCAGAGGCAGCCAGCACCGCAGCGCCCGCGCCATCGCCAAAAATAATAATAGTCCCACGATCTGTTGGATCGCAGGTGCGCGCCAGTACATCGGAACCGACGACCAGAGCATACTTCACCGCCCCAGATTTCACGTATTGATCGGCTACGCTTAATGCATAGGTGAAACCTGCGCAGGCTGCTGCAACGTCAAATGCCGGGCAACCTTTAATGCCCAACATGCTTTGAATCTGACAAGCTGCGCTCGGGAAAGCGTGCGTAGCAGAAGTCGTTGCCACAACGATCAGGCCAATCTGGTCTTTCTCAATGCCCGCCATCTCAATTGCGCGTGTCGCCGCTTCAAAGCCCATGGTTGAAACGGTTTCGTTTGGCGCGGCAATGTGGCGTTCGCGGATACCGGTACGAGTGACAATCCACTCGTCAGAGGTGTCCACCATTTTTTCCAAATCGGCGTTTGTCCGCACTTGTTCGGGCAGATAGCTGCCAGTACCAATAATCTTCGTATACATGTACGCTCAGTCACTTTTCGGTTATATACCGTCACTTGCAAACTGCGAGTTCGCTGGCAGCGTCCTGCTACCGCAGAGTTCCGCTTTTGCCACCGTCCAGCAGCTCAAAACCAGCTGGGTATACAGATTCCAGGCGAGCGGCAATTCGCTGAGGAACTTGTCGCTGCACCGCCTGCACTGCCTGTTCAATCGCGACCGCAAAAGCTCGCTGATTGGCTGCACCATGACTTTTTATCACCGTGCCGCGCAATCCTAACAGACAGGCGCCGTTATACTGGTCGGGGTTGAGGTGACTGAATCGCCTCGTCAGGCTCTTTTGTAGCCAACGCTTTAATAACAGTAGCCACCACGACCGTTTTTTCCCTTCACCCTGAGATTTCAGCAGAGAAAGGAACATCCTGACAACACCTTCCATCGTCTTTAACGTGACATTTCCTGTAAAGCCGTCACAAACCAGCACATCTGTCTTGCCAGTTAACAACTCATTGGCTTCAAGATAGCCGATATAATTGATAGAAGGGATTGTTTTAAGCACCGCTGAGGCATCCCGAATACTGTCGAGACCCTTTACTTCTTCTTCACCAATATTGAGCAACGCCACGCGAGGATTGGGAATTTCCACCACCTCTTCAGCCAGAACTGAGCCCATAATGGCAAATTGCACCAACATTGTGCTGTCACAATCGACGTTGGCCCCTAAATCGAGGACCACCGTTTTGCCCTTTTGCTGATGTGGTAATACCGTCACCAGCGCCGGACGCTCAATCCCCTCCAGGGGCTTGAGTAATAATTTTGCCAGCCCCATCAGTGCCCCGGTATTACCGGCACTGACACAGGCTTGCGCTCGACCTTCTTTCACCAGCTCCAGGGCCATACGCATTGAACTCCCACGACTGGCGCGGATAGCTTGCGAAGGCCGGGCATCACTGGCGATAACTGACTGCGCAGGAATAATCTGCAGACGCGAACGTTGTTCAAAGTCAGCTTTAGCAAGTAATGGCGTGATGGCGTCGGGATTGCCGACTAAAAGAAGAGTGAGTTGCGAATTAGAATTCAGTGCCTGCAATGCTGCAGGCACTGTCACGGAAGGGCCAAAATCCCCTCCCATGACATCTAACGCCAGGGTTAGACGTGTCAAGGTATCGTCGCCGCCCGGTTTGGTCTTTCCCCAGTTGCCTGGGGAAAATCCTCACTAAGCTTCATCACGCAGACGCGTGATTACTTAGCGATGACCTTGCGGCCGCGGTAGTAACCGTCGGCAGTGATGTGGTGACGCAGGTGTTTTTCACCAGAAGTTTTGTCTACAGACAGGCTGGTGACTGCGGTCAGCGCGTCATGGGAACGACGCATGCCACGTTTGGAACGGGTTGGTTTATTCTGTTGTACGGCCATGGACCTTACTCCTCAATTACGGTTTATCCCCGATCCAACGGGGAGCACCAATTACTTACGCTTTAAGCTGGCTAATACGGCAAATGGGTTTGGCTTTTGCGCTTCTTCAGGCAGTTCACCAAAGACCATGTCCGCTTCGGACACTTCACAGTGTTCAGAATCATGCACCGGAACTACCGGCAAGGCGAGGATGATTTCATCTTCAACCATTGCAAGCAGATCGATTTCACCGAATTCGTTAACCTCAATCGGTTCATACGCTTCCGGCAGTGCTTCAGCCTGTTCGTCTGAACGCACAGGACTAAAACAATACGTTGTGTAGACCTGATGAGTAAACGGCTTCCCGCAACGCTGACACTCGAGCGTTACCGTCACCTTCGCATCGCCGTTTAACACTGCGAGACGTTGGTTATCGATAGCGAACGACATGGAGCATTCCACATCACTGTCCACACTGACTACGGATTCGGCGACGCGCTCAACCTGATCAGGGGTATAGATACCCTGGTAATCAAGGCGTTTTTGAGCCGTACGAACCGGATCGAGAGTCAGGGGTAATTTTACCTTTTGCATAGGGCGCGCATATTAACTTTGTAACGTCATAGAGTCAAAGAAAAAGGCAGCCTGTGGTTGCCTTTTGCCAATAATTCGCACACATTGCGGGTTACTGCTTTATTTTCGTTCAGTGCTGATAACGAACATCAACCTGCAAAACGAAGCGCATAGTTTAAAATGGCTATCATCAATACGCTATATCTGATGGAAAAAAATATGCCTAAACTTATTTTAGCCTCCACCTCGCCATGGCGTCGCGCTCTTCTGGAAAAACTGCAAATCTCTTTTGAATGTGCAGCACCAGAGGTCGACGAAACCCCACGCAGCGACGAATCACCGCGACAGTTGGTGCTTCGACTGGCACAAGAAAAAGCGCAATCTCTGGCGTCACGTTATCCGGATCATTTAATTATTGGTTCAGACCAGGTATGTGTTCTTGATGGCGAAATCACCGGTAAACCGTTAACGGAAGAAAATGCCCGTCTGCAATTACGCAAAGCCAGCGGCAATATCGTCACCTTCTATACTGGACTGGCGTTGTTTAATTCGGCGAATGGGCATCTACAAACAGAAGTGGAGCCTTTTGACGTCCATTTCCGTCACCTGAGCGAGGCGGAGATTGATAATTACGTGCGTAAGGAGCATCCCCTGCACTGCGCGGGTAGCTTTAAGAGTGAAGGATTTGGCATTACGCTGTTTGAGCGTTTAGAGGGACGTGACCCTAACACGCTGGTTGGTTTACCGCTAATCGCGCTGTGTCAGATGTTACGTCGGGAAGGGAAAAACCCGCTGATGGGATAGTTGTTTGCGCCGGATGCGGTTACGTCGCATCCGGCAATCGGTGCAGGCGGCCTGATGCGGCGTAAACGCCTTATCAGGCCAACCGCCCATTATCAGGCTTATATGCTTGTATTAGCGCGCGTTACGCAGCTTTTGCAAACAACGCTTTAAACCTTCATCCATCGGCGCTTCGATACGCATCACTTCACCGGTCCCCGGATGGGTAAACTTCAACGCTGCGGCGTGCAGGAACAGACGATTTAATCCCGTGCCTGCTTCAGTGAGCTGTCTGTCAAATTCACGGTCACCGTAGCGATCGTCAAAGGCAATCGGATGACCCGCATACTGTGTATGCACACGGATCTGATGAGTACGTCCGGTTACCGGGCTACAACGCACCAGGGTGGCAAATGCATAGCGTTCTTCCACTTTAAAGCGTGTTTCCGACGGTTTGCCTTCCTGACTGACACGCACGATACGTTCGCCGCTTTGCAGAATATTTTTCAATAACGGCGCTTGAACGCTCTTCACATGCGACTGCCACTGACCGCGCACCAGCGCCAGGTAATCTTTTTGCATTCCTTTTTCACGTAATTGCTCATGCAGAGAACGCAACGCCGAGCGTTTTTTCGCTACCAGCAACACACCTGAAGTGTCCCGGTCGAGACGATGAACCAGTTCAAGGAACCGCGCTTCCGGGCGCAACGCCCGCAAACCTTCGATAACGCCGAAGCTTAAACCACTGCCGCCATGTACCGCCGTACCGGAAGGTTTATTCAGCACCAGGATATGATCATCTTCATATAAGATGACGTCCGCCAGCGCCGCCACCTTTTGCAGATGTGGCGAAACCGCCTCTTCTTCCCGCTCAGCAACGCGAACCGGTGGGATACGCACCTCATCACCCGCTTCGAGTTTATATTCAGGCTTAATACGTTTTTTGTTCACCCGCACTTCACCTTTACGCAAAATACGGTAAATCATACTTTTTGGTACGCCTTTCAATTGGGTACGCAAAAAGTTATCGATACGTTGCCCCGCTTCGTCAGCGGTGATAGCAACAATTTTTACGGATGGAGTCTCTGTTTTCATGGTGGGCGATTCTAATTAGCCAACAGGATTCGCGCCACTCATTTTTCTATGCTTATATTTAGTTTTACACCTTATTACTTCACTACGTGATCACTTTATTGATGGTTATTAAACCAATCACCAGCAAGAAGTGAAAAAACTGTGAGTAAGCGGGTGATAAATGGTAAAAGTCATCTTGCTATAACAAGGCTTGCAGTGGAATAATGAGGCCGTTTCCGTGTCCATCCTTGTTAAAACAAGAAATTTTACGGAATAACCCATTTTGCCCGACCGATCATCCACGCAGCAATGGCGTAAGACGTATTGATCTTTCAGGCAGTTAGCGGGCTGCGGGTTGCAGTCCTTACCGGTAGATGGAAATATTTCTGGAGAGTAATACCCAGTCTGTTTCTTTGATAATTGCGCTGTTTTTCCGCATGAAAAACGGGCAACCGACACTCTGCGCCTCTTTGAGCTGACGATAACCGTGAGGTTGGCGACGCGACTAGACACGAGGCCATCGGTTCACACCCGGAAAGGCGTTACTTTGCCCGCAGCTTAGTCGTCAATGTAAGAATAATGAGTAAGTTACGATGAAAAGAATGTTAATCAACGCAACTCAGCAGGAAGAGTTGCGCGTTGCCCTTGTAGATGGGCAGCGTCTGTATGACCTGGATATCGAAAGTCCAGGGCACGAGCAGAAAAAGGCAAACATCTACAAAGGTAAAATCACCCGCATTGAACCGAGTCTGGAAGCTGCTTTTGTTGATTACGGCGCTGAACGTCACGGTTTCCTCCCACTAAAAGAAATTGCCCGCGAATATTTCCCTGCTAACTACAGTGCTCATGGTCGTCCCAACATTAAAGATGTGTTGCGTGAAGGTCAGGAAGTCATTGTTCAGATCGATAAAGAAGAGCGCGGCAACAAAGGCGCGGCATTAACCACCTTTATCAGTCTGGCGGGTAGCTATCTGGTTCTGATGCCGAACAACCCGCGCGCGGGTGGCATTTCTCGCCGTATCGAAGGCGACGACCGTACCGAATTAAAAGAAGCACTGGCGAGCCTTGAACTGCCGGAAGGCATGGGGCTTATCGTGCGCACCGCTGGCGTCGGCAAATCTGCTGAGGCGCTGCAATGGGATTTAAGCTTCCGTCTGAAACACTGGGAAGCCATCAAAAAAGCCGCTGAAAGCCGCCCGGCTCCGTTCCTGATTCATCAGGAGAGCAACGTAATCGTTCGCGCATTCCGCGATTACTTACGTCAGGACATCGGCGAAATCCTTATCGATAACCCGAAAGTGCTCGAACTGGCACGTCAGCATATCGCTGCATTAGGTCGCCCGGATTTCAGCAGCAAAATCAAACTGTACACCGGCGAGATCCCGCTGTTCAGCCACTACCAGATCGAGTCGCAGATCGAGTCCGCCTTCCAGCGTGAAGTCCGTCTGCCATCCGGTGGTTCCATTGTTATCGACAGCACCGAAGCGTTAACGGCCATCGACATCAACTCCGCACGCGCGACCCGCGGCGGCGATATCGAAGAAACCGCGTTTAACACCAACCTCGAAGCTGCCGATGAGATTGCTCGTCAGCTGCGCCTGCGTGACCTCGGCGGCCTGATTGTTATCGACTTCATCGACATGACGCCTGTACGCCACCAGCGTGCGGTAGAAAACCGTCTGCGTGAAGCGGTGCGTCAGGACCGTGCGCGTATTCAAATCAGCCATATTTCTCGCTTTGGCCTGCTGGAAATGTCCCGTCAGCGCCTGAGCCCATCACTGGGTGAATCCAGTCATCACGTTTGTCCGCGTTGTTCTGGTACTGGCACCGTGCGTGACAACGAATCGCTGTCGCTCTCTATTCTGCGTCTGATCGAAGAAGAAGCGCTGAAAGAGAACACCCAGGAAGTTCACGCCATTGTTCCTGTGCCAATCGCTTCTTACCTGCTGAATGAAAAACGTTCTGCGGTAAATGCCATTGAAACTCGTCAGGACGGTGTGCGCTGTGTAATTGTGCCAAACGATCAGATGGAAACCCCGCACTACCACGTGCTGCGCGTGCGTAAAGGGGAAGAAACCCCAACCTTAAGCTACATGCTGCCGAAGCTGCATGAAGAAGCGATGGCGCTGCCGTCTGAAGAAGAGTTCGCTGAACGTAAGCGTCCGGAACAACCTGCGCTGGCAACCTTTGCCATGCCGGATGTGCCGCCAGCGCCAACGCCAGCTGAACCTGCCGCGCCTGTTGTAGCCCCAGCACCGAAAGCTGCACCGGCAACACCAGCAACTCCTGCACAACCTGGGCTGTTGAGCCGCTTCTTCGGCGCACTGAAAGCGCTGTTCAGCGGTAGTGAAGAAACCAAACCGACCGAGCAACCAGCACCGAAAGCAGAAGCGAAACCGGAACGTCAACAGGATCGTCGCAAGCCTCGTCAGAACAACCGCCGTGACCGTAATGAGCGCCGCGACACCCGTAGTGAACGTACTGAAGGCAGCGATAATCGCGAAGAAAACCGTCGTAATCGTCGCCAGGCACAGCAGCAGACTGCCGAGACGCGTGAGAGCCGTCAGCAAGCTGAGGTAACGGAAAAAGCACGTACCACCGACGAGCAGCAAGCGCCGCGTCGTGAACGTAGCCGCCGCCGTAACGATGATAAACGTCAGGCGCAACAAGAAGCGAAGGCGCTGAATGTTGAAGAGCAATCTGTTCAGGAAACCGAACAGGAAGAACGTGTACGTCCGGTTCAGCCGCGTCGTAAACAGCGTCAGCTCAATCAGAAAGTGCGTTACGAGCAAAGCGTAGCCGAAGAAGCGGTAGTCGCACCGGTGGTTGAAGAAACTGCCGCTGCCGAACCAATTGTTCAGGAAGCTCCAGCTCCACGCACAGAACTGGTGAAAGTCCCGCTGCCAGTCGTAGCGCAAACTGCACCAGAACAGCAAGAAGAGAACAATGCTGATAACCGTGACAACGGTGGCATGCCGCGTCGTTCTCGCCGCTCGCCTCGTCACCTGCGCGTGAGTGGTCAGCGTCGTCGTCGCTATCGTGACGAGCGTTATCCAACCCAGTCGCCAATGCCGTTGACCGTAGCGTGCGCGTCTCCGGAACTGGCCTCTGGCAAAGTCTGGATCCGCTATCCAATTGTACGTCCGCAAGATGTACAAGTTGAAGAGCAGCGCGAACAGGAAGAAGTACAAGTGCAGCCGATGGTGACTGAGGTCCCTGTCGCCGCCGCTGTCGAACCTGTTGTTAGCGCGCCAGTTGTTGAAGAAATGGCTGAAGTCGTAGAAGCCCCCGTACCGGTTGCCGAACCGCAACCGGAAGTGGTTGAAACGACGCATCCTGAAGTGATTGCCGCCGCGGTAACTGAACAGCCGCAGGTGATTACCGAGTCTGATGTTGCCGTAGCCCAGGAAGTCGCAGAACACGCAGAACCGGTGGTTGAACCGCAGGAAGAGACGGCAGATATTGAAGAAGTTGCCGAAACTGCTGAGGTTGTGGTTGCTGAACCTGAAGTTGTTGCTCAACCTGCCGCGCCAGTCGTCGCTGAAGTCGCAGCAGAAGTTGAAACGGTAGCCGCGGTTGAACCAGAGATCACCGTTGAGCATAACCACGCTACCGCGCCAATGACGCGCGCTCCGGCACCGGAATATGTTCCGGAGGCACCGCGTCACAGTGACTGGCAGCGCCCTACTTTTGCCTTCGAAGGTAAAGGTGCCGCAGGTGGTCATACGGCAACGCATCATGCCTCTGCCGCTCCTGCGCGTCCGCAACCTGTTGAGTAATAATTAGCTCAAAGTAATCAAGCCCTGGTAACTGCCAGGGCTTTTTTATTTCATGTTTGAATCAACATATTAAAATTCATCAAATGGCATCCTTGCTAACCAACAATGCAAAATAGGCAAAAAAAATGCCCGCCCCGGCGATCCCAGAGCGGGCAGACAAAACATACCCAGTTTCATGATATGTTTTAAAGCGAGCTTATTTGTTGAGCTGGAAGAGCGACAATCCCTGCATATCGATAAATGCTTTATACGATGCCTGCAATGCCGTTTGCTGCATGATGTAAGATGAAATAGTTGCATTCCAGTCCACATCAACCAGATCGCTCATCTGCTGCGTTTGCCCTAAAGCGCGATCGCTACCTAAGGAATCCAGCGACTCCAGTTCGTTCAGCTGCGTGCCTAATTCCGCGCGAACGGTAAGGACATTATTCAGCGAGTTTTTCAGTCCACGGTTGGTTTTATCCAATGCCGCAGCGGCGATTTCTTTATCCGCTTCGCTATCCGCGACCGGCGTTTTCAGGGCTGCGATGGCGCTATCCAGCATGGCAAAAAGATTGGTTTCAGAAGCGCTACCGTCTGGTTCCGCTACCGCGTTACTGGTAATACTGTCGAAAATTTTGTCGCCCGTATGTCCTATCACCATCGAACGCGAAGCATCGACCTGTTGCCTAATACTTTCTGCTCCACCGACGTATTTCCCTTTCTCTTCGCTAAACGGCGCAGTCTCTGTTTTATAACCGGCAAAAATGTAGCGCCCGTTACCGTCAGTGGTGTTCGCCAGATTCAGCAACTGGTCACGAAGCCCCTGGATATCCGTAGCCAGCGAGGCCCGGTCATCGTCACTCAAAGTGCCATTGCTGGCGTAGACAATTTTTTCCTGAGCATTCTGGATAGCAGTGGTGACCTGGCTAAGTACACTCTCTTCCAGTGACACTTTTTGAGTGGCGAAAGTACGCGCCAGCGTGTACTGGCTGTTTTGCGCCTGTGCCTGGGAGAGAACAACCGCTTGTGATGCAGCAATGGGATCATCTGAAGGGTTAACGACTCGCTTACCCGTCGACATCTGTTCGCCGTACTTCATCCATTCTGCCTGAGAATTGGTGATGCCACGCATGTTTTGCTGGTACATCATCTGGGTACTGAAACGCATCTTATCTCCCCTTAGCGAATGTTAATCAGCGCATCAAAAATCGCGTTTGCCGTCTGCAGAACCTGCGCATTCGCCAGGTAATACTGCTGAAAACGTTGCAGATTTCCGTACTCCTCATCGAGATTGACACCGGAAATCGACTGCTGCTGATTGGAAAGCTGCGTCACCACATTACCTTGCGTGGTGCTACTGGTTTTCAACGTCGCGGTTTTATTACCGATATCACTCACTAACGAGGCATAAGCGTCGTTAAAGGATTTCGCACCGCCCACCGTTTTACTGTTGCTTTGCAGATCCAGCAGGGCCTGACCGTTGCGGTTGTCGCTATCACCCGCATCTTCTTCGCTCGCCATCGCGATTTTCGCTTCGTCGGTGATTAATACATCCATGTTGACGATGGCGTCACTTACTGGTTTCAGCGTGAAGCTGTCGTTAACGGCAGGCGTTCCTGTAAACGTCAACTCCAGACCATCAAATGCCACTTTACCGTTGGCATCCGGCGTCACCGTAAAAGTGGTATTGCTGGCAAGGCGGGTGACCTGCCACTGATTATTATCGAACGAGATTTTGTAATCTGTCGCCAGTACCCCGGAGGCATCAGTTACCGTGGCACCGATCGCAACGTCACCTTTGTTTTTCGTGTTTTGCAGAATCGCGGGCTTACCGATAGCAAAGAAATCTTCACCAGCATCGCCGTTGGCATCAAATCCGGCTTTGTGTTGGGTGTTGAAAGCCTCGGCAAATGCCAGCGCCAGTTGTCCAAGCGTATTACGCGTCTGGTCCAGATCCTGAGAACGGAATGTCAGAATGCCGCCCAGCGACCCGGTATTCAGCAATTTCTCCGGGATCTCAATATTGCCTGCCGTCCCATCAACGTAAGCGACAGTCGTACGAGAAGGGTCAGCGCTGGAAGGAACTGCCGCCAGTTGCCGAGCCGTACTTCCCTGAACCAGTGAGTAACCATTGGCCATCGTGATGTTATAAGTGCCGCCATCCTGAACGCTGACTTCTACACCAACAATCTGGTTTAATTCGCTCACCAGTTGATCGCGTTGATCCAGCAGATTGTTAGGTGACGCCCCTGCCCCCACGCCTGTCAGGCGCGAGATTTGATCGTTCAGGCTGGCAATTTGTTTAGCGTAATTGTTGATCTGATCAACGCTGGCACCTATCGCGATATTGACCTGTTTGTCCTGGTCGCGAAGATACTGATCGGTGGTTTTAAACTGATTCACCAACCCTTCTGATTTCCCAATCAGCGCCTGGCGCGCTGCCGGGTCTTCCGCGTTACTCACCAGCGTTTGCAGGCTGGTGAAGAAATCCTGCATCTGTGTTGCCAGCGAAGAGGTACTGGTGGAGAGCATATTGTCGATTTTCGACATCTGCTCATAGCGGGCAGTCAGGCCGCTACTTTGCGTCTGCGCCGCACGTAACTGGTTGGTAATAAACGCATCATACTCACGCTGCACACCAGAAACGTTGACGCCATTGCCAACCCAGCCGCCAGCGCCCAACGTGCTATTGGCCTGCGCCATAATAGTGGTTTGGCGGGTATATCCAGCAACGTTATAGCTGGAGATATTATTACTTGCCGTATTTAACGCCGCCTGGGCCGCGTTCAGTCCGCTCATGGCGTTATTGATCAAGCTGGACATGGAGGTTCCTTATAAGCCTTCAATTACAGAGTATTATCGGCAGCGACCCGCCGGACTTGAGTTATTCAGAACAGATTATCAATGTTCATACTGTAGGTTTTGCTCACCTTGTCGCTTATCGATTTCATCTGCTGGATCATGTTGGTGAGTTTACGGGCATAGTGAGGATCGGTGGCATAGCCCGCGTCCTGTAGGGCCTGCGCCCCCTGTTCCGCACTCGCGGCGGTCGTCACGGCAGCGTAGCGCGGGTTACGTGTTAACAACCCAACGTAATCCGACAATGCTTCCAGATACGAGCTGTAGACCCGAAACTTCGCTTTTACTTTCTTCGCTTCGCCGTTTTCATATTCAGTCGTGGTGATTTCAGTAACTGGCCCTTTCCAGTTGCCAGAGGCTTTGACACCAAACAGGTTATAGCTTGGCTCGCCGTTTTCGCGGCGGATTTGCCGTTGCCCCCAACCAGATTCAAGCGCCGCCTGAGCGAGGATCAAATGATGTGGCACACCGCTTTGCTGGCTTGCCAGTTGGGCGGGCAGCGAGAGTTGCGCGAGGAATGCTTTACTGTCACCCGGCAGCGAATCATCGTAGTTACGTGGCACGGCCTTTTGCACCAGCTGCGAAAGCGCCTGATTTTGATAACGCACCACGGTTTCGAGCGGGAATTTCATCGGTGCTGCTGGCGTGGGCTCCTCTGGCAATGGTTGTTCTGGCGTCATCTGTTTAACCATCATCTCTGCAAGCCCCAGACCTTTGCCCGCCGTCATCTGTTGGGCAATCTGCTGGTCATACATACTGGTATACAGGCGAGTGTGCTCGCTGCTGAACAGGCCATCTTTTGGTAAAGCGTCGCGCATGCTTTTCAACATCATCTGCACGAACATCCCTTCCACCTGACGGGCCACCGGACGGATATTTGCCGCCGGGTCTTCGCCCGCTTTCGCCTTTAGTTCGTTGAGTGATTGCGCATCCCAGGCCGCACTTGCCAGTAGTTTGCTGTCGCTGATCATCAGATGATTTCCAGTTTTGCCCGCAGACATCCCGCACTTTGCATTGATTGCAAAATAGACATCAGATCCATCGGCGTAGCGCCCAGCGCATTGAGCGCGCGCACCACGTTATTGAGGCTGGCGCTGGAACGTACGCTTTGCAGCGAACCGCCGCTCTGGCGTAAATCGATCTGCGTTTGTGGAGTAACCACAGTCTGTCCACCACCAAACGGTGTATCTGGCTGGCTGACATTGGCCTGACGATTGACTGTTACTGAGAGATTTCCCTGCGCTACCGCGCAGCTGTCGAGGGTCACTTCGCGATTCATCACCACCGAACCGGTGCGCGAGTTAATCACTACTTTAGCGTCCTGCGGGGTGACATTAACCTGCATATTCTGGATATCTGCAAGGAAACGGACCTGGGAACTGTTGCCACTTGGTACGCGCACCTGAATAGTCCGCGCATCTAACGCGGTGGCGCTGCCATATCCACGCACGCGGTTGATGGTGTCAGCGATTTGCTGCGCCATGCTGAAATCTTCGTCGTTAAGTTGCAAATTAAGGGTATTCCCGACGCCAAACTGGCTGGGCAATTCACGTTCAATAACCGCACCATTGGTGATCCGTCCACCGTTCAGTTGGTTCACCTGAACACTGCTACCGCCAGCGGAGGCTCCTGCGCCGCCAACCAGAATATTGCCCTGCGCCAGCGCATACACCTGACTGTCAACGCCCTTAAGCGGCGTCATCAACAACGTACCTCCACGCAAGCTTTTGGCATTTCCCATGGAAGAAACCACCACATCGATGGTTTGCCCCTGACGTCCAAACGGAGGAAGTGACGCTGTCACCATTACCGCAGCGACGTTTTTTAGCTGCATATTGGTGCCCGTCGGAACGGTAATTCCCAGCTGTGAGAGCATGTTATTAAGCGTTTGTGTGGTAAACGGCGTCTGGGTTGTCTGGTCACCGGTGCCATCCAGCCCCACCACCAGACCATAGCCAATCAGTGAGTTTTGCCTTACCCCCTGAACACTGGTGAGATCGCGAATACGCTCAGCCTGAGCCGCCGTCGTAACCAGTAGAAGAATTAATGCAGAGAGAAATTTAATCACCACAGCCTCACTTACATTGGCGACAGGTTAAGGAAGAAACGCTGCAACCAGCCCATATTTTGCGCTTCGTTAATGTAGCCATTGCCTACGTATTCAATGCGCGCATCCGCCACCTGAGTAGACGGTACGGTATTGCTGCCGCTGATAGTGCGTGGATTAACCACGCCAGAGAAGCGAATAAATTCGGTACCCTGATTAATGGCAATCTGTTTTTCACCCACCACATGCAGGTTGCCGTTGACCAGTACCTGGTCAACCGTCACCGTCAACGTGCCGTTAAAGGTATTGCTGGCATTAGCCCCGCCCTTTCCGTTGAACGTGTTACCACCGGAGGCTTCGACATCGGCACGAGCGTTACCAAACAGCCCCTGCAAATAGCGCGGCACAGTATCAAAGCCAAAATTAGTTTTACCGTCACGGCTGGCATTCGCATAGGAGCTTTTGCTGGCGCTGACGTTCTCCTGCAACACGATGGTCAGCGTATCGCCAATATTGCGTGGTCGACGATCTTCAAACAGCGGTTGATAGCCATAGTTAATCGGCTGAGCAGACTGGAAAATAGAACCGTTGGCGACGGGCGTCGGCCCGGGAACCGGTTGTGCACTGGTCGCCCCCTGCACCAGCGGCGTGGAGGGTATCCAGGCGCAGCCGGTTAGTGAAAGCACCAACAAGCTGGAAATGGCATAAGTATGCGCAGCGTTTTTTTGCATGGCTATCATCTTCAAAAATCAGTAAACCGGTGAACCTGCCACCGGTTAAGCCTTAGAGTTGCGTCAGTTTTTGCAGCATCTGATCGGTGGTGGACACCGCTTTACTGTTGATTTCGTAAGCGCGTTGCACCTGAATCATATTGACCAGTTCTTCCGCCACGTTGACGTTAGACGTTTCAACATACCCTTGATACAGCAGTCCCGCGCCGTTCAGGCCCGGCGTGCTTTCGTTCGGTGCACCAGAGGATTGCGTTTCGGTGTAGAGGTTTTCGCCAATGCTCTCCAGCCCGGTGTCATTCATAAAGGTGGTGAGATTGAGCTGCCCAACCTGAACCGGAGCTGCCTGGCCTTGTTGGGTTACGCTGACCACGCCATCACGACCGATGGTGATACTTAACGCATTCGCCGGAATGGTGATCGCTGGCTGCACCTGAAAACCACCAGCCGTCACCAGCTGCCCGTTCTGATCCACCTGGAAAGAGCCGTCACGGGTATAGGCTGATGAACCATCTGGCAACATCACCTGGAAAAAGCCCTGCCCTTTAATCGCGACATCTTTGCTGTTGTTGGTCTGCGACAGGTTTCCCTGGCTGTGTAAGCGTTCAGTGGCGACCGGGCGTACCCCCGTGCCGATTTGTAATCCGGAGGGTAAGGTGGTTTGTTCGGAAGACTGTGCCCCCGGCTGGCGAATGGTTTGATAAAGCAGATCTTCAAACACCGCGCGCTGACGCTTAAAACCGTTAGTACTGACGTTTGCCAGGTTGTTGGCAATGACGTCCATATTGGTTTGCTGGGCGTCAAGGCCCGTTTTGGCGATCCATAATGAACTGATCATAAAATGTCCTGTAGTGGATTAGTGACAAGCAGAGCAGAAGCACGCGACAGTGTGAATTTCCCCTCACCCTAACCCTCTCCCCAAAGGGGCGAGGGAATAGTCCGCGCGCTTTTATTGCAATGTCATCAATCGTTCAATTAACTCATCGACAGCAGTTGGTTGGCACGGCCTGCGTTATCATCGACGCTGCTGATCACCTTCATCTGCATTTCAAAACGCCGCGCGCTGGCAATCATGTCGCTCATTGCCGCAACGGCATTGACGTTACTGCCTTCCAGAACCCCCGACATCACACGCAAGGTTGGATCTGCCTGCAGTATCGGCCCACGCGTGGCCTGGCTTTCTGCGCTTAAACGAAAAATGCCGTCGTCACCGCGTTGCACTTCGCTGCCCGTGGCTTTCACCAGTTTCAGACGCCCCACTGGCGCAACCGTATTTGCCGGATCGCCCGGATTGAGCGCCGAGATTGTGCCATCGGCAGCAATAGTGATTTCCGCCCCTTCCGGCACAGCAATTGGCCCAGCCTCGCCTATCACCGGATGCCCCTGAATTGTCAGTTGCCCGGTGGGATCAACCTGAATGCTGCCATTACGCGTATACCCTTCGCTGCCGTCAGCGGACTGCACGGCCAGCCAGCCATCCTGCTGCAATGCAACGTCCAGCGGGCGCGAGGTGTAATCCATCTTGCCGGGCGTCATGTCTGCACCCGGTGTTGACGCCGTTACCAGCGTGCGCGTGGGCAGTGAAAGCCCTTCCACCGGCACTGCACGCAAGGCGTTTAACTGCGCGCGAAAACCGGGCGTAGAGGCATTGGCCAGATTACTGGCGGTTACCGCCTGTTGATTCAGCGTCTGGCTGGCTGCTCCCATCGCGGTATAAATTGCGTGATCCATTGAGCTATCCCGTCAGCGATTAGCGTAAGTTAACCAGCGTGTTGAGGATCTGGTCCTGGGTTTTGATGGTCTGGGCGTTAGACTGATAGTTACGCTGGGCAACGATCATATTGACCAGTTCTTTACTGAGATCGACGTTGGACGCTTCCAACGCACCGTTGGTCAGGGTGCCAAAGTTGCCCGTCCCGGCTGTCCCCAACAGCGCCACGCCAGAAGATTGCGTCGCAGACCAGACGTTGTCGCCTTCGGATGCCAGACCTTCGTTGTTGGCAAAGTTCGCCAGTACAATCTGCCCCAGCAGTTGTGTTTGTTCGTTGGAATAGTTGCCGACAACCGTACCGTCATCATTGATTTGATAACTCACCAGATCGCCCGGTTTGTAGCCATTCTTGGTGGTTGCCACAATATTGTTAGCGCCGGTATTTTGCTGCATGGAGTTGAGGAAGCTCAGGCTAAACGTGGCGGGATCTGCGCCGTTAATTGCGCCAGTGGTAATATTCTCTGTTGGATTTGAGGTCAGAACGCCATTGGCATTAAACACCAGCTTCATTGCAGGCTCGGCTGTACCTGTTGGATCACTGCTATCCTGGGTGTAGACCTGCCAGTTATTATCCCCGGTCTTCACAAAGTAGACGCTCATGTCATGAGCATTACCCTGACTGTCGAAAACAGTCACCGAACCTTTTTTGTTATAGCTATCCGCATTGCTGGCGCTGAATGGCGTAACAGTAGGAAGCGGATCGCTGGAATTCAGGTTGATCTGCATCGATGCCGTGGTGGTAGTTTTCGCTGCCATCAGGGTATTCGGGATCGAAATATTAGTCGGATTCGCCCCTTGCTGAATAGTCGGCGGCGTACCGGTTGCCGGGTAACCCGTCAGCTGTAAACCTTGCATATTCACCAGGTTACGGTTTTCATCCAGCTTAAATTGTCCGTTACGGCTGTAGAACACCGAACCGTTGCTATCTACCAGACGGAAAAAACCGTTCTGGCTGATAGCAACGTCCAGACCGCGCCCGGTGTTGGTGGTCGTGCCATCTGTAAAGTCCTGAGTGATACCGGCAACTTTTACCCCCAGTCCCACTTTCGAACCGGCAAACATATCGGCAAAAGAGGCCGTGCCTGATTTAAAGCCGTAGGTGGCGGAGTTGGCGATATTGTTGCCAATAACATCGAGGTTAGTGGCGGCAGCGTTTAATCCGCTAACCGCTTGAGAAAAGGCCATGACTGACTCCTGAAATGTGAAGGCTTAAATTATCTGCCGTACTTCGTCGAGGGTGGTGGTGCCGTAAGTGCCGAGATCCAGCGTATTACCGCTGTTGCCGCGGATCACACCCTGCACCAGAGCAAACTGCAGCGGCTGGGCAACCAGTTGTGTACCACCGTTACTGGCGCTAATCGCTACATTGTAAGAACCGTTCGGCGCAGTGCTGCCATCAGTCAACGTACCGTCCCAGGTGAAACTGTGAACTCCGGCGGTCAGTTCACCAATATCAATGGTGCGCACAACCGCGCCATTTTTATCGGTGATGGTGGCCGTAACTTTGTCTGCCGCCTGTTGCAGCTCAACACCAAACGGCGTGGTCGTGGTCACAGCCCCTTCTTCACTGCCGGTTCCCGCAAGAACAGTTGTGCCGGGGATCATCACGCCGTGACCGATCAGGTTACTGGCCTGTAACGACTGGCTGTTATCAATCTGTCCGGAAATAGATCCGAGCGTGGTATTGAGTTTTTCAATCCCGCTGACCGTGCTGATTTGTGCCAATTGCGACGTCAGCTCGTTGTTTTCCATTGGATTGGTCGGGTCCTGGTTTTTCAGCTGCGCCACCAGCAAAGTCAGAAAACTGCTTTGTAAATCTGCGGCGTTGCTGCCCGTGAGCGAACTACTGCTGGTGGTACTGACGCCGGTATTTGTCGGATCGGTGGTGGTTACCGCAATGGACATAGCTTTCTCCTTTATTGACCGAGCGTAAGGGTTTTCAGCATCATGCTTTTCACCGTGTTGAGCACTTCAACGTTGGCCTGATAGCTGCGTGACGCCGACATGGTGTTAACCATCTCCCCGACGACATCAACGTTCGGCATTTTTACGTAGCCCTTTGCATCTGCCAGCGGATTACCCGGTTCATAAACCAGTTTGTCCGGGGCCTGACTTTCTATAACATCGGCAACCTTTACGCCGCCTGTCGCAGCACCTGGTGCAGCGTTAACCTGGAATACCACCTGTTTTGCCCGATATGGCTGTCCATCAGGACCGGTCACGCTATCAGCATTTGCCAGATTACTGGCCGCCACGTTCAGGCGCTGGGACTGGGCAGTTAACGCCGACCCGGCGATATCAAAAATATTCAGCAGTGCCATCCGTTAATTTCCGCTCTGTAAAACGTTCATCATGCCTTTGATTTGCCCGCTCAACGCGCTAAGGCTCATCTGGTATTGCAGGCTGTTATCGGCAAACTGGGTGCGTTCGCGATCCATATCGACGGTATTACCGTCAAGCGAAGGCTGGTCCGGAATACGGTATTGCAGTTCTGCGGTAGGAGGCGTCAGCGCCTGCGCCGGGATGTGTTGCGTTGAGGTCATCGTCAGTGCAACCACACTGGTTGCATCCCGTCCACGTTGCATGACTTTTTTAAGTTCACTGGCAAAATCGATATCGCGCGCCTGATAACCAGGGGTATCGGCATTGGCGATGTTTGCTGCCAGCACTTCCTGACGCTGGGCGCGCAGATTGAGCGCCTCTTGTTGAAAACGTAAGGCGGCGTCGAGCTTATCGAGCATATCTCCTCCGCAGGTATCAAAATTCTGCCATCAGCTTAAATGCCTTTACGCGCGCGTTATCGGCGGAATAAACGCAAAATGGGTCGCTATTTATGCCGTTGATGGTCATTGCGGACAGGTACAATTCACGTTGTAGAAATGGCTGGGGGCGAAAATGCTGACAATAAAACGTAGCGTGGCGATCATCGCGATACTGTTCAGTCCGTTAAGTACGGCGAGCAATCTCACATCGCAATTGCACAACTTTTTTAGCGCCCAACTCGCGGGGGTAAGTGATGAGGTTCGTGTTTCTATTCGTACAGCGCCCAATCTACTACCGCCATGCGAGCAGCCATTGCTTTCGATGAGCAATAATTCCCGCCTGTGGGGCAATGTGAATGTGTTGGCACGCTGCGGTAACGACAAACGATATTTACAGGTTAATGTGCAGGCCACAGGAAATTATGTGGTTGCCGCGATGCCCATTGTGCGGGGAGGAAAGCTGGAAGCTGGCAATGTCAAACTAAAACGCGGACGGCTGGATACCCTGCCACCGCGTACGGTGCTGGATATCAATCAACTTGTTGATGCCATTAGCCTGCGCGATCTATCACCCGATCAACCTATCCAGTTAACCCAGTTTCGCCAGGCATGGCGGGTAAAAGCGGGACAACGCGTCAATGTGATCGCCAGCGGTGATGGGTTTAGCGCCAACGCAGAAGGTCAGGCGCTGAACAATGCAGCCGTCGCACAGAATGCGCGGGTGCGCATGGTATCGGGACAGGTAGTCAGCGGCGTTGTTGATGCAGATGGGAATATTCTTATAAACCTGTAAGCTGTTAAAGATTACCCGTCCCTTGCCGATAAATAAGCAACACATGATAAAAGCGCCCTCAATGAGGAATAAACCATGAGTATTGATCGCACTTCGCCTCTGAAGCCTGTAAGCACCGTTCAACCGCGCGAAACCACTGACGCGCCGGTAACGAACAGCCGGGCGGCAAAAACAACCGCCTCCACCAGCACCAGTGTGACGTTAAGCGACGCGCAAGCAAAACTGATGCAACCCGGCAGCAGTGATATCAATCTTGAACGTGTCGAAGCGTTAAAACTGGCGATTCGTAACGGTGAACTAAAAATGGACACCGGCAAAATTGCCGATGCGCTGATCAACGAAGCGCAGCAAGACTTGCAGAGTAACTGATCGTATGACACGTCTTGCAGAGATCCTCGACCAGATGTCCGCTGTGCTTAACGATCTCAAAACGGTAATGGATCAAGAGCAGCAACATCTCTCTATGGGGCAGATCAACGGCAGCCAGTTGCAATGGATTACAGAACAAAAAAGCTCACTGCTGGCGACGCTGGATTACCTCGAACAGTTACGCAAGAAAGAACCCAATACAGCAAATAGCGTTGATATTAGTCAACGCTGGCAGGAAATTACTGTGAAAACGCAGCAACTACGCCAAATGAATCAACATAACGGCTGGTTACTGGAAGGACAGATTGAGCGCAATCAACAGGCGCTGGAAATGTTGAAACCGCATCAGGAACCGACGCTATATGGGGCGAACGGTCAGACCTCAACAACCCATCGCGGCGGTAAAAAGATTTCGATCTGAATATTATCTCCGGCCTGCACTGCAGGCCGGAATGCATTGTTACACCGTCCGGCGGGCAAATTCTTTAACTTTGAAGCCCAGTACCGCCAGTGCAGCGAAGTACGCGGCAATCCCCGCCAGCACGACCGCCATTAAACGCAGTAAGCGCCAGGGCATGGTACCCAATGACCACTCCGGCATGATATGTAACATACCTAAAAGCACGCCAGACATCACCAGTACCGCCACCACCAGACGCAACAGAAACGCCATCCAGCCGGGTTGCGGAGTAAAGATTTTCTGCTTACGCAACTGCCAGTAAAGCAGCGAAGCATTCAGACACGCCGCCAGACCAATAGAAAGTGACAGCCCGGCATGTTTCAACGGACCAATAAACGCCAGGTTCATCAATTGCGTTAAAATCAGCGTAACGATGGCAATTTTCACTGGCGTTTTAATGTCCTGGCGGGAATAAAAGCCAGGAGCCAACACTTTCACTACAATCAGGCCAATCAAACCCACCGAGTAGGCAATTAACGCCCGCTGGGTCATCAGCGCATCAAACGCGGTAAATTTACCGTACTGGAACAGCGAAACGGTTAACGGACCTGAAAGAATGCCCAACGCAACCGCACTCGGCAGCGCCAACAGGAAACAAAGACGCAATCCCCAGTCCATCAAACGGTTGTATTCATCATGATTGCCACTGGCAAAACTTTTCGACAGCGACGGCAGCAAAATGGTGCCAAGCGCCACGCCCAGCACACCGGACGGAAACTCCATTAAGCGGTCGGCGTAATACATCCAAGACACCGAACCGGAAGCAAGAAACGAGGCAAAAATGGTGTTGATGATTAAGGAGATCTGGCTCACAGAGACGCCAAGGATCGCCGGTCCCATCTGTTTCACCACGCGCATTGCTCCGGCATCGTGGAAGTTAATGCGCGGCAGGACCAGCATGCCGATCTTCTTCAGGTGCGGTAGCTGATACACCAGCTGCAGGATGCCGCCGACCGTAACAGCCCACGCCAGCGCCAGCACCGGTGGGTTAAAGTACGGTGCGGCAAACAGCGCGAAACCAATCATGCTGATGTTAAGCAGTGTTGGAGCAAACGCCGGAATCGAGAAGCGGTTCCACGTATTCAGAATCGCTCCCACCAGCGACGCCAGGGAGATCAGCAAGATATAGGGAAAGGTAATCTTTAGTAGCTGGCTGGTCAGGGCAAATTTGTCAGCTGTGTCAGCGAAGCCTGGCGCGGTCACCATGATCACCCACGGTGCGGCGAGCATGCCAGCGACCGTCACAACCGCCAGCGCGAGTGTCAGCAGGCCAGAAACATAAGAGACAAAGACCCGCGTGGCGTCTTCACCCTGCTTACTTTTATATTCCGCCAGAATCGGTACAAATGCCTGGGAAAATGCCCCTTCGGCAAAGATACGGCGTAACAAGTTAGGAAGTTTAAAAGCGACGAAAAAGGCGTCGGTTGCCATCCCTGCGCCAAAGATTCTGGCGACAATTGCGTCTCGTGCGAAGCCAAGCACACGCGAAAACATGGTCATCGAGCTGACGGCGGCCAGCGATTTTAATAAATTCATCGGTGTTCTAATCCAGACCCACGGGCAAAACGCCTGCAAGGCAGGCGCTGAAAGAGGCGAATAGTCTACCTGGATTATGGTGAATTGCTACCGCCAGATGTTACAGGGTTTATTCACTCATCGCATCGCGCCAGATCTTGTCAACGATACGTTGCGCCAGCACGGCCTGTTCGCCGGCGGTTTGCGGAACTGTCTGATTTTGCACACATTCAATGAAGTGCCGCGCACAGCCGACAAATCCACGTTGTTCAAGAGTGCTCTGCCAACCAGGAATCGGTTTATGCACTACGCCCTGCCCGCGCTCCTCACGCCATTCGCGCATATCCGTAATGTCGATGAGCGCACCGTCAGTCACGGCCTGCACGGTTTCACGCTGACTTCCGGCACGGCGATGCATACAGGTGGTGATCTGCAAAGGACCGGCCGAAAAATGGTGCTCGGCAAACAGCATTTCGCCAGCGTCGTTAGTCAGTAGCGTACCGCCATCCAGAGAGGCTTTGCCGCCCGACAACCACAGCGCGGTATCCACCACATGCAGATAATCATCCAGCAACGTGAAATAAAGATCGTGTGGCCCGACACTATTGCTACGATGTTTATCCATTCTTAGCGAAGCTGCGGTAGCGAGTTGCGTTTTTAACTCACCGTAGAGTGGTGCGAAACGACGGTTAAAACCGACCATCAACGTCAGTTTTTTCCGCGCCGCCAGTTCCACCAGCCGTTCAGCATCGCGCAGATTTTCTGCCAGCGGTTTATCGACACAGACATGTACACCCGCATTGAGTAACGTACTGACCACGTCAAAGTGGCTGGCGGTGCTGGAATGCACAAAAACCGCATCGCAACTGGCGGCAAGGCTGGATAACGAATCGGCATAAGGAATGCGCCAGCTTTCACAAATTGGCAGGGCTTTCGCGCGCGTAGGCGACCAGGCTCCTTGTAACATCCAGTCAGACGCTGCCGCCAGCACCGGTAACCACGCTTTTTGCGCAATGCCACCTAATCCCACTACGCCGATACGTAATTTTTTCACTTTAATCTCCCAGATGGACCAGCAACGAATCAAGACGCTGTTTCAGTTCTGCCACTTCGATTTCCAGGGCTTCGACGCGGGCCTGTAAATCACCATCAACCGCGTTCGACATATCCGTCACCGCCGGCTGATCTTCAACCTCACCACTGAAAAGATGCATGTAGCGGCTTTCGCGTTTACCCGGTTCGCGGGCCAGACGCACCACAAAAGGACCATCTTCGCGATTTGCCAGTTGTTCCAGCGTCAACTCCACTTCCGCCATATCGCTGAATTCATACATTCGCGCGGCGCGGCTGCGCAGTTCACCCGGCGTCTGGGCACCACGCAATAACAACGTGGTGATTAACGCCACTTCTGCGGCGCTCAGTTTCAGATCGCCAAATTCTGAATTACAAAAACGTTGCTCATATTTGGTGACCCGATTACCAAAACCGCTCACCGTGCGTAGATAATGACGTTTGACCAGATTATCCAGCTGTTCCTGCACTTCAGATTCACTCAGATTCATGACCGGTTCACGGTTCGTTTTCTGATTACAGGCCGTTACTACACCATTGACTGAGAGCGGGTATTGCTCCGGCGTGGTCACCTGCTTTTCCAGCAAGCAGCCAATCACGCGGGCTTCCAGAGCAGTAAGTTGATATTTCATGAGATTCTCCTTAGCGGCCGGGCGTCCAGTCTGGGGTAGTTAATGCCGTCAGTACGTGATCGCGCCATTGTCCATCAATCAACAGATAGTCTTTCGCATAGCCTTCTTTTTCAAAACCCAGTCGCGCCAGTAAATCACCGCTGCGTTTATTGTGCGGCATATAATTAGCCATAATGCGATGAATATGTTGGGTGCGCTGCATATAACGAATGGCTGCGGTCAGGGCTTCAAACATGAGTCCTTTGCCCTGCCATTTTTGCCCAATCGAATAACCGAGATAGCAGGCATGAAAAGAGCCGCGAACAACATTGGAAAAATTGGCAACGCCAATAATCTCTTTTTCGTCCGGGTCGAATAAACCAAAGTAGAAAGCTGAACCTTGTTTATGAAATTCGTTAATCATCCCCAGCCTGGCCTGCCAGCCTGATGGATAACAGTGGCTTTCGTCGCGCACTGGCTCCCAGGGCTTGAGGAAATGGCGATTCTCTGCGTAATAATCCGCAAGACGCCAGGCATCACGATCATGCACCAGACGCACGACCAGTCGGTCTGTGGTTAAGCGCACTTTTGGCACGTTACTGCGATAGCCAAACATTCTATACCTACTCCTTCCCGTAACGTCTTTAATACGCTGTAAGTATTACTATACCTGCGCAACCAGACCCTGTGAAAAGTCCAAAATGCCATTTTCTGCATTATTCACATATTTGATAAAAACTCTCTATCAAAGCGACGTTTTGATAAAAAAATATTGTCCCCGAAGTGATGGGAAAAGTCTTAGCGGCAATGCAGAATAGAAAGTGCTCATCTTTTATTTCCCGGGAGGGGAAATGTCCCGCGTGTCGCAGGCGAGGAACCTGGGTAAATATTTCCTGCTCATCGATAATATGCTGGTCGTGCTGGGGTTCTTTGTTGTCTTCCCGCTGATCTCTATCCGCTTCGTTGATCAAATGGGCTGGGCCGCCGTCATGGTCGGTATTGCTCTCGGTCTACGCCAGTTTATTCAGCAAGGTCTGGGTATTTTCGGCGGCGCAATTGCCGACCGCTTTGGTGCCAAACCGATGATTGTTACCGGTATGCTGATGCGCGCTGCCGGATTCGCCACAATGGGTATCGCCCACGAACCGTGGCTATTGTGGTTTTCATGCCTGCTCTCGGGACTCGGCGGCACGTTGTTTGATCCGCCGCGTTCGGCGCTGGTGGTGAAACTAATCCGTCCACAACAACGTGGTCGTTTTTTCTCGCTGTTGATGATGCAGGACAGTGCCGGTGCGGTCATTGGCGCATTGTTGGGGAGCTGGCTGTTGCAATACGACTTTCGCCTGGTCTGCGCCACAGGGGCCGTTTTGTTTGTGCTGTGTGCGGCGTTCAATGCGTGGTTGTTACCGGCATGGAAACTCTCCACCGTACGCACGCCCGTTCGCGAAGGCATGACCCGCGTGATGCGTGACAAGCGTTTTGTCACCTATGTCCTGACGCTGGCGGGTTACTACATGCTGGCTGTACAAGTGATGCTGATGCTGCCAATTATGGTCAACGACGTGGCTGGCGCACCCTCTGCCGTTAAATGGATGTATGCCATTGAAGCGTGTCTGTCGTTAACGTTGCTCTACCCTATCGCCCGCTGGAGTGAAAAGCATTTTCGTCTGGAACACCGGTTGATGGCTGGGCTGTTGATAATGTCATTAAGCATGATGCCGGTGGGCATGGTCAGCGGCCTGCAACAACTTTTCACCCTGATTTGTCTGTTTTATATCGGGTCGATCATTGCCGAGCCTGCGCGTGAAACCTTAAGTGCTTCGCTGGCGGACGCAAGAGCTCGCGGCAGCTATATGGGGTTTAGCCGTCTGGGTCTGGCGATTGGCGGCGCTATTGGTTATATCGGTGGTGGCTGGCTGTTTGACCTGGGCAAATCGGCGCACCAGCCAGAGCTTCCGTGGATGATGCTGGGAATTATTGGCATCTTCACTTTCCTTGCGCTGGGTTGGCAGTTTAGTCAGAAACGCGCCGCGCGTCGTTTGCTTGAACGCGACGCCTGATTTGATACTCCCCCCTGACTCCTCCATACTGAAAGTGAACTGACAGCCAAATGGAGGAGTCACGTGAAGCTATACATTTACGATCACTGCCCTTACTGCCTCAAAGCCCGCATGATTTTCGGCCTGAAAAATATCCCCGTCGAATTACATGTTCTGCTCAACGACGACGCAGAAACACCCACCCGGATGGTCGGTCAAAAACAGGTTCCCATTCTGCAAAAAGATGACAGCCGCTATATGCCAGAAAGCATGGACATCGTTCACTATGTCGATAAACTCGACGGCAAACCGTTACTGACCGGCAAACGTTCCCCTGCCATTGAAGAGTGGCTGCGCAAGGTCAATGGCTACGCAAACAAACTGCTGTTGCCGCGTTTTGCCAAATCGGCATTCGATGAGTTTTCTACTCCCGCCGCGCGCAAATATTTCGTCGACAAGAAAGAGGCCAGCGCGGGTAATTTTGCCGACCTGCTGGCCCACTCTGACGGTCTGATTAAGAATATCAGCGATGATTTACGTGCGCTGGACAAACTGATCGTCAAACCGAACGCCGTGAATGGCGAACTTTCGGAAGATGATATTCAGCTATTTCCGCTACTGCGTAATCTGACGCTGGTAGCCGGAATCAACTGGCCAAGCCGCGTTGCTGATTACCGCGATAATATGGCGAAACAGACACAAATCAATTTGTTATCATCAATGGCGATTTAATCCTGACCCGCCGCGGCAGCCTGTATTCGCGGGTTGCCGCCGTTTTCAGTTTTTTCTGCTGGCGAGTTTATCGCTGGTGACACATGCTGCGTTGTGTCAGGATATTGACGCAGATTTCATGTCGAGGACTACCATGAACAAGTTTTTATTTGCCGCTGCATTGATCGTCAGTGGCCTGCTCGTTGGCTGTAATCAACTCACCCAATACACCATCACCGAACAAGAAATTAACCAGTCGCTTGCGAAACATAATAATTTCTCAAAAGATATCGGTTTACCCGGCGTGGCTGACGCCCATATTGTTCTGACAAACTTGACCAGCCAAATTGGTCGCGAAGAGCCGAATAAGGTTACCCTAACCGGAGACGCCAATCTGGACATGAACTCCCTGTTCGGTAGTCAGAAAGCGACCATGAAACTGAAGCTGAAAGCGCTGCCCGTGTTTGATAAAGAAAAAGGTGCGATCTTCCTGAAAGAGATGGAAGTGGTCGATGCGACGGTACAACCGGAAAAAATGCAAACGGTGATGCAAACGTTGCTTCCCTATTTGAACCAGGCATTACGCAATTACTTTAACCAGCAACCTGCTTACGTCCTGCGCGAAGATGGCAGTCAGGGCGAAGCAATGGCGAAAAAACTGGCGAAAGGCATTGAAGTGAAGCCAGGCGAAATTGTCATTCCGTTTACGGATTAATGACGAGGGCGCATTCGCGCCCTTTATTTTTCGTGCAAAGGAAAACGTTTCCGCTTATCCTTTGTGTCCGGCAAAAACATCCCTTCAGCCGGAGCATAGAGATTAATGACTGCACCATCCCAGGTATTAAAGATCCGCCGCCCAGACGACTGGCACCTTCACCTCCGCGATGGCGACATGTTAAAAACTGTCGTGCCGTATACCAGCGAAATTTATGGACGGGCTATCGTAATGCCCAATCTGGCTCCGCCCGTGACCACAGTTGAGGCTGCCGTGGCGTATCGCCAACGTATTCTTGATGCCGTACCTGCCGGGCACAATTTCACCCCATTGATGACCTGTTATTTAACAGATTCGCTGGATCCTAATGAGCTGGAGCGCGGATTTAACGAAGGCGTGTTCACCGCTGCAAAACTTTATCCGGCAAACGCAACCACTAACTCCAGCCACGGCGTGACGTCAATTGACGCAATCATGCCGGTACTTGAGCGCATGGAAAAAATCGGTATGCCGCTACTGGTGCATGGTGAAGTGACACATGCAGATATCGACATTTTTGATCGTGAAGCGCGCTTTATAGAAAGCGTGATGGAACCTCTGCGCCAGCGCCTGACTGCGCTGAAAGTCGTTTTTGAGCACATCACCACCAAAGATGCTGCCGACTATGTCCGTGACGGAAATGAACGGCTGGCTGCCACCATCACTCCGCAGCATCTGATGTTTAACCGCAACCATATGCTGGTTGGTGGCGTGCGTCCGCACCTGTATTGTTTACCCATCCTCAAACGCAATATTCACCAACAGGCATTGCGTGAACTGGTCGCCAGCGGTTTTAATCGAGTATTCCTCGGTACGGATTCTGCGCCACATGCACGTCATCGCAAAGAGAGCAGTTGCGGCTGCGCGGGCTGCTTCAACGCCCCAACCGCGCTGGGCAGTTACGCTACCGTCTTTGAAGAGATGAATGCTCTGCAGCACTTTGAAGCATTCTGTTCTGTAAACGGCCCGCAGTTCTATGGCTTGCCGGTCAACGACACATTCATCGAACTGGTACGTGAAGAGCAACAGGTTGCTGAAAGCATCGCACTGACTGATGACACCCTGGTGCCATTCCTCGCCGGGGAAACGGTACGCTGGTCCGTTAAACAATAAAAATCGTAGCTTCCTGTTGTCATTAGGTTATTTTACCTGTATAAATAACCAGTATATTCAACAGGGGGCTATTATGCGAATTGAAGTCACCATAGCGAAAACTTCTCCATTGCCAGCTGGGGCTATTGACGCCCTGGCTGGCGAACTTTCCCGCCGTATTCAGTATGCGTTTCCTGATAATGAAGGCCACGTATCGGTACGTTATGCCGCAGCGAATAATTTATCGGTTATTGGCGCAACAAAAGAAGATAAACAGCGCATTAGCGAAATTCTCCAGGAAACGTGGGAAAGCGCCGATGACTGGTTTGTCAGCGAATAATATGCAGTGATTTTTGTTTTTGCCGGGTCGCCCCGGCTTTTTTATTTTACTTACAAATTTTGAGTACAAAATTTCTACACTTCCTCAAAATAATTGCACAATATGCTAAAAAAATATGAATGACATGCTGTTTTATTGTTCATATAAATCTTAAAAGCAGAAATTTATCTGTTCCCCCCTTTAAAAATTCGGTGAATACCCTTACTTATTGGTATACTGAAGTTGCTTCAGATAAAAACGCATTGAACCTCGAATAACGTTGTCTAGTAACACGAATTAGGGGGCCATGATGGAAAAAAATAATGAAGTCATTCAGACTCATCCGCTCGTAGGGTGGGACATCAGCACCGTTGATAGCTATGATGCGCTGATGTTGCGTTTGCACTACCAGACCCCAAATAAGTCCGAGCAGGAAGGGACTGAAGTTGGTCAGACGCTCTGGTTAACCACTGATGTTGCCAGACAATTTATTTCGATATTAGAAGCAGGAATCGCCAAAATTGAATCCGGTGATTTCCCGGTAAACGAGTATCGGCGTCATTAACATGACATGACCATCCACCCAAAAGGCACCTCACCGGTGCCTTTACCATTTCTGGGTTGTATATCTGCATTCAGTTAATTACTCTGCTTAAACCATGAGAGCAGAGAGAAAAAAATGAAATACGATCTCATCATTATTGGCAGCGGTTCCGTAGGCGCTGCCGCCGGGTATTATGCAACCCGCGCCGGTTTAAACGTGCTAATGACCGACGCCCATATGCCACCGCATCAACACGGCAGCCACCACGGCGATACGCGATTAATTCGCCATGCTTATGGTGAAGGCGAAAAGTATGTCCCGTTGGTCCTCCGCGCGCAAACGCTGTGGGATGAACTTTCCCGCCACAACGAAGATGATCCCATTTTTGTACGCTCTGGTGTCATTAACCTCGGCCCGGCTGACTCCGCATTTCTCGCCAACGTCGCCCACAGCGCCGAACAGTGGCAACTCAACGTTGAAAAGCTCGATGCGCAAGGGATTATGGCCCGCTGGCCAGAAATACGCGTCCCGGACAACTACATCGGCTTATTTGAGACTGATTCCGGTTTTTTGCGCAGCGAACTGGCGATTAAAACCTGGATCCAACTGGCGAAGGAAGCGGGCTGTGCGCAACTGTTCAACTGCCCGGTCACCGCAATTCGTCATGACGATGATGGCGTAACTATTGAAACCGTTGACGGTGAGTATCAGGCGAAAAAAGCGATTGTCTGCGCGGGAACATGGGTAAAAGACCTGCTCCCGGAGCTGCCTGTCCAGCCCGTACGTAAAGTATTTGCCTGGTATCAGGCCGATGGCCGCTATAGCGTGAAGAATAAATTCCCGGCGTTTACCGGTGAACTGCCCAATGGCGATCAATATTATGGTTTTCCGGCAGAAAACGACGCGTTGAAGATTGGCAAACATAACGGAGGCCAGGTTATCCATTCAGCGGATGAACGTGTTCCGTTTGCGGAAGTGGTCAGCGATGGTTCGGAAGCCTTCCCGTTCTTGCGCAATGTATTGCCGGGTATCGGTTGCTGCCTGTACGGCGCTGCCTGCACCTATGATAATTCGCCTGACGAAGATTTTATTATCGATACCCTACCCGGCCACGATAATACACTGCTCATTACCGGCCTGAGTGGGCACGGTTTTAAATTTGCGTCAGTTTTAGGGGAAATAGCTGCCGATTTTGCGCAAGACAAAAAAAGCGATTTTGATTTGACGCCATTCAGGCTTTCCCGCTTCCAATAATCATCATTACGGCCTCCAGAATGAGGCCGTTTTTACAGGAGTATTTAATGCGTCGGCTGTTGCACTATCTCATCAATAATATTCGCGAGCATCTGATGCTTTATCTTTTTCTCTGGGGATTGTTGGCAATTATGGATCTGATCTATGTGTTTTATTTTTAGTTTTCCGCACTGACATAAACTGACAAATATTTAATCCCCCTTTCATTTAGCGTGAAAAATTGAATGAGATTATTCCTGCTTCTACAGCACTCACCAGACATCTCTGATGCTGAACCCACTAAACTTATGAAGATTCTTTCATTATTAATTCAAAATTATTGAAATAAAAATAAATATCATTCAATTTGGTATTTTTGTGTTGCAATTCATTCTCCGACACGCCATTTTCTTTCTCTCGCAAATTCGTTTTGGATGCACTTATGTCATTCACAAATACCCCTGAACGCTATGGTGTTATATCTGCGGCCTTCCATTGGCTAAGCGCAATTATTGTCTACGGCATGTTTGCTTTAGGTCTGTGGATGGTCACGCTCAGTTATTACGATGGCTGGTATCACAAAGCACCCGAACTGCATAAAAGCATCGGTATTTTGTTAATGATGGGGCTGGTTATTCGCGTTCTGTGGCGTGTCATATCTCCACCGCCGGGTCCGCTGCCGAGTTATTCGCCCATGACTCGTCTTGCCGCAAAAGCTGGACATCTCGCATTGTACCTATTGCTGTTCGCCATCGGCATCAGCGGCTATCTGATCTCAACTGCCGATGGTAAACCGATCAGCGTTTTTGGCTGGTTTGACGTCCCCGCGACCCTTGCCGACGCTGGCGCACAGGCAGACTTTGCCGGTGCCCTGCATTTTTGGCTCGCGTGGAGCGTCGTAGTACTGTCCGTTATGCACGGATTTATGGCCCTGAAGCATCATTTCATCGATAAAGACGACACTCTGAAGCGCATGCTGGGAAAGTCGTCATCTGACTATGGAGTATAAAAAATGAAAAAAAGCCTGCTTGGTTTAACCTTCGCGTCCCTGATGTTCTCTGCCGGTTCAGCGGTTGCCGCCGATTACAAAATTGACAAAGAAGGTCAGCACGCCTTTGTTAATTTCCGCATCCAGCACCTTGGCTATAGCTGGTTATACGGCACCTTTAAAGATTTCGACGGTACTTTTACCTTTGACGAAAAAAATCCGGCTGCCGATAAAGTGAATGTGACAATTAACACCACCAGCGTCGATACTAATCACGCCGAACGCGATAAACATCTTCGCAGTGCAGATTTCCTCAATACCGCAAAATATCCACAGGCAACATTCACCTCCACCAGCGTGAAGAAAGACGGTGACGAACTGGATATTACCGGCGATCTGACGCTGAATGGCGTAACCAAACCCGTCACGCTGGAAGCGAAATTAATTGGTCAGGGCGACGACCCATGGGGTGGTAAACGTGCAGGCTTCGAGGCCGAAGGCAAAATTAAGCTCAAGGACTTCAATATCAAGACAGATTTAGGTCCAGCTTCTCAGGAAGTGGATCTGATTATTTCAGTGGAAGGCGTACAGCAGAAGTAAGCGTGAAATGTTGCCGGATGGCACGCATCCGGCAATGATATTTATTCTGTTGGATCAGGAATGCCCAGTGTTGTATTCAGACGTCCACGAGACTTATTAAAGATCTTATTGCCATTTTCACGTCCTGCCCGACGGCGTCGCTGTTCTTCTGGCGGTAACGCGCTTTCTTCGCAGCAAATCTCACTACAACAACCTTTGTATTTTTCCGCGCATACTGGACACTGAATAAACAGCAGGTGGCAGCCATCATTTTTACAGTTGGTATGGCTGTCGCACGGCGCGCCGCACTGGTGGCAATGCGCGATAATCTCATCCGATATACGTTCGCCCATCCGCTCGTCAAAAACAAAATTTTTGCCAATAAAACGCACCGGCAAGCCCTGCTCGCGCGCCTTACGGGCGTATTCAATAATTCCGCCCTCGATATGCCAGACTTTGTTGAATCCGTTATGTTTCATCCAGGCACTGGCCTTTTCACAACGAATGCCGCCGGTGCAGTACATGACGATTTTTTTATCTTTATGTGCCTGCATCATCTCGACTGCTTTTGGCAGCTGCTCACGGAAGGTATCTGCCGGAATTTCGAGCGCGTTTTCAAAGTGCCCCACTTCATACTCATAGTGGTTACGCATGTCGATAAATAGTACATCGGGATCGTCAAGCATGGCGTTCACTTCCGCCGCTTGCAGATACTCACCAACATTGCTGGCATCAAAGTGAGGATCGTCAATACCGTCGGCAACAATGCGATCGCGTACCTTCATGCGCAGTACCCAGAAGGATTTCCCGTCATCATCCAACGCGATATTCAGGCGTAAACCCTCTAAAGCCGGGTCGAAGGCATAGAGCTGCGCGCGAAATGTTTCAACATTGCTCGCAGGTACGCTGATTTGCGCGTTAATGCCCTCATGCGCCAGATACACTCGCCCAAAAACATTCAGCGCGGTAAACAGCTGATATAAAGCGTCACGGGTCGCCTTAGGATCGGCGATGTGGAAATACTTGTAAAACGAAATGGTGGTTCGCGGTTCGCTCTCAGCCAACATTTTGGCTTTTAGCGCGTCGTTGGAAATGCGGTTGTGTAACACTGGCATGGTGTACGGTTCCTGCGAGATGGGAAAGTAAAAATCCGCGGCATGATATAGCAATTATCGATAATTAACATCCACACATTTTACGCTACATTTGCGCATTAAAAATTATTTGTTATTTACAAGCGCGGCAATTTCGCCCAGTCTTCAGCCACAAATTTTGGTTGCGGGCGAAAAAATGCGACAATACATACAATTGCCCGAATAGGTTGAAAAACAGGATTGATATGACGAATCTACCCAAGTTCTCCACCGCACTGCTTCATCCGCGTTATTGGTTAACCTGGTTGGGTATTGGCGTACTTTGGTTAGTCGTGCAATTGCCCTACCCGGTTATCTACCGCCTCGGTTGTGGATTAGGAAAACTGGCGTTACGTTTTATGAAACGACGCGCAAAAATTGTGCATCGCAACCTGGAACTGTGCTTCCCGGAAATGAGCGAACAAGAACGCCGTAAAATGGTGGTGAAGAATTTCGAATCCGTTGGCATGGGCCTGATGGAAACCGGCATGGCGTGGTTCTGGCCGGACCGCCGAATCGCCCGCTGGACGGAAGTGATCGGCATGGAACACATTCGTGACGTGCAGGCGCAAAAACGCGGCATCCTGTTAGTTGGCATCCATTTTCTGACACTGGAGCTGGGTGCGCGGCAGTTTGGTATGCAGGAACCGGGGATTGGCGTTTACCGCCCGAACGATAATCCACTGATTGACTGGCTACAAACCTGGGGCCGTTTGCGCTCAAATAAATCGATGCTCGACCGCAAAGATTTAAAAGGCATGATTAAAGCCCTGAAAAAAGGCGAAGTGGTCTGGTACGCACCGGATCATGATTACGGCCCGCGCTCAAGCGTTTTCGTCCCGTTATTTGCCGTTGAGCAGGCTGCGACCACGACCGGAACCTGGATGCTGGCACGGATGTCCGGCGCATGTCTGGTGCCCTTCGTTCCACGCCGTAAGCCAGATGGCAAAGGGTATCAATTGATTATGCTGCCGCCAGAGTGTTCTCCGCCACTGGATGATGCCGAAACTACCGCCGCGTGGATGAACAAAGTGGTCGAAAAATGCATCATGATGGCACCAGAGCAGTATATGTGGTTACACCGTCGCTTTAAAACACGCCCGGAAGGCGTTCCTTCACGCTATTAAATCTCCCCTGCCGGATGCTTCAGAATGGCATCCGGCATTACCACAGCAAATCCCCCTGATTTAGCGATAAAAGCTCTCTGGATTGCGCCCCCTGGAAGTCGGGCGCATAATTAGTGTGCTTATCTTTTCTTCTTATGTTCACCGCGCCTGGCGCACCAACAGCGGATTGCTATGTCACCCTGTGAAAATGACACCCCTATAAACTGGAAACGAAACCTGATCGTCGCCTGGCTAGGCTGTTTTCTTACCGGTGCCGCCTTCAGTCTGGTAATGCCCTTCCTACCCCTCTACGTTGAGCAGCTTGGAGTTACCGGTCACTCCGCCCTGAATATGTGGTCCGGTATTGTCTTCAGCATTACATTTTTATTTTCGGCCATCGCCTCACCGTTTTGGGGTGGACTCGCCGACCGTAAAGGCCGAAAACTCATGCTATTACGCTCTGCCCTCGGCATGGGCATCGTGATGGTGTTGATGGGACTGGCACAAAATATCTGGCAGTTTTTGATCCTACGGGCGCTTCTTGGGTTACTTGGCGGATTTGTCCCCAACGCTAATGCTCTTATCGCCACACAAGTACCGCGTAATAAAAGCGGCTGGGCGCTGGGTACGCTCTCCACAGGCGGCGTTAGTGGTGCGTTGCTCGGCCCAATGGCTGGCGGCCTGCTCGCCGATAGCTACGGCTTACGTCCGGTATTCTTTATTACCGCCAGTGTGCTCATACTCTGCTTTTTCGTCACCCTGTTCTGCATCAGAGAAAAATTCCAGCCGGTCAGCAAAAAAGAGATGCTGCACATGCGGGAAGTGGTGACATCACTTAAAAACCCGAAACTGGTACTCAGCCTGTTTGTCACCACGTTAATCATCCAGGTGGCGACAGGCTCAATTGCCCCCATTCTGACGCTGTATGTCCGCGAACTGGCGGGTAACGTCAGTAACGTCGCCTTTATCAGTGGCATGATCGCCTCGGTGCCAGGCGTGGCGGCTCTGCTAAGCGCACCACGACTCGGCAAACTTGGCGATCGAATCGGACCCGAAAAGATCCTGATTACAGCGCTGATCTTTTCTGTACTGCTGTTGATCCCAATGTCTTACGTTCAGACGCCATTGCAACTTGGGATTTTACGTTTTTTGCTCGGTGCCGCCGATGGTGCACTACTCCCCGCCGTACAGACACTGTTGGTTTACAACTCGAGCAACCAGATCGCCGGGCGTATCTTCAGCTATAACCAATCGTTTCGTGATATTGGCAACGTTACCGGACCATTGATGGGAGCAGCGATTTCAGCGAACTACGGTTTCAGAGCGGTATTTCTCGTCACCGCTGGCGTAGTGTTATTCAACGCAGTCTATTCATGGAACAGTCTACGTCGTCGTCGAATACCCCAGGTATCGAACTGATTTTTCGCCTTTCATACTTGCAAAAGCGGAGAATCAGCTATCCTTTTCCCTGAAACCTCATCAACTCAAAGGGAGAATCGTGATGACCATGTACGCAACGCTTGAAGAAGCCATTGACGCTGCACGCGAAGAATTTCTTGCAGACAACCCCGGCATCGACGCCGAAGATGCGAATGTGCAACAGTTCAATGCCCAAAAATACGTTTTGCAGGACGGCGACATCATGTGGCAAGTTGAGTTTTTTGCCGACGAAGGGGAAGAAGGTGAATGTTTACCTATGCTTAGCGGTGAAGCCGCGCAAAGTGTTTTTGATGGCGACTATGATGAGATAGAGATACGCCAGGAGTGGCAGGAAGAGAATACATTACATGAATGGGACGAGGGGGAATTTCAGCTTGAGCCACCGCTGGATACCGAGGAAGGACGCGCAGCAGCTGATGAGTGGGATGAACGTTAATCACTCATACGGGCCATGATGAATGTCGATCGGCAGCAGTAAAGTATCAAAAACCAGAGAGAATGGCAGATCAAGGATCGTGACATAACGCCAGGCGGAGTCACGCACATCCCATTGCACACCGGGATAATATTGGTTGCCATGCCCCTGCCCCGGTATAGTGCGACTAATAATGCTGCCACAGCCACTCAGCAAGGTCACCATGATGCTCACCACAATTAAACGCATTTGATACCTCTTTCGTAAAAAAATACCGGCATAACGCCGGTATTTTTATTGGCTCGTTGTTTTTGCCGGATGCGGCGTGAACGCCTTATCCGACCCACAAAATCTTGCAAAATCAATAAATTGCAGGAACGATGTAGGCCTGATAAGCGTAGCGCATCAGGCAACTACGTTTTTATTGCGAAGCCGCATCCGGTTTACGCAATGCCAGTGGATTGAGCTTTATCCCTTCGTAATAACTCACCCATGAAGAATATCTCTCCGGGGAATTCCAGACGCGGAAATGCAGACGGGCCATCGTCACCGGATCGCTTAGCAGCACCAGGCGACGATCGCGATTCAGCTTCTCTGGCGTCTCGTTCAGCGCCTGTTCAACGTGGCGGTCACGGGCGATTTCCAGCACCTTACTGGCGCGGTGACGCGCGGTCGCCATTGCGGTTGCCAGAGCGTTAAATGACGGGTTAAACACTGCGTGCATAAAGCCATCATCAAGGGAGCGTTGACGATTCATCTCAAGGAACCGATCGGTATCAACCAGCACCTGCGGCGGCGAATACTCTTCCGGGATCAGGAACAGTTTCCAGCGTTTGGTGCGCAGACCAACGGTGGCACGGCTGGAAATCACCGAAACAAACGGTGACAGGATCAACGAGAAGACAATCGGTGCCAGCCAGAACAGGAAACGCAGATCCAGCCACGCCATCCCAACAGCCCACACTAACCCTAACAGCAGCTGTGAGCCGTGGCGTTTGAACGCTTCACCCCAGGAAGTGGAGTCATCATCACGCTGCGGTGAATTCCACACCACTTCCCAGCCAAGGAACGCGCTGACAACGAAGACCGTATGGAACAGCATGCGTACCGGAGCCAGCAGCACGGAAAAAAGCACTTCCAGCAGCAACGATAATGTAACGCGCCAGAAGCCGCCGTATTCTTTCGTTCCTTTGCACCAGATAAGCAAAATGCTCAATAACTTCGGCAGGAACAACAGCACCATAGTCGAAGCAAAAAGTGCAATCGCCAGCTCAGGACGCCACTGCGGCCACACCGGGAACAACTGCCGTGGTTGCAGGAAGTATTGCGGTTCGGTCAACGCATGTACTACCTGCAATGCAGTAGAGAGCGCGAGGAACATAAACCACAGCGGAGCGGAGAGATAAGACATCACGCCCGTCAGGAACACCGCACGGTGAACCGGGTGCATACCCTTAACCAGGAACAGACGGAAGTTCATCAGGTTACCGTGGCACCAGCGGCGGTCACGTTTTAGCTCATCAAGCAAGTTAGGCGGTAATTCTTCATAAGAACCCGGGAGATCGTAAGCAATCCAGACCCCCCAACCTGCACGGCGCATCAACGCCGCTTCCACGAAGTCATGTGACAGGATTGAACCGGCAAAGGAACCTTCGCCCGGCAGCGGAGCCAGTGCGCAGTGCTCGATAAACGGTTTCACGCGGATAATCGCGTTATGTCCCCAGTAGTGCGACTCGCCAAGTTGCCAGAAGTGCAAACCGGCTGTAAACAGTGGCCCATACACGCGGGTCGCGAACTGCTGACAGCGCGCATACAGCGTATCCATACCGGACGCTTTCGGCGACGACTGAATGATCCCGGCGTTCGGGTTGGCTTCCATCAGGCGCACCAGCCCGCACAAACAATCACCGGTCATTACCGAGTCAGCATCCAGCACCACCATGTAGCTGTACTGGCTGCCCCAGCGACGGCAGAAGTCATCGATATTACCGCTTTTACGCTTCACGCGGCGACGGCGGCGGCGATAGAAAATCTGACCTTCGCCACCGACTTCAGCGATAAGCTCCATCCAGGCTTTTTGCTCTGCGACGCAGATATCCGGGTTATAACTGTCACTAAGAATGTAGACATCAAAGTGTTTGGCATTCCCGGTGGCTTTTACTGATTCCCACGTTGCACGCAGGCCAGCAAAAACACGGTTCACGTCTTCGTTACAGATAGGCATGATCAACGCCGTGCGATGCTCCGGGTTTAATGGTTCATCGCCAACTGTTGACGCAGATATACTGTATTTATCGCGACCAATAAGCAGTTGCAGGAAGCCCATTAACGCCGTCCAGAATCCGGCGGACACCCAACAGAACAGTACCGCAAAGAGGATCAGGATACCGGTTTGCAGCATATAAGGCAGAAGCTGCATAAAGGAAACCCACAAATCCTGACCAACCATATCCATAGGATTAATCAGCGCCCAACCCTGATAAGGAAGAATGGTCTTCATATACCAGGTCGCGACGACAGTTTGCGCGAGCGTCAGGATCAACAGAATGTAACGGCGGATGGTACCGACGGTACGCCACTTTTGCTCGCTCTCCTGCTCTTCTTTGGTCAAACGAGCCAGATAGCGCGGCGTGACATCGCGTCCACGCAGGCGATCCCAGAAACGGCCTACCGGGTTGGTACGCCACGGGTCGGGAAACATCGAGGAGCGTTTTGCTTCTGGCATCGCCTTCAGCTGATCGCGCCCTTCGTCGTCTTTAATTAACTGTCCATCAGCAAGTGAATCTGGCCAGGCTTGTTCCAGACGCGCCTTTACCGAGCCTTGCGGGGAATCATCCTCCCGCGCCCAGGTGCGGTGTTCGGCATCCAGCGCCTGATGAACGGCGCGGATATCAGTCTTCGGCAATGCCGCTTTCTCGCTTGCGGCGATGGGCATTGCGTCAATGTACTCAGTTGTCTTATTCATTGGCAGGTAACTGGTAGCTCCAGGTTTCACTCAACGTCTGATCGGCATTCACCAGCGCAGCACGCATTTCAGTGGTTTTCTTGGCATCTTTCACTTTCACACGCATCACCAGACGCCAGCCTTTGGTAACCGGGTTATAGCGCACCGTGCTTTCAACTATCTCACCATTATCACCAATGCTGGTTTGCGCTGTGACCGGGGTATCCTCTGGCAGTTTTTTCATCTCTGCGCCGGTAAAATCGACCACAAAGGCGATAGTACCGTCAGGCTGGCGAATCAGGTTCGACTGCTTCACATCCCCCGTTGAACGACGCGTTTGTTGCACCCATGCGTTATCTGGCGCATGCAGTTTGTCTTCATCACGGCTGAAGGTGATGGTGTATTTAAAGTTCATCTCTTTACCCGGCTCCGGCAGCTGATCCGGCGTCCAGTAAGCGACGATGTTATCGTTGGTTTCATCGTTGGTTGGAATTTCTACCAGCTCAACGCTGCCTTTACCCCACTCCCCTTTCGGAGTCACCCATGCGCTTGGACGAAGATCGTAACGATCATCGAGATCTTCAAAGCGGGAGAAATCACGACCGCGCTGCAACAGACCGAAGCCTTGCGGGTTTTCCATAGAGAAGCTGCTGACCGCTAAATGTTTCGGGTTATTCAACGGACGCCAGATCCATTCGCCATTACCGGCATGGATAGAGAGACCGTTAGAGTCGTGCAACTCCGGACGATAGTTATTTGCAGGCGACGGTTGGTTCGGCCCAAACAGGAACATACTGGTTAACGGTGCAACCCCCAGTTTGCCGACTTTATCGCGCAGATAGATTTTCGACTGCACATCCACAACCGTGTCACGCCCTGGCATAACCACGAATTTGTAAGCACCTGTCGCGCGCGGCGAGTCAAGCAATGCATAAATGGTTAAACGTTTATCAGTCGGTTTTGGACGCTCGATCCAGAACTCTTTGAAGCGTGGAAATTCTTCACCCGATGGCAAGGCGGTATCAATTGCCAGGCCGCGGGCAGAAAGGCCATAAACCTGACCTGCACCAATCACGCGGAAATAGCTGGCCCCGAGCATGCTGACGATTTCATCGTTTTTATCTTTGCTGTTGATCGGGTAAAGCACTTTAAAACCGGCAAAACCAAGGTCTTTTACCGTGTCTTTGTCATGCTGAACATCGCCGAAAGTGAAATAATCCGGGCTGTATTTGATTCGTTTGACTGCGGTGGCAGTCACTTCATTTATTTTGACCGGGGTATCGAAGTACATACCCTGATGGTAGAACTCGAGTTTGAATGGGGTCTTCAGATTGTTCCAGTACGCTTTGTCATGATTAAACTGGATCTGCTGATAGTCCGCGTATTTCATATCGCGGAAAACGGAGGGCAAGTTGCTTTTGGGCGCCTCATAGCCTTTCCCGGCTAAGGATTGAGCTTGCTTTGCGACATCATCAATACTGAAAGCCCAGCTTGAAGATGTATACAGGGTTAACATTACTGCAGCACTCAACCAACGCATTTTCATCATTTGTAGTTTATGTTTCATAATTAGTAAGCACTTCCCCCTTTGTGTGCTTATATCGATCCGATCTATTTTAATGGATAACCAGCCATTCCGACAACAGAATCCCGGTATCGTTCAGCACGCTGGCTCATGGATTAAGCACCTGATTGCAACCGTTTTCACTTTCCGTGCTTCTCCTAAAGACAGAAGCATCGACTTCGTGTAGGGTTTGCCAGCAATTTTATTTATCAACCGTCTTACAGACGCTTCCATTCTGGTTAGTGGTAGCGATGATGCTATGCATAAAAACCTTGAAGCCTGCGCCTGGCGCGGTCAGGTCGGTGTCGCTATGGCAACAAGCCTAAAGGCATAACCCGACAGGGATAAGACGAAAAATCCGAGATTAGTTAACCATATATGAATCCAGTACCCGCGCAACGTGAATATTTCCTCGACTCCATCCGCGCCTGGCTGATGTTGTTAGGGATCCCTTTTCATATTTCTTTAATCTATTCGAGCCATACATGGCATGTGAATAGCGCCGAACCATCATTGTGGCTGACCCTTTTTAATGACTTCATCCACTCGTTCCGCATGCAGGTATTTTTCGTTATATCCGGCTACTTTTCCTACATGCTTTTTTTACGCTATCCCTTGAAAAAATGGTGGAAAGTACGTGTCGAACGTGTAGGTATCCCGATGTTAACAGCCATCCCCCTACTGACATTACCGCAATTTATTATGCTGCAATATGTCAAAGGAAAAGCGGAAAGTTGGCCTGGGCTGTCATTGTATGACAAATATAATACGTTGGCCTGGGAATTAATATCACACCTGTGGTTTTTACTGGTGTTAGTAGTCATGACGACGCTGTGCGTATGGATATTTAAGCGCATCAGAAATAATTTAGAAAATTCTGATAAAACGAATAAAAAATTCTCGATGGTAAAACTATCGGTGATTTTTTTATGCCTCGGCATCGGTTATGCGGTAATAAGAAGAACGATTTTTATTGTGTATCCGCCCATTCTGAGTAATGGCATGTTCAATTTTATTGTCATGCAAACGCTGTTTTATTTGCCGTTCTTTATCCTCGGCGCACTGGCTTTCATTTTCCCTCATCTTAAAGCCTTGTTTACCACGCCGTCTCGTGGCTGTACCCTTGCAGCAGCATTGGCGTTTGTCGCTTATTTACTCAACCAGCGCTATGGCAGTGGCGATGCCTGGATGTACGAAACCGAGTCGGTGATCACCATGGTCCTCGGTCTGTGGATGGTGAATGTGGTCTTCTCCTTTGGCCACCGTTTGCTTAACTTCCAGTCAGCGCGGGTGACTTATTTTGTTAACGCATCGCTGTTTATCTATCTGGTTCACCACCCGTTAACGCTGTTTTTCGGCGCATACATTACACCGCACATCACCTCCAACTGGCTTGGTTTTCTCTGTGGCCTGATATTTGTAGTAGGGATTGCGATAATTCTGTATGAAATTCATTTGCGCATCCCGTTACTGAAGTTTTTGTTCTCTGGTAAACCGGTTGTTAAGCGTGAGAACGATAAAGCACCAGCCCGTTAAGCCACATTTACAATAACCATTCCACGGGCAATATCGACGCCAGTCTGACCATAACCCGCTTCCAGAAACTGGTGGCGGGTTCTTTTTTGAGAATAATCTCTTTCTTTGCATGACGATCAACCCAGTTGATCCGTCCCCACCTGTCCAGACGGAGCTGCCAGGCCGCATCATACTGGCTCTGAATAAAGCGTTTATCAATTAACTGTGCCAGCGTTTCGCTCTCTATCACGAAGCCCATTTCAGTATTGAGCAATGTTGAACGCGGATCGAAATTGAAAGAGCCGATAAACACCGTTTTACCATCGATGCTAAAGGTTTTAGCATGCAGGCTGGCTCCGGAATTACCGGTTATGCCGCGATCGTGTAACGTACTACTTTGTTCACGCGTCGGCTTGAGTTCATATAATTCCACGCCATAGCGGAGCAATTTTTTGCGCCAGCGCGCGTATCCGGCATGGACGACAGCAACATCGTTAGCGGCAAGAGAATTGGTTAGGATCGCAATCTTTACCCCTTTTCTCACCATCCGTAAGAGTTGCGCCACACCTGCGCGTGTCGGTACAAAATAGGAAGAGATAATATCGATGCGTTCACTGGGTGAGCCCATGATATCGAACAGGCGCTGCGGTAACAGTGAATGCCGTTTTGCCTTGCCCTCCCCTTTCGCCGGATCATCACTTAATAAACGTGTTTTCGCCCAGATAAGCGGCAACGTTCCATCAACCAGATGATTTATAAACGGACTGGATTCCATTTTGCGTAAGTAACGATGCGTCATAGCATCGTTATGCCAGGAGGCGGGTAACTCGATGCGATCCGCCATTTCACCTTCCGGGACATCCAGCACTTGCTGTAAGGGTGAAACCGATTTGCAATACCAGTAGCGGGCGAAATCATCGGCAACGTCCTCTACCACGGGCCCTATTGCCATAACATCTAAATCCGAAAAAAGTGGCTCTTCCCCTGCCCCAAAATAGGCATCACCAATATTTCGCCCCCCTACCAGCGTCACCACGCCATCGACAGTGAAACTTTTATTGTGCATACGGCGATTGAGACGGGAAAAGTCGGTGATATAACCAAGCGGACGCAGCAAGCGAAACGAGAAAGGATTAAAAAGCCGGACTTCAATGCGGGGATGGCTGTCAAGCAAGCGTAAAATGTCGTCAAGTCCGGGCGTATTGTTGTCGTCCAGCAACAAACGGACGCGAACGCCACGCTTTGCTGCGGCTAACAGGGCGGAAAACAGTAACCGACCCGACATATCGTCCTGCCAGATGTAATACTGAACATCCAGCGTATGCTCTGCCATTTCGGCCAGACGATACCGGGCGGCAAACGCATCCAGACTTTTCTCCAGAGGGAAAAGACCACACTGACCGGGATGTTGCGAACACAGTGGCAGCACCGCGCTCGCCAGCCGGGGCAAATCATTCATCTCCTTGTTGGGTAAGGAGTCTTTCGTAGAGGTGGGCGTTTTCTTCATCATAACAGACAAAGTATACCTGTTCGGGTAAAGCGTGACGGGTAATAAATTCTGAAACGGTTTTAACTGCGATTTCAGCCGCTGCCGCACGAGGGTAACCATAAACCCCAGTACTGATTGCAGGAAAAGCCACTGACGTATAGCTGTTTGCCGCCACCAGTCGTAGGCTATTGAGATAGGCATCCTGCAAAAGCTGGTCTTCGTTTTGTTCACCACCACGCCAGACTGGCCCGACGGTGTGCACTACGGCTTTAGCGGGAAGAGCGCCTGCAAGCGTAATAACGGCATGCCCCGTAGGGCAATCGCCCTGCTGTTGCCTGACTTTTAAACAGGCATCCAGCAGGGCCGGACCCGCTGCGCGATGAATGGCCCCATCGACGCCGCCGCCTCCCATTAATGACGGATTAGCCGCATTCACAATCACATCAACGGCCAGTTTGGTAATATCACCCTGCACAACATGAATACACGTTTTCATAACGCCTCCTTACACCTTCTTGTTTCTTAAGTGTACAGCAGGCTTTTTGGTTAAATCGCATTTTTCTGCTCAGCAACGTGCGTTGTTCAGAAACTTAGTTATATTCGATGTTCATTACAGCCAGCTTTTTCTGTTTATCAAGATACTGCACTTTTACTGAGGCTATTTGCGCGTTTTTAACATTACCGCTCATTAACGCTTTGCTGGAATAGGTTTTGCCCGGAACAGAACCATTCTGTGGGCAGTTCATTTCTACGGGTGATGACTGGGTGCTGACGTCACATGCCGGTTCCACAATTTGGCCATAAAAATGGATCACCCCCCCTTGCGCGGTGCTTCCTGCGATGGCAATAAAAGGAAAAAGCAAACTGCCGAGCATAAGAGAGTTTAAAAAAGGTCTGAACATTTATTCTATTTCCTCAATGATTAGTCATCCTTGAGGGTTGTGTTATCCATACTTTCAGGTTGGCTGATTCGCAGCAGACCATTCTCTCCAGATTCATCTTATGCTCGATATTTCAACAAATTAAGACTTTTCTGAAGAGGGCGGCCATTGTTGTGATAAATGAAGTGACTGTCCATCAGAAACAGTAACAACTATTTTCACCCGATCTTCCGGGGAAATATTTAAACTCAACTTCGTCAAAGCAATAGGTTGATTAGCAGGCAATGAGAGGGTCTTTTCTTGCTTCGTCTGACTTTGCCCTGAACTGCCTTCGCGCAGGGACAATATTTGTACTCTGCACAGACAAGATTGAGTAAGAGTGACTTCAGGAATAATGGTATACACATCCCCTTGCTGGGTCGTATTAAAGGTTATCTGGCTGGAAAGTGCCGCAAGGAGTAATAACGCATTCATATTCTTCTCCCGAAAAAAAACAGGGCTTGCGCCCTGTTTCTGTAATACAAATGATGTATTAGTACTGATGAGCGGTCGCGTTGTTACCAAAGCCAACCTGAGTCACGTTGACGGAGGAGTTAGATGCAGTCTGGTCAACTGCAGCACCGTTGCCACCACCGAACTGTTTAACAGTCATTTCAGAATTTTTGCCGTTCCACTGATCAAGAGTGGCGCTGTTACCGAAGCCACGTTGGGTCAGATCGATTGAGCTGTCATCTGAGCCCTGACCTACATCTGCACCATTACCACCGCCATGCTGGGTAATAGTCAAGTCAGAGTTACGGGCATCAGTTTGCAGAGCAAGTGCAGAGTTACCGCCACCGTACTGGTAAATGTTCAGCTCTGAATTTGGGCCGCTATTATTACCGCCACCACCGTGGTTACCGCCGCCGCCGTACTGAGGAACAACACCTGCCAGAGCGCTACCGGAGAATACGATTGCTGCAATTGCTGCTACTTTTAAAAGTTTCATGTAAAACCCCCATCGGATTGATTTAAAAGTCGAATGGAAATTAACGTTGTGTCACGCGAATAGCCATTTGCGACTGTCTCTGCACTACAATTGCCGTTTTTTGAGTACCATACTGTGTAATATTTGCTTTATTACCAGAACCTTTCTGGATAATCATCGCAGTATTACCATAAGCACCTTGCGAAATACTGGCATCGTTGGCACTGCCCGCCTGATCAATATATGCAAGGTTATAATCTCCTGTCTGGTCAATCTTTGCCCGGTTGCTACTACCTTCTTGCGCAACAACCGCCAAAAGTTTTGAGCCTCCCTGCCGTAACTGAGCACTATTATTCGTCCCAGCTTGACCAATTATGGCTGCCTGATTAAATGAAGACTTACTCAATTCATTTACCGCGAAGTTATATTCTGAATTAGCTAAATCATAACCTGCTGCGGCTGCAATCCCAGGCGCACCCAGTATTGTTAACATCATAAATAACAATTTGTTTTTCATGTTGTCACCCTGGACCTGGTCGTACATTTAAGAAATTAAATCATTTCAACTTGGTTGTTAACGCAACCTGTATTTTGTTAACGCTGCGTTACGATGGAAAGTATGTCTGCGGAAATATTTTTAATAACTCACCCGCGCGTTGTATTTTTCTTTTTTTGTTCATACCAAAGTATTAAAACCCACGTAAATACGCTGTTATCTACGCAAAAAATATTTTGTTTTCTTTTAAACCTCCGTTTTCCGCTATCAAAAATCACCAGACAGTCATTTTTCTTGCCCGTCGCTGATTGCTGCGATATGTCTTGCGCACAAGCCGTGACAAACCTCGTCTTTTTGCAGTAAAAAATTGTCCACGGAGGTGCGGAGAAAAAACAAGAACGTTTTACATGACGAAAGGACTACACCGAAATATTTTTTATATGTATTATTAGTAAGTTATCACCATTTGTATGATTTTTTAAAATTGTGCAATAAAAACCAAATGTACAACTTTTCTATCATTTCTAAACTTAATAAAACCTTAAGATTAACATTTTAATATAACGAGTTACATTTAGTTACATGTTTAACACTTGATTTAAGATTTGTAATGGCTAGATTGAAATCAGATGTAATCCATTAGTTTTATATTTTACCCATTTAGGGCTGATTTATTACTACACACAGCAGTGCAACATCTGTCAGTACTTCTGGTGCTTCTATTTTAGAGGCAGCTGTCAGGTGTGCGATCAATAAAAAAAGCGGGGTTTCATCATGTTTAATGAAGTCCATAGTATTCATGGTCATACATTATTGTTGATCACTAAACCGTCTTTGCAAGCGACAGCTCTCTTGCAGCACCTTAAACAATCGCTGGCAATTACAGGAAAATTACATAATATTCAACGTTCTCTGGACGATATATCTTCAGGCTCTATTATTCTTCTGGATATGATGGAAGCAGATAAAAAGCTTATCCATTATTGGCAGGATACTTTGAGCAGGAAAAACAACAATATCAAAATATTGTTGCTAAATACGCCTGAAGATTACCCGTACCGCGACATTGAAAACTGGCCTCATATCAACGGCGTTTTTTATGCCATGGAGGATCAAGAACGTGTTGTCAATGGGTTGCAAGGCGTCCTGCGCGGCGAATGCTACTTTACGCAAAAGCTTGCCAGTTACCTGATTACACATTCTGGTAACTATCGTTATAACAGCACGGAATCAGCCCTCCTTACTCATCGGGAAAAAGAGATCCTGAATAAGCTGCGTATCGGCGCGTCTAATAACGAGATCGCTCGTTCGTTGTTCATCAGCGAAAATACGGTTAAAACGCATCTTTATAATCTTTTCAAGAAGATAGCCGTAAAAAACCGGACACAAGCGGTTTCCTGGGCAAACGATAACCTCAGGCGATAAAGCCATGAAACGTTATTTACGCTGGATTGTGGCGGCAGAATTTCTGTTCGCCGCAGGGAATCTTCACGCCGTTGAGGTAGAAGTCCCGGGATTGTTAACTGACCATACTGTTTCATCTATTGGCCATGATTTTTACCGAGCCTTTAGTGATAAATGGGAAAGTGACTATACGGGTAACTTAACGATTAATGAAAGGCCCAGTGCACGATGGGGAAGCTGGATCACTATAACGGTCAATCAGGACGTTATTTTCCAGACTTTTTTATTTCCGTTGAAAAGAGACTTCGAGAAAACTGTCGTCTTTGCACTGATTCAAACTGAAGAAGCACTAAATCGTCGCCAGATAAATCAGGCGTTATTAAGTACGGGCGATTTGGCGCATGATGAATTCTAAATAAAAAATTGTTCGGAGGCTGCAATGCGTGTCAAACATGCAGTAGTTCTACTCATGCTTATTTCGCCATTAAGTTGGGCTGGAACCATGACTTTCCAGTTCCGTAATCCAAACTTTGGTGGTAACCCAAATAATGGCGCTTTTTTATTAAATAGCGCTCAGGCCCAAAACTCTTATAAAGATCCGAGCTATAACGATGACTTTGGTATTGAAACACCCTCAGCGTTAGATAACTTTACTCAGGCCATCCAGTCACAAATTTTAGGTGGGCTACTGTCGAATATTAATACCGGTAAACCGGGCCGCATGGTGACCAACGATTATATTGTTGATATTGCTAACCGCGATGGTCAATTGCAGTTGAACGTGACAGATCGTAAAACCGGACAAACCTCGACCATCCAGGTTTCGGGTTTACAAAATAACTCAACCGATTTTTAAGCCCCAGCTTCATAAGGAAAATAATCATGCAGCGCTTATTTCTTTTGGTTGCCGTCATGTTACTGAGCGGATGCTTAACCGCCCCGCCTAAAGAAGCCGCCAGACCGACATTAATGCCTCGAGCTCAGAGCTACAAAGATTTGACCCATCTGCCAGCGCCGTCGGGTAAGATCTTTGTTTCGGTATACAACATTCAGGACGAAACCGGGCAATTTAAACCCTACCCGGCAAGTAACTTCTCCACTGCTGTTCCGCAAAGCGCCACGGCAATGCTGGTCACGGCATTGAAAGATTCTCGCTGGTTTATACCGCTGGAGCGCCAGGGCTTACAAAACCTGCTTAACGAGCGCAAGATTATTCGTGCGGCACAAGAAAACGGCACGGTTGCCATTAATAACCGAATCCCGCTGCAATCTTTAACGGCGGCAAATATTATGGTTGAAGGTTCGATTATCGGTTATGAAAGCAACGTTAAATCGGGCGGTGTTGGGGCAAGATATTTTGGGATCGGTGCAGACACGCAATACCAGCTCGATCAGATTGCCGTGAACCTGCGCGTCGTCAATGTGAGTACCGGTGAGATCCTCTCCTCGGTGAACACCAGTAAGACGATACTTTCCTATGAAGTTCAGGCCGGGGTTTTCCGCTTTATTGACTACCAGCGCTTGCTGGAAGGGGAAGTGGGTTACACCTCAAACGAACCCGTTATGCTGTGTCTGATGTCGGCTATCGAAACAGGGGTCATTTTCCTGATTAATGATGGTATCGACCGTGGTCTGTGGGATTTGCAGAACAAAGCAGAACGGCAGAACGACATTCTGGTGAAATACCGCCATATGTCGGTTCCACCGGAATCCTGACAGATAAAAAAGCCGGAATTATCATCCGGCATTTTACTGTTTAAGCGAAAGCGTGAGTGCCCCTCACGCTTTATTTTTGATTTCCTGCTCACGGTGAGCCGTCTTTGCACTACGCGCCGCCAGCCACAGGCCGCTGTTTTTCATTGCGTAACCAAATACCAGCCCAAGCGCCAGCGAAGGTAACACCAGTTTCCAGTCACCCTGCCCGGCAAACGTCGCGCATGCGCCTATAAACGTCCCCGGAACAAATGAAAGCAGCAGCTGTTTGGCCTGAATACACATCAGAAACGCGACAATACCGGTTATGACATAACCGAGAATTTCCAGATGTGGTGCCAGTGCACTACCGTAAATAATGACCATCGCCCACACCACGCCACTAAGCAGGGTTGCAGCGGAGATCGCCAGCCCTTTCAGCCCACCTTGCGGGCAGGCAAAGTAGGCCGTACAGCCCAGGAAGCCCGCCCAGCTTAGTAAGCCCAGGGAAACAGCCACCCATCCCCAGATACCGGAGAGAATGCCTGTTGTGATTGCAATAGAGAGAAGTATGTTCATGCCGCGCATGATAGCAGAAAACGCGGCCATGAATGAGATCGAGCACACATTTTATGCAACAACAAATTATCTGTTGCAGTTATGAGTGACGATGATCACATTTACTCTTCAGAATCTTCTTCCAGCTCGTCCCACATTGCACTAATGGCATCACGGGTTAGCGGTGCCATGGTGCGCCAGAAAGGCGTGGTTGCATGGGCCTCCACTTTGCCGAGGAACGCACCACACCAGGGTAACAGATACTCACTGAACAGTGTTTCCAGTGCTTCGCTCTCATCTTCCGTTGACTGATCTTCCAGCCAGGAAGCCGCAAGCAGCAATGTGCCGATGTGATCGGCTGGCGTATCCGCCAGTGGCATCCCTCGTTCGGAAAGAAAAGCGCGCACTTCCGCTTCCGTTGCGTCCTCAACCCATGCGCTACGATATGGCGGCACGGCACATTCATCGCCGATAAACAACGCATTGTAATCGGCAGAGACTTGCGCCATATCACAGCTTTTCTGTAAACGCGTCAGTAACTCATCCTGCTCCAGTGGCCAGTTCGCAGCCAGTTTCCCCTCACGAATCAGGGTAAACAGCGGCACCAGTAAAGGATCTTGCGGTTGGCGGTAATAGAGCGAACCCAGCACACGACAGAGGATAGAAAACTCGTTCATTAATATATTTCCATTACTAGTAATTAAAGGTCTGCAAATTCCGCAATCGGTGCCATACCGCGAGATTCAAGGAAGTTCAGTAAGCGGCGCGGCGAAACATTCAAAATGCGCTCTGGCGGAAAATCTACCGCGTCGAGGATTTTAAGACACTCTTCAAATTCCCCCATGGTAAACGCGGTGTGAGAATCCGAGCCTAATGCCACCCAACCTCCAGCATCACGTACCGCTGCGGCTACCGCACGACAGTTGTCTTCACTGCCCTTACGTGAGTGTAAAAATGAAGAATTATTGATTTCCAGCGCCACCTGATGTTTCGCGGCTGCTTCAGCAACGGCTTTCACATCTATTTCATATTTGGGATTCCCTAATATCATGTACCCACAATAACACGAGAGGATACAACGATGAACATTACCAAAGCAATCCATAACTATGCTCGCCGCCGTGGAATCGAACTTCAACTCGAAGATGAGCAGGTTAGATTCTGGGAGATAGAACAAGATTGTGAATGGATGTTCAGCTATTCGATTGCTCAATGTGGTTGCTTGTTCTGGAAAGGTAATGTGTATCTTCCTCGCGATATTAAAGAAGAACTTCCGGTGATGATTGACACCGATAAGAAGTTAAAGGAAGTCTTAGATTTTATCTACAAAGAGTTTATTAGCAAGAAGTAATTTCTAATTTGGTGGGTGCAATTCCCACCGCTTTTTAAATGGAGAATCAAACATGTTAGCTTTTATCTCATTCGTGGGAGGTAGTCTCACAACTATGATCAGCCTTTCTTATATTGTCGTTAGTATGGGGTGAGCAATGAAACAATTTCATGATGGCATTTCATCTAAGACATTCAAGAAAGAATATAGCGGATTGTGTATTAACTGGATTGATTTGATTGGTGCGGTTGTGTTTGGTCTGGTAATTAGCATCAATTTTTAACGATATAAATATATCGTAATTCAAATAACAAGAGGAAATTCTACTATGAAAAAGATTATCGCTGGTGTTGTTCTTGCTCTGGGTTTGGTGGGTGCTGCTAATGCGGATCAATATGTACAGGGTGATAGTGTCAAGCGTGCTGCCGTTGCACCTTCTTTAAATCAACTGTGTACTGAATTAGCACAGATTGCCGGAGTTGGTGACGATGACGACTTTATTACTGCGTGTGTATGGAGTCATATCGAGGATATTAATAAACGTGATGCAAAACTAACTGGAAAGAAATATTAATGACTTACTAACCAATGCCCCTATCGTTATAATACACGGTAGGGGCGTTTTTGTTTGGAAATGGTATGAAAACTAAACTGTATTCGTATATTCGCTTCTCGTCTATGCGTCAGAGTGATGGTTCGAGTTATGAACGACAAATCAGGATGGCGAGAGAGATTGCGGCAAAGTATGACTTAGAACTGGTAAATGATTATCAGGATCTGGGTGTATCTGCGTTTAAAGGTGCTAACTCTAAAACAGGGGCGCTATCTCGTTTCCTTGATGCAATTGGTAGATCCGTTCCTGTTGGTAGCTGGCTATTCATTGAAAACTTGGACCGTTTATCCCGTGCCGATATTGTCAGTGCGCAGGAGTTATTCCTTTCAATAATCCGTAGGGGGATAACCATTGTTACTGGCATGGATAACAAGATCTACTCGCTGGATACTGTTACCGCTAATCCGATGGACCTGATGTTCTCCATCCTTTTATTCATCCGTGGTAATGAGGAAAGCCAGACTAAGCGCAATCGTACTAACTCAAGCGCACTGATTAAGATTAAAGCCCATCAAGAAAATCCCCAGAATCCGGCAGTGGCAATCGAGGAAGTTGGAAAGAATATGTGGTGGACTGATACCACTTCCGGTTATGTGTTGCCTCATCCGGTCTTCTTCCCTGTTGTTCAGGAGATTGTGGAATTACGGAAGAATGGACGTTCAACCGCCGAAATACTGGATCACCTTAACGAGACATATGCACCACCACCAGCGGTTAGTAATAAGAAGCATTCAAAATGGTCACGGGCAATGGTTGAAAGGTTGTTTCATACCCGCGCTTTGATTGGTATCAAGGAGGTCTCTGTAGATGGCGTTAACTATGAGTTAAAGGATTATTACCCTCGTGTTATTGATGATGCTACGTTCTATCACCTTAAGAAAAATATTGGTGCTAGAGCATGGAACTTTGGAGACAAGGAAGAAGTTAAACCGATCCCCCTGCTTAGTGGTATTGGCCTATTGAAATGTGATCATTGCGGTTGCGCTATGGTTAAAGTGAAGGGAACGAACAAACGTTCTGACCAGTATCGTTATACATGTGATGCGACCCGTTCACGTAGACTTGATTGCGAGCATCCAAACTGGAGTTTTCGAGGTGATCAATTAGAGAAAGCTGTATTGCAATTGCTGGCTGATAAAATCTGGATTGCTGAGGATAAGGCTAATCCGGTTCCGGCGTTGAAAGTACAGGTTGATGAGATATCACGCAAGATTGATAACCTGATTGCCCTTTCTGCTATGACAGGAGCAACGAAGGAACTAGCCGATCAGATTACTACCCTCAATAGCGAGCGTGAAACACTCTACAATCAGATCAAGATGGCAGAAGAGGAAATGTATTCTGTTGACTCTCAAGGCTGGGAGAAGCTCGCAGAATTTGATTTAGAAGATGTTTACAACGAGGAACGACTAAAGGTCCGGTTTAAGATTAAGCAAGCTCTAAAGCGGATCGGGTGTAGCAGGATTGACAGAAACAAAAACTTGTTTGTACTGGAATACATCGATGGAAAAACCCAGAGAGTTGTAATAGAAAATTCAAGAGGAACGAGGAAAGGCCGGATATTCATTGATTTGAAAACTATCAATGATAGGCAGATTCTGGAAAGTAACGGGCTTGTTTTGCATCCATGTTTAGACATGCTGACAGATAAGAACTGGAAACCAGAAGAGGAAATACCAGGTCCATTACAGGAATTTGGAATTTAAGCGGCCTAAATCTACGTATAACGAGCTAAAACAGTTAAGGGGTACATTCGTACCCCTTTTTAATTTAATTGCGTTAGAGAGCCTCTAAGAGAGTATTAAAGTATTCATCCATTAAATCAGGACTGTCGTCATCAATACAGAAAAATTCCGGTTTATTGATGCCGTAGAAGTGAGTATGTAGCTTGAATGTATCGTCATCAAATACATCTTTCGGAGATACCCACATATTAGCCTCGTCCGGTTGATTGGTTAGGTAGTCATAAACCAGTTGCTGTAAGTGTGGTAACTCATCAATAGTCAGAGTTTCCGACCATCCATCCTTGAAATCTTTGTAGGGTGCTGCATGAGTCTTGAAGCGTTGTTTTACTTCATGCTCTAAATCAACGGCTTTCCAACCATCCTCAAACTCATGAGTAAAGATTAAGCGGTGAGTGAAGTTGCTCTTTCTGGTTTGCTCTCTCATTCGTTCTTCTGGTTTCCGGGTAGTGATTCCAAATTTAATAAATTTGTCATCTAATAATTGAATGTAGAAACTAGCCTTACCCTGATAAGTCCGGTTAGACAGTTGCACCAGTTGGTCTTTAATGCAAAGCGGACAAGTGAAAGAATCAGCACATCTTAAATGAGATTCCCATTCGTGGTTATGTGTCTTGCAATAGGTTTTAAATTTAACATCCTTTAGGTGTGGGGTGTTTATGATGAATCCTTTGAAGATGTAAGGTGTAGTCTCGCAACGTGCATTGATGATTGTCTCTTTGTCCTTAATAACTTCATCAAAAGTCTTGCCACTTCTTACCCGTTGGGATTTTTCAGCCATACAGATTTTGCAATCAAAATCGAAATCATCTTTAAGAGCATGTAATAGAGATGGCGTCATGATTTGATTGTGTTCAGGGCACAAAACACGGGCTTTCGTTCTATTTCGCCCTTTCCATTCTCCTTGCCATCCGAGGAATTTCTTTCCCTTCTCATTACAACGAGATTCCATTTTCAACCATACAGCCTTTTCAGTCTGGAATAACTCACCCCCGTTAGTATCTTCCAGTTTGCGTAATTTGTAGTCCTTATATTCTTGTGTATCTAAATTGTAGATTCGAAAGTAAGTGTGATTACCCTTCCACGGTAGGATAAATCCACCAAATACGAAAGCAGGTTCCAGTTTAGCGATGATTCGTTGTTGGTACTCTTCCGGCGATAAACCGCGAGTTTTCTTAACAAAAGGAATTTCGGCAGCGTAAGCAAGTTTCATAGTAGTTTCCTCTAAAATAATAAGCTCACTACTATTTATTAGAGAAAATTGTCTTACTATTGCATTCTCTATCTGGATGTGTATAATACGCGACCCTAAATCCCAAACCAACCATATTGAGGTTATGCCTATAAGTTAAAAAGTGAGGTCTATATGATTCCAGTAATGGCTAAAGATATTGTTTTTACTCCTAAATCCTCCCGTGCTGTAACTCCATCGGCATTAGAACAACGCATTCTGACTCACATCAAAGAGAAGGACTTACCATTAGTCTTTCATGGCTTTCTGGGTGAGTTTAAAGGGCTTCATTCAAGAATTGCTCTTACATGTACCAGATGCGGCAATAGAGCCGACAAATCAGCTACCAACCTGCTTAATGAAGGTAAACGCTGTGCATGTCTCAAAAGTGATTACTTTCAATATAAAGCGGGTGTGCCTTATCTCTATGTAATGAAATCAGGGGATATTGGTAAATTTGGTGTTACAAAGTCAATCATCAAGCGACGTGTTAATCTGGGTGTACGCAATCCCGGTCATAACTTTGATATTGTCTTTGCTGGTGAAATGCCATCAATGAAACATGCTTTAGCCACTGAAAGAGCAATAAAGAGATTACTGGATGTGGGTATAGGCGGGATTGAATACGGTAAAACTGAAACATTCCACTACTGCAATAAATCACTAAACAATATAAAGAATATTGCAAGTGTGGAGTGGAACTAATGCAAGATATTAAAATTCATTTTCAAGATTACAGTTTCGTTAAGGTTGATTGCTCTCCTTCTATCGGAATGGAATTAAGAGATTATTTCTCGTTTGAGGTTGAAGGGGCTAGGTTTAGCCCCCGCTACAAGTATTCCGGCTGGGATGGACGAATAAGACTGTTTACGCATGAAAATACCCTACCAATTGGACTATTAAAAACATTGGGTGTCTTCGTTAAAAATATGGGCTATTCAGTCTGGATTGACCCGCGATTACTTGAGAAGGAAGATGTAACCAAAGAACAGATTGATTCGTGGATTGACTCTTTAGAAGTGTATTCCGGTTCCAATAAAATCAATCCTTACTGGTATCAGCGTGAAGCAGTCTTTCAGGGTATCCACAATCGCCGTAGAATGCTGGTTCTTCCTACCAGTGCCGGAAAGTCATTGATTGCTTGTATGCTGTCTCGTTGGTACTTAGAGCATTACACCGGAAAGGTGTTAATCATTGTCCCGACTACATCGCTAGTGGTTCAAATGAGGGATGATTTCATCGATTATCGGTTATTCCCTTATGAAGCAATCCATACAATGATGAGTGGTAGCGGGAAACATCCGGGAGACAGGTTAATCACGGTTAGTACCTGGCAATCAGCTTGCAAGATGCCTCCTGAATGGTTCCGACAATATGGAATGTTGATAGTTGATGAATCGCATAAGGCTAGTGCCAAAAATATTACCAATATCATTAACGGAATGAATCATTGCCAGTTTAAGATCGGTATGACTGGTTCCCCGAAAGAATCAAAGTGCCATTTAATGCAGTATGTCGGGCTTTTCGGTGATATTTCTAAGATCGTGAGTATTGACCGCCTGATGGAAGAAGGTCAAGTGACGAAACTGAAAATCAACTGTCTTTTCCTTCGTTATACCGATGAGGAATGTAGCGCGGTTAAGGGGAGAGAATATGCGGAAGAGATCAAGTATATTACATCTAACCCACGACGAAATAAGTTTGCTTGTAATTTGGCGCTAAAACTCGCTAAGAAGGGCGAAAACGTATTCCTGATGTTCCGCAATACTAAGCACGGAAAACTTATGTATGACGCGTTACAGAAGGTACACGACAAGGTTTATTATATTGACGGTGGAGTTAAGACAGAAGAACGTGATGAATTTAAGAAAATGGCGGAGGGTGACACCGGGATCATTTGTGTTGCGTCTTATGGTGTGTTCTCTACTGGTGTTTCAATTAAGAATTTGCACCATGTTATTTTCGGTCATCCAGTGAAGGAATCAACTATCGTTCGTCAGAGTATCGGTCGTGCATTGCGTAAACATGGTTCGAAAGACATTGCAACGGTCTGGGATCTTATCGATCATTTGTGTATATTCGGTCGTAACGGAAAAGTCAAGCATAAAAATTATGCGGTAAAACATGCACTTGAGAGAATCCGCTATTATCTAACCGACAAGTTCAGCTATGCAACTAAAACAATTGCTATATAACAAAAAAGCGCCTCTAGTGGGCGCTTTAATTTTATCCATTCCATCGTGATTTTTTCGATCTGGAATCGATATGCGTAAAGGTTTTATATTTGCCTAAGCCGTATTGAGTAGGATATTTCCCATCAAGATAAGCATGGACAATATCAGGGGAGACACCCTTGATCACAATGTCAGCCGCACGGCCTCGAACGTGATAGCTGTTGGTTGCACCGCCTACATTCTTGTTATGAGTCGGACAACGGTTCCCACTGTTAATAATTACTGGTTTCCCGAAGTGTTCGCGTACATCCTCAAGAATTACCAGTAATTCAGCGTCGATTGTATCATAATCACATTTTCCGCATTTACATTTAAATTCCTTGCGAGAAAAATGTTTGCTTAACATATTACCCCCTTAGATCATTTCGAAGATATAACCAATAAAGCGCATACCCTTGATATAATAAGGAGCAGTGCCTACACACACCGCGCGTGCATCACCCAGACAGTTAAAGCTATAAGGATTAACTACATCGACTTCTTGCCCTACACGAAAACGATATTTAGGACGTTTAGCCAATGTAGCGACACAAAACACGGTCCCTTTTTCATGATCGCGGATACATTCTTTATATTGTTTATGTTTAACTCTCTTCGCCTCAAAATCATGTGTCATTGATTCTGGGCTAATGCCATTAATAAAAATACCGGAAAGCTGATCGACCGGATAAGTAGGAAATTCAGTAAAAATATTTTTAGCCATGTTATACCCCCATAAGTTTCTATGAGGGTATTTATGGATTAAACGTATTTCATGCGCGATTTAATGTGCTTATTGATGTTCTTAAGCATCATTGCTTCGTTACTTTCCCACGATCCTAGCGTCGAATAACGAGTAGAAATTTTATCCGATTTAACGGCAACAATTCGCTTGCTCTGTTTCTGTATGCGTTTCTCTAAGCGACGTTTTGCCACCGCAGATCCATTCCTAGCGCGTTTGGTTCGGGATTTCTTAGGCTTGTACTTCTTCATGATAAAAGTCCCTTCCTTGTTCTCTACCTTGATGAAGTTGCCGTTTTCGATGTTACGCATCATCTTACCGCCTTTGATGGCCTTAATGTTCCCGTGGGAGTCTAAGACCTTACCGTTAGCGATTGGAACTAGCTTATTGATTTTGCCTCCATCGAAATAGTGTTTCAAATAGTCGTCCTGACTGCCGATCTTCTTATCCTTATCCCTTGCGCCCTTGATGAAGATTTGGTGTCTCGTCCCTGATCGGTTCTTGTAGTTGGTATTACCTACAGCTTGCTGAGTCCAGCGAGTAGGTCTATCAACATTCTTGTTAATCTTCTTCTGGAGTGCTCTGGAAGCAAAGATCGCCCCTTCCCCTAGTGCCCTTTCGAATGTATCTGTTGCCTTTTCAGACCATTGCCTCAACGCTTTCTTAGTCCTTAGAGCGTTTCGTTTATTGGTACTGGTTGCCATGTTAGCCCCCTAATAACGAAAAGACCCCCGCCAGTGTCCTTAGCAATTGTTCATCCACGGTCATAGCCGGGAGTTCAAGCCCAAAGGACGTTAGCAGAGGTCTAATTGCTACGTTATAAGTGAGGGCGATAATCAAGAGATAACCAAAATATTTCTTAAGTTTATTCTTCATATATTCACCCCTTTATTATTATTTTTGTTTGAGTATGTCGAGAACTTGGTCAAATTTGGCGTCCATCGCAACCACTTTCTTCTCTATACCGTGTAGTGTTTGTTCCATGCGATAAACTCTCTCGGCGATCTGGTCGTGGTTACTTTGCATTGTTTCAAACTTCTGATTAAACAATGCATCATTGGACTCTAATTTCGACAATCTATTTTCTGTTGCTAATTGATTTCGGTGAAGTCTCCAAAGACCACCACAAATTAAGGCGATAACACCGATACCGCCATATATAATTTCAGTCATTACGCCCCCGATATTTTATAATTTAATGGCAGAATTATTTAGATAAAAATAATCCCGCCTAACTCAAAAGAATTAAGCGGGATTAATTATTAGAATTAAATTTTAAGAAACAGAAATACCAGTCGCGGCTTTCTTAGTAACAATTACAGAAAGATCGCTGATCCATGTGCTGGGAGTCCAGTTGTTGATTGCGCTTGAACTTACTTCAAAAGTTAGCGTAACTGGTCCGTGTCCGGCTGGCATATCAATAACAGCACTATACAATCCAGTCTGTCTACCATATGCACGGTTATATAATTCAGCACCGTTCTTGCGAACAATCAAGCGACAGTTATCATAGTAAGTATTGTTATTCGAGCCTTCACGCGCATTAAGACCACCAAAGCTAATAGCCGGAACGATAATCTGACGATCAAACGGGTGATCATCTTCAATTCGAACAGTGATTGTACCTTGCGGATAACCGGGGTAGCCCAATGATGGGTTTTCGTCCCAATGTGGGAATCGACGACCAATAGCTTTCACGAAGTCACCACGCACCTGATTAGCATCAAGCATACCCAAAATGCGGCAACTTGAATTAATCGTTACGTTGTTCATTTCTCCGGAATCAGCCACCAAATGACCACGAATATTAGCGTGTCTAAAATGACAAGTGCCATCTTTGCCGATATACCATCCATCGTTACCATTCCAGTTATAAGACTGGATATAGTTACCAATTTTAGCATTATCGATAGAGCCATCAATGATATGACCTGTTCCGATCTGTGCGTGTTGGATGTGAGCGCCGTTAATCTGGGCTGTGCCGATCTTAGCCGTGGTGATACTAGCATCACTAATCTGGGCTGTGCCAATTGCAGCATTACGAATCATCGCATTATCGAGATAAACTTTGTTATCTTCGATGCCAAACGGGCATACTTCCGATCCGTTCTGTGGAGCTACCGCGATTTTATCAGCCGTAAAGATGATTCTCGTCGGTTGCGCCGGATCGTTGGTTGCGCTCATGTGAATACCAGCCACGCGACCATCTGCATTAACCGCCAGATTATATTTGCTGTTAATGGTTCCCTTCAAAGCATCGATTTTTACATCTGCTTCCTGATTCACACCAGCAATCTTGCCATCCATTTCTACCCGAACTTGATCAATCTTACTTGCGCTTGCTGCCTCACTGGTAGCAATTGCTTGTTTCAGGGTAGTAGCGGATGCGCTAACTTCTTTGGTGATATCGCCTTTCAGTTCAGCTTTAACCTGATCAATCTTAGTGGAGCTAGCTTGCTCGCTGGTAGCAATCAGACTCTTTAAGGTATTGGCTGAGGCTTGGACCGTCTGCCCTGTTTCGGTAGTGATTTGCTTATGCATTGCATCAATTTTAGCATCGGCATTAGCGCCAGCTTGAGCAATAGCATCCGCGATGGTTTCATCTAAGCGATCTTGTAAACCAATCAGGTCTTCCAGTGCTTCTTTGTCCTGATCGTCCCAACTAATGGTAGATTTCATTTGCATGAAATACGGTTCAGACCAAACAGCATCATCCATACCGAAAATATCATAGTGAGCACCACGGATATAATAATCACCGTCAGCCAAATCAAAGGAAGTATGGCTAACACTATTCGTGCTTACTGCCCTTGCATCTGAGAAAGTGTTATCGGTTGCATACTGGATGATTGACCCTGCATAGTCATGTTCTACGTCATCCGCCCAGCTAACAAACGCAGTATTAAAGCCACCACGCGCACTAAAACCTTTCATTGGCTTATGCTGTGGGTTAATAGCCACTAAACGCGCTGGGGCGCTCTCTGAGTTGTTATAGCCCTTGACTGATACTTCTACCGTCAATTCACGGGAAAGGCCGTTAAACTGGTTCATATCAAGCGTATAGGTCCATGATTCAGGATCGCGGGTACGGTACTGAATAGACTTACCAGCCTTGTTAGTTACCTTGATAATGTAGGCTTCAAACAGGTCACTAAACTTGTTAGTTTCACCGTTGATAACCACATCTAAGGCTTGCTGATTTTCCCATTCGATAATCAGATCATTGCCTTCGAAAGTACCAGGCGTGCTACCCTGATTTTTGATTCGAATAACCGGAGTCGGCAATTCATAGGTAACTTCTGGATTCTGGTTAACCAGTTCCACCCATTCGGAACGAGCAATAATACCGAAAGCACAAACTCGGTAATCGTAGGAGCGACCTTTTGTCAGTGCATTGATATTGAAAATTTGCTGTGAAGTCTGTCCCAGCTTAATCCAGTTAGGTGATCCACTCACACGATAATCAATCTGGAAGCCGTAGCGGTTAAAATCTTCCGGTGCATCCCATGTTAAAGTAACGTTCTTACCGTGGATTGTCTCACCAGTTGCCTTAATTCTGAAATTAGTCGGTTTCTGTACTGTCATTGAATCCGGTAAACCACTTGGTCTATTGTCTGGAGTTGCCGCATAGTTCAGGTCAGTATAAACCTGAGAATTATATTCTGTAGCGGTGATAGTCATCATCCCAGCAATACCAGAATCAATAGAACGATCAATTGCAGTAATGCGCCAAAGTGAATTATTCAGTTTCAATTCATCATAGGTAACGCTAATAACATCCCAAACTTCGGCAGTGAATGCGTCAGTAGTCATAAAGCTGATAACCTGAGTGATACGAGATTTATTTCGCTCAATGCTCGCGAGTTTATCAATCTGATCTTTAGACTTAACGAAACGATATTCTACATCCTTAGCAATAATTCGACCATCTGCGCGAACAGTAGCATCGTTTTCAGCATCAGCCGGATAACGTAGCATTTGCTCTGAATAGTCAATTGATGGTTCTTGATACATCGCGTTAATGGTATTGAAATAACCGTTAGTGCCACCTGTTTTCAGTGATACCTTACCCATCATGATATTGTCTTCATTGAAGGTATGCTTAACAATATCAGGAGCATCCAGTTTCAGCGTAATACGTCCAAAGGATTCGAACATCACCCCGCCGAAAGTCTGCATAAGATTAGTCAAGTTCTCTTTAAAGCTGGCGTTCGGATCACATGCACCGTTTGAATGTAGATCCATCTGGCGTACTTGTTTACGTACTTTCAGGAATGAATCAACGTTAATGTTTTCAATTGGTACGGATAAGCCATATTTTTCATTTGTTAGGTAGTGGAAAATCTGATCCACGCCGTTAGTGCTAGCCTCAATAGCATTGGTTTCAAGGTTACGGATTTTAAGGCCGCAAACGTCTACTGCTACCTGGCTATTTGGCTGGAGAATATCAACACCAGCAGCAAGAGATTTGTCATCACGACGTAAAACAATACACATGGTCGCAATGCCGTTACCCTGATACCGATCATCCCAATCAGCGCCCAAATGATGTTTAGCCAGATCCAATGCAGTGTTAGGATTTTTACCAGTGCGAAACTCGACTTCTAACACTTTGCGGTATTCGTCTTTAATGTTTCCTTTATCGAGAATACCATCACGAATTGTCATATTCTGACTAATGAGAACGTTTTTATTATCGATGTGCAGTGCTTTAAAGTGATCGATCTCACCTTCTGAAATAGCAAAAATTTGTACCAGTTTGTTATTTTCACGCTGTGAAATTGCTTTGTAAACGCAGATTGCACCAGTTCGGGTAGTACCGAAAAGAACGGGTAATACTGTTTTAGGATCGTTTGATGTTCCTAGTGTCACCGCATTATCTGGGCTTTGTACTTTAGGTGTTTTTGGTGCGCCTACAGTGGAAGCGATCAAGGTCATTGCACCAGCAGCCATACCGATAGCGACTGCGGTCATAACAGAAAATGTTGCAGCAGCAGCCATCCCAGCAGACGCACCAGCAATAACCGCGCCTACCAATACTTCAAATCCCATTATTCACCCCCGAATCTATAAACTTGTTCATAGTCAATGTCTGAAACAGGAATGGTCATCCAGATACCATCTTCTTCAACGAGGCCATAACCGGAATAATGAGGAACTACGGAATAATATTTGCGGTTTCCTAATTTGTGGGCTGTGACCAGTAAGTCGCCGTCCTGTAAATCATCAGTGACTAATTTGAAATGTTTCTTAATTGGTTGAAGGATGTTTGTGTATCCGCTTAATTCTTTGCAGATTTTCAAGCCTTCTTCTTTAGTTGAATATTTTTTATAAAGAGAATTATATAGGTCAGTGCCAGCGAGAATATCGATGATCTTACATGCAATTAGATTGCAATCATTCTCGCCTTGAACGAACTCCTGACCTATTAAAGAATTGATGTAATCAGTGATAAGCCTAGTTTTTAGCATGTTGAATACCTCCATGCTGTTATTTACTAGGCTTAGGGAGAAGGGATTATTTCTTCGATGAATGCCACTTGCTTTCTGAGTTCCACTTCCCGGCACGGGAGAAGAATAGATCGTTCTCGTTTCCAACATAGGATCGGTGGATACCATCGGAAGCATGACTTCGAGCGTTTTTATCTAGAACTTCCCAGATACTATTAAGCTGAAATTCTGATTCGTTTTTACACTCATCATCTTCATGTTCGATGTTAATCCCGATGGAATCGACTACCCCACGGAAAACAGGGTAAGTGGTTTCAACCTTGCCCGTGTTAGGGTTCAGGAACACCATTTCGATTTTTACATCAGATTTATCGAATTGCTTGTTTCGAATTAGGGTAATGTATTCTTCGCGAACGTTAGAAACAGTTACGTTAATCCCGTTGTTGTTGATCTCCTTCTCTTCGGTATTCGATGAGATTTGAAGAAAATCACCCGTTGCGAGATACGTAAATCCGTTATAGTCCAAATCGAAATACCCATCAGTAAGCCGTAGAACGTCCCCTGACGCTGTTATCACTTCGATAATGTGAAACATCGATCCAGTGGAGAAAAGTTGCGGTAGCGTCAATCTAGACACATTCTGACCTGTCTGGTCGTTGTATACCTCGATGAAGTCCAGATTAGTGCAAAGTTTGCTGAATGATTCCTGAATAGTTGCCATTATACATTCTCCACTAATTCAAATTTCATCTTGCCAATCTGGGCGATCTTCCAATCGATATTTTCAGTTTTGAGAACAAATTCACCTTCTACGTTCTGATACTTGATCACCTCACCCGCCAGGACGTTCTGACGCAAGTTAGGGAAGAGTTTCATTTCACCACCTGATTTCACATCTTCGGTGATCGTGTAGATTTTCTTGTGGTTCTCAAACTGGATGATAGTTCCCGCTTTCAGTGTTCCGGTGAAGTTGGAGATTCTCACCTTACGCCCACCGCGAGCAGTACCAGCAGCAGCCGTAACCATCTGGCGTACATCACCTGTATATTTTGAAAAGTAAGACAGTGGCACACTAAAAGGACGACCAAAAAGGTGACGTGCTACAAATTCTTTTACTTCGTTAATATCCTGAGCCATGTAATTCGCGGTAAATTCTGCTTCGTAAAAATGGATGCCAGTAAAGCGACGCTGGAACTTACCGGAGATAGATTGCGCCTTGAAGAAAGGCTGTTTTGATTTAAGAGTAAAATCTGTGATTTTAATATTCTTTGATTTGAACATAGAAAAGCCCCCATAGTTTTATGATTATTTATGACTATGGGGGCTTTAATTACATCTTACGGCGTTGTGCGTCTTCTACCGCCTGAGCAACTAACTTAGCGTGACGTTTGATAGCATCCATGACCATCTTGTCTGAGCTATTAACGTTGCCGTTAATGTTCAAAGGCGCATTAACTTCAATCGGCTGAGAGTTACCACCGCCTGATTTTTGAGCAGCAAGGAAGTCTTTCAAATCACCGTTAGTACGCTGATCAACTACTCGTTCACCCTTATCAAGCAACCATGTACCCTCACGAGGGATGTTATCAATACCATCATGAGCCATACCGCTAACGTTAGTAGACTTGATGTTTGCGATGCTCCCCATGTTCTGAGAAACAGCCAATGCAGCAGCCGCGATTTTTTGACCTGTGGTTACGTTGGTCGGATCGTTCCATGCATCGGTAGCAGCCGTCCACATGTTCACCGTCGCTTGTCCAATGGAGAATGCTTTATGAGCAGTGAAAGCCATCTGCATAGCTTTAGTGTTTTCCTGCCCGAAGAGAGTCATTGCAGCAGCAAAACCGCCATACATATCATCGGCTATTGACTGGCGAGCATCAGCATATTTCTTTTCAATTGCAGCCATCCGTTTTTGATGGTTTTCATTGAGTTTTTCTAATGCTTCCATCCGTTTAGCCGGATCATTAATACCGTCAATCTTGAGTTTATCGGTCTTATAATCTTGTTCAGCATCCGATTTCTCTTTATCGATTGCATTAAATTTAGCAAACGGATTATTTGAGTCTTGATAATCATAACCACTAGTTAATTGATTGGTTTTATAACCATCCATTCCCTGTAAAGAATTTTCAATCTGAGAATAGTTTTGCTCGGTATCGTTCACACGACGCATATATTCTTCGTAGGAGATAGCTTTACCATCAAGTAAACGTTTATGGCTTTCTAGCTCGTTGTCCCTGATTTGTTGCAATTGTGTTAAAGCATTCAGAGCATCAATCGGATCAGCACCTAAAACCATTTTGTATACGTTTTCAGTATTCTGATCGATTAGCGCCTGGCGTTTCGCGGCTGCGTCTTCCTGAGAGATTAAGCCCAGAGCTAACGCGTCGTTCACATCTTTTAAGCTGTTTTGCAACTGGCTATTTTGAGAAGTGATAGACGCTGCAACTTGCCCTTGCAATTTAACATCAAGTGCATTCAGTCGCTTGATTGCATCCTCGCGTGCTTTCTGTGCTTTTTCTGCGGCTTCCTTAGCCTTTTTAGCTGCCTCTTCCGCTTTCTTTTTGGCTTCTTCCTCGGCTTTCTTCTCGTTGCCAGATTTACCCAATGATTCTGGTCTTACTGGTTTATTTGGTAGAGTTAAATCAGTGTTAGGATCTGCCTTGCGTGTCAGATGTTCACCAGCATCTACGACAATCAGAGCACCATTTTTCTTATAAGACCCACCAAAACGTTTCTTAAATCCTTCTACATCAAAGCCAGCAGTACGAGGATCGACACCAGCACCACGGATCGCGGCCTTTTCCCAATCTGCCAGATTATTCCAACGCTTTTCTTTATTGTACTTGTCAATAATCTTTTGAGCGTCTTTATGGTTGGCGTTAAGAATACCACCCGTAGCGGTCGCACCTTCTTTATTCAGTCGGTCTAATGCCCTGAATAGAGAACTCTTTTCCCAATCAATATTAAACCAGTCAAATAACCAGTTTAAGCTATCAACCAAAGGACCAGAAATGGTCATAGCTGCGCCTTTCAGGTTATTTTCCAAAGTATCGATATTCTTAGAGAATTTATCAAATTTCTTTGCGTTTTCTTCGGTGACTTTAACAGATTGATTCTGGATAGCGGTCATCGCTTCTTGAGCACTATTATATTTCTCAAGCTGGCTGGTCATATGGCTTGAATCACTGGCTAAAGATTCCATCATGAATTTGATTTCAGCCATTGATTTTCCGGCTTTCTTCATGTCATAGAACACTTGGATCGCCGCTTTCATACCACCTTGCGGATCTGTCATGAAGTGAGCATAGTTTTCTAACTTAAGCCCAACCGATTCTAAGTCATCGGCAATACCACCACCGTTAGCCCATGCATCCCCCATTTTATCTAAGGTGTCTTTGTTGATATCACCAAATTTTTCAACTGTTAGGCCAGTGCCAGAAAATTCCTTTTCTAGTCTTTGAAGGGATTCAATCGAGAGTCCGGTCGCCTTAGATACTTCTGAATACTGTTTAACGTAATCAGCACCAACTTTAACCAGTCCAACCATTGCCCCTGTGACACCTAGAACACCACCAACGGCAAGACTAGCAGATCCACCCAATCCCCTGAGAGAGCTACCTAAACTAGATAAGCCACCAGAAAAATCAAGTTTAGATGCCTTATCCGCAAGGTTATCAAGCATATCAATTGCTTGATTTGTGCTTTTCCTTAAGCCGCTATTATCCCCTTCCATTGTTACTATATGTCTTGTCATAAATTACCCCTTTAACCGCTTCTGAGTTTCTCAAGCAAAGATGGATCGAACATGTTCATCATTGCCGCTTTACGTTCTTCTTCTTTCTTGCGTGCAATTTCTTCCAGTTCTTCTTTAGTTTTAAAGAGTTTTTCTTCTCTAATTAATTGGAATTGGCTAGGCTTGAGTTTACGTGCAGTTTCGCGTGTCATTCCTTGCGACGTCATATACATGGAATATTGCAACATCGCATTCTGCATATCATGAAACGCGGGGCTTTGTGGTTCTAAGTAGGTGTCGAAAATGTATAATTTCCAAAACAGAGTGATTGGCATATTATCCATTTCATCTTTACTAAGCCCCGATCGCATCATTTGCCGAAAGTAGAAATTCAGAAGCGGGTTCACTTTACCTCGTTTTCAATTACTGCCGGATCTTGCATCAATGATGCTTGAGCAACCAAACCGATTAATTCACTGCGGACGTTAGTATACAGTGCCTTAACTTGTTCCATAGATTCAAATACCGGCTTACCGTCTTCATCTTCAATACAACGAAGAATAGAACGTTCATCACGATCTTCTTTATCGGTATTGAAAACATGTTCGTTAAATTCTTTTACTGACATAGGGCGAGCATAGAAAGTAAATCCACCGATGGTCAAAGATTCACGTTTCGGAGAGAGTGCGGCTAACATTTCATTAATATTCATTCTTGTTTCCTCTTAAGTTAATTAGATATGTTTATTTAGAATTGGAAACAAAAAAGCCACCCCGAAGGATGGCTAGATAATATTAGACTTTCTGGAAAACAGCTTGTTTAACCGGAGCACCATCTACTACAAAGGTGAAGGTACGGCCTACTACAGCATCCTCACCACCAGTCATGGTAGTTTTAGACAGGAAGCCGTTATAAGCGATGTGCACACCAGATTTTTTCGTAGCGTCGATGTAGTAAGCAATTTTAAGCTGTACGCGCTTACCGTCTTCGGTTGCTTTAATCAGTTTTTCGTGTACTTCGTTACCCGGCATGTAGTTGATCGAAAGTTCGATATCCGGTACAGACATACGACCAACCAGCTTACGGTTATACGGACCACCGAAGTTAGGAACATCGATAGTAGAACGTTCTACACCAGTTTCCGGGAAAGCCGCACATTCTGGGATTTCCAGATAGGTTTCAGCATCAAGGTCTTTATTGCTTACGTCTTCTTGCAGAAACAGACCAACGAGGCCACCAGAAAAAATATCAAGTTTAGTAGTCATTATTCTTTTCCTTCTATTTTAAACAATAGGGTACATACCCGTAATTCTATTTATTTAGCGATTGCTCAAACGTCTATAACGAAGATGAGCGATCCCCCTATTTGTGCTAACTGTAATTACTGCTCCTTGCGGTGCAATACAAGAATGGATCTGTCCCCAATCATGACCCTTATGGCTTCCAGAAACACAAAAACCATGAATAAACAATTCAGAGTCACCGCCGCCACCACCGGAAGAATGAACACAGAATGAAATAGTCCCGAAAGCGTCGGCTGTCCAACCGTTAGGAATATCAAACCATCCTTGATTTGCTTTACCCGCCCTAGTCCCCAAAGCGCCATCTACCCAAAATGCCATTAGTGCATTCTCCTGAATTTGAAATAATGCAAACTACCTTTACCCAATGTAAAGCTAACGGTAGCACCAGCGCCAACTAAAGAACTAGCGCCCCAACTCCCAGCATCACCAGCATGATGACCTGATTCAATCAATCCATTTACAGCCAATTCAGAATCAAGATCACCAGCACCGTTAATGGCTTCCATATGAGCAAAAACAATTCCGCATGAATCAGTAACCCAGCCGTTGGGGATATCAAAATATCCACCATTAGCCCAAATACTAATAGCGTTTGACATTCTTTGATTTATCCATCCAGCCATAATTAAAACTCCATGAATTTAAAATATTCAACACCACCTTCACCCCCTAAACCAAAGGAGACGGTGCAGCCAGCAGGAACAAACGAATTTATAGTAGATCCCCAATTGGTCCCACCACGACGACGAGCAACGGTCAAACCATCTACGTTAATATGTGCATCAGACCACCCACCACCAGCATTATGACGCATTACAGCGACACCAGCACGAGCAGTACCATAGCCGTTAGGAATATCAAATACATGCCATTTTAAAGCATCGATTTTAGTATTAATTTCACTACTTACCCAATATCCCATATAAGAATCCTTAGCGGGGATTTCTCCCCGCTATTTTAATTAACCAAATAATTTAGCCTCAATAGCAGCAAGACGTTCACGAAGAAGTTTATTTTCTTCGCTCATTTCTTGGACCGCTTTAATTAAAAGCGCGTTCACTGCGGAGTTTGAAATTGTTAAAATTTCTTCTGGGTTATCAAGACCACCAATTTTTGCGGTTTTAACAGCTTCCGGTAATACCTCTTGTAAATCCTGTGCGATAATACCAATCTCATGTGCGATGACTTCGCGATCAGAAAGTGATTTAACTTTATCGTAGGTTTTAACTTTGAGTTTATTTACCTTATCTACCGCATTTTCTTCGTAGTCTTCAACATTAATTTTCAGACGACGATCGGAACGAATATAAACATCGTTAAAGTTTCCGTTACCAGTGGCATGAAATTCTCCACTTGCATGGAATTGATAATCAGCACCCTGAACATGAAGAACCGCTGCCGCAGTATTATTACTATCACCGGGACAATGAACGTCCATAGCAGCGATGTAGTTACGCCCCCAATCAACCGCTTTCCAAATAGCATGAGCACTATCAACGCTTTGTTGACAGTCAACCAACAAACCAGCAGGTCGGTCTCTCCATGCAACATATGCACCACCAGAAACCTCACCACGGATAAGTCCTTGATCTGCGGCATAAGGAACACGCTCTCCCACTTTAATCATTGCACCCTGGAAGTGATGACTAAAATGTCCACCGTAGTTATTGCGAATATGTAAAAGACCATCATCTGTAGCCCAGATAACAGCCTTTTCTGCATCGCTATCATCTCTAAACCAGATATGGCGTGCACCCGCTGAGTTTTTGATGGTTATTCCGTTAGGTCCATGCACAGTAAAAGCGCCAGCAACATCAAACGCCAAACTGTTATCTGTTCTACGTTCCGTATAGAAGTGATAACCTTTGGAATCACCGATTTCCATTACTGCCGCGCGTCCAACTTCTGAATTTCCCCAATTGTTGATAGAGAATCGTTCAGAGCTATTATTCATCTGATTTAGGTATAATGTACCGTCAGTGAAGGTTTCACCAAAGAATCTAGTTTTAATGCTATTGTTTCCGGTGCGTTCAAATTCGGCTAAAAATCCTTTGGAATCCCGCATACTCAAAACGTTGTTGCGTCCTGTATTACTGTTACCCCAATGGACGAGTTCCATATAGTCCATAGATTGACGAGAACCAGATTTAAATAAAAGGTTGTCTTCGAGACGAGTGCTACCATCAATTCCCAGGTGCAAACAACGAGCGGTTTCAGTACCACCTAGATCCAATCCACCATCCGCAAAATTATAGCTGAATGGTCTACGAGTATTCCACGGTCCAAAGGAATCACCGAGACCTGTGGTGAGAATATGGAAGTCAGATCCATCATTTCTAAAAATTAAGCCATAGTTACCGCCTTTGACAGCCAAACGAGCATTTTCAGATAATGCAACTTCGCTATTCATTACAATTTTCTGGCCTTTACCGCCAGTAATATGCAATTCACCGTTTTCAATCAAGTTTATCGAGTTTTGACCGTTATCGTTCCACCAAATAAAATCTTTGGTCTGACCATCACCGAAGCCAAACCAGCCATTACGAACATCTTGACCAGTGCGATAATCCATAAAATTAAAATGGCTTGATTCGTTTGGTCCTCGACGAATATCAATACCAGAATTTCCAGTGACACCACCATCCAACGTTAATCTCTTGACATGTAACCCGGTTACAGCAGAAAGCAATAATTGTGGGTTTACATCGCTATATCCAGTAGCAAGACGATAATTTTGGTCATCAACACTTTCGTGCCAGATAGTGGCAGGAGCAGAACTACGGAAGCGACGCAGCATTTTCTTAGCATTTGTCGGTTGTTCGTTCAAATGCTCAATATCATATTGACCTTGATGGTTTCCAGCAAAATTTAACGTTCCACGGTTACTGAAACTGTTAAAGGAGTGTATTGTATATGCATCATAGATATGATCAGCTACAGGTTTTTCGCCTACATATTCAGGTCGATCAAGTACAGTTAAATTAACACCGGTAGACGCTTGATATTCAGCCATTACCATATTAGTAAATTCGAAGTAATATGCATAGATATCATAAGTGTCATCACTTGTATTAATGGCACAAAATTGATTCTCGTAACCAGAAACATGATGATACGCAACAAAGTTAATTCCTTTAGGCGAACCGTTGCTAGTCCTTATAACAAGTTCAATAATATTACATTGTCCAGTTTGGCCTACGTTCCACCCATTTCCACCAATCAATCTAATTTTCAAGCTACGTCCATCATTTTGCGGAATAAAGGCGGTAGCAATTTTAAACCATCCAGTTTCTACACCAAAGTTGATGGTCTTCTGGAACATCCGGTCAATTTCTGCTTTCGAATATGCGCCAATTTCAGCCGGAGTTGGTTTATCGCCTTCATGATACATGCGGTGAGAATATGCCAAATGACCCAATTCATCATAGCCGTATGTTCTTACAGTAGCATGTGGATTGGACCCATAAGTGAACTCAAAGCCACGAGCATGATTAACACCAGATGGATGCGGAACATGCAAGATCATTGCAATATGACCCGCCAGGTCATTCATGCGGAATGCACCAAAATAATCAAGATTACGCGCACCCGGATCATCAAAATAGTTTGCGGTCTTAGATAGCAAATAGCCATCAGTGTAAGTGTTTACGTGCTTTTTGATGTACTTGCCATCACTCGATCCATCGGCTGCATCAATACGGCTTTCTAAACGTGCCAATTCAGAATCAGTGTAAGACTTGTTATTGTCAACTTTGCTATGAATTGCGGTATTTTTGGCTTCAACATCACGGGTTAATGCCGCGACGTTATCCGCTGCCTCTTGCTTATTGGCTGCAATCACACCAGTAAGGTTATTGTAGGTGTCAGTTAACTGATTTTCCGCATAGACTTTATTTGCTGCGATAGTGCGGTCAGTTTCTGCCTTAATCAAATCAACTTTGTCATTGATTGCTTTGTCATTGCTTGCGATGGTTGCATCGGTACGGGATTTAATATCATCAACTTTTTTATTGATGCGGGTGTCCAGTTCCTGAGTTGCTACAGCAGCCGCATTTTTATTAGCGTTGATGGTATCCGACAATTCAGCTTTAACACCAGCAAGATCGGAAGCAGCTTTATTTTTATTGGCCTCGATTGTCGCGTCGGTTTCGCGTTTAATTACATCAACTTTATTGTTAATTTCTGCGTGATTTGCTGCGATGGTTGCATCAGTAGTTTGTTTAATTTCATCTACTTTAGCGTGAATATTGCGGTCATTTACTGCAATTGTGCTATCCAGTTCTTGTTTGTTAGCATCAACTTTAGATTCTAGTGCCGCGTGAGTTTCAGGAGAAACAGAGATTTGAACTACTTCATGATCTCGGTCTTTGGTAAAAATAACATGGTCTTTAAGGTTGATTGCTACCTCACCGACCTGTAATTGTTCCGGCGTTGGTTTTTTGCCAGAAACATTTGTTCGTTTAAATTGGATCGACTGCATCGAATCACCTCACTATAAAACAGGAATAAGGGAGGCGTTAACCTCCCGCGTCATGTTTTATTTAGAGAAGCAATCAGTATTCCCCGAAGTCGATCCGGTCATGGATAGAAACGGCTTCAATCTCGGCTGGTGTCGGTTTTTCTTCTGTGGAATACACTTTCACCCATCCCGAATTACCGTCTTTCTGGACTGTGCGAACTCGTAAACGTGGTGCGCCGGAAGCGGTGCAAGTTAATTGCCATCCACCATCTTCATTAGGTTGAACGTGAATTAGTGAAGTATCAGCACTAAATGGATTAGATGCGCTCGATCCCTGATAAGTTACGAAACGGTTTCCGGCTAATGCTTCACTATCAATCGGACCAGTGAATGGATGTACACCAGCACCAATACCAAAATCACCTTGTCGCAGAATTTTTCCCTCGGTCGCTATACCCCTTGCTAGAATCCCGCCATCTGGTTCAAGTTTAAATTCCAGTGTTACAGCTTTGTTATCACTACCACGGGTTTTATGTGATGTGACGTAAGCATCATAGATGACATAGTAACCAGTGTTAGCAGCACTATAGCCAGAGTTCACAACATAGAACATACGGAAGCGTAAAGGTGTTTTATCCTCTACCGCTTTCATCAACATTGCTTGATGTTCGTCATCCAGAACACGGTTTAACGTGAGTGTTGTCGGTTCCAGTTTACGATAGCCAGCAAGTTTACCCGTAGCGTCCTGATCATACTCTTCTAACGTCTGGATATCTGTAGATTCGGTTATCGTCGGGAATGCTGCGATGTTCTCGATAGGACTAAATGCAGGATCGAAAAAGTCCGGCTGGTTATCCACCATAGTAGACACGGAGACTTCAACATGCGACCCCGTGAAAATGTCTAAGTTATCTTGTGTAATATTCATTATTACCCCTTAAAAACGCGCTAGATAAGAAAATTTAAGGCTAAGTGTCCCAACGATACCCCCATCACTAGAATCATCGTCATAATCGGTATTAGAAGCTACTGGAGTGATATCTGAAATAGCGAAGCCCAAATCTTTAAAACGTGGGTTATCCGGCTGAATCTGGATTATCTGGCAAATACCCTCATGAATTTTGGTTTCATGAATCTGAGAATACAATTGCATTTCGATAACGCATTCAGCTTGCATTGCATTACCACCACGGACCCTAGTGTAAGTCTCATTCATTCCGGTGATCCAACAAACCACATCATCACTAAAGCCTTGCTGAGTTTGTTCTACGTTTAAAGCCAGACCTAAATCTTGTTCGATAATATCTTGCAAGGCGCGTTTGATTTTCAGTCTCGGCATATTATTAACGGTAGCGAGCATGTGTACCCCCTGCCAGAGTGATAAAGCAATCAGTTGTATTGTCACCATTGCGCTTAACGTATTGAACTTTGAAACGCTGATTTTCTACAATGACAATATCACCCTGCTTTAAGTCTCCCTCACGACAAAATAAAAATTCTGTCTCTGTCATTACCCCTTGTTCGTCGGTAGTAGTAATTTCATGATAAGCACGAATTGATTTACCACCTTCCACCGAAAATACAGGAGCACTTCGGAACATTCTTGATAATTGTGATTCTGATAATTTGAACATAGTTACCCCCTTTATGGAGTATTTACATACAAAAAAGCCCCACCGTTAGGCAGGGCTAATTATTATTTTGCTTTCGGTGGACGTCCCACCTTTTTAGCTGTGGCTTTCGCCGTAACTACCGGAATTTCTTCCGGCAATTCTTCGTTATTTCACTCTTCGCCAATTTTCAGAACTTTCAGAGCTTCCGGCTGTGCTACAACGTAGTCCAAATCCAGCCATACACGAGGCACGATCGCCGACTGGGCACGGTACGTCGAATCGTCCAGATCTAGCTCAAGACCTCCCCATTCCCCAACGATAATGCCGCTGAAATCGCCCAGAACGATCGTATCTGCCGGAATAACGCCAGAAGTAACTACTTCATAACCAGCAATTTTGCCGTTTTCCATAATGAAGCCTTGAGCGTCACCACGATCAGATTTCGGGGTAGATTCCAGTTCAGCAGCAGTTGCACCACTCATAGCGAACTTGATCGCCTGAGCAGGAACGCCAGCGTCGGTCAATGCGGCAATCTCTTTCAACAGGTCTTTGTAGCTGAAAGCGGTTTTCTTAGCAACGCGACCACCATCTACCAGTTGTTTAACCAGACCAGCCGGACCGCGAGTATTATCTTTGTCAGACAGAATCAGTTGTTCCAGTTTGATGCGAACAGCTTTGTTAATATGATCAGTGATCAGGGTAGCAATATTCGGAACAGTTTTCAGAGACTGACGGCTGATCGGGTTGCCACCAGCAAAAGTTTTCGGAGCCATTTTCACGTTCGAAAATTCAGCTTTGCTTTCCGGTGCAGCACCGTTTTCATCAACAAAACCAAATGCATCAACGCTGGAAGCAGTCATTTTCGGAACAGCGATCGGGCTATTCAGACCAGACAGGACGGTCACGCCCAGACGACCCAGACACGAAGCAGGAAGCAGCATTTCGATGTAGGATTCAGTCAGCAGTTTTTCATCAGTAACAGCAGTCAGAGTAGCTTTGGTGTTACCTTCGGAAGCAGCACGCATAGCAGCAGCAGGAACGAATACAGAGCCACCGCGAGCAGCACGACCACGCTGCATAGTTGCAGTAGCAGCCATTGCGGAATATTCAGCTTCATGAGCGCCGAGCACGTCGCCATCTACCAGGGAGCGGATTACGTTATTAAGATCGAAAGTTTTTTCCATTTTAGAGTCCTTAATTTGTTCGTTATTACGTTGAGCATTGGTAATGTTATTTAGTGCCTTAGTGCGGAATGCTTCCGGCGTCATGTCTTTAATTGCCAATGCGCGTGCTAATTCAGAGTCATCAATATTTAGTTCGCGTGCAATTTCGCGAATTTCTAATTCGTCTTCTTCGGAACGTTCAGCCACTTCTTCGGTTTTTTCTTCTTCAACCGGAGCGGCTTCACGTTCTTCTTTTACTTCTTCTGTTTCCCGAACAGTTGAACTATCATCATCAACACTTTCAGGATGTTCAGCGTCTTTTCCGTCTTCGAGATTTTCATTTTCTTTATTCTCTTCAACTTGGCGCTCTTGAGTTTCTTCAACTTCCGGTTCTTTATTTTCTTCTACCGGAGTTTCTTCAACCTGAGCGGATTCTTGTTCTTCTTTGATTTCTTCGATTTGTTCTTTAGTCATATCGCGTTTAGCCTCCAAATTAACTGTGATAGTATTTAGAGAGCGATTTAAACCGACCGTATCGTCTGCGGGAACGGTGACAAATGAGAGTTCATAGGGTGCCCACTTAGTAACAATCAATTGTCCTTTGGTGTAGTCGATGTGATATTCTTTAATGTCATAACCGACAGAAATTTTTTCCATCGTACCTTCAATGACTTTATTGCGAATATCATTAGCCAAAGTGCCATGCTTAGAGAATTTAACCAGAGCACGACCTACGTTATCCGCATCGATTCGAGCGTCGCAGACTACACCAATGTGATTATCGAAATTATGATTGAACAGCAACGGAGCGTTATTATTCAGACGAGACAGATCAACCGCTTCCGGTGTATGTACCAGAATTTCATCTAATACCACCATTTCTTGATTTTGCTCATCCCAGAATTGGCGCTGGTAAGGCTGGGTACTGGAGAAAGCAATTTCAAATTCGTATTGATCGTTATGCCCTTCGTTAATAACTCCACCGTAACTGTTAAGATCGCGGCGAAATTTAAGCATTTAATCACCTTTAATTAATTGGGGGCATTGCGCCCCCGTTGGTTATTAGGGATCGGCTGGGGAATTTTTTTCTTCACCCTCGCCATTAACGATAATATTTAGTGCGCTCTTTTCGGCTTGAATCTCTGAGAATACTTTTTCAGGATCATCACCACGTTCCAATATAACGGCAGTACGTGATTTAAGTCCGTTATCAATTAAAGCAATCTCGGCGCTTACGTCTTTAAATGGATCGACGGATTCAAAACGCGGACGAATAATAGTAGTGTTATCGATAATATGTGGAATTGCAGTAATACGAATCGGAACAACACCACGCGCGGAATAATGGCGTAGATATGCTTCGAAAATGGGCGACACCACTGTTTCAATCAATTTGTTTTGCAGTGCTTTAACGCGCGTTCTTTGAAGTAATTCGCCGTAGCGTGCGGCTGAGTAGTTGATCTGTGAACAATCTCCCGTTAAGCCCTGTTTGAACACGCCTAAGCCCATTGATACGCTAGTAAACATCGCATCATTGAAGCTGTTAAAGTCATCACCGCTTTGCGTCGCCTGGATGCTCTTGATCGTTGCCCCTTCCGGCAATTCCTGAATAGTACCCGGTGCAAAGTCCTGTACTACTTCCGGCGCTTGGTATTGTTCATCCTCTTCACCAGTATCAAAATCGTCACCAGAATCTTTCGGACGTTCGATAAAGCCCATAGAACTAGCCGCAATACGTTTCTGGACGATCGCAGTTTCGCGGAATGCGTCTTGATGTGCGATATCCTTAATCACTGGCAGGAAGTCAGTCACACCACGCAGAGATTCAGCCGCAAGTGGTTGATAATAATGGCATACTTGCGAAGCATCTACGCGATAGTTATCACCTGTGTAAGTCTGAGTCAGTAGATTGATTTTTCTAAACCAGTATGCTACAGGGCGCATTGTTTCTACGTCATACTCAATCCCTTGAAAGATCGCGCGGTCTTTGCTTATTTCACGACTAAGCGACCAGTCGCACTTATCAGCAGACAGGATAGAAACATTTAACTCATTGTTTTCTTTGGTTAAAACTATGAAGCACTCACCACCCATAACGCGCTCACGTTCAGCCATTACCAGCAGTTCACGGAAGTTAAAACGACCATTGCGAGAGAAGCGTTTAGCATTCTGCGCCCACTTCCAGAAAGCATTCTCGATCTGCTTATTCAGTGCGCTATCAAGTTTGCCATTTGATTTAACGATTGATGGCTTCGGATCTAGGCCACCACCGACCACCATATCGGTGATGTATTGCGTGTAGCGACTGCCTACGGAAGTGTTTAAGGCCAGAGTACGACCCTGATCATAAAGGCGCTTACCGTTCGATTTGAGAGCCTTATTGAAGGTTCCGGTAATGGTGTCTTGTTGAAGCGATCCATCAATGCGATCACCAACTAAGCCCAAAGAACGCTTAGACAAATCTTTCTGGAATTTTTCTACTTGTTTGTCGATAAAGATTTTTTGTTGTTGCTGGCGGTGATTAGTTTTAACTGGAGTTTCTACCGCCTTTTTGCGTCGAAAAAGATTAAACATGTTTTACCCCTTATCGCGTAAGACGTAATTTGATATTTTTAATCGGGCTAATTCCCTGTTTACGTCGTTCGGCTTGAATTAATTTAGACAGTTGACGTTCATAATCGACTTTTAGAGTCTGGAGAACACCCAATGACTCATAAGCGAATGAGTTCCCTTTTATTGTCATTGCAGATAATGCGGCTTCGTCCCCAGATAAACGGGCGAAAATAACTTGCTCGATTTTGGCGATAGTTTCCCGCAGATGTTCTTTTTTGGATTGTTTGGCGAATACTGGTAAAACAGTTAATTCCTGCATGGATACCAGTTCTTCATCAAGAGTAATAACAATGGTCATCTTCCCTTCTGGAAAGTCTAACGTTTTAATCTCGTGATTTTCCGGTGCATCATCGACCTGATATACAATGCCTTTGCTATTACCTACCTGAATTGTTACACCCTCTTCATTCGCCAGCGTGATTTTTTCGCCTTTACGAATTACTAAGGGAATTAGTTCTAAACTCATAATTACCCCTTATTTAATTGTTATTGGATTAACAATATTTAGGAGTAAGCCGCCCCGAAGGACGGCGAGTTATTAGAACGATGTTACCCAGCTACGGCCTCTATTTGGGCGTCTGGCGATGTTTTGACGTTGCGGTCGTGTGATTGGCTTAGTTTCTTCGATTTGCTCGTCAGATTGCGTTTCAGGAGCTTTTACGGATTCTTCGACAACACGGTTTAAGCTGTCTTTCATTGCAATGAGTTTATCCCATGACATTTTTGAAAGGACGTAGCGAGAAGCAGCATAGCTATAAACCAGACAGTCGAGAGCCTCGTTTCGGGTACTACCTGGATTTTTCACCCAACGCACGCCAGTAGTAGTACGCTTGATGGATTCACTCAAAAGCTGATCGAGATAATCATCAGGAACGGTTTCTGATATTTCTAAGCCAATGTGAGGATTGTCTTTCAGGTTTCTAACCAACATTTCACGAACAGCAGATTTCCCAACGTTAACACCCAACATAAGCAATTCATGACCACCTGTGCGGGTAGGTTTAACCGGAATCACTGGAGCATTACCAGATGAACTACCTTTGATAGCGTGTAGGTTCTTCCACTTGCCGCAAATACGGTATCCGGCTTGAGTGAATCGACCGTTCGATGTATCAAGGAAGCTGGCGAGCATTGGCACACGTTCACCATTAACGTTATAGAATTTGGTTTTCTTGAAGTTAACCAGACGATCCCAAACAGGTGATTCGTATCGTTCACAGTTATGATCGTAAAAGCTGCGGTGATCCAGAATGTAAACCTTATCTTTCGCTACACCTAAGATGGTAGATTCTGCGCGGTCCAATTGCTGGTCAATTCCTGAGCACAAGAAAATTACGTCATCAGGGATATTCTCGATAGAAACATCTGTTTTGAGTTGTTCCAGTTCATTTGCTTCTACTGCCGTGTCCTGATCGTCGTATACCTTGCCTAACACGGTGTTATAAAATGATTGTAAATCAAAGGATTGCCACGCATGACTAAAATCAACCACACAAGCGCGGATCGTGCTGAAAGGTGAATACAGACGGCTGATCCAGAATCCTGCTACCTCACTTTCACGGGTTGCTCTCCACTCGCCTTGTGCTACTGCCCTGATTCGTTCCCCTTCGGTCCATGCGTTCTTACAGTGGGGGCAAATATAACGAGCGGTATCAGGATCGGGTAAGTTCTTACCATCGATGTTACGCCATTCAAATTGAACGTTTTCCCACTCGATCACCTGGTGTTCCCCGCAATGAGGACACGGAACAAAAAACATACGCATATCACTTGATAACCATTGCTGGTTAATGATTCCCAGCTTATTGGTTGGGGTACTAGAAACAATCAATCGAGCTTCATCACCAAAGGTAGTTAAACGGTTTGCAGTTAGTGCCACCGGACAACCTTCTTCGGTGATTGTTGCTGCGTCGCATTCGTCTACAATCCCTAACTTGGCAGTACGCCCACGCAAACTTGAAGGACTGGTCAAAGAAACCATGTAAAGGAAATGGTTTGTTTTTAGCTGAATCTGGTTATTGTTGTTTACCGCATTACGATCATTCTTATCTGTTACCACTTCCTGTAATGCCGGACATGCTTCAATAGAAGGACGGATCTTAGTATTCAAGTACATAGCCACTTCTTTAGCGGTACTTTGCCCGATAATGATATTGCACGGATCGTTTGCCATCTGGTTAAACATGATCCCTGACATGATGGTCGTCTTTCCGATCTGCGCACTCGTACAAAAAACGTACTTCTTTTTCTTCTCAAGGAAAGGAGCATCAATCATGCCTTTCTGAAATGACAGTAATTTAACTTTATCCCCAGCACGAGGACCATCGACTAGCGTTAGATTCGCTTCGCACCATTCAGAAGGAAGGAGCTTAGGCGGTGGCGTAATATATTTGGCTGCATTTTTAAGAATCTTTTTTAATTTTGCCTTATTAGAAATCAGTTTCATGTAATTACCCTCATTACGAAATATGAAGGTATTTATTAAATTGTTGATTTTTTGATAAATACGGGTATTAAGATTTAAGGAGGGTGTATGCTAATTAATCAGCAAGAAAGAGATGAATTAGAATTAGCCTTGTCTTGTACCGATCATGAATATCGTTTGCCAGTTAAGCACCATCACAAGAAGACTGATTACACAACATCCGGCTTTAGTCGCGAAGAAGCGAAGCAAATTTTAATCGAGTTGTATCGCGATCATGGGTATACAGATATCCATAACTTCTTTAAGAAGCACCGAACATCACAGACAGAGTTTCAGCGAGTCCGTGAATGGTTTGATTTTGATATCAAGCGTTATTATCGCATTGATGACGGTCCTATCTATCGGTTGCAGTGGAAGCCGATCCGAGAAGTGTTGAAACAGACACGGGATAATATGGCTGTTACAATGCCTCGTAACATCGCTTTCAAGAAAGGCTATGGTGATACAAGGGAACTATTCGTTGAACTCGCTAACGTGAAGTACAGCCACTATTACAACGATCCTAAATCCTTCTTTGAAGTGCTTCGCAAGGTTGATATAAGTCGGGGTACATATTATTCACGGTTGAAGAAGTACGGGATTAAGGTTGAGTTCTTTATGAGTATTGACGATGGAGAACTTTTTCCTATAAAATCTAAGTCCTCTAAATAAAGGTGAACATTCACTTTAATTTGGAGAAAATGACTATGACTACTAAAGCTACTCGCGGTCGCCCTGCCCGTTTTAATCGTGAACAACTGGCATACATTTGCTACGAGTTTTACAAAGCTGGCAAAGGTAAAGAAAGCAGAGAGAAAGTATTAAACGATCTGGGCATCTCCACCGCCCAGTTTTATAAAAGTATGAAGAAACTTAATGTCGAGTTCTTTATACGTGTAGACGGTGGAGAGGTTGTACCAATCAACGGAGTTTGATTCTCATTGCCACTCTTCGGAGTGGCTTTTTTATACCTATAGAAAACAAAAAGCCCCTGAAATTCAGGGGCAAAAATTATCACAGTCCGAAGTGTTCCAGTGATCCAGCATTCTGACGAATCAGCAAAGCAGTATTATTGACGATTGCTCGTGAGTTATTCGGCTGTGGCAATTTCAAAGTTGCGGCCTTTTCTTCTTCAAGCAATCCGAGTTTTACGAGATGCGGGATAGCATCAGCAGTGAACTCGATCTGACCGTGTGCCGACATACGAGCGAACATATAGCCAGGAGGAAGCAGATCATAGCCTTTAGGCTTACCAGAAGCATCCAGACGACGCTCAAGAACACCAGCAGCACATAAACCTTTCAGAATAATTTGTACCTTCGTAGAGCCTCGTTTTTCGCCTAATAAGCGGCTAAGACTGTGTGTGTCGATAGCTTTACGAACATGCAATTCAACCAGTTGTTTCTTTTCTTGAATCAGTTGTTCGTTTGCGGCTTCCAATTCCATTGCCTCACGAATCCAATCGAGCTTAGTCATGTTTGCGTATGGGTTGACTTGCTGAGAACGCAGTTTTTCATTTTCTTCTTTCAGTCGTTTCCATTCCTGAATAACAACCATTCGACGCTTAACATCGTAACCAGTAACAAGAGTCAGCGTAAGTTCTTCGTCAAGGTGATATTCGGTTTGTTCACGTCCACACTGATCAAGATAGGTGCGCTCAAAACTGAGCACATCTAATTCCAGAGCATCGAGCATGGATTTAATATCACGTTTAACGTTTTTGTGTTCTTTTCCGGTAAATTCAGCGATCTGACGAGAAGACATGGTCAGCGGTTTGGTGTTATCAACAACCAGAGACACGGAAGCAGTTTTAACAGCAGTATTCATAGTAGTAACAGTATTCATAGTAAAAATTCCCCTTAAACGGTTTTGCGATAATGATATTGGTCCTCCTAGTTCCGGCATCACCACCGGAACAATTTTATTTATGATAGAAATTTATTACCAATCGATTTCTACTTGGTCTTCTTCATAATAAGGAATCGCATATTCATAACGCCAGTTTTCGATGATTTCACGTTCTTCATTAGTAAGAAGGTGATTGCTAACTGGAGTCGCATTGTGATTACCAGCTTCGAATTGCTCGCGAACTTCCAGCATTGCATGAATACCAGTTAAGGACATCAGATCAAACGGAACATGCATACTACGGGAGATTGTTTCACGGGATACGCCCCAATCATTTTCTACATGGCTAGGGCTTACAGAAACGGTTTTGCCGGAGATTTTAACAGTCCAGTCATACAGGGATTTAGTGATGGTAAATTCTTTCATGTTACACCCTCTTTACAAATCTAGGTCAAATAGGTTCAAAGTTGTCAAGTGCGATAATCATAAAAAAGTCATAAAATTTTGTCAATACCCCTTGACAAAACGCCAAAGGGTTGACCTAACTTACAGCATATCTAAGCCTTCATCGTAACCGTAGAAGCCACCGTGAGAAGAAAAAGCGATTGGTGCGTAGTCGTCGTCATCTTCGTCTTGTTCATCGTGTTCTGGGGCTTCCTGAGCGGGTTGTTTACCATAATCAGCCATAATCTGGTCAAGATCCGCGATCCCGTAGTAAGAGCCTAAATCAACGTCATATTCACGAACATCAAACGGCAGGTCATCACGAACAATAATTGCCGGAATGTTGTTGTATTGTTCACGACCTTCATCAGTAAAGCAGTCTACGATAACCGTAGGGCGACCATTACGTTTAAGAGCATAGAAAGCAGTTGAGAAATTGGAGTCTTCGGAATGACGAATGATGTTATAACCACGATTAGCGAAAACATGCATCATAGCCAGATTATCATCATGGTTCAGACCCAGAAGAATGAAAGGAGTTTTAGTATTGATCATAGTGGTATCCTCTAAAAGAAAGTGAATCAAACAAATTACACTAGTATTTATAACGAGAATTTTTTATCTATTTGGAAGTGATTGGATTCAGTCGGCTTCGCCTCCTTCATAGATTTTGATTAAATCATCATCAAAACGAAGAAGTATCTTTAGAATATAAGAATCTTTCTTTTGGAGAAATTATAATCAGGAAGCAATTTAGCAACCGAAGGTTGCAATCCCGAAGGGATAACCAATACCTTTCATGATCATTAAAGTGATCTAGAATCATCTAGTAACCAGTTAACTACTATTATCTTCAAAGTGATTATTACTATCTTTCTAGAATCAGTTAGTAACTAGTTTAAAATCCCTTTCAAGAAAATCCTTTCAGAAGTGATTCTCGATGCCACGCAGTGGCGTCGCAGACGTTTGAGAGTGAGCGAAGCGAGCGAGCAAACTAGTTAATTCCTTCTAAGATCATCTAGTTTAAATTAGTTGTTACTAGAAGTAATTGGTTGGCGCTTCGCGCAGTCGGGCTACGCCCTCCTAATATCTTTTTGGTTATTTGTTGTTTTTGGTTTTACACATGAGCGTAGCGAATGTGTTATATAATATCTATGCACGCCCGATCCCTCGCTTTTGCCCCTCACTAAGTTAATGTTTTATAAAGAGTTTTTCTCACCAATCCTTTTCGGGGGCAAATTTCAGGGGCAAAAATGAGATTTTCAGGGGCAATTATTGGCATTTCAGGGGCAAAAATGAGGGGCAAAATCACTGTTCCCCAGAATTTCAGGGGCAAAAATAGTGGGTTTCAGGGGCAAAAATGGGATGTGGAATCTAGGGGGATTTTGGTTCAGGGGCAAAAATTCAGGGGCAATTTTCATAGTGTAGGGCTAGTGTAGGTTTGAAAGTCCTTTCTTGACACTATGTAGGTTTGGTGCTATACTTGACAATTCGAGAAAAATGTGGTATAATATTTGTATTGAAAGTGAAAATTTACCGATTTTCCTTCCTATTGTTATCACCGTGTTAAATTGTTATATGTCTGTGAAGATTTGGATCTGAGAGAAAATCTTGTAACAAATCTTTACAATTCATAGCTCAATTAATGCTCACCGCTTTAGCAAAAAGTGCTATGCCTTTTTCTAAATTGATTGAATAAACATCAATTTGGTTAAATCGTGTTCTTCGCTTTAGCAATTCGTGCTGTGGTTTAACACATTTAACACGCCTGATAACATCTGAATAACATTTTAACATATCTCTGTTATAAATACATATATAAGAGATAAATGTGAGGGGTTGAAAAATAAAATACAATCCCCATATAAATAATAGTGAGCGGTTAACGCTCTTTTTTAAGAAATCATTAATCCAGATTTAGGAGGATTCGAGATGGCACGACCTGTTAAGTTCACTCGCGAAATCGTTTTAGAAATGGCAAAGCGTTATTTTGAACTGACACCTGATGTAGTGATGGGTGAATGGTTTAAAGGTGAAGGTATTGATCAATCAACCTTCCACAAACTCTTAAAGAAGTATGACATTAAAGTAAAGATTACCGCAGAGGTGTGGTAATAACCTTTCACTGAGAATTATATGATGGCTTTAAAAAAGAAAAAGCCTCCTTTGCTGCAACAAGGGAGGCTTGAAATGAACAATTAAAACTAACTTTCCACGGAGTATTTATAATGTTATTTTCCGCTAACTTTTTCACTAACGAAGTAACCAACGCTAAAGCAGTTATCAAATTTGGCACAGAAGCAAACAAGAAGATTCAGCCGAAAGTTGTTGCTCATGTTTCCTTTGCACAGCAGAAATCCGCTTTCGCTGGCTTTAAAGCACATCGTGAAGCACTGATCGCGGCTGGCTTTGGTGTTGACGGTAAACTGCCTAACGGCATTCGTAAAGCAATCGACCGCGTTAAACCAGCTAAAGACGTTGCAGTAGACCACATCGTTACCTTTACCGTTAAGAACTCTTCTGAACTGTTCCACCTGGTTATTGCTGGTGATACTGCTATCGTTTCCGCTCCTAACATGGATTTTCAGGATACCGCTGATTGCCAGATCACCTTCGGTCGTCGTAAAGAAGTTACCGGAAAAGCTAAACTGAACTTCACTAAATCCGGCAATCCTTACTTTGCTGTTTTCTTTAACAGCCACGCTACCGAAAAAGAAGTTGTAGAACTGGTTGCTTATGAAGGTGAAGAGAAAGAACGTATTGAATCTTGCGAAGCATTTCTGGAACTGGAAGCACAGGTGAATGCTGTTTCTCCGGTTGTTGAAGATCGCTTTGCTGCACTGGAAGCACAGATCGCAGAACTGAAAGCTGCACTGGAAGAAAAAGACCAGATTATCGAAGCACAGAAAGCTGAGATTGAAGAACTGAAAGCTAAAGAAGTTGCTCCGGTAGCAGTAGTTGAAAACGCGGCTGATGAGGCCGCAAATGATGAAGTAGAAGTGAAAATCGATGTGATGCGTGATCCGATGGCTGCACTGCAATTACTTCGTTCTTTTAAGGGCAAATCTCATTTTTCTAGTGATGTAGAAGATGAGGAAGAAGAACAGAAACGCAATGCTGCAATGCTTCATGATGAAATGTACGGTACTAACTTTTCTTACTGCCAATAAAAAAAGGGACTCCGAAGAGTCCCTAGTAAGTTTAGGTTAGGTTGCACAACAAAGATGAGGTTATAATGAACATAATGCTACATTATCTAGTAAAGCCAGAAAAATAACCGCCCCGAAGGGCGGGAGGATTAATACTCAATCTATACTTGTTATGTTTTTATGTTGTATAGATCACTGACTATGAAAACACTGTACTGAATGTGTTTTATGGCTTTTAATCGGGAACTCTCTTTCGAAAGCCCCCTGTTAAAACCACATAAGGAGAAAAGGCAGATTACAATATTATTTAGTCTGTTTGAAAACAAACGTTAAAAATTCGATTAAGCAATATACCCAAAGTACGGTCAGCATCAAATGCATAGCAATAGTTGGATGGAAGTTAAAAAGTGTCATACTAACTAGGCCAACAATATAAGAAATTCCTTCGACAATTAACGCAAGGCTAGCAAATGCAACAAACGCACCTAAGAATAATTCAGCACGTTCTCTATTTTCGGTTCCGAGTTTATAAGCAGAAATAACAGCCAGAATAGTAATGATGACAGCATAGGTAATAAAAGTAGCCATAGTTTTATATCCTCTTAAAAGTTAAGCGGGGGATGTTCTCCCCCCGTAGACGTTGACCCGTTCAACATCTTTCATACATTTATTTATAACGCGTTTTAAGACACATCAAATTCATCGTCTTCTTCTGGTTCTTGTTCTTCCGGTTCATCCATTAATGGTAATTCTTCTTCCTCGTCTTCTCCCAAATCTGCATTTTCGAACAAGTCACCTACTTCATTTAAACGACGCTCGATAATCTCCCTTAGCTTATTCTTTAATGTTTTCTGGTCACTCGCAGATTCGAGAATTTCTAAAACGTCAATCGTACAAATTTGTAAGATGGTAGTTTTAACTTTCCCACAATATTCCGCTAGTTGCTGTTCTACATAACCGACGGGAATCAGGAGATTCATTGCTTCCTGGTTCTCTCGTTCGGCTGCGTCCGCTAATGCTCTCTCGCGGCGTAACTTCTCTACGTCGATTTGTTCTTTGACAGTAGTTTCCCTGAGTGGACTGATGATATTTTTTGCTATCCATTCGGTCCCTTCCTTGAGTGGTACACGACGCGTGTGGGTGTTCATCGGTAGACCCCTTTCTAACCATTTCTTAGCGGCGTTAATTGTATAGCCGTATAAGCGGGAAATTTCTGTAAGGGTTAATTCTTCTTTCATCCGGTTATCCTCCATTAAATTTGCGTAAAATTATTTATCTGATCTGCGCATTCAGGAGAGCGCCTAAAACGCTTTATAACGAAGGGAAAGATCGAGGCGGGGAAAGGGATTGGCTGGTGTTAATAGTCGCGTAGCGACCGCGCTGGTGGGCTGCACTGCACCTGTTTTGAAATCTCACACGCACATCAAAAACCGGGGTGCCGAAAACTCCCTTTATTTCACCAGTGGAACAGTACCTTTTGATTTTGTCAAGTCTTTTTTATAAATAATCGAAAATATTTTCACGCGAGGGCAAATCATGAAGACTAAAGATATTAAGATTGACTTTGAAACTGTTGATGACGTTCGGGAACATCGCATTGATTCTACTGGCTGCATCTTCCAGCTTACTAACTCCCCTATTGGATTGATTATCTATGTAGCAGAAGATGACGTGTACGCTATGTGGGATGGACAGGATGAGTTTAAAGGCGGGAATAGCCATCTGATCAATACTCATGAGGGATTCGATCCGACTCCTGTCTGTATGCTTGCTTATCACGTAACACTGGATGAACTACCGGAAGCAAGCGCGCGTATCCGTAGAATGAAAGATATTAAGTGATGTAAGTGATTGATTCTATAGCCCTGTCCTTGTGATGGGGCTTTTTTATTGGAAATCTGGTGTTATTGGGGGTTGACTACGTTCGGGTTTCCGGGATGGCTTATTATATGCACATTGCCGCTGGCGATAGTGGCGATCATCGCTTGTGTATTGGTCGCTTTGTCATGTGGTGCAAAAACCGGCTCATGAAAACCGGCAATAATCAGATCCAGCGAGTCAAACATTTTACCGCTGCAATCAATTTCACCATCAACATTTTTAATGTTAGCTTCGATGCCGCGCAGGATCCCTACCCCATCAACCACTCGCGGCCAGATACGCATGTTAATGAAGTGCCAGTGATGCGGAGCATCTTCCATATCCGGGCCATGATCGGTGATCGCAAAAAGTTTAATGCCCTTTTGTTTGGCCTGGGCAATGTAATCACTCAATGTGCTATATGCATGTGTGCTGGCAACGGTATGCATATGAAGGTCGACGGGATACATAACTCTCTCCTGTATTCAATTCCCGCCAAGGATAGCAGGAATCCTGATGCTTTATTAGTAGCCGCGTGCGCGGTCGACTTGCCCGCAGACCCTCTCCCCTTTTTCGAGCTGGGCAATGGTGCGAGAAATGTACTCCACAGCTTCAGCGGGACGGGTAATCGCGGCGACATGTGGTGTTATCGTCACGCGTGGATGTTGCCAGAGCGGACTTTCAGGCGGTAAGGGTTCACGATTAAAAACATCCAACATTGCGCCTTTAACTTTGCCGCTATCCAGCGCCGCGAGCAGGTCATCTTCCACAACATGAACACCACGCGCCAGGTTGAGGAGATACGCGCCATCCGGTAATTTTTCGAGTAATTGTTGATTAATAATGCCGACGGTTTCAGGGGTATTCGGTAACAAATTAATCAATACCCGACATTGGCTCAGAAATGCAGACAGTTCTTCCCGTCCGGCAAAGCTTTGCACGCCAGGCCACGATTTACGGGTTCGACTCCAGCAACGCAGCGGAAAGCGCCAGGTTTGCAGACTCTGAGCAACTTTACTGCCCAGTACGCCTGCGCCCAAAATGCCGATGGTAAAATCTTCCCGATGATATTCAGGCAGCGGTTGCCAATGCGAACTATTTTGCTGGATGCGATAATCGTCAAAACGTCGAAACCAATGCAGCACCTGACTGACAGCATATTCCTGCATTTGCTCGCCCATACCGGTATCTTCCAGGCGAAAAAGTGGAACAGAAGGGTTCAGCATTTCAGGGTGTGCCTGTAGCTTGCTCAAAATAGAATCAACACCGGCCCCGAGTGCGAACACCGCTTTAAGATCGCGCCCTGCCAGCATTTCAACAGGAGGATGCCAGACTAAAGCATAATCAGCAGAGTCATTATCTCCGCTTTTCCATGCTCTGACTCTTGCCTGAGGAATAGCTTTGCGCAGTGCCTCAATCCACCATTGGGTATCGAACGTTGGGTGATAAAAGATGATATCCATACTGACTCCCGAAAAGCGTTGTGCGAAATTTATTCGCACTTATCGTTATGATCTACAAAGGCCACCAGCATAACAAATCCGTGGTCGGTGGCAAAAAAAGCAGATTTCGCTTATTAAAACCACACATTGATTGAAGTTTGAATAAACGCGCGATTTTTTCAAAAAGTTTGTTGACCTCAGGTCATGATTTCCCTAAATTAGCGCCCGTTCCAGCAAGACAGGAACGACAATTTGGTGAGGTGTCCGAGTGGCTGAAGGAGCACGCCTGGAAAGTGTGTATACGGCAACGTATCGGGGGTTCGAATCCCCCCCTCACCGCCATATTTAAAGAAGAGCTCGTACGAAAGTACGGGCTTTTTTTTCGTATATTGCACACACCGGGGGGATGAGAAGCCCCGACCGGGGTTCGACAACTGGCGACAGCCAGTTGGACAGACCGTGAACGCAGTGAGCGGGCTGCCCGCAGGGCGAGCGAAGCGAGTCAATCCCCCCCTCACCGCCATATTTAAAGAAGAGCTCGTACGAAAGTACGGGCTTT